>Ga0308169_10000599_pt1 | contig 50044 bp, 38 predicted proteins | sample PhyBR1_2_FD_202139 | JGI IMG/M metagenome (GOLD analysis project Ga0308169, IMG submission 202139) | Phyllosphere microbial communities from UC Gill Tract Community Farm, Albany, California, United States - DLSLSB.R1 | ecosystem: Host-associated > Plants > Phyllosphere > Unclassified | place... | reverse complement strand
GTGTACTAGTAGCGGACGCCACCACAAAGCGGCGCTTGGGGAAATTTACAGTCCACAGGGGCAGGCCATAACGCAGGGACTGCCAGGGTCCCTAACCCTATCGCATAGACGCGCCGAGGAATGAGGCGGAAGCCCCAGCAGGAGTGCCACCCAACTCCCAAGCGTCACGTTCTAGGGTCACGCCATATGGAACGGATGGGTTTGGCTCCACCGTGTAGCTCGCGGGGCCGTGCCGTGTAACGAGAAGGCCCATGGTATTTCCGGCATCCATTCTTGATCGTACGGCTTCGGTTATCGAGGTGAGTTGTTCGTCAATTTCGCTGCAGGTCTGTGCCGCGACTTGATATGAGTAGCCAGGGATTAGGACTGTAATCATTGTTTTTCCTTACCAGCCGCGTTCGGCGAGGTGGTGGGGTTGGGGGATTTCCTCGGCGTTGATGCCGCCCATGGCCTTTCTGGGTTCGGGGGAGACCTTGGCGATGACGTCGGGGTCGTCATAGAGGTCAGCGGGGGTGCCGATGCAACCTGCGGTGATCAGCAACCGCGGGCAGCTTGCCGGCGGTGGCGACTCCATGGATGAACTTCGTAAGGGCCTGTAATTCCTTGGCTGCGACGCACGGCTCATCCTCGGACAGGGCGCTGAGCTTGGCCGGTCTCGATGGGGATCTGGCATGGGACCGGACGGGTTGGACACGTCACCGGCGCCGGCCTCGCCCTTGAACCGGATCATCGCCGCGCCCTCGTTGGTACGGCGCATCCATACGCCCAGGTTGGTCGCGCAGCAGCCGAGGGAACCATGAAGTTCCACTTATCGATGTGGCTGATGTAGTCGGCCGGGTCAGGAACTCTGGGTCGTCGATGTAGTCCACCCCGAGGCGCTGAGGACCCTAGGCCTGGCGGAGTGGAGGATGTGGGCCTTGGCCATGACCAGGATGGCCAAGGCGAACACAACGTGACCTAAAGCTCCATCCCACAGGGATAGGAATCCAGTACTTCGTGGCCTTAGCGGACGGTCTTGACTTTGAAGAAGATGAGGAGACCGCCGATTAGAGCGAGTACGGCACCAACCAGGTACAGCAACGTGTAATCCTTTTCCGCTCCGGTTGCCATTAGTGTAAGGATCACCGTGGCGACGGGCGGGGCAATTGCACTGGGAATCTTCTGCGCGAAGGCCACGATTGCAAGGTACCTTCCGGTCTGGCTTCGATCCGGGATGACGGCAAACACGATAGCTTGGTCAACTGCGTTGAACGCGGCGATCGACAGTTGCATAACCACAGCGCCGAGTAACAACTGAGCGAATGAGTGAGCGAAAGCTTCGGTGACGCCGCCAAGGACGAATACCAGAGCGCCAATCAGGATGAAGAGTCTACGGCGGTGGAACTTGTCAGACAGGAATCCGCCCGCCAGACCGGCAACTGTCGCGATTACAACCCCAGAAAGTCCTATGATTGCGACGGAGCTGGCAATGTCCTTCACGGGGAGCCCAAGCCGCTGCGCATAGAAAAATGTCGCGTACGAGGTGTTGAAGTAAAGCCCGATGAAGAAGAGGAAACGACCGAACCAGTTCCAGGCAAAATCTGGACTATTGCGGGGATTAAAGACGTAACTCGAGAACAACAACTTGGCAGTCATTGCCGGTCCCTTCTGCATCTGAATTGTGCTCGCTTCACGCTTCACGAAGGGCAGGATAAGACTGAGTACCAATCCGATGAGACCGGGAATGACGAATACGAGGAACGTGCTCGAGTGAACGGCGGCGGCGATGCCGACCCCAATTGCTGGCGCGACCTGGTTCGCGACGCCGCTCAGTGCGGAGATCCGCCCCCGTTGCTCTTCAGGGACACGGTCGGCTTGCCGGTTGATGATCGCTTGCTGTGAAGTACCCCAGCCCAAAAGGCCGAACACCCATATCACCGACATGACGGTCACGTTTGGCGCGAGTGCGATCCCCAGGAGAGCCACAAAGCCCAAGATGCTGCCGCCTATGATGAATGGCGAACGTCGACCGAGTCGACTCCGCGTACCGTCGCTCCATAAGCCAATGAGCGGACTTAGCACAAGGTAGAAGATTTGTGCGGCTCCGAGTACGTATCCCAAGTACTCCTCATGATCAGGGGCGAGTTCAGAAACTCGTACCGCCAAGGAGTATGACGTGGGAACGATAAAGGCCATGGCCGTACCGAACGCCGCGATTGTGACCCACGCTAAGAAGCCGGCAGACACTTTGGTCAACGGCGGCTCTGTTGCGTTAGATGTCGGGCTATTCAGTTGTTGTGATCCAGCGAGTGACCCTGCTGTCTCCGGCGGGGAAGTGATGCCAGAAAAGGCGACCCCTGACTCTCTGGTGCTGGGTTCACTGTGATTGCTATTCGACATCTACGACTCCTTTGTCTTTCGGTGATCTGGCACAGGTCGATCCCGTGACGTTGCGGTTTCCCTCGACCGAACTTGGGTCCCGACTGCATCCCCCAGCGATGCGCAAGCCCCAAGGAAAGAAACGAAACAGTTACACAAGCTACGCAACCGGTTGCCTCCAGGGCTGCTTATCGACGGTCCGTACCCATGCTATGAGCGTCGTATAAGATTGGCAAGCGGTTGTCATATGGACCGTTGACCAATCGCATACATTGGTGGCTCGACTCGAGCTAGCACTGTCGGACTTCTGTAAAGGTGGGTTTGTTAGTGGCCGTCAATGGTCCAAGGGCCCTTGCGGAGTAGAGGTGTGTGCAAGTGATGCTGGGGCTGCCTTATTGGAGCTGCTCGAAGGTCGCGGGAGGGACAGCTTTCAGGGGTGTGTCCACATCGCGGTGCACTGAGCCTCTGGCCGGTCCTACCGAGGCCGTTGGCGGCTCAAGAACAAGAAGCCCAAAGCGGCGTCGATTCCACCATGCGCAAGGCCGGGACCTCGCACGGCTCAGTTTCCCCAATCAGCGTCCGCTGACTTTGGGGATCACGATCGTCGGAAAGCGGACCCGCCTCCGAGAGCCCCCAGTTCCGCTGCCGCCAGGGCAAACTAGATCGACGGCCTTCACCAAGGCTTCGTCGACGCCCTTGGCATGCATATTAACTTCCATCGGCCAACCGGCCTCTGGAAACGCCATCGAATATTTGGTCCCAAAAGACCTCATGACCTGCTTCGTGAATTCCGCCCTCATGGTGCACACGAAAAGTCACGCCCTCTATCACACGATCCGGCCGGCGGCGCGTTAGAGGATGCTTGGAGGTTCGGACCAGAGGCTAAGTCTTCCCCTGTCAGACGGCTTTTCAAGTCTGTTGGGTGTGATCCAACGACACAACCCCTGGCAAGTGCCCTGCCAAAAGGGCGGAGGCGCACGAAGGGCCTAGCTTAGGGTGACGTGTCCAACTTGGTTTTCGGGGATCGGCCGGTAGATCCTCGGAGAATGAATTCCGTTTGGAGGCTCCCTGTGATCGCTGTGTTTTCTTCAGGCTGTATCCCCGTTAGACGGCGGACTGCCTCCTCACCTACCAACGCAAGGGGTGTGCGAATCGTTGTCAGTGGTGGGGAGGTAAAGGCGGAACCAAAGATGTCATCGAAGCCGATGATGCTGAGCTTTTCGGGTACCGCGATTCCTTTGTCACTGCATGCAAGAAGCAGGCCGATTGCCATTAGATCGTTGTATGCAAAGACGCCTGTCGCGCCTGTGCTCAAAACCTCTTCAATTGCCAGGCGCCCTGCCTCCATTGTGGGTTCTGCAGGATTTGTCGCAACCAAAGACACTCCTGCCCGTTCCGCTTCCTGCTGCAACAGCTTCAAACGCTGTCGACTCATCCATAGTGCGGATGGCCCGGCAAGATAGCACAGGGAGTCGTGTCCCAGCCCCACGAGGTGGTCTACAGCAGCGCGAATACCAGGTTGGAGTTGTGGGACGACGGAGGGCACGCCCTCCACTATACGATTTACGAGCACCACATTCTTCTGTGTGGCAAAGCCACGAATCTGATCCGGCTCTAACCTCGAAGAAGCGAGAATGATGCCGTCGACGGTAGGCAGCAATTTCTCCACGGTTTGTTGCTCAATATCTCTTGATGCGTACGTTTCAGCGATAACCAGCGTCTGGCCCTCTATGGCAGTCGTTCGTTCCGATCCTCGCACCAGGTCAAAGAACACAGGGTTCGTTATGTCGGATACTACAAGGGCAACTGTTCCGGTTCGGCCGGTTGTGACAAACCGGGCGATGGGGTTGATGCGGTAGCCCAACGACTCTGCAGCAGTCCGAACTGCCTTCGCCGTTGCCTCGCCGACGCGACCGGGTTTGTGGAGCGCGCGCGAAACCGTGGAAGGGCTAAATCCTGTTATACGGGCGATATCGTAAATCGTCACGGCCGGTTTCCCGGCGCCTGAGTGTGCACGCATATCCTCTGCGGACATAATCGCCACTTACCCTGACCCTGAACCTAGAACATGCATGCCCCCATGATTTCACAGACAAAAGCTTCCAGAGCCTCTCTGAGCCGGACGAGAGGCAACCGGTATCAAAGAAGCATGATCTCCAGAGCGGGCACAAGTCCATCGCGCCGGGCAACGTTAGGAATAGCTGGCCATGATTCTGTCCCGCTGATTTGGGAAACATGCAACCGGTTGAAACGATATCCCTGCCACGCCACTAATGTTGGTGGGACGTTAGGAAGGGAAACATGTGAGTCAGGAGGACACAACTGTGGAAGACTTGCCGGGCGGTGATCGGAAGCAGACGGTGACCATATATGACATCGCCAAGAAGGCTGGCGTCAGCCCATCAACGGTTTCCAGGGTTTTCAGCAGGCCGGAGCGGGTCAGCGCCGCCACAGCCAAACGGATACGCGATGCAGCTGCCGCTTTGAACTATCGCGTCAATCCACTGGCGCGGGCATTACCTACCGGCCGGACGGGCGCTTTGGGACTCCTTCTGTCGGATATTACCAAACCAGTGTTTTTTGACCTCGTACGGGGAGCCGGGCAAGTTGTTTCAGCGGAGGGTTATACGCTCGTGCTGGCGGAATCTCAGGAACTGCCAGGGATGGAAGTTCAGGCGGCTGACCGGCTTCTGAGCCTGGTTGATGGGCTCGTGCTGGTTGGGACTCGAATGAACGAAGAAGATGTCCTCGAATTTGCTGAACGCAAACCCTTGGTGCTGGTGAACAGAAGAGTAAGTTCGCTTCCCCATGTTATTCCGGATATCACCCCCGGCATAAAGGCTGCGGTTGCTCACCTGGCTAGCCTCAACCACCATTCCATCGCGTTTCTCTCTGGGCCGGCTACGTCGTGGATGAGCACGTGGAGATGGGAAACTGCCTTGGATCAGGCCTTGGACTGCGGAGTCAACATCGTCGAGATTGGGCCCTGCAGTCCTACGTTTGAGGGTGGGGCCGAGGCTCTCAAACGGGTGCGGGCTTCCGGTGTCAGCGCCGTTCTTACTTTTAACGACGTGATGGCGATTGGGTTGCAGACAGCCTGTGCGGAAGCTGGGATCCGTGTGCCTGAGGACCTAAGCATTATTGGTTTCGATGATATTTACGCTTCCCAGTTCACCTCGCCGTCGTTGACGACTATCCGAACTCCATTGAGAGAGGCCGGAGAGTATGCCTTCCGCCGTCTGGTGGCAGCTTTGAAGGGGATGGATGAGGACGTCCAGGGCGATCTGGCGGCCGACCTGATTGTCCGTCGGTCTACGGGAGCTTCCGGCAGGAAGCCGTAAGACAGCCGGTGTGGCACAGCACACTGCGCCACACCGGCTGCCTTTCAGGTGGGCATCACTTTCGAGTGAAATCGGTCTCGCCCTGACCGGTGGTCGGAAGCCACAAGGGATCAGGCTGCCGGCGCCTTACTGCTGTTCAGTGCTTCCAGGACGGCAACCCCGATTTCAGCGTCCTGCTCTGGCGTTCCGCCAGCGATGCCGATGCCGCCTAGATGCCGGCCGTCGATTGTGATGGGGAAACCTCCACGGATGTTCGTAAGCAAGTTGTCCGTTCCCATAGGAAGGGCGATTGCAAAATCCCCCTGCATCCAGCCGCTGGGTCTCCTCGAGGATGCTGCAGTGTTGGCCTTGCGCCGTGAAGTTTCAACACTGTGAGGCATGGATCCATCGGCTCGTCCGAAGGCAACCAAGCTCATCACGGGGTCGACCACAGTAACGGCAACGAGAACGCCCCGACGGTGGCCTTCTTCCAAGGCGAGGGCAACAGCTCGAGCTGCCGTCTGGTAGCTTACTGCGACCGTTTCAACATATGTCTGCATTTTGGTTCTCCTGGCCAAGTTAGTAGGTCTGCAGCGGGGCTGATGCCCCGCTTTTGAGGACGGCTTTGGCTTCACGCCGGCGCTCGTGAAGGAGGGGTTCCGTATAGCCATTTGGCTGTCTGCTCCCCTCGAAGACCAAGTCCGCAGCGCATTGGAATGCGATGCTGTCTTCGATGTTCGGGAGCAATGGACGATAGTGCGGGTCGGCCGAATTCTGGCCATCTACCACATCCGCCATTCGCATCATGCTTTCATGCACGTCCTTTTCGCTGATGATCCCGTGGCGGAGCCAGTTGGCGATGTGTTGGCTTGAGATCCGTAGGGTGGCCCGGTCCTCCATAAGTCCTACGTCATGAATATCCGGCACTTTTGAGCAGCCCACCCCTTGGTCAATCCAACGGACCACGTATCCCAGCAGTGACTGCATGTTGTTATCGAGTTCCTCCTGGCGTTCAACCCGGGACCACGAGGGGCTGGTGGTGACGGGCAGCGTCAAGAGGCTTGAAAGACTGCCGCGACGGCCCCCGTTCGAGATGTGGCGTTGACGGGCAGGGACATCGACGCGGTGGTAGTGAATGGCGTGCAGGGTTGCCGCGGTAGGGGAGGGTACCCAGGCTGTGGAGGCACCGGCGAGGGGGTGGACGATCTTCTGCTCCAGCATCGCTCCCATGAGGTCGGGCATCGCCCACATCCCTTTGCCGATCTGGCCCCGGCCAGGCAGCCCGACCTCGACCCCGATATCGACGTTTTGGTTCTCATAGGCCTCAATCCAGGCCTGATTCCGCAACTCCGCTTTGCGGACGATCGGTCCGGCGTGCATGCATGTGTGTATCTCATCACCGGATCGGTCAAGGAAACCGGTATTGATAAAGACCAGGCGTTCCCGGGCCTCCGCTATGCAAGCCTTCAAGTTAATGCTGGTTCGCCGTTCCTCATCCATGAGGCCGAGCTTAAGGGTGTTTGCCGGCAGTCCAAAGAGCTCCTCGACCCGCATGAAGAGTTCGACGGTAAACTCGACCTCTTCGGGGCCGTGCATTTTCGGTTTGACGATGTAGATGGAGCCGGAGGACCCGTTCCGCAGCGGGTTGGAAGCAGAACGTCCAGGCAGCGCGGTTAGCGTGGTCAAAACCGCATCCATTATGCCTTCACCGATTTTGTCACCCATGGCGTCAACCACAGCATCTGTAGTCATCAGGTGCCCCACGTTACGGACGAAAAGGAGCGCCCGACCGGGCAGGGTAACTTCTCCACTGCCGTTTGCTGCCTTGTACACGCGGTCGGCCTGGAGTCGACGGACTACAATTTCGCCGCCTTTTTCAAAGGTGTCTGTCAGGTCACCCCTGTTGAGCCCTAACCAGTTGCGGTAACAAAGGACTTTGTCCTCAGCGTCCACAGCAGACACCGAGTCCTCGAAATCGATGATCGTAGTGATTGCTGATTCCATGAGGACATCGCAGACGCCTGCCGGATCCGTCTTTCCCACCTGCGTGGAGGGGTCGATAACAATCTCAAGGTGCAGCCCATGATGACGTAGAAGGACGGCTGAGGGGGCACCGGTTTCGTCCTTATATCCCAAAAATAGATCAGGTTCACGAAGACCGCTGACTGTCCCATCTGACAGTTCTATGGTGAGCACGCCGGTATTCACCGTGTATCGCACGGCATCAGCGTGACTACCGTTGGTCAAGGGAAAGAACTCGTCGAGCAGTTCCCGAACATAGGACACCACCTTGCGGCCTCGCGCTGGATCGTATCCCCCGGACACGTTGGCGGGGGCTAATGCATCGGTCCCGTACAGGGCATCGTAGAGAGATCCCCACCTGGCGTTCGCCGCATTTAGGGCGTAACGGGCGTTTGAAACAGGTACGACCAATTGTGGGCCGGCTAGGATCGCCACCTCAGGATCCACTGCGACGGTGGCCACCTCAACGTCGTCGGGTTCGGGCTGAATGTAACCGATGCGTTCAAGGAATGCCCGGTACGCGGCACTGTCGATGGGCCCGGCATTAGCCATATGCCATTCATCGATCTGCGCCTGAAGCTGGTCACGGCGGGCAAGTAATTCGCGGTTCCGGGGCGCCAGCTCGTGGATAATTTTGGCGAAACCGTTCCAGAACTGCTCTGACTCGATGCCGGCGCCGGGAAGTGCTTCGTCTTCGACGAAGCGATGCAGTTCGGCATCTACCGAAAGGTTCGCTATCTGTACGCGTTCCAGCCGTTCCATCACGCCTCTCCCGCCTTTGCGCGTGCGGCTTTGTCTGGAGCCGCAAAGATAGTTCCCGGATTCAGGATCCCTGCCGGGTCGAGAGCCCTTTTTACGTCGTGGGAGATATCGAGCAGATCTTTACCGATTTGATCCACGAGCCAAGGACGTTTTAGCCGTCCAACGCCGTGCTCGCCGGTGATCGTTCCCCCTAGCTGAATGGCCAGGTCCATGACTTCGCCGTACGCGAGGTAGGCGCGTTCTTTCATTTCGGTATCGTCAGGGTTGAAAACAATCAGCGGATGGGTGTTGCCGTCTCCGGCATGGGCAATAAATGCGATAACGACATCACGGGCCTTGGCAATCTTTTCCACGCCGAGTACGAGTTCTGCGAGTCTGGGGATCGCGACTCCTACGTCTTCGAGCAGCAGGTTTCCCATTCGCTCCACTGCGGGGATAGCGATCCGGCGGGCATTTGCAAAGCGTTCGCCTTCCTGCTGGTCGGCGACTTCGAATGCTTCAAAGGCGCCGTGCTTCTGGAACGCGTCAAGCATGGTGGCTACTTCGGCTCCGCTGGGGCTCTGGTCGTCCGAGCGTGCGACGACGAGAGCAGAAGCGTGTCTGTGCAGCCCCATGCCGAGTTCATCTTCCACCGCGTTGATCGATGTCGTGTCCATGTACTCGAGCATGGAGGGGCGGATGCTTGAAGCGATGTCCAGGATAGCGGCCGCAGCGTCTCGGCTGCTTGAAAACCAACCGACGACTGTCCTCTCGGCCGGGGCGGGGGGCAGGAGCCGCAGGGTGAGCTCGGTGATGATGCCCAAGGTACCCTCGCTGCCGACGAAGAGTTTGAGCATGGACAGCCCTGCCACGTCTTTAAGGCGCGGACCACCAAGACGGATGACCCGACCATCGGCCATAACCACTTCCATGCCCAGGATATAGTCCGACGTGACGCCATACTTGACGCAACACAGGCCTCCGGCATTGGTGGCGGCATTTCCTCCGATGGTACAGATCTCGTATGAAGCAGGATCGGGCGGATACCAGAGGCCTTGAGCGGCGGCAGCGGCTTTTACCTCAGCATTGAGTAGACCGGGTTGCACCACTGCGGTACGGGTAACCGGATCGATGGTGATGCTCCGCATCCGTTCGGTACTGAGAACTATCCCGTTATCAAGAGCGGTCGCTCCTCCCGAAAGCCCGGTGCCGGCACCCCTTGGCACGATGGGTACCCCATGCTTGGCTGCCCATTGAACCGCTGACTTGACGTGGTCTGTGCTGAGTGGCAGTACAACGGCAATAGGTGTGCCGGCGTCTGGGTCGACGGCGCGGTCCTGCTGGTAGGCCTTCATGGCCTTAGGATCTGTGATGACGGCTTCGGGGGGCAGGATCGCGACGAGCTCATCGATACTGCTCGGGCCGTCGGCATCACGGTGGTGTGGTACTTCAGATGCACGACCGTGCGTGTATGCATCCTGTAGATCGGTAGGGTGTGACACGTGGTCGCGCTCCTTCTGCTTATGTTCCTAGGGCAGGAATTGAAGTTGCTCCTGCGGGGCCGGACGGCCAAAGGAAGTTGTCATCGTTTGGTGAATTGGAGAACTTCGAAGAGTTCGACCGTGGGCAGCTCGATCAACACATCTTCCCCGTCGACACGGGTTCTTAGAGGAGTGCCGGCTACGAGGGCCGAAACCGTCAGCTCTGCTGCTGCGGCCCTCTGCAGGCGCAGGAGTCCGCCGCTGTAAGGGAGGTGCGGGCCGTAGACGCGCCTGCGGATGCCGGAGTGGTTGATCAGATGAATGACCCTGCCGTGATCATTGGCCCCCGTGATCATTTCGATGCTGTCATGCAGCTCCGCTGTCAATTCGGGTTTGATCATCGTCTTCACCAAGGTGATGAAGTGATCCCTGACGTCCGTTTTACCGAATTCCCGGTAAGTGCGTCCGATGGTCCACGGCACGTGAAGAACTTCACCCTTGCCGTGCGGTCCTCTGACGTAGGCAGGGTCACTGCTGCCTTGGTGTCCGAACGCCAGTTCAGGCGGACCAAAAGGCGCCTGCGGCAAAACGAATCCTGAGGATATGGTCCCCGGCTTCCAAACGCATCGTTGGTAACGGCCGAAGAGCGGCAGCAGAGGGCCGTTGTAGTGGTAGTCCGCCATCCTGGGTTGTGGCCCATCGGTCACGTATGTTGAGCGAAGCTGATTCCCCACGAGGGCGGGGGTTAACGCCTGGAGTGCCAGGCTGCTGGCCAGCTCGAGGTCCCCCTCGCGGCCAATTCCGGCCGAACCGGTGGACATCAGCTTGCCGCCGCCCGCGACGAATTCGTCGATTGCTGTTGCGGCTGAACCCAGATTTCCCATGTCCGGGACGACCAGGAGACTGTACCTCGCGAGTTCTTCCCTGGCCGCCAGATTAGCCAGGTCACCGACCGGCAACACATCGAAGGGGAGACTGGCTTCCAGCAGGGAGAGGTAAAGGCCTCTGAATTCCTCTACGAGTTCCCAATAGGTGCCCTGAGCCACGGACGAATGGCTTGGCCGAACCAATGCGATTTCGGCAGCAGGGTGAAGTCCTTCGTACACCTTTGAATTCTGCTGACGGAACCTCATAATCTCCCTGGCGTGCGAGGTGGTCCATTGCGTTGGCAGTCGCCCTGGGGAGCCAAAGTAGTAGACCGATGGGTTTCCTCCGCGCGCTATCGTCTGGACTACATACTGGGCGAAGTGCTCCGGCTGTTCCGAGCCGAGCCGGTGCGAGGAATCCGTGAACGCGACGCAGTTAACCATGACAGCGGCGTTTGGCCGCGACGTGACGTGGGCGCTGACAGCTTCGGCGGTGGCGTGCGGCCAAAGTTCCTTACCGGGCATGGATTTGAAGGCGCTGTTGCCTTCCAGATAGACCATGGGGGCACCCTCGCGTAGGAGAACGCCCGTCTGCTGGCCGCGTGCAGCGAGGTGGTCCACAATCCTTGCCGTCAGCTGTTTGAGGGTCTGTTCTGTGTAGCGCCGCCATAAACCGAAGGTTTCCGAGGTCGCATCGGCCGGCAGCTCACCGCCTCCGCTATACAGAGCAAAACCCTTACGGCATGCTTCACAATGGCAGGGACCGTGAATTACTTCGTCATAGTCACGGACGTTGAAGTTGAACCAGTTGAAAAATACTCCATCGACGTCGTAACGGTCGAGGACTTCGTCCAAAACGTCAAAAGTACGCGATTGATAGTAGTCCCCCGAAGGGCACGCGCTGTACAGCGTGTTGTAGATCTGAGGTTTCCCGTCCGCAGAACGGTAAAGCCATTCGGGGTTTTCACGGGCCAGTCGAGGAGAGACCTTGGACATATCCAAGCGGGCTATGATTTTCAGGCCCCGCGCTTTGCCGGCCTTTACCGCGTCGCCAAAGAGGTCTCCTGAGGAGCGCTGCGCCAACAAAGGGTTCCGAGTTTGGAATGGGAGGTCGGTCGGGTAGAAGGACATGATTCCACCGGCATTTATGACCCAGGTATCGGCTCCATAATCGACAACCGCATCTGCTGCTGCCTCAGCGTCCATGGCTGCATCTATTTCCTGCAGATTGGTTTGGAGAGCGTTGAAGGGCTTACGCCAACTGCTGTCAATGGGCAGTTCACGCTCATAAGTGTTCAGTTCTTCTTGCATTGTGGCCTTACTGGAATACTGGGTTGCGGTGGTTGTTCAAGACGCTGCTACTGGATTGAGGGCTTTTTGCTCAGTTGCCAGCCGCAGCCTTTCAAGCCGGCGTCGTTTCTGTTCCACGGGATCGGCGATGGGGGCAGCGAGCAACAGACTCTGTGTGTACGGGTGCGCCGGAGACGATGTGACCTGCCCTGCAGGGCCAGTTTCCACGATGTCACCCTTGTAGATCACCGAAACTCGATGGCTTACGTACCGGACCACCGCCAGGTCGTGTGAAACGAACAGGCAGGCAACACCTGTCTGCTGCTGAATTTCGAGGAGGAGCCGAAGAACGGTTGCCTGGGTCGACAGATCCAATGCCGAAACCGGCTCATCACAAATGATGAGCTTTGGTTCCGGTGCGAGGGCCCGGGCTATGGCAATGCGTTGACGCTGCCCGCCGCTGAATTCTCGAGGCAGTCGCTCAGCCGCATCCGCCGGCAATTCAACCTGGTTCAGCAATCCGCGCACTCTACTTCGGGCTTCAGTGCGGGTCGCCCCCTGAACGATTAGGGGTTCCGTGAGGATGTCGCCGATTGTCAGTGCAGGATTCAGGGAGGAATAGGGATCCTGAAATACCACCTGAATGTCACGGGCGAGGGCGCGTCTGCGGGTGGGTTTGGCGTATGTGATGTCCTCGCCCTGAAAGGTGATGGTCCCACCGGACGGCTTGACGAGCCCAAGTACGGCGCGGCCGATAGTGGTCTTGCCTGAACCTGATTCGCCGACGAGTCCCAGAACTTCGCCCGGGGCGATGGAAAGTGAGACCCCGTGAAGGATTTCGTGCAGCTTCCTGCGCGCGCCATGACCTGGGAATGCAACCCGAAGCTCTTTCACTTCAAGTAGAGTGTCTGCGCTCATTTCTGTTCCTTGCTGGTAGTCACCAAAGCCGTAAGGTCTTCACGCAGATTGCTTTCATCGAGAATCGAGTTGAGAAGCTTCTGTGTGTACGGGTGGTTGGGTTGGTGGAAGACCTGCATGACGTCGCCTTCCTCTACGATGACGCCCTCGCGCATTACGGCGATGCGGTCACATATATCTGCAACGACGCCGAAGTTGTGGGTCACGAGGAGGATTGCCATTCCCATCTCCTGTTGCAGGTCGCGGAGGAGGTCCAGGATCTCAGCCTGAATGGTTACGTCCAGGGCTGTTGTAGGTTCATCGGCAATCAGCAGTCTGGGCTTGCAGGCCACGGCTCCGGCGATAAGTACACGCTGGGCCATCCCGCCAGAGATTTGGTGTGGGTAGAGGTCAAAAGTCCGCTGAGTATTAGGAATACCTACTCGCTCCATGAGTTCAAGGGCTCGCTTCTTCGCTTCTGCTCTGCTTATACCCGAGCCAACCCGAATGCCCTCAACCAACTGGGCACCGACGGTGAATGAAGGATCGAGATTGGACATGGGCTCCTGCGGGATGTAGGCAATATCTTTGCCCCGGATCTCCCGGAGCTCCCGTTCACGAAGGCCTAACAGTTCCCGTCCATCCAGCAGCACTGACCCTGCGGTTATAACCGCCTCGGGGGGGAGGACGCCGAGGGCAGAAAAAGCGGTCTGGGTTTTGCCTGAGCCTGACTCGCCAACCAGACCCAACGTCTCTCCGGCCTTCAGTTTCAGCGATACCCCCTTAAGCACCTGCTTGGGCTTCCCGTTCGGGGTCGGGTACTCCATTTGGAGGTCTTTTATGTGGAGCAGGTTGGACTCGTCGCTGTTCGTCTCGCTGAGGTCGGCGCCACGCGAGCGAACTCTTGCACTTTCCAGCTTTGCAGGTTTTGGTCTTGCACCTTCAAGTGCATCTCGCAGGGAATTTCCGAGGAGGACCAGGGACGCGGTTATCGCTCCAAGCAACAGTGCTGGCCAAAGGAATTGTGTCGGGTGGACATAGAAGTTCAGAAAGCCGGCGGCGATCATGGACCCGAAGCTGGGAACCTCTGTGGAACCCACACCGAGAAATGCCAACCCTGACTGAAGATTGATGGAAGATCCCATGAGGAATGCGGCAGAAATGATGACCGGCCCACGTACGACGGGCATTACGTGCCGGCCGAGAATTCTAAGGGTCGACAGGCCGGCAACACGTGCGGCGTCTACATAGAGTTCATTCTTGACGCCCGCAGTGACGTTCCGGACTATGCGGTAGATCGAGGGCGCAAGGAGGACACCGAAGATCAACATTGTCGCACGGAAGTCACCTTTGGTCAGTGGCATTAGCACGATGAGAAGCAGCAGACCAGGGAAGGTCATGATTAGGTTGAAGACCCACTCGATCGCGGTTCGAATTCGTCCGCCGAAGTACCCGCCCACCAGCCCGAATGTCAGGCCAACAAGGCATGCCATGCTCGTGCCGATGAGTGCGGATATGGCACCGGTGTTGATGGAATGGACCAGACGAGAAAAGATGTCTCGTCCACTCTGGTCACCTCCCAAGATGTACCCTGGCGTTCCGATATCGGCGTTGACAGCATTGAGGGATGAATCGTTGGGGCCGTGCTGGGTGATAAACGGCGCGAGCAACCCCAACGTAAGAACGATGAACAGGAAAGCCGCCGTGATGATCGCCTGCGGGTCCCTCACCAGCCTTCGGAAAGGGGAACGGGGTGAGGCGGCTTCTGTCACGTCCGTCTCGAGGAGGGCTACTTCGGTGCTCAAAAGAGCCTCGCTTTCGGGTTGAGCCAACCGTTAGCGATGTCGGTCAGCAGATTGACGGATACGACGAGCATGACGCTGAAGACAGTGACTCCCATGATCACGGGGATATCCCCCTGGAGTGAGGAATTGAAGGCGAAGGAGCCGAAACCCGGCAGAGCGAAGACATTCTCAATGATCAAAGCGCCGCCAAACATCGAGATGAACTCCAGAGAGAGGACAACAAGAGCGGGTGCAGCAGCATTGCGCAAGGCGTGGCGATAGACGATTGACCATGCCGGAATTCCCCTGGTTCGGAGCGTCCGGACGTAATCCTTTTGAAGTTCACCGATCATGGTCCCGCGAATTTGCGCCGACATGTTCGCCACCCCGTTGATGACCAGCACTATGACCGGGATGGTGATGGACGCAGCCCAGCGTCTCGGATCCTCGGAAAAGGAAGTGAACCCAGTGGCGGGAAGCCAGCGCAAGTTGAGTGCAAACACCACGACCAGCCCGATAGCGATCAGGAGGGTCGGCAACAGGTTTCCGAGGAGCGAAGTACCCTGGGCGAGTCGGTCGACAGCGCCAGCCCGAGAAGCAGCCAGGACGCCAAGACAAACGCTGACGACGACTGTCAGGGCTAGGGCCACCAGGACGATGGAAAGTGTCACGCCCAGCCGGACCGAAACAGCCTTCTGTACCGACTCACTGGTGAAGTATGAGACGCCAAAATCACCCCGTAGTACGCCCCACAGCCATTCAAAGTACTGAACCAGCAGTGGGCGGTCCAACCCGAGTTCACTCTTAAGTACGTGAACCGAGTCGACAGACGACGCGGGTCCCAGAATGTTGGCCACGACGCCATCAAATGAAAAGCTCAGCAACCAGAACGTAATCAGGGTCACGAGGACCGCAAGAATTATGCCGGTTGCCAACCTGCGAAGAATATAGGAAGTCATTGGAACCTTAATCAGATAGAACGGGAAAGTCCGGACGTCCGCCCGACCCGTGTTCAACTAAAGGCAGCAGTGCCTTGGGTAGCCGAAGATGCACCAGGGGATGCGGATGTCCTTCGGCAAGTAAGCAGAGACAAGCAGGCCCGGACAACGACCAATTCAAGCCCTGTGAAGGGCACAGGTCCCGAACGGCGACCTTGCGGCGACCAAAATCCTCCGGACATCATGACCCCTATGTCGAGTGCCTCTACTATTCCCGCTTACCGAGTACCGGTGGTGTCCGGCCTCACGGTACGAGGTAATCCTCGTCACTCGAGTAAAGCACGCGCGCAGGAGGATGACAACCGCTTGCCGTGGAGTAGTCGGTCATAATGAGATGTCTTTTTTCCCTGTGCTGCTCGCTCACTGCGCCGCCGCGCCGCTACTACCAATGGCTCGGTAGGGTGGAACTCTGCCTTCTCTCAACAGATTTGGCAACCGGTTGAAATTCAACTTATAAGCACTGAGGCCCAATTCGCAGGCTTGTTCAACCGCCCTTGCTGCGCGAGTGTTAAGAGTCCGATGGCCGGCATCCGCGTAGGCCTAGCACCAGACCCGTACCTGGAGCGAGTCACCAGCTTTAGGGCAGCTGAAATCTCGACTATGGAGATCAGGTGTGGAATTCTTCGCTGAAGCCCTACGGGCTCCCGGGTTCTTTGAGCCAGCAGCCGCAGGGCCCCCATCCCGGCGCGGTCGGTCTTCCTGTCACCACGTGATACCCATGCAGAGCGGCATGAAGCGTGCCACCAACAGAAACCACAGGGCCTTCACCCCGCGATGCGCAGTGTTCAGACCGCCTAAATCAGGTGGTAAGCGACTTCTCTGCGGACTTTATGAAGTCGGGCAAGATGTCGACACCCCATCCAGGCTCGTCCCCAAGAACAACTGCACCGTCCTGTACGGCGGGAAGCGGGCTGAAAATATCCTCGAAGTAGGGAATTGTTTCTATGCTCCACTCCTGAAATGCTGTCGCCGACGGCTGGGAGGCTGCTAAGTGAAGTGAGAATAACTGAATCATGGTCTGGTTGGCGCAGTGCGGCGTTGTCACGAGCCCTGCCGCTTCAGCCATCTGTGCTATTTTCTTGGTCCGCGCCATACCTCCCACGTAACCAACGTCCGGTTGGACGATATCGACTGCGCGACCCTCAATCATGCGGTGAAACTGGGGCAAAACACTGTCCTGCTCACCGGCGGCGATGGGAATATCCAGGACTCGTGCCACTTCAGCTGTTGATTCGAGTTCGTAGTAAGGGCACGGTTCTTCAAAATGCCCAAAGTCAAGGTCTTCCAGGAGTCGACCCATTCGAATCGCCTCGGGAACGCTGTATCCCCCGTTGGCATCGGCGTGCAGTACAATATCGGGTCCAAGGACATTCCGCACAGTGCGTACGAGCTTCTTCGATCTCCCAGGCCATACGTCCCGGTCTTGCCCCATTGCGTCTGCAATCCGGACCTTGAACGCCCTAAACCCATGCGATTCCGTGAGGGCGAGCATTCTGTCGGCCTCCTCTTCCGGGGTCGTCTTTCTGCTCATCGACGAGCCATACACTGGCAATGTGGTCCGAACTGCCCCACCCAAGAGTTGGTATACGGGGCGGTTCGTCACTTTGCCGAGCAAGTCATAGACCGCCGTATCGATCCCGCACAGTGCACGCCACAGGGTGGTCCCGTGGTGCTTGTAGCTCTTGCGGGTAAACATGTCAACGAGTGCTTCCCAGTCCCAGGGGTCCCGTCCAATGAAGAACGGGGCAACGTACGAATGGAGAAGCCGAACGGTGGCATCCGCTGAGTACGGGGACGTCTGCCCCCACCCCTCTGCGCCATCGTCCGTCCTTACCCGGACGACTGCCAGCAGTGGCCCACGGCTGAATGTTTCGATGCTAGTGATCTTCACTAATGCGCTCCTTGATGGCAGTAAACCCCGACAGACGTACGGGTTAGGTCGATAAGACTACTGCGCATGCGACCGGTTGCCAATAAAGCGGCCGCAATGACCATACTCAAACAACTAGGCTGAGAAATCTGTACGGCAAGCGGTTGGCAAAGATGGGTGTAGGTGGTTCACTTTTCTTTACGAGTCGGAACGGGCCGGAGGCGTTCTCGCGACATCGAGCCGACATTGACATAGGAGTCACCTTTGAAAAATCTGTTTACTAGGGGTGGTGGGCGACGATCCGGTCGCCTCGCCACCACCTGCGTAGTCCTGGCAGCAGCTATGGCATTCACCGGATGCGCCGAGGGAGGGGGATCCGGCGGCCAGGACCAGTCCGCAGAAAAAAGCATCAGGATTGCCGTGACCTCGGCGCCCCGGTCGCTGGATCCGGTGCAGCTTGATGCCGGACAGCAGTCCTACATATGGGCCTCGATCTACGACACGCTGGTCTACATCGACAACGAAGGCAAGCTCCAGCCGAATGCGGCTGAGAGTTGGAAGTATAGCGACGACGGCCTTACTTTGACCCTCAATCTTCGGCCCGGGATGAAGTTTAGTACCGGTACTCCTGTCACCGCCGAAGCAGTCAAAAAAACCATGGACCGCAACAAGGAAACACCCGGCCAGCAGCAAGACAAATTTGTCGCAGTGAAGTCAGTCGACGCTGTCGACGAGGTGACCGTACGCGTCAATTTCAGCAAACACGATGCCGCTTTCCTGTACAACATGGGAATGGATGGAGGTGTGATTGGCGACCCCGCCACTCTAACCACAGACCGAACCGCGACGGACCCTGTAACCTCAGGGCCCTACGTTCTTGACAAAGGCAAGAGCGTTCAGGGCTCGACTTACGTCCTGAACCGCCGCGATGACTACTGGAACAAAGAAGCCTATCCGTTCAAGACGGTGACTGTCCGCGTCCTGGCAGACCAAACAGCAGCTCTGAATGCGTTGAGGTCGAAGGAAGTTGATGTATCGGGAGTTCCCACGAGCCAACTCGAGTCGGTTAAAGCAGGAGGGAACTTCAACGTTTTCAACAATCCTACAAACTCCATAGGATTCATTAACCTTGCTGACCGGAATGGGAAGGTTCTTAAGCCGCTGGCTGACGTCCGTGTCAGGCAGGCTATCAATCTAGCCCTTGACCGCAAGGGCTTTGTGGACAAGCTACTCTCAGGTGCAGGAACGCCCAGCGTCCAGCAGTTTAACCTCAATGGGGCAGCTTATGACCAAAAGCTGGAGGACAAGTACCCGTTTGATGTTGAACGTGCAAAGAAGCTGCTCAAAGAGGCAGGATATCCCAACGGTTTTGATGTGAGCATGCCGAGTACCGTGTTGTCACAGTCCTACGAACCGTCTATCAGCCAAGCGCTGGGCGACATTGGCATCAAAGTGAACTGGGAACCTGTTCCGCCCCAGAACTCCACGGCCGCAGTGGTATCGGGAAAGTACCCCATGTACTTCTTCATCTCGAGCGCGACTGTCACCCAGAGGGAAATCCCCCGTCAGCTTAGCAGCGCAACGATGAATCCCTTTAAGTGGAGCACCCCCGAACTTGATGGGCTTGTAGAAAAAGCGAACAGTGAACTCAACGAGGAAAAACAAGCCGAGATCTATAAGGAAATCAACCGATACGTCGTCGAGAACGCCCTCTTCGCTCCAATTTCTTTCATCGGGGCGAACACTGTCACGTCGCCAGAGATTAAGTACCTGAACAAAGGAGCCAACAACTTCTCTACCATCCGGCTCTTCGACGTTGCTAAGTAACTTGGCAAGCCGGCATCAGCAGCAAGAGTAAACGGGTCAACCGTGGTGCGGACCAGGTCCTAGCTAGGTCACCCCTGCGGTTTGACGGTAGTTTCCAGCGCTGATCAAAACCAGCCGCCCCCGGGACGCAAGACTGATAGCTTCGGCTCAAGTCCCGGGGGCGGCTTTCTTGACGGCTCGCCCGAATCGAGGCGAGGAGCCGTCCGAATGAATCATGGCCCGAATTCAGCTACGAATCTTCGTCGCTCAAGAAAATTATGGTGACCAACCCTACCAGCGGCGGTGCGAGGGGATACCGGGTCAATGGAGGACTCACGCGGGTTGCCGCTCCGGGCTGCGGTAGGAGCCAGCTCTGATCGCTTGCAGTGGAAAGCCTGGCAACGGCTGCGTTGGATCAGCTCCTACCACAGCAACAAACATCATGTTCAGAAAGAGCTGGGCCAACCGGCAGCTGGGTTAGCAAAAACGGTGCCACTTGAAGACGGATGATTCAATACTCCAATATGGCCTGTGCTGCAACAAAGATCCGACGAAAACCGCCGGTAAACGGTCATATTTGCCCGGCACGCGGCTTCGCGTTGCTTGGCTCGCGGGAGAACTACTAATTCCCCCGGGCCGCGGTCTCCCGTAAAGTCACGGCTGGGACCGCACCTTCGTGCGGTGGCAGGCAGGGTGAAAAGGTGGCTGCCAGCCCCCTCGTACCGGCCACCGGAATCTTCGCCAGCGCCGCATACCGTAGCGACCCTTTGCCGGCCGCTGAGACCTGCGGAGGAAGAACGCCAAACGGCGCAGCGCTGCTTGGAGAGCAGCGCTGCGCCGTGAGAAGCTACCGAGGGGACCCTATAAGCTTTTCAACACCATGCCGCTGAGTTGGTTTTGGCACTGTGCACCACAACGTAGGGCTGGTTTGAGAAAGTATCGTTCAATGCCGGGATGAAAACAGGCGGCTCGCCGTCTTTACGAACTTCAGCAAAGAACATGATCGGGTACGAGGAAGACGTATAGTCGCCGGGGATAACAGCTTCGAATCGCTCGCCTGCCCGCTCCATCTCTATACAATCGAAGTCCTCTGCTTGATTGACATGGCGGTAGCGCAGAACAGCACCGGATATCGTCGGGTCCGATGATTGCAGAATTACCGTGAGCGGGTCCCCCCGTACGAAGGGAGGACACGGGACGAAACTGGCCTCTGCTTGCCACCTTTCGATTCGATGTGTGACTTGGCTGGCTGGCTTAGTGCCCGAATTGTTCCGTGCTTTGGTCAGCTCCATGTTGAGCAGGTGAAGATCTTCCCGCATTGCCATGATCCGGTCTGACCAGCTCCCACGATCGGAGAGACCAACCCCAAATGCGATGTCCTTCTGGTATACGCCGTCCGCCAGCCCCGGTATGGATGCGTACGCTGCATGCGCATCCTTCAGCAGGCGAGCCGACTCCTGAAGGTAGCCAACGCTTCCGGTCCGCCTGAATAACGCATACTCCACCGCCGCACGGAATTTGAAGGAGAAGAACCGTCCCAGCTGGACAATTATTTGCAGGTCGATGATTGTCCGTTGCGCCTGTGGGTTATCACCGAGCACGTGTTTCTCTATTTCAGCAAGGGCGGCTACACCCTCGCTGACCATCCCGTCTATCCATGATGCAACCTCAAGTGGCGTGTACTTGGGCTGCAGTTGGCCGCTAAGAGCTGCATCGGCGTATTCTCCGACGCCGTAGAACAATTCGGGGTCGAAGGAACTAACGCCCTCCCAGGTCCCCGGCTGCGGAGTGTCCCACGCATAATGCATGGACAACTTCCATGCAGAAATCGGCAGATCCACATACATCTCGGGGGAATAGAAATTGTTTGCACCGCTGACTCCGTGCACGACTGTAACGAGCGGCAACACGCGGCTCAAATGCGCCAGAGCCACTTCGAAGTGAGGATAGGCGTCACCATAATCAGACCGGAGAACCCCCTGCCACACTGCGGGATCGCACTCCGGGTTGTAAAGGTGCTGACCCCACAACGCATATGTATAGCGGTATTTCTTCCAGTCATGCACACCCAACCGTAAGTCATCGCGCAAGTAGGGGTCCCGTAGTCCAGGCTCACCTGTTCCGCGCCTTCCCTTGAACGTAAGAGGCTCACAGAATTCAACGCCGCGTGATCCCCCGAACGTAGCAAACCGGCCGAATCCACTTGCCAAGGCGGGGTCACCCCACAGAAGAAGCTTTTGAGTCCCGGGCCACATTCTGTAGATGACATCTGTAGCGCGGTCTTCGTTCAGATAATCGGCGTACCCGTAGCGCGTGAATCTCCGGGCACCGTCTGTGACCCCGGTTACGGACGCATCCTTACCCGCAAAGTTCAGCGGCTTGCGCTCATGCGGGCGAATTGATGCCTGGTGGTAGGCCAGACCCATATGCTCGGCCCAGTACTTGGCGGAAATCATTGTTCGGATATTTGGCTTTGCAGCGGCGTCCACCAAGGCCTGGTCAACACCTTTGGCATGCATGTCCACCTCTATGGGGCGACCCACGCTTGAGATAGCGTCAAATATTTTGCCCCAAAAGATTTCGTGCCCCTCTTCGTGGACGCCACCTTCATGGTGGACCCGGAAGGTTATGCCCTCGATTTCAGGCACCCGTTCGAGTAGGAGTTTGACTGCTGCCGCCGAGTAGTCAGCATGGATCTCTGGGCTGATGCCCAGGATGGGGTTCCAATGCTTTGAGTCATAGCCAAAATCGTAGGCGTGATTCCACAGCCCCAGTTGAAAGCTCATGCCACGGCGTTTTGTCTCCCGGGCTATGAAGGCCAGGGCGTCCATATTGCGGTCACGCTCTGCCTCGGAAACTCCTTCTGCCCGTACCTGGTACCCGGGAACCTCGAGTAGGAACGGGTACGCGAAGACAAGGTAGTTATCAGTGGCAGTGCGGCTTTCCCAGCCGGTGCCGTAGTTGTACTGCATGCCCAGTGCAAGGTGGAACCGGTTGAAACGCTGTGCAGCAAGATGGTCCAAGTACTGCGCCCAGAACTGCCGATCGTGAAACCACGGGCCATCCTCATGGATGCTTGAAAAGTTGCGCTGAATGCCTCGAACCGGCACGGCCGGTTTTTGAGAATCCTCGAAACCAGGAAGGAGGCCCTCGAATCCATCTGAATGAACGCGCCGTTCGATATCACCGATAGCGTAGGCATATCCGCGGTCGTCAGTGGCCGCGATTGTGATCCGTCGACCCCCGTGTTCCTTTGCGTCAATTCTCAGCGAGTACGACTCACTGTCAGACGCCGGGGCCCGCAGCCCTGCCAAATTCAGCGCCGACAGATCGGCCGGCTCGACCAACACGAGCTCAATCTCCGGCCCGGATTCCCCGCTCATTGAGAGTAGCCCTGCTTCTCGCAACGTGCTGTTCAGACGATGGAGCATCCACTTCACGGGCTCGCACTCATAGAGCTCAGGGGTACCACCGGCCGCTATTCCAGAAAAAGTCTTTGACATAGTTGAGTCCTGTTTCTACAGCTGCTTGACCGGGGCGCAAAAATGGCAACCGGTTGTACGAGTATAGTGTAGAAGGAAATGAGCCGATAGGTCCTGCGAACGCCCGGTTTAGCTTGCGGCCCTCAAGCTTGATGGAGCTGAACACCCACGCAGAAGGCAATCGCTTGCAGCTCGTCCTCGGGCGACGCCCTCAACAAACCCACCGGCATTGTCTTGTTCTTGAAGAGAAGAGTAGAGGCACCATAGGTGAGATACACATGAACCCCCTCACACAACAAAGACTCCTCTTGCTGGAGGTTCAGTGAAGGATTCGGCTCCACACGATAAGGCGCCAATGACGGAGCGATTCGAAGCTGACATTGCACGCATCCCCAGTTCGAACCTCTCACTTCCGTTCCTCCCGGCGCCTGATACCGCCCGCCCCTCCGGTGAGCGCGCTCATTTTCAGAAGCATTTAGGCCGCAAGGCAGTGGCGCTGCTGGTGCTGGCCACCTTCGGGGGCAGCATGGCCACGATAGTTCCAATGTCATTTACTTTGGCTCTGCGGCTTGATCAGATCGCGCCTGGACGCCAGGAGTTCTTGGGCTACATGCTGGGAGCAGGCTCCACACTTTCTCTTTTGGCCGCGCCCCTAACTGGTATTTTTAGCGATCGAACCCGATCCCGATGGGGCCGGCGACGGCCCTATACCGTTGCCGGGGCGACAGTCGGACTGGCCGCAATCCCAGTGATGGCATTTGCGCCGAACGTTCTTCTGCTCGGGGTCGGATGGGTTCTATCAACAGTCGGGTGGCAGACAGCCATGGGCTCGATCAACAATTATCAGGCGGACAATCTGCCGAAATCCCAGCGGGGTCGAGTGGCGGGCTTGACCAGCCTGGCCCGACAGATTGCTCCTGTAGCCGGCATTGTTCTTGTCGGCCAAGTTGTCATGGACCCACTGTGGGTCTTCCTACTGCCAACTGCCGTCGGCGTCATACTGGTTTTGGGCTTCGTCGCTTTTGCTCCGGAAGGGCACTCACTGCGGCTGGAGTCAACCATTCCGCTTTCGCTCAGAAACGTCTTAGGCAGCTTTCTGTTCAACCCCCGTCAGCATCCCGCCTTCGCGTGGACGTGGGGGGGCCGCTTCATGTTCTTCCTGGGACTCTCCCTAACCACGAGCTATTCGACGTTTTTTTACGCACAACGGCTGGACATGAGCGTTGCCGAAGTTTCGACAGTGATCGCGACGATTTCAGCCGCCGGCATCATCACCTCCACGGTCGGCGCCATAGGAGGCGGATGGCTGTCAGACCGCGCCGTCCGCCGCCAGCCCTTTATCCTCGCAGCCACCGTCATCTATGCAGCCGGAGCCCTTGTGTCGGCTTTCTCTTCCAGCTTCGTCTCAATTCTAACGGGTTCACTCGTTACTTCCCTAGGTATTGCTGTTTTCGGGGCGGTGGGACAGGCTCTCGTCCTGGACGTGCTTCCTCACCGTGAAACACAGGCAGGACGATTCACGGCAGTAACAAGCTCTTCACAGAAGATTCCCAATGCTCTGGCCCCAGCGCTAGCTCCACTCTTGCTTTCGCTCGCCACCTTCGGCAACTCGGGGAACTACGCGGTGCTGTACGTGGCGGCCGGAATGCTTGCCGTCCTTGGGGGCCTGATCACTCTTCTTGGCTCACGGGCAAACTGAATAGAACGCAATCGCGCGATTCACGAAACGTGACAACCGCTTGCAGATCGATGTCAATGGGTGTTTCGCACACCGCTTCCTAAGCATAAAAGCGTAATCAGGCAGTTCTGGGCTCGTGAGCGGGCCGACCCGAGGGTCCGAAAAATTCCTTTTTGCGTTTTTTGGCAACCGGTTGACATGCAACTAGGCTCTTGTGATACTTGCCTAACGGGCCGTTCTCTTAGTGCCCGCGCCCTGCAGCGAACAAGGGAGTTTCGTAGATTGAAAACAGGAGCTGAGGCACATGAAATCCAGAGTGTGCTGTCCACATTGCTGTATTACCCAGAGGAGATCGAGCAGCTTAGGCAAGCTTTCTCCCCAGCCGAGTTCATCCATGTACACCCCCGTGAAACAGAGGCCATCCAGGCTGCGCTTGAGCACGTGGACGTGGCTGTACTTCAAACAGACCTTGACGACAGGTTCCTCAACGCCCCAAACCTGAAGTGGGTTCATTGCGACCATTCCGGGCTTACGCGTTCTGCCCGGGCCGAGGTCTTCGAAAGAGGCCTGATTGTTACGGGATCGGCTGGAAGGTCTGCCCCTGCGCTTGCCCAGCACGGCTTTTACTTCGCACTGGCACTGACGTTCGATGCCAAGCAACACTTTGAACAGCAGGCCGCGCACCTATGGCGTCCTGTGCCAGGATACGAGAACCGAAGAGCACTGTGGGGTAAGACCCTAGGTATCGTCGGGTTCGGCCATACAGGGCAGGCCATGGCTAAACTTGGCAAAGCTTTTGGCATGCGGGTCATCGCCTACCGTCGAAGTGCCAGTGAAACCCCAGCCGACGTCGATTTGATGCTGTCATCAGATGTCGGCGATAGTTTGCAACCGCTCATCGAGCAGGCTGATGTGATCATGCTCGCCGCACCGTTGAATGATGAGACACACCATCTGTTTTCAACTCGTGAGTTTACCCAAATGAAGAATGACGCCTTCATTATCAATATGGCCCGCGGGGCAGTGATCGACCAGGATGCCCTCATCGTCGCACTGCGGACAGGCCAAATTGCCGGGGCCGGTCTCGATGTGACCGATCCGGAACCTCTCCCCGAAGACTCGCCTTTATGGGACATGGGCAACGTGGTCATCACTCCTCATGTCACACCCAAGTTGCCGGACCGGACGCAACGATCAATTGACATGATCGTAGAAAACATCGGCCGGTTCCGCCGAGGCGAGAGCATGCTCAATGCGCTGACACCACGTGATGTCTACACCAGCCTGCAGCCCTCGGCGCATATTTAGCGCACCTATTCTGGCCACTTTCAGTCAAAGGAACCTTCAATGCCAACACTTCGCCAACGCAGAGCCGCGATAGGCAGCGCCGCCGTTATCGTCGCTGCAAGCCTGGCTCTTACCGCCTGCGGGGGAGGATCGTCTCCCGAAGCGGAAGCCGCCCCGACCACCTTAACCTTCGGCGTCCAAGCAGCTCCAAACTCGCTTGATCCGGCCCAACTACATGACGGGCAACAGCGGTATGTCTGGGGCGCAGTCTACGACACCCTGGTTTACAGTGATAATGAGGGCGTCCTCAAACCCGGAGCAGCAAAAAGCTGGGAGTACTCCGCGGACGCACGTGCGCTCACGCTAAAGCTGCGCGACGACATGAAATTCAGTGACGGCGATCCCGTTACCTCCACGGCCGTCAAGACAAGTCTTGAACGCACCCGGAGCACTGCTGGACCTCAGCAGAGCAATCTTTCGGCCATTGCCTCCATTGACACGCCCGACGAACACACTGCGGTGCTCAACCTCAGCCGCCAGGATCCTGACCTGCTCGTTTCGTTGTCCTACGGCGCAGGAGCGATTGGCGATCCCAAGACGATCAATGAGGCACGCACAGCTCTGGATCCGGTTGGGTCTGGGCCATACACCCTCGACCGCACAGCCACCGTCGATGGCACAAAATACGTGCTTAACAGACGAGACGATTATTGGAACGCAAAAGCCTACCCGTTCAAGACCGTTACCGTGAGGGTGATTCCGGACCGTACAGCACTCTTCAATGCACTGCTGACGAAAGAACTCGACGCAGGCACAGTCGACACGGGCCAAGCCAAGCAAATACAGGCGAGCGGATTCAGTCTCACACCCGTGGACGACGTGTCCACCGCAGCAATTGTTATAGCCGACCGAGCCGGCAAGGTGGCTCCCCCGCTTGCAGATGTTCGGGTGCGGCAGGCCATCAACTATGCCTTCGATCGCAAGAAGATGCTCGACGCTCTGCTCGGTGGCAATGGCCGACCCACAGAACAAGTCTTCAACAAGCTGTCCCCGGCATATAGCGAAGAGTTGGACAGCGCCTACAGCTTCGATCCTGAGAAAGCCCGGTCACTGTTGAAAGACGCCGGCTACCCCGACGGTTTCAGCTTAACCATGCCTGCGAACGCCATCGTCCAGACATTCCAGGCCAGCATCACGCAGGCCCTTGGCGACATCGGGGTCAAGGTGGATTGGGAACCGGTGCCTGCTCAAAGTTCCGGGCAAACGACCAAATGGGGAATGTACTTCAACCTGGGAACGACCGCGGCTCCCTCACGCACAACCTCCCTGTACTTCGGCAAAAAGGGATCACAAAATCCCTTCCAGTACGAAGATCCGAAGATGAATGACCTTCTGGCAAAGTTGTCGGGCGAAACAGATCCCACGCGTGCGGGGGAAATTTACAAATCCATCAACAAATACGCCACCGACAACGCATGGATCGCGCCCTTGTTCTCGCTGAAGACAACTTGGGCGATGAAGACGGGTCTTGAATATAGGGGAACCGGCAGTGCAGTACCCGACCTTCGAGTTTTTGGAGTGACAGGTAAGTAACTCAGTTAGCAGACCAAATTGACATCCACTGGCCGGCAGGAGGGCTCGACGAGTCCTGGCTGCCGGCCAGCGGAATTTTGCCTTGCTGACGTCGCACTAGTGACGCTTTCTGGCGCACCTGCTAAACGTCAGTTTCCTGATTTATCTTGATAGGAGAAGCAATGAGTGGCGGTGGCTACAACGTCTCAGTGGAACGGACAAGCGGGCCCCACCCTGCATCTGGAACGATCGTGTTCGTTAACTCTCTGGCGACGACCAGCAGCATGTGGGATGGAGTCGTTACCCGGCTCCCCAAAGATTTTGACGTGGTTCGGTTTGACCAAAGGGACCGTGGCGGACCGCTGGGACATTCCCCTTTCGGCCTGGACGATCTCGTAAGTGACCTTTTCGCTGTTCTCGACGGTGAAAACATTGAAAAAGCGCACATTGCCGGGGTTTCTTTGGGTGGTCTTGTTGCGCTCCGTTCCGCAGCCCTCATGCCGCACCGAACAAAATCTGCGGTGGCGATGTGCTGCGCTGCACGGTTTTCCAGGGATGTATGGCTCGAACGCGGCCAGGAGGTGCGCACCCACGGCGTCACACCCCTGATCCCTCAAGTTATAGATCGTTGGTTCACGCCTGATTTCCAACAACGGCAACCCTTCGTCGTGGACCAGCACCGTCAGATGCTGGCTTCAACGGATCCGACAGGTTACGCCTTCGCCTGCGACTTGCTGGCCGAATCCGACGTAAGGGCGGACCTGTCAGACATTGAAGTACCACTACTGGTCATCAGCGGTGATGCTGACTCAGCCAACCCGATCGCTGACCAGCAACTAATTGTTCAGAATGTACCTTTTGCCAGGCACGAGGTACTGAACAATACGGCGCACCTCGCTCCTGTGGCCGAACCGGAACTGACAGCCAAACTGGTGTCTGAGCACGCCCGGCTGCACAAGTGAGGACGGACGCCAGGATGGAGACTTCAAACGGGGTGCCGTTTGGTGATCCCAGCGCTGTTCAGCGTGGGGGTTCGCGCATAGAGACCTGTAGGCAGCTGTCACGGGGAGACTTGGTAGAGGCCCGAATTGGCTCGACCTCCCACATACGGGGGGAAGTCGTTGACGTGCAACCCTCCATGGAGCTTTTCTGGGTTGTTTCACGGGATGGAAACCGCCGAATAGTAGAACTCTCTGAGTTCGAAGTGTATTTCGCGGATTAGCGGATAACGCCACTGCGTGGAAGCCCGCCCATGGCTTGAGACTTTCAGGGTCCTATCCGTGGCGATCATTCGACTATTTTTACTAAAGGAAGACCATGACTGTAGAAGTATCCCGTCGGCTTCAGAGCTCTCGCCAGGGTGCCTCCAAGAGGCAGGGCCGGATCGTTGTGGTACTTGCTTTCGCCGGCATCGTTGTCTCCTTAATGCAATCCCTGGTCGTTCCGTTGCTTCCGCGTCTGCCCCAGTTCCTTTCGGCCTCTGCTGGGGACACTACGTGGGCGGTCACGGCCACCTTGCTTGCCGGGGCCGTTGCCACTCCCACGGTCGGCCGGCTGGGAGATATGTACGGGAAGCGTCGCATGCTGCTGATCAGCCTCGGCCTGCTTGTGCTCGGATCAGTAGTAGGTGCCCTCAGTTTCAGTTTGGCGCCCCTGATCGTCGGCAGGACCCTTCAAGGGCTCGCCGCTGGGGTAATCCCGCTGGGCATCAGCATCATGCGGGATGAGCTTCCACCCGCCAAGGTGGGAGGAGGAACTGCAGCCATGAGTGCATCACTTGGGGTTGGAGGGGCCTTGGGGCTGCCGGTAGCCGCATGGATTGCCGAGACGTTAGATTGGCATGCGTTATTTGGGGTGGCAGCCACACTTGGCTTGGTGGCCTTCTTCCTGATTTTGTGGCTGGTGCCGGAGTCCGGCATGAAATCGGGAGGACGTTTCGATGTAGTCGGAGCAGTCGCAATGTCCGGAGCCTTGATTTTGTTGCTGCTGGTCATTTCCAAGGGCGGCGCCTGGGGATGGAGTTCTCCGCTTACCCTGGGGCTGAGCGGGGGATGTGTCATTCTTTGGATGGGCTGGGCTTTTTGGGAGTTGCGGGTGGAAACACCCTTGGTTGACTTAAGGACCAGCTGGCGCCGACAGGTGCTATTGACTAACCTGGCGTCCCTCATCTTCGCCTTCTCCATGCTGTGCATGTCGCTAAGCCTGCCGCAGATCCTGCAGTTGCCGACAGAGACAGGTTATGGGATGGGGCAGTCAATGCTTGTGGTGGGCCTTGTGATGGCTCCTTCGGGGTTGGTGATGATGGCCGTGTCGCCCCTTTCGGCGTGGATATCAGCAGCGGCGGGGCCAAAGTGGTCGCTCATGGCAGGAGCTGTCCTCGTGACGGCTGGATACTGCGTCGGATTCTTCACGCTCCAGGCAATATGGCAATTGGTATTGGCAGCCGGCCTGGTCGGGGCCGGCATTGGCCTTGCATACGGAGCCATGCCAGCGCTGGTCATGGGAGCGGTCCCTCCATCAGAATCGGCTTCAGCCAACGGCCTCAACTCGCTGATGCGCTCGGTGGGGACGTCCTTGTCAGCCGCCGCCGCTGGGTTGGTTTTCGCGCAGATGAGCATGAACTTGGCCGGAAACACCGTTCCGTCTCCTGATGCCTTCAAAGTGATGATGGGAATCGGAGCAGGCGCGGCGCTCACAGCGCTGGTTATTGCTGTCTTTCTCCCTCGATATCGGCTCTCGGATAGCCGCCAGCGAGACTGATGCTGAGGGCGGCCCCTACTTAGCCTTGGTGTCGTGAGTCAGTAGGTTGGTTGCACCTGCTGATGGGTAGCTGCCTCCGAGGCTGCCGCGCGGCCGTGGGTGTTGTAGAAGTGTAGCCATGGCTGCGGTGCATCGGTCCGGACCGGGTTTGAGGTGAAAGGCTTGGCGGTAGGCCCAGCCTTCTTGGAGGTGCGGTGAAGCGTTCTGCTTAGCCGTTTTGCCAAGGATGGCGGGGTTTGATCAGGATGTGTTTGGCCCCCCCAACACGGCCAGGCCGACCTGGAAGTCCCGGGAGAGCCGGTCGGCCAAAACATTGTCAGTCGTGACCCGCTTCGCGGGTGCGCTCTCGGCTGCCATGGCCGCTGCGGCTCTGCTGAGGAACCCTGCGCAGGTCGTGCCTCTCTCATCGGGTAGCACCTCAGCGTAGGCGAGCCGCGCACGGTCGTCCACGCCATGTCCCCGACCGGACCGCCTCTCGAATTTTGGCCCGGGCGGGCATGCGGCGGCTTTGGAATCTGGACCCGGTCATCGGGACCCGGATCCAGGCGTCCCGGGCCACTGACCTGGGCTACGAACGCGACGCGCCGGGTGAGGACATCAGCAACGACTTTCACAGGGGTGGCGTGCGGGCAGTACTTTGGTCTGGAGCCGCGGTCTTGAAGGCCGTCCCAGCCGTGGGCCCGATACCGGCTGATCGAGGTGGGCGCAAGTGCTCGAGATACCCGTTTCGTTGGCGACATGGGCAATCGGGCGGCCGCTCAGGACGCGTTCGACCAGGATTCGTCTACAGGTCGGAGTCAGTAGGGCATTACGGTGGACCATGAAAACCTCTTAATCATTTGGATGTGTGGTAACCACCAACCCAAAAGGTCTTCACCTATTCACGATCTAACCAACGTCCTGGCCGGTAAACCTAGGCACCCAACAATTGCACCTCCTGTCATTGACTAATACGGCTCGGCTAGATAAATCCAGCCGAGCCGTTGTGGCGCCTGTTAGTCCTCTGCGACCTCAGCGGCTTTGCGATGTCTCCCTGAGGTTTTCGTTGGCCAGATCAGTCAGCAGCGCCGTGACCCTGTCTTTCGCCCGGTCCACGACACCAGCTCCGGGCGCTACGTGCACGATTCCCGAGGCCACGGCATCCAGGGCAGCTACGGCCACTTCTGCTGGGGTGAGGAAAGAAACTCCCATGGAACGGATACTCGGGGACCCAGGAGGCAGGTCAATGGCACCGAGTGCCGCAGAGTTTTCCCCGAGTGGCGTGTCAACAAGTCCTGGGCACAGGACGGTGGCTCCCACAGCCGGCGCGGCTTGCCTCAATTCGAGATCGAGGGTTTCAGTAAGCCCGACGACGGCATGCATCGTCGCTGTGTAAGGTGAGCGGCCTGGAAGCGGCGCCAAGCCACCGGAAGATGCGGTGTTAAGAATGTGTCCTCGTCCTTGCCGGATGAAAAGCGGCGCGAAGGCTCGAACGCCATTGACGACGCCCAGTACCTTGACCTGGATCATCCGTTCCCATGTCTGCGGAGTCTGCTCCCACATGGGAGCATTGGGCGACACAAGCCCTGCATTGTTGCACAGAAGCTGAACGCTACCGAAGGCATCGATGGCAGCTTCCGCCAATGCCCTTACGGATTCAGCGTCTGCAACGTCCGCAGCCACAGCCACAGCCTCGGCACCGGCCCTGCGGAGACTGCTCGCTGCCGATTCTGCCGCATCCGCGCGAATGTCGGAAATGACGACCCGCCCGCCACGAGCCACGACTTCCTCGGCAAGTCCGAAGCCAATTCCGCTGGCCCCACCCGTGATGACTGCTACGTCACCGCTTTCCAATTTCATCTTTAACGCCTTTCTATCAACAGGTATTTAGGGAAGTTGCCGGAACCGGGGGCTGGCGGGTCCAAAGGATCGGCAGCAGTGGATCCGACGTCATTTGCGTTACGGCGGAAAATGAACAAGGGCGCCGCTGCATGACAGCGGCACCCTTCCTCAGTTGTGAATCCTTCTTACTGCTGGATCGGCTTGGCACTGCCGGTGGCCGTCCAGCGGCCACGAAGGAAGAACGCCGAACCCTTGGGCCGGCGGTCCCGGGTAAAGATGCCCTTTTTGTTTCCATCGACGCGGTGGATTCCCGGTGTAGTACGGAAGTCGGCGAAGTTCCACACCTGTTCACCGACAAAGGACGGAAACTTGTCAAAGACCCGATGGTTCATCTCGAGATACGCGATCTGATACTCCTCGGACCACGGGATGTCGTTGAGTGAGTGGAGCCCAGCCATAGTGTCGGCGCCGTATTCGGTCATCATGACCGGCTTGTCGAACTTCTCGGTCCAATCCCGGATATCGGCTTCGAGCTTCACCTCTGCGGACGCGAGGTCACCATTGTCGATGTACCAGCCGAAGTATCGGTTGATACCGATTACATCGAACAGGGTGGCAATCTGGTCGTTCTTGGCGTTAGCAAGCAGCCATGCCGTGTACGTGATGGGGCGGCTGGGATCCAGCTTGCGGGCCAGCTCAGCAAGAGGCGCGAAGTACTCATAAGCACCGTCCTCCTGGCTTGCCGGCTCATTTGCAATGCACCACATGACTACGCTCGGGTGATTCTTGTCCCTGCCGATAAGCTCCCGAAGATGCTGCGCATGCGTCTCCTGCATTTCGTCTCCCAAGGTTTCCTGGGAAAACGTGGGAGGCGGGTTCTTCGCGGTCATTCCGCCCGAAACGCCCAGGTTGAAGCCCACGGCGGCAGTTTCGCCAATCACCACGATGCCATGCCTGTCGGCGTACTCCAGTACTTCCTCCGCGTACGGGTAGTGGGAGGTCCGGAAGGAATTGGCTCCGATCCACTTCATCAGTTCAAAATCGTGGACCAGGTAGGCGTTGTCATGACCCTTACCGCGGACCGGAGTGTCTTCGTGCTTTCCGAAGCCAGTGAAGTAGAACGGCTTGCCGTTGATCAGGAACGCGTCCTTTGTGACTTCGATGGTCCGAACACCGACGGTCTGGGTGTAGGAATCGATTAGTTCCCCGTCCGCAAGAAGCGAAACTTCGAGGTTGTAAAGGTAGGCGGCCCCTGGCTGCCAGAGCTTTACATCCTCGATCCGGAGGGAACCCTCGGCCCCGCCTCCGCGCGCAACCTCTGCGCCACTTTCATCCCGAAGAACGACCTGCACGTCAGCCGCGCCAGTGGAGACAACGGAGTACTGGACAGTGCCCGCAGCGCCCTCGACCCCGGTCGTCACTGTGATGTCGTCAATCCGTGTCGCAGGAACTCCTGTGAGCCATACCGAGCGAGCCAGACCGGCGTAATTGAAGAAGTCGTGATGGTAGCTCTGCCGACGCTGGCCCGAGTCCACAACATTCACGTGTCCCGGCGGGATGGTGTGGATCGAAAGCTCGTTGTCCACGCCCACGGTCAGCCGGAAGGCCTTTCCAGGCTGCACGTGCTCGGTAATGTCCGCTTCAAACGGCGTGTAACCACCAACATGTTCCACCACCGGGACATCGTTGACATAAACCTTGCCGTGATGCGTAGCCGCGTCAAAGCGAATTACTGTCCGCTTGCTCTCCCATCCCTGGGGCACGAATACGTCACGCTGGTACCACACCCACCCCACATGGTCGCGGATCTTCGCGTCGAGGAAGAGGTCGTTATAGCTAGCTGGTACTGCTACATCCAGCGGACCAGGAAGCGGTGCGGACCACGGCTCCCGAAGGGTGGTCGCGTCGAGGGCAAACCGCCATATCCCGTCGAGGTTAACGAGGTCACGGGTACTTGAGGCCTGAGGTTTCAGCATTAACTGGATTCCTGACTGTTGGTTGTCATCGATCGCTCCGCGGAGCGGCAAGCGGTTGCCAAAAGCATAGCGGATGGTCGATTTTGTTGCGAGGGATTGAAGGCGTGATGAATATCACATAATCGAGGGACGGGCGCAGTTACCTAGGCAACAGCGCCGCAGAAGGCATCAAAGCGGCTGGTTGTTCCCCCGGATGTTCCCCTTAACCGCGGTCTGAAGGCAGTCAGTTTGTCAATGACAGACGCATGCAACCGATTGGCAGACCGTGAGCATTGGCGAGGGTCTGTCACCTCAGATGGGGACTCCTACCAGGGTGTTGTTGCAGCCGGAGGGAGCCTAGGTTGAACCCAAAGACTTTCCGGTGGAACCCCTGACAACCAGTTCGGTGTCTATATAGCGGGTCCGGGGACTTCTTTCGGGACTTTTGAGCGCTTTGAGCAGCAGGCCGGCAGCTTCCATGCCACAGGTTTCCATCGGTGCTCGAACAGTCGTCAGCCCGGGGGTGGTTAGATCGGCACCAAAGATGTCATCGAATCCGACGATGCTAATTCGGTCGGGCACGGCATACGCCGCCGCCTGAAGTTCCTGTAGAAGGCCGATTGCCAGGAGGTCGTTGTAGGCAATCACAGCCGATGCGCCGGAGTCTACAATCATCCGGGCAGCTGCTCGACCCCCCTTTATCGTGGGACTATCCGAGTCCAGCTTGACGGCCTCTATGCGGCACCACTCAGACGCCTGCCGGACTCCTTGCCACCGCCGCGTCGACATCCATGAAGCGTCTGGGCCGGCGATGAACGTTACCTTTCGGTGGCCGTGCCCGGCGAGATGACGTACCGCTTCTCCCAAACCCTTCTCTACGTCGGGAACAACACAGGTGATACCTTCCACGTCGCGGTTCACTACGATGACAGGCTTTTCCTGTGCCAGTTCCCTGATCCGGTCATCCTCCATGCGGGGGCTTGCCAAAATCAGACCGTCGACACTCGCCAGCATGCGTTGCGCGGCTGACTGCTCTTTCCGAGCAGATTCGCCCGATTCGGCAAGGATGACCGAATAGTCATGACCGGCAGCCGTATATTCCGTTCCCCGTATTGTTCCGAAGAAGGTTGGGTTCGCGACATCGGTAACGATGAGGCCGATAGTACTGGTCTTTCCTGTGGGAAGAGCCTTAGCGAATGGGTTCGCCTGATAGTTGAGTTCAGCGGCTGCCTCCTCAATGAGCTTGCGGGTGCCAACGCTTACCCTTCCGGGCTTGGTGAGGGCTCTGGAAACCGTCGAGGGATTTACACCCGCCAATTTTGCAATGTCGTAAATAGTGGCATTGGCTCTGGTGGGCCTGCCTTCGACTTTGCTTCGGAGAGTCTTCCGCTCTGCCTCGGGGGGTGAAAGTTCGGTCACCACTACAGCATCGTCAAGATGGACGTATAAATCAAGCGGTTGCCAATCGGGCGCGCTCTTCACCTTTTGGCGCTCATGGCGCTTGCGGTCGATTGCCGAAGTTACGCCGGATAGCGGCTCAAATAATGGTCCCGAGTCGGAATCGGCGTCTTGGCAACCGGTTGACAGAAAAAGTCAGCTCAGCGAGCATGGAGGCATGTCCAAGCCTCTTACTCACCCAGACCGGCTTCTTCCGGCTGATTCCGGAGTGCGCCGCGTCGCACGGTCACTTCTGGAGTCAGTGCAAGGCCTGCCGATACTTTCTCCCCACGGCCACGTTGACGCCGCCATCATCGAGCAGAACACCCCTTTTCCTGACCCCGCAGCGCTGCTGGTCAGCCCAGACCATTACGTCACACGGCTTATCCATGCCAGCGGTGTTCCACTGGACAGGCTCCGCACGTCCGCGGATGGGGAGCCGAATCCCAGGGAAGTCTGGCGCGAGTTTTGCAAGGCATGGTCACTTTTCGACGGGACCGCCTCAGGGCATTGGCTGCGCGACCAGTTCCAGTTCGTCTTCGGGCTGAGCCAGCTTCCCAATCCGGAATCGTCCGATGCCCTATATGACGAGATTTCCGCCAAACTGCAGGTGGAAGCGTTCCGTCCCAGACAGCTCTTCAAAGACTTCAATATCGAAGTGCTCGCTACCACGGACGATCCCTTGGACGCGTTGGAGAGCCACCAAGCACTCGCCGATGACCCAACTTTCCACGGTCGGGTATTGCCGACGTTCAGGCCGGACGCTTATCTCAATATCGCCCACCCAGACTGGGCCGCCAACGTTGACCGCCTACTTGCGGTAGCGGGCGACGGCGGCACCGGCTACGGTGCTTATCTCACTGCGTTGGAAAATCGACGTCGCTATTTCATTGACCGCGGCGCGGTGTCCGCCGACCACGGCGTCTGGACCCCTGCCACGCTGAAACTCGATGCAGCCGAGGCGGCACGGCTGTTTGACCGGGCCCGCTCGGGCCACGCCACGCCGGAGGACCGGGACGCCTTCGAAGCCCACATGATTTACCAGATGGCCCGGATGTCCGTGGAGGACGGCCTGGTGATGACCATCCACCCCGGCTCGTACCGCAACCACCACCAGCCCACATTCGAGGCATTCGGTGCGGACACCGGCCACGACATCCCATTTGGCATCAACTACACCCAAGCTATCCAGCCTGTGCTGTCGGACTTCGGCACCGCCAAAGACTTCCACCTGGTGCTGTTCACCCTGGACGAAACAGTATTCTCCCGGGAACTTGCCCCGCTGGCCGGCTTCTACCCCTCCGTATACCTTGGCGCGCCGTGGTGGTTCCTCGATGCCCCCGACGCCATGCTGCGTTTCCGCTCCGCGGTCACCGAAACAGCTGGGTTCTCACGGTTCTCAGGCTTCATTGACGACACCCGTGCTTTCTGCTCCATCCCCGCGCGTCACGAGGCATCCCGAAGGGTAGAGGCTTCATTCCTCGCCCGCTTGGTGGCAGAGCACCGGATAAACGAGGAGCGAGCATTCGAAATCATGGTCGACACGGTAGACGCCTCTCCCCGCCGGGTGTTCAAGCTATGAGCGCCAGCCCGCGCGGCTCGGGGCCTGAGGCAGGCCAGCCAACGCCCCTGCTTAATCGACAAATGCAAGGAGCCCCCCAAACGGCGCCTGTACGGATCGTCCACTTGGGATTGGGAGCCTTCCATCGGTCTCACCAAGCCTGGTACACCCAGCACGCTGGCGACGCGGAGCAGTGGGGGATAGCGGCCTTTAGCGGCAGGCGTCCCGATGCCGCTAACACCCTGGCTGCTCAGGACGGCTTGTTTACGTTAGTGCAGCGCTCCGGTGAACGGGACGACTTCGAACTCGTGGGCAGCATCGCGGAAGCGGTTGATGGTGCGGACGTGCAGCGTTTGAAGGAACTGGTTGCATCCCCACAAACCGCTGTTGTCACCCTGACCATCACCGAAGCTGCTTATGCAATCGACGGTCTCCCCGCAGGAGAATTGGAGTCCTCGACACCGCTGGGCCGCCTTGTCCTTGCCCTGGCCGCCCGCCGGGACTCGGGTGCGGGGGCCCTCGCCGTCGTCTGCTGCGACAACCTGGCACACAATGGCACGGTGACGCGGAACGCCGTTCTCGGCCTCGCTGCGTGGCCGGCAGGTCAGACGGGTTCTTTCGCGGGGTTGGCGGACTGGATCGATGCGAACGTGAGCTTTGTCAGCACGTCTGTCGACCGAATCACCCCACGGACTACACCGGCGGATCTTGACCTGGTTGCCGACACGTGCGGATATCGTGACGCAGCGGCGGTGGTCACCGAGCCGTTCCATAACTGGGTCCTTAGCGGGGAATTTCCCGCCGGCCGGCCGCGCTGGGAAGACGCCGGTGCAGTGTTCGTGGACGACATAGAACCTTACGAGAACCGCAAGCTGTGGCTGCTCAACGGCGCGCATTCCATCCTGGCGTACTCGGGGCTGTTCCGAGGGCACCAGACTGTGGCCGAGGCACTGTCCGATTCCGTGTGCCGGGACGCGGTTGAGGAGTTCTGGGATGAGGCCGCACGGCACCTGCCTGCCAGCCTGCGTATTCCGGAGTACCGGTCCGCTCTTCTGGAACGGTTCAGTAACAGCAGAATTGCACACCACCTGGCACAGATCGCTATGGACGGCACCAGCAAACTACGAATGCGTTCTCTGCCCGTCATGGCCGCCGAACGTGCCGCAGGCCGGGCCGGTGACGGGGCAGCGCGGATGATCGCTGCCTGGCTCGCCTACGTGTCAACAACCCCCGGGTTTCAGGATCCCCTCGCCACGGACATCAAGAATGCGCTAACTCTTGAGGGGAGCGAACGCACCTCCGCGCTTGTGGCGCTGCTGAATGCGGAACTCGCCGGGGACTCTGGCCTCGTTGCCCGTCTGGATAGCATGCAGGCCGCTTTCGCTGCCGAATCTGCCCCCAATATTTCCGCTTCTGATCTCGCCGTCCGCTAAGGTACCGGCTTCAACTGGAAGGACAACCATGAAAATTATTGCCGCCGAGGTCTTCGTGACCAGTCCGTCCCGGAACTTCGTGACGCTCCGGATTACGACGGAAGATGGTGTGACCGGTATTGGTGATGCCACCTTGAACGGGCGGGAGTTGGCTGTTGCGGCGTACTTGAAAGAGCACGTCGCGCAGCTGCTGATCGGCAAGGACCCGCACCGGATTGAGGACACGTGGCAGTTCCTGTACCGGTCCTCGTACTGGCGGCGCGGCCCGGTGACGATGGCGGCGATCGCTGCGGTGGACATGGCTCTGTGGGACATCAAGGGCAAGCTGGCGGGGATGCCGGTGTACCAGCTGCTCGGCGGGGCGTCCCGGAATGGTTTGCGGGCGTACGGGCACGCGTCGGGGTCCGATATTGAGTCGTTGTTCGATTCCGTGCGCGAGCATTTGGAGCTGGGCTATAAGTCGATCCGGATCCAGACCGCGGTCCCGGGGATCAAGGCCGTGTACGGTGTGGCGGCGCAGGCGCAGGCGTCGGGGGAGCGGTACGACTACGAACCGGCCGGGCGCGGTGCGTTCCCACAGGAGGAGGACTGGGACACCCGCGCGTACCTGCGGCACCTGCCCACCGTCTTCGAAGCCGTGCGGAACGAGTTCGGTCCAGAGATCCCGCTGCTGCATGACGGGCATCACCGGATGACGCCGATCCAGGCCGCGAAGCTGGGCAAGGCGCTGGAACCCTACGACCTGTTCTGGCTCGAGGACTGCACGCCGGCGGAGAACCAGGAGGGCCTGCGCCTGGTCCGTCAGCACACCACGACCCCGCTGGCGATCGGGGAGATCTTCAACACCGTGTGGGACTACCAGACCCTGATCAAGGAACAGCTCATCGATTACGTCCGGGCCGCCTCCACGCATTTTGGTGGGATTTCGCCGTTGAAGAAGGTGATGGACTTCGCCGCCCAGTACCAGATCAAGTCAGGCTTCCACGGGCCCACCGACATCTCGCCGGTGGGGTTCGCGGCGCAGTTGCATGTGGGGTTGGCGATCCATAATTACGGGATCCAGGAGTACATGCAGCACTCGGACAAGACCAACGAGGTCTTCGAGCAGTCCATGACCTTTGTGGACGGGTACCTGCACCCGGGCGACAAGCCCGGCATCGGGGTCGAATTCAACGAAGAAGCCGCCGCAGCCTTCCCTTACCAGCAGGCCTACCTGCCCTACAACCGCCTGGTCGACGGCACCGTCCATGACTGGTGAGGCACGGGCCGCGAAGCCCCGTGTGGTGGTGATGGGCGTCTCCGGCTGCGGCAAGACCACCATAGGCGGCCTCGTGGCCCACGAACTGGGCGTCCCGTTCCTGGACGGCGACTCGCTCCACCCTATGGAGAACGTCGCCAAAATGGCTGCCGGAACACCCTTGACCGACGAGGACCGCTGGCCCTGGCTCGCCACGGTTGGAGCCGAGCTGGCACAGGCAGGTGCCGACGGGCTCGTCCTGGCCTGCTCCGCATTGCGCCGCAGCTACCGCGACGCCATCCGGAAACAGGCGCCGGACACGGTCTTCCTGCACCTGCACGGCAGCAGGGAGGTCCTCAGACAGCGACTTGAGGGTAGGTCAGGCCACTTCATGCCGCCCGCGCTGCTGGACTCCCAGCTCGCCACCCTCGAACCGCTGCGGGCGGATGAACGCGGCGTGGTGGTCGACATCGCCGCACCCGTCAACGAAGTGGTCGATGGCGCAGTCAGTGTCGTATCTGCAAGTGCGTTCCGTGTCCCAGCTCCCCCACATGAATGAGAACTGGTCAACGCAGCAGCATGGCGGGGGATCAGCACGCGTTGATTCGGTCCCCAGCAGCCTGGGAACGTTAGGAAAAGTTGTGGTTCTCGCCCCTGGGGCATCAGCAAACTTGGTGCACGAGATATTCGGCCTCCAGAGGGCAGTGCGGTGGATCTCTGCATCCACTTCACGCGGAGAAGGAATAGGCTCCGCACTGCATTTTGTACTTCGGCTCGTAGGTGAGGGGGAATGCCGGGCGGCCGAGCTCGCGGCGCGACTTGGGATTGGCGCTCCCGTCCTCAGTCGGCATATCGCGGAGTTGGAGGAGCGGGGGCTGGTCATCCGTCGGAAGGATCCCGATGATGGCCGTGCCCTACTTGTCGCCATCACGCCGTCTGGTCTGGAAAGACTGCATCAGTTAGACACGCAACGATCCGCCGCTTTCCAGGAGCATCTTTGGGACTGGAATGAGGAAGACGCTGTCAGGGCCGCTGAGACACTGCACCAGCTAACCCTGTCACTCACTAAGTCTGCTGCGACCGGCCGGAACGCAACTCACAAGGACTATCAGGTTTCTGTCCTGTAGGCCAGAGCATATCAATGTACTACAGAATCAGAAGTTCGAGCGACAGGCTGGTTTGATGAAGTCGCATATTCCTCAGGCAATGGCGGGGCGAAAAGGGGTTGTCCTCCGTTACCGCGTGCAGTGCTGGGACCGTTCTTCCGGTTTAGTTCTACGAATCCTTCGGGAAAGCAAGATGCCAAATAGGCGGTAAGTAGTCGGACAACCTCGGTTGCTCCTAATCATCCACTGGCTACGAAGCTAGTCAGGGGATCTCATTTGACGACCTATGGCTTTAGTGTTCCCGACCAGCAGGAGCTGTTGCTCGTCAGACACTATGCGCATCCTCCGGGCCATACTGCCTCCCAGGTTTCCTCGAAATTGAAAGGCCCTGCGCCTAAGAGCGTTACGTCAGCCGCAGTGCACTATGAGAATGGGGATGCAAGTGAATTTGCTGCCTGAATTCAACCTTGTTGATGGCATCTTGTTGTGGCCGCTTGTTTTTCTCGCGACTCTATTCACCATCGTTCTTAGCTGGCGGCAGATTCATCAGTGGTGGCTCGCCGCCGCCTGGATCTACGTAGGGGGAGCTTTACTTGCGTGGCTGATCCTATACGTGTTCGAGTTCATTTTGCATGTCCCTTTTAAACTCCCATGGCAGGTTAGGGCCTGGCTCACTTCCTTTGTCGCTGCATCGCTACTGACGGTTGTGTCCTGCCGGAAGTCTCCTCGGTGGAAAAAAGTGCTGGCTATAGGTGCCATCGCGGTTTATGCGCTCACGACCTTGGTAGGGATCAACGCCTACTACGGTCTCCGCGCCCCCTTTTAAATGTTGTTTAGTGAAGCGGGTAAAGCGTCATCGGAGTCGAGATTATGAAAGGAGAACGCGATATGGGTGCCGTTGGAGCTCGCCCCGGCAAAGGTTCCGCTAATCTTGATCCTCGACAACCCTCATCCCACTTACCTGGGGTGGTGATGCCATGAGTGCTCCGCACACTAGGGCAGACGGCACCAAGGGAATTTTCCGACGGTCTCTACTTGGCGCGGGACTTTGCATGATGTCATACGGTCTAATTGAATCAATCCGTCAGAATCAAAAAGTGGACAAAATAGAATCGTCGGAAGATGAACATGAAATGCTTCCCACTTCTCCGGACGAAGAAGTGCAGTTCCCTCAGGTCCCAACGAAACAATCTGTTCCCAGCCGGGAGGACATAATTCGGAACTTTGCCCAACATGTCCCCGCCTACTGGGGGCTCGAGGCGCCGGGAGTGCTAAAAAAGTTACCCGGTGATTCGACAGGAGCGGCCCTTACAGTGGACTTTTGCGGAGGTCCCGGGGGTAATGCCGTGGATATGCTGCTACTGAACGCCCTGCGGGATAACGGAATCCCAGCCACCCTTTTCCTGAACTCACGCTGGATTAGTGCAAATCCATTGAAGAGCCGAGAGCTTGCGAACGATCCTTTGTTCGAGCTGGCAAATCACGGATCCACACACTCTCCTTTGTCGGTGAACGGAAGAAGTGCGTATGGTCTTCCAGGGACGAACTCGCCAGAGGAAATCTACGACGAAATAATGCTAAATAACGCCGTTCTGGAAGATCTAACTGGGCAATCCCAGCTCTTTTTTCGGCCTGGGACCGCATATCTGGATGATGTAGCTGCGCAGATAGTACACACTCTAGGGCTCACCCCAGTGGGTTTCAGCATCAACGGTGATGGAGGTGCCACCTTCACTGATTCAGTCGTTTCCCGAGAAATATCAGTCGTTGCACCAGGTGACATAGTGATCATCCACGGCAACCATCCGGAGGGTGGAACAGCGAAAGGACTAATTAAGGCATTAACTACTTCACAGACCCTGTCCAGCAAATTCATTCACTTCCCACCCATCGTGCCGTAGATAAGTCGCGTGTAGGGGCACTCGGGAAGCTAGAACTCCGGGCCGGCCGATTGCCCTCTGCCTATTCACCTTATTCACAGCAAAGGAGCGAGTCGTTCGAGAAGTGCCGAAGGTAAGCGCACGCAGGAGCTTGAGGTGCTCAAAGCAAATCGACCGCTTCTCATCATGCGCCTCGCCTCAGCGACTCTGCTGGCGTCATTCTTTTAGCACTACGACGGAGCAATAGGGCACAGCATGATTGAAAATGAACCCGGTATACACATCCGCTCTAAGTGATCGACGCGCCCGCCGCCCCGTGAAGGAGGAGTTGTGTCCAGGTTTCGTATCCTTTGCCAGCCAGGACTGCCATCCCGGTAAAAGGCGGTAACCATTTTCCGGACTGGCCGCGTCTTCTTTCGCTTGAAATCATCACGGTGGAAGAGCCTTGGAGGAAAGACGAAAGCTTAAGCGGTCAACGCACTGATACCCGCTGCTTTGGAACGCAGGCACGGAATTCTTGTGATCGAACGAGACTACGGTAAGTACACCGTCCGCGTCGATCAAGAAGTGCCATGTGGCATGACCCAGGAGCCCCGCCGTCGAATCCCAGCAAAGCTGACGCTCCACGTAAGATACGTGCACGCCCTTCTGATGACCTACCGCCAAGCTGACATCAAAAGCCCATGACATGGGAGGCACCGCCAAATAGGCAAGGCCCTCAATTGTTCTTCAACACCTTCGCCCGTGCACAAGCTGTGGCGCCATACCTGTGGTCGATCACAACCGGTAACCGGTCGCCGGTCGTCCTGTTCGTCCAGCAAGCGCTCCCTTTTTACTCAATGGTGAATCGCCTCCTTCGAAGTTCTGGACCCAGTCTTAGCGACCCCCTCGTGGCGGCGGCCCTAGGAGAGATAGTGCGCCCGCCAGCGCCGCCCCTGAATATTCGGCTGCGACACGTCTGCGCATGCCAAGGAATAGTTTGATCAGCCCCAACACAAGCAAGTATTGCCCCAGCTCAAAGACGTAGAAGGGCGTGGACCGGTCGACGGTGATGATTGCTACGACTCCAAACATCAACGACACCACCGCGTCCAATCCGAGGAAGGCCGCCACGGGTGACCGCCGGGGTAGAGTCCGGGCCCGGATCAGGGCCCGGTTGCCGCTGGCCCAGGCGTTCCCAAGAAGCGCCACGCTTAGCAGGACGTTCAACGGCGCAACCAAAGTTCCCACATGGCTGACACCGAAGACAACCAGTCCAGCCATGAGCAACACCAATCCGGCCCATCTCCGCTGAAGTCGGTGTTCAGCCCGGAACCGCGAGAAGTAACGCCCCAGCCGGAACACCAGGTAGAAGCAGATGACCGTCGTCGCGAACGCACCAAGCACTTGCACTGCCAGGTCCGGCACTGACATAAACAACAGCCCGCATGCAGTGATTGCCAGCGCCCGGAACGCGGCGCGTTCCCGGACCAATCCGGAGTAGTCGGCCGCCTGTAGTGCCTGGACGGCCGCGCGCCAACCGATCCGCAGCCCGTTCCTGGTCTTGGTACGGGCCCGGATCAGTGAAAGGATCACAGATTCGAAGCTTCCCTTGCCATGGTCGGGTACGTCCTGCAAAAGTATGCCGCCACCGGCAGCCAGAGAGTCGAACAGCCCTTCCGTGAAATCCCGCCTGTCCGACGGGCCGGCCCCTTCGAGCCAGGTGTCAACCGCACGGTTGAGTAACTCCGCCCGCGGGGATATCGCCGGCCTTTCTACGAGGGACTCGCCTTCGACCTGCCAAGTCATGACGTCGTGCTGGACGAGGCCGCGGCCACTGCTGGCGACGATGTAGGTCGGCGCTTGCGAATCGAAGATCCTGCCGATAACGGCGAATTCAGGCACTATTTTCACGGTGCGGTCCGAAAGCCGTGACAGGGCCTGACCATCGAGGATGTCGGGGCTGAAGCCCGGTCCGTCATTCGTGTATATCCCAACGACCCGCGCCTCGTCAGCCTGATCAAGATGCAGTGCGGCGTACACCGCGAGGTTGCCTCCCTTCGAGTGGCCTCCCACCATGACGGGCCCGGGGTTTTCCGCCATCCTCCGGCACAGGTAGTCCACCGCGAGCATCTGTGACTGGGTGGTTTCGAAACTCATGGTGAAGTCCTCCCGCCACCCCGTGATTGTGGAGTCTGTCCCCCGGAATGAGATGTAGGTGTGGCCGTCATCAAGTTGGATGGTGACCGCGGCAAACTGCGTGCCCGTCCCGTGGTCGGTGACATCCACGTAGCCCGAAAGCAAGGCGTTGCGGAATCGTGCAGATTCCCCCATGGCTTCCACCAGCGCCTCCGGTACAAACACCAGCCGCTGGTCGGGGGCGGATCCGGGTGCCCGGCCTGCCAACGCCCGTGCGGCGTCCACCACGGTGGTCTGGCCACCGGTTTCAGGGCTTGGCACGACGCCGGCCAATCCGACATTCGACAGGGCGGCGAGGACAAGGTTGTCCACGATGTTGAATGGTCGTTCGGCGAAGGTCAGGTCACCGCGCCACCGGACATAGTCAAGCAGGTTTGCCATTCAAGGGCCTCCTAAACTGCCTGTGCCGCTCCTGCGCAGATTGGACGTCGCCTGCACGGCTGACCAGGTCGCTTTGCCGGGCTGGACCAGCCCGTTCTGGTAAGCGAAAACCACTAGTTGGGCTCGGTCACGTGCACCGGTCTTTGTCATGGCCCGGTGGAGGTGGGTTTTTGCGGTTGCCGGACTGATGAACAGCCGTTCACCGATTTCCTGGTTAGACATGCCCAACCCGACCAGGGCCACGAGTTCGACTTCCCGCGGCGTGAGGTCTTCGAGGCCGGCGGTGAAGATTGTCCGTTCCTGTTGGGGCAACGCGAGGAAGTGCCTGACCAAGGCCGTTGTCGCCAAGGGTGAGAGCAACGATTCTCCTGCCGCTACCGTTTGGATGGCGCTGATCAACTCGGCCGGTTCAACGCCCTTGCCGAGGAAGCCGCTGGCGCCGGCCCGGAGCGCTTCCATCACCAGCTCGTCGGTCTCGAACGTTGTCAGGACGAGAATTTTGACTCCGACCATCGCCTCATCGGCAGTGATCCGGCGAGTGGCCTCGATGCCGTCCAGTTGAGGCATGCGGATGTCCATGAGCACGACGTCGGCCCGTTGCGCCAGTGCCTTCTCCACGGCCTCGGCACCGGTGGCTGCTTCACCCACCACTTCGATGTACGGGACCGATTCGAGGAGGAGCTTGAACGTTCCCCGCAGGAGCGCCTGGTCGTCTGCCAGCAGAACTCTGATGGTCACGGTTTATCCCGGAGGACGCCTGGCCCTGTTGGGATAAAGGCATGGACTTGGTAGCCACCATCCGGCAGAAGGCCTGCACCGAATTTGCCTCCGGCGATGGCTGCCCGCTCCCGCATGCCGATCAGCCCGTGGCCGCCGCCCGCTGGCCGGTGCGTGCGTATATCTTCCTGGTCTTGGGGCGGCCGGTGGTTCGTGACGGTGATCTCCAGCATGGTTCTTCTCCAGTGCAGGATTATGTCGATTGCCGCCCCGCGCGCGTGTTTGGCGGCATTGGTCAGCGATTCCTGGATGATGCGGTAAGCGCTCAGGTCGTTCAGTGGCGGCATGGCCACAGGGGATCCGGACTCGTCGAACCGAACGGTGTTCCCTGCGTTGCGGAATGCCTCAAGCATGACCGGAAGATGTTCCAGGGTGTGGGTCGGCGCCAGGGCGCCCGACTCTGCCAGGCTTGCCGGGTCCGGCGCGGACACCACGGCTTCCTCCCGGAGCAACCCGACTGTGGCGCGCAGGTCATCTATGGCCTTTCGAGTATGGGCGGTGATGTTTCCCAGGGCGGTCTGCGCTGCCTTCGGATCGGTGTTCAATAGGTAGTTGGCCACCCCTGCCTGCGCGTTGACGAGGGTCAGATTATGGGCCAGGACGTCATGCAGTTCGCGGGCGATCCTCATCCGCTCAGCCAGCACCTCTTGGCGGACGTGCTGTTCCTGGGCCTGTTCACGCCGTTCCCGTCCCAGTCGGCGGTGGCGCACGGCCGTTCCGATCGCGGTCGCGATGACCACCAGATTGCCCATCAGCAGCGTTGTCGCGACAAGGTTCTCCGGATAAAGGACGAAGGCGGTGGTGCAAAGAACTGCGGCGGCAGCCAGGCCCGCAATCCAGGCCCGGGCCGGCTCCCTGTGGAGGGACAGGGCGTAGACAGCTGCCATCGTGGCTATCGGAACGGGCTGGAACGCGGTAGCCTTCGAGGCGTCGAAGCTGCCGGTCAGCAAGGGTTGGAGTACCAGGTGCGCCACTTCGACGGCGACGACGGCCACCAGCGTAAATTCCGGCCACCGGTTCCGGAAGAACAACGGAACGTAGGAGGCTGCGGTGACGGCGACCAGCCCGGGATCGGGCGGCGCCGAGTAGTTACTGCGCCCCCACAGGCCGGCCACCATAGCCGCCAAGGTCAGGACCATGAAGGCTGCGCTTCTCCAGGCCCCGCGTGGGAGCGCACTGGGGCGTCCTGCGGCACCGGTCCTGGAAAGCGAAATTCGAAGCATGTGACTCAATCGGTAGTGGCTCCGCCACCGGGAGGGTCGGTGACCAAGAATGGAGGAGGGACCAACTGGTCAGCGGTGGAAGACCCACCGGCCCGATGGACCCAACGATCATCGTAGTTTCATTCCCGGGCGGCCCGGGAAGACGGCGCCTGCCCCTGCCCCGCTGCGAGGACAGCGTGCCGGGCCAGGGGCAGGTCGTTGACTTAGGCGTTCACGAGTTCCCCGTCATGGCTTTCCTCCTTCACAACGGGCTCTTTGTCCAGGATATGTCCCTCGGTGTCGATGTCAGGAATGATCCTGTCCATCCACCGAGGTAGCCACCAGGCCGACGTGCCGAGCATGGCCAGCAGCGCGGGCATGAGGACCAGCCGGACGATGAAGACGTCCGCGACTACCCCGACCACCAAGCCAAAGGAGATCGACGCGGCGATGGCCATGGGGCTTGAGGCAAACCCGGCGAAGACAACCGCCATAATGGTTCCCGCGGCGATCAGTACGGGAGCTGAGCGGGTGAAGCCTGCCACGATGGCGTCCTTGGGCTGCAGTCCCTTCGAGTACATTTCTCGGATTCGGGATACCAGGAAGACCTGATAGTCCATGGCCAGGCCGAACAGGACGCCCACGAGCAGAATGGGCAGCAGGCTAAGCATGGGATCGCCTTGCGGTGCGGCGATGATCGGATCCAGCCAGCCCCACTGGAAGACGGCGACGCTTCCACCGAAGGACGCTGCGACTGACAGTAGGAATCCCAGGGTTGCGATGACGGGCACCAGGACTGAGCGGAACATAATGGTCAACAGCACCAGGGACAGGACAATGATGACCGATAGGTACTGGATGAGCGCCAAGTTCAGTCGGGCGTCTTCATCTATGTAGATAACGGCCTCGCCAGTCACTTCGAGGGTGACACCGGAGACATTTGAGTCGTTGCGCAGTGCTTTAACCAGCCCTTTGGTTTGGTCATCGACAGGGCTTCCGTTGGGGATCACCGTCAACAGTGCCGCATCGTTGACTGCGTTCACCTTGCCGGGGACCACCTTCTGGACGCCGTCAATTGCGCTGATGTCCTTTCCGATTTCCGGCATCTTGGCGCTGATGCTCTCACCTTCAGCGAGCACGATCAACGGGCTTTGAACGCCGCCGAAGTCATTCTGGATGAGGTTATAAGCCGCCCGCTGCGTGGACGTGGGGTCGTCGCCGCCGGGGATGTTGTAGGCAGTCTTAAGGTCAAGGGCCGGCAGAGCAACAATGGCAAGGACGACGACACCGCCGAGGATGGAAAGAACCGGACGCTTCACCATGGTCATGGCCCAGCCAGCCAGGAATCCGCTGCGGCTGTCCCGGCCGGCGGCCTTGACGGTGCCTAGGGGCAGGTTGCGCTCTTTCCTCGGAAGTACCCTCAGGCCCAGGGTCCGCATCATCACCGGCAGCAGCGTCAATGCCATGAGGACCGCAACCAGGACCGCGAACGCGGCGGCCAGGCCCATTTCGGTAATGACGCTGATGTTCACCACGCTGAGTCCGGCCAAGGCAATCAGGACGGTCATCCCGGCGAAGACCACGGCGGTTCCAGCCGTTCCCATAGCACGGGCAACAGCATCGACAACGGTCCTTCCTTCACGTAGTTCAGTACGGAACCGGGAAAAGATGAACAGGCTGTAGTCGATGCCCACGGCCAGGCCAAGCATCGCTGCAAGGATCATGACGGTGTCGCCCACCGGGAAGAACGCGCCGTACGCGAAGATGCCCACCAGGCCCACACCCACCCCGAAAGCCGCGACGAAGAGATTGGATCCTGCCGCACGCAAGGACCCGAACGTCACCAGGAGCACCAGGAACGCGACCAGCACGCCGATGAGCTCACCGGACCCGGGCTCCGGCGCACTGGTCTGCAACAGGTTTCCGCCCAGCTCCACGCGCAGGTTGTCCGGCGCCTGGTTCCGCAGGTCCAGTGCCGCCTGGTAGTCCGCCTTCTTTTGTTCGGTGGATCCCAGCCCTTCATAGGTCAGGGTGGAGACAGCAAGGTCCTTGCCGGGCGAAATGTAGGGTGCTGCCGGATCAAGGGGATTGGAAACGGCCGTCACTCCGGGCAGTTCGGACGCCCGGGCAAGGAACTGTGATAACTCGCCAGCCACAGCAGGGTCCGTAACCGCGCTGCCGTCAGGCGCTTCGAAAACCAGCTGCAGGGTACCGGCCCCTTCAGCTTTACCTGCCATCGAAGGAAACTTTTCCCGGACCTTGTCCAACGTCCGGGCGGCGTCTGTTCCGGAAGCAGAAGCGGACGCGGCGGCGGCAGCAGGCTTGTCAGCCCCGGAACCGACCGCAAGAAGACCAATAAGCGAGACGACGATGAGGAGCCACCCACCCAGCACCACCAATCTGTGACGGGCAGCGAAGCGGCCAACCCGGGAGAGGAAAACGGACATCAGGAACCTTTCAGGCAATGGAATTACTCCCTCAAGTCTTCCCAAGCGGCCCTCCCCGGTCGTCCGCGGAACGACTCGATTTGGCCTACAACAATTGGTGTACCTCGCGGCCTGAGGTGCACCATAGGTGACAGGCGACCTCTTGCCGCAGCGGCCGATGCGCCCGGAAGCTGCTGCAATTGCCCAGCCAATCCAGTCGCTCGATATTGCCGTCCTCAATCTGATGGAAATCCGCAGCCTCGCGCAGGGTCTACTCCTCCCGTACGATGTCGACGGCAGCTAGTTGCTGGCCAAGCGGCCACGGACAAAACGGGACGAAATTAGGCCCACAGCCCACGGCCGGACCCGCGTGACAGGTCAACGGCCGCCGTTTACGGCCTCTCCCCCGTCCATTTCCGAACGCCGATAGTTGATATT
>Ga0308169_10000598_pt1 | contig 50071 bp, 45 predicted proteins | sample PhyBR1_2_FD_202139 | JGI IMG/M metagenome (GOLD analysis project Ga0308169, IMG submission 202139) | Phyllosphere microbial communities from UC Gill Tract Community Farm, Albany, California, United States - DLSLSB.R1 | ecosystem: Host-associated > Plants > Phyllosphere > Unclassified | place... | reverse complement strand
CTGAGTGGCTCTGGCAGCTGCCCTGGACCTGGCTGTGCGAGTGCGAGGCGGGAGAGCGGGGTGCAGGAGCGAGCGAGCCGTGGCCGTGTTGGCCGCCTCGCTGCCCTCGAGCCCGCACCGCGGGGCCTCGTCTTCTCGCTCGTCTCGCCTGCAGCCTGCAGTCACACCTGCTCGACAAGTTCTTTACAGGGGAGAACGCAACAAAGCAAAGGGGGCAGGGTCTGTACGGTCAAAAGAAAGAGAGGGAGAAAAGGGTCCGTCGCTCGCTCGCTCGCGCTCCTTCACTCGAACCCGGCCGCCGGGCGCACCAGCGTCGTCCCGATCCGGTACCGCCTCCCCGCCGCCTGAAACTGCCCGACGAGCTCCTCGGCGCCGCGTGCGTTGAGCTTGGCGAGCGCGTGCCGCGTCGCGAGGTGCACCGCCGCAGGGTCGAGCGCCGGCTCGTCCTCGTCGTCGTCCGAGTCCGGCTCGGCGGCGTCGAGCGCGAGCACGCTCCGGCGACGACTGCTGCTGCCGCCGCCGAGGAGGGACGACAAGGACCCGCCGAGGAAGCCGCTGATGTCCGACTCGGACAGCGGGCAGTCGAACGAGGTGCTCGACGAGAAGCTGCGAGGGAGCGGGGTCAGCTCGTGGAGAAGCCGCAGGGCAAAGAGGAGAGAGAAGAGGACGCACGAGGGCGCGATCGAGATGGCAATGATCTTGACGTGCACCTTGACCTTGTAGTTGACGGTGAGCTGGCGCTTGTTCGAGCCGAGGAAGCCGCACCGGGTCGCGATGTCGGTCAGGACCGACAGGTCCGAGTCGTACGAGGTTGTGTAGTTGATCGCAAAGGGGAAGTGGAGCGTGTTGCTGCAGGGGTGTGAGGCTCGGGTCAGCTCGTCGCTCTCGAGGAGCTGGACGAGAAAGAGGGGAGCGGGCGCACTTGGAGTACTTCTTGATCGACACGTCGGTCATCTCGCCGCCGCCGACCTTGTCGTTGGGCTTGGTCGGGTAATAGGCCGAGGCGTCGATCTTGCTGAAGTCGGCGCCGAAGACTGCGCGCGAAGGGGGAGAAGGGTCAGGCTTCGAGGTTGGACGAACGGGGGAGGAGTGCACGCACAGTTGGGGTTGACGACGTTGATCTGCAGGAGCGAGCGAGAGTCAGTGCGGCGCACGAGAAGGAGAGGAGGGCGAGCGAGACGCACTTTGAGGCGGACGTTGAGGTCGAACCCGTCGCTCGCGACCGACACCTCGCTGCCCGTCTCAGGGCCCTCGATGCCGTCGAACCCGACGTCGGGCGGCTTGACCCACACTGCGAGCACGCCTTTGAGTCAGGCAAGGCCGGCGACGGCGAAGAGAGAGAGAGGAAGGAGCGCACAGAAGAAGGCGGCGACGATGCCGACGAGGATGAGGATGGCGAGGATCAGGGTGCAGCAGAAGACGCGGCCGCAGCACCGTGCACGGCCTCCTCGGGTGAGCGCGCCGGCGTGCTCGTCCTTGCGGAACATGCGCAGGCCCTCCTTCTTGGGGATCGAGCCCTCGGCGGCGAGCTGCGAGCGCGAGGTCGGCGAGTCAGTCGGGGGAGCGCGGCGAGAGGCGCAGGGAGACCAGGGGGACGGACCTGAGCTGCGATGCTGCCCCTCGTGACGGGGACGGGCTTCTCCCAGGTGGACGCGGCCTCGTGCTCGTAGCCGCCGGCGCCGTACTTGTCGGCGAGCGAGAGGTCGCTGGCCTGGGGCGGGTAGGTCTGCTGCCTGCCGCCGGGGATGCCGTTGCCGTCGCGCTCGGGCGAGACAAAGTCGGAGTGCGAGTAGTCGCCCTGGCCCTGGTACGGGTACGACTCTGGCTGGTGGTGGTCGCCGTACGAGTGGGTCTGGGCGTACGGGTCGTGGGCGTACGAGGTGGCGGGCGGGTACTGGTCCGGGTGGTACTGGTCCGGGTAGCCCTGGGGCTGCTGCGGGTAGCCGTAGCTCATGGCGCGGCGAGGCGGCGGCGAGGGTGGAGGTCGCGTCGCGGGGTTGTGTGAGGAGGAGGAGGAGGGGCGAAGGGGCGAGTGCGAGGTGCGCGGTGCAGGTGGGTGCGGGTGCTCGTGCAGGTGAGCAGCAGTGCTTCCCTGGTCGCACTGGAGAGCGTGCGAGGGAGAGAGAGAGGGAGACGAGGGCGGTGCTGCCTCTCGTCCTCCTCGCCGCCTCGTCGTCCGACCTCGCAGCAACCTCGATCTCGCTCATCGCACCGCACAGCAGCCACGCACTCTAGCCAGCTCTACTCGCACACCTTCCTCAGCCCACCTCGACCCACCACCGCGCCCTCGCAGCGCTTCAAGTCATGCGGCCCTCGTCCTCATCTTTGTTCACCGCCTCGGCTCGCTCCCTCGCACGGCGGCCGCAAGCCTCGTTCTCCGGACAGCGCGACCCGCTCGACATCGCCAACCTCGTCGGACCCTCGGCACCACAGTTCGACTTTCCCCTCACCCGCCCGACCCTCCTCAAGCTCGACAAGCAGCGCCAGATCCTCCACTACCTCCGCCTCGAGCACCTCCAGTTCCCCGAACTCGGTCCGTCCCTCCTCCCTGCCGTTCGTCCAGCTCTGGTGCGCACGCTTACTCCCCCTCCGCCCCGTAGTCGCCTTCCGCAAGCCTTTCTCCCCGCCCGCGTCCAAAGCCGTCGTGCGCGTCCGGCACCAGCACTACCAGGGCGAGCCGCACCCAGCCTCGCGCAAGGTCACCATCTCGGCCCCGATCGCGTCCCTCCCGCTCGACACGCCCGCTGCGCGCCACAAGTTCAAGCTGCTCGCCGGCCCGAGGTGGACGCCGCCCCTGCCCGGCGCCGCCGCACGGCAGCAGCAGCAGCAGCAGCAGGACGAGGGCGAGGTCAAGCTCGCGTGCGAGATGTTCCCCTCGGAGCGCATGAACGAGAAGTGGTGCTCGGACACGCTCGACAAGCTCGTCGCAGAGGCAAACGTGCGTCCCTTCTTCCCTCTCTCTCTCCCTCGCGCAAAGAAGCGCAGCGCTGACTCTACCCTCTCTCTCCTCGTTCCTCATCGTCATCTTCCCTCGCCCTCTCCCACCCGCACGGCCCTCCACCTCGACCTCGCCCCCCGAACCCGACCTTCACACCTGCAGTCGGGCGACTCGTTCGCCGACGTCCCGCTCGACCCGCGCCCGGCACGCGCCCGCCTCGTCAAGAGCCGCAAGCTCAAGCGCAACGTGTCGCTGCGGGACTTCCCCGCCGAGTGGCTCCCGGCGGAGCGCAAGTAGAGTCGGAGCGAGGGACGGTGCGAGCGGGAGGGGAGGGCGGAGCTCGGTCGCGCGGGAGCAACTAGCATTCTACCTATCGGTCGCGAGCTTCCTGAGCAGAGAGACGCCTGCGCGAGAGCCAGAGAGTCGCAGCAGAGGAGGACTTTCGGCGCACGGCTCGGCTCGCTCGGACCTCGCACTGCAACGAGCGCTCGTCTCTCGACTGGTCGTCTAGAGAAAGATCGTACAGCTCTATGTGCATCTGCAAGCGAGAACAAGCTACCTCCACGCTCGACGTCGCGCGCACGAGGCCGACGCTCCCACCGCCGCCTCGCCGTCGTCGCTCACTTGGTCTCCTCGGCCGGCTTGGACTCGTCCGCCCTGCGCGCGCGCATCCAGTACGAAATTGTCAGTCAGAGAGCAACTTCGTCGACTAGCCGTACTCGCTCCAGAAGGAAGGAGCACGGCACGCGCACGAGCCGGTGACCGAGGATGGGACGCACGCGAGGAGAGCCTTGACGCTGCCGACCTTGTTGGCGAGCGAACCCTGCTTGTCGAGGCGCGTGCCGATGCGGATGTCTGCATTGGAGGGAGCGCAGGGGGCGAGGAGATCGAAGGGAAGGAGGGAGGAAGGAAGGGAGGAAAGGAGAGGAGGAAGAGGGGGTCAGTCGGCCGCGAGGAGGCTCGTCCAGGGGGAGGGGCCGGCTTACCGGTCGCGATGCGGGGCTGCGGACAAGCGGGGAAGTGTGAGCTGGTGCTGGAGCGAAAAAGAGAGCGAGGGAGGAAGGAGGAGACGCACGCAGCCCATGGCGTGGATGGCCTCGTGGCACTGCTCGATGACCTTCATGACCTCGCCGTACTCGCCCTCGAGCCCGGTGCCGTCTGGGCGCGCACAGTGAAGCTGTCAGCGAGGTGGTCGCAGGGTCGCGAGAGGATGAGGGAGAGGGGGGGAGGGGCGAGTCGGACTGACAGCCGTGCAGCTCGTACTTGAGGCCAGACTGCTCGAGGACGCGTTGGCACTCTGCGATGTACTTTGAGACCGAGACCTCGACGCCCATGGGGACGAGGCAGAAGTCGGCGACGGCGTGCATGGCGAGGCGAGGGCGAGAGGGTCGGAGTGGGGGCGAGGAGGGCGAGGTGGGAAGGGGGGCGGCGAGGGTTGCGGTGGCGGGAGGAGCGAGTTGTTGGCTGTGTGGTAGTTGCTGGCGGGACTGTACAGCAACTCGAGCTGGTTGGTGGGAGCAAGGTGCGAGGGACGACGCCAACCTTCGGCGAGCCGGGTCCTTCCTCTCGACCACCTCGCCGCACTCCGCCTCGGCTCGAGCCAGCGCGTCCTACGCGTGCCTAACACAGCCAATTGCACCCCGACCTGCACCCGAGCAGGCGCACCCGCCGCACCCCTCGCCGACTCGTCCAGCGGCCTCATCTCCGCGTGGCTCCCTCCTCGACCAACCTCGTGACCTCGACCTCGCCCGGCCAGCTGCGCGCACTGGCGAGCACGCACAGCAAGCACGCCTAAGCGTCGACACGGACCCGCCTGCGCCCCGCGCCCTCGACGAGGACCCGGCCCGACGGCACCACCCCACCTCGCACCGCCGCCTGCGCCATGAGCCACCCTCCTCCTCCCAGCCACTCGGCTTCGAGCTCGACCGCACCCTCGTCAGCAGCAGTCACTCCTCCCGCCCAGCCTCGCCCGCCCTTCTCGGCCTTTGGGCCCATCCCCGCCGACAACCCCCTCTCCTCGTCCGGCCCGTTCACCTCGGCGCCCCTCATCACCTCGGGCGTCAACCACGGCCCGCGCCGCCCCGACTACAAGGGCAAGCGCAAGGCGAGCGACCTCACGGGCGACGGCGCCTCGCAAGACGGCACCCCGGCCGCCGCCGACGATGACGACGAGGACGTGCCCGTCGAGCCCGGCCCCGAGGGCGAGGGCGAGCTCGAGGCCGCCGCAGCCGTCCTCGGCGAGGCCGCTCAGGCCAGCGCCAACGCCAAGAAGCGCCGCGAGACGGACAAGGAGAAGAAGAAGATCAAGGTCGGCGCGAGGGCGAGCATCGCGTGCAAGACGTGCAGGTGCGTCCGGCTCTCTCCCTCCTCAGCTCGTCTCGTCGCGCCTCACCCTGACCCACTGCCTCGCCGTGCGCAGGAAGCGCAAGGTGCGCTGCTCGGCCGAGTGGCCCGTCTGCCAGTTCTGCCACGCGCGCAACCTCGAGTGCGTGTACGAGGGCCATCCGGCCGAGAACGGCGGCACCATGTGCGCCTCCTCCCTCTCTTTCCTCAGCACTCGCACGTGCGCAGGACCTGATGCCTTTCTCGATGCGCCGCAGGTACGCCGGACCGCCGGGCATCACGCCGGGCGGGAACGGCTCGCCGCTCGAGGTCGACCTGCCGTCGAGCGACATGGTCCTCGAGGCGCTCGACGCCTTCATCACCAACCAGTGCGTCCCTCTCTCTCACCTCATGAACGCATGTAGCTCGAGCTGACGCCCTGCCCTGCAGCTTCGACACGTTTCCGTTCGTCCACAAGCCGAGCCTCACGCAGGAGGTCAACGAGGGCCGTGCGCACAAGGAGGTCATCTGCTGCATCCTCGCTCTCGCCGCAAGGTGCGTCCTCCTCCTTCCTCATCTCGTCTCGATGGAGCACACCTGACTCGTCTCGCTCGTACAGATTCTCGCAGTCGCTCCGCAACCTCCACCCCTCGTCCCCGACCGCCGCCTCTGAGCACTACGCCGCCCTCGCCTCTCAGCTCCTCCTCCTCCCCGAGACGTCGCCCGGCGCCTCGTCGCACCTGCCGTCGGCCGACACGCCCATCTCGCTCATGCGCTGCCAGTGCCACCTCATGCTCGGCTTCTACGAGCTCACGGCCGGCCGCGACAACTCGGGCTGGCTCAAGATCGGCACCGCCATCCGCATGGCCCAAACGCTCCGCCTCGGGTTCGACGACGAGATCCCCGTCTACGAGACGGCGCGCAACCCGACCTCGGCCGGCGGCGCGGGCGCTGCGTCGACGTCGGCCATCTCGAGCGAGCCGCGCGACATCGTGCGCGCCGAGATGCGCCGCCGCACGTTCTGGGCCCTGTTCTCGCTCGACCGCACCGTGAGCGACGGCAACGAGCGCCCGTGCGGCCTCAAGGTGCCGCGCATCGCGAGCCTGCGCATGCCCGGGCCCGACGCCGACTTTGCCGCCGGGCGCAAGAGCGTCGGCGCCAAGTTCGACCCGGACCCGCCCGCGTGGAGCGTCTCGGTGCGCACGACGGCGACGGCGGCGGCGGCGGCGGGAGGAGCAGGGCTCGACGAGGGCATGTCGCCTCGGCCGACGCTCGCAGCGGCGGCGGCGGCGGCGGGCATGATCGTCGACCCGGCGCACGAGCCCGACGCCGACCTGTACGGCTTCACGCTGCGCATCGCCGAGATCTGGAGCAAGGTGGCGAGCTACATCGGGTCGGGTGGGCGCAACGTCGACCGCCGCGCGCCGTGGCTCGCCGAGTCGACCTTCGCCCAGCTCGCCGGCGAGCTCGCCGACTTCGAGGCCAAGCTCCCCGACGTCCTCAAGTACTCGCAGCAGACGCTCATCGCGCACTGCATGGTGCCCGAGGAGGCCAAGCTCTTCGCGCTCCTCCACCTCACCAACGCCATGGCCCGTCACGTCGTGCGTCGCCGTTCTCTCTTTCTCCCTCGGCGCGCTCTCCTGCTTCTCGAGTCGACGACGCTGACTCTTGACTGCAACAGCTGCACCGCGACTACCTCCCCTTCCTGCCGCCCAACGACTTCAACGCCGCGCACGGACCCATTGACGGCGAGCCGCTCTTCGGCTCGGTCGACGAGCCGTCCGGCTGGTGGCAGGCGTCGTTCGACATGGCCGCCAAGAGCGCCAACACGATCTCGGACGTGTGCTCGCACCTCGCGTCGCACGGCATCGTCCTCACGCACCCGTTCGCCGGCTTTGCCGCCGTCGCCGCCGGCACGGTCCACAGCCACATCCGCTACTGGCCCCAGTCGAGCTCGGTGCACATCGACGCCGCGCACTACCTCGCTCAAGATGCCGAGATCCTCAACGGCCTGCGCCAAATCTGTGCGTCGTCGTCGTCCTCGCCCTCCTCTCCTCTCGGTCGCGCTCTCGCTGACGTGCCTCTCTCTCTCTCTCTCTCTCTCTTTGCAGACCCGATTGCCGCTCGCTGGTACGAGTCGCTCGCCGGCCTGCAGCTCCTCTACTTCAACCTCGCGCGCGGCGTCCTCGACTCGGACCCGTTCAAGGTTCGTGCGCGCGTCCTGCAGCTCCTCCGCAGCGCCAAGGACGACGCCGACGTCGGCTCGCCCGTGCGCGGCGGCGCCGATGCAGCTGCTGGTGGCGCTCACGGAGCGGCATCGGCGGGCGCCAGGAAAGGAGCGAACGGCGCCGCGGCGGGCAAGGGCGGCGCGAGGAAGGCGTCCAAGGGCGAGCGCGGCCGGCCGGGTCACCTCAAGCGCGCCGACTCGTCGTCGACGTCGGTATCGAGCGTCTTCCCGTCGGTGCTGCAGCAGCCGAGCGCGCCCTCGCCCGGCCACAACCACGGCCTGCCGCACTCGCTCAGCGGCATCGTCTCGCCGCTCGACACGCCGCTCGGCGCCGACGCCGGCTCGACCTCGACGAGCGACGGCGGGCCCTTTGCGCCCCTGTACGCCGGCGCGCCGACGCCGACGTCGGCCATGTTCCCGCCCGGGCACCCGCTCACGTCGCTCGACTCGGCGCACCACGCCTCGTCGGCGCACCAGCACCACGCGCACGCCGACTCGGGCCCGTCGCCCGCCGACCTCGGCCTCTTGCCCGTCCCGGGCGACTTCTCGTTCGACCTGTCGGGCGCAGGCGGCCTCGGCGGGCTCGGCGGGCTCGGCGCCCTGAGCACGCTCGACGAGTGGGGCGCGGGCTACTATTTCGGCGGCAGCAACTGGGGGCTGGGCGGGTTCGGCGGCCTCGGCGTCGCGCCAGGTGCGTACGGCGGGCCCGGACCGCTTCACGGCGCGCCGTACGCAGGTGACCTCGGGTGGGGCGGCTTGTAGAGGAGCGGCTCTCGTCTCTCGCTCGCTCGCCTCGAGTGCGACAGGGATGAGGGTATTGCAGTGCGAGAGAATGCGCTTTGTACGTGTGAGAGAGAGAGGAGAGAGAGAGACGGCACACTGCGCCCGACCAAAGACAGCGACTTCTAAGAGAACCAAGGAGAACCGCCCGACCGCCCCGCACGGACCCCGTCTAGCTCACCGGACAGCTCCCGACTTCTGGATACGTCAGCGGCAACCGCATCGCCATCGAGACGAGTGCGAAGAAGAGCGGGCCTTGGCGCTCCCACTCCTGGCCGTCGGCAAAGAGGAAGGCGTCCCGGACCTTGACGAGGTGCGCCTGGAGCTCGACGAGCTGCACGTCCGTGTAGGCGGCGAGGACCTCGTCGACCCGGTGCGCGTCGGCCTCGGGGATCGTGACCGAGAACTTGGAGTAGTCGAGGACGTCCTGGAAGGGGAACATGTTGCGGTCGACGATGAAGGCCGGGATGCAGCCCGAGTAGATCGCCTCGAACGTGCGCGTCGTCCTGCAGCACAAGAGAGGGCGACGAGGGTCAGCAAGGTGCTGTGAGAGTGCTCGAGTCGAAGCAGGAGAGCGAGAGCGGGACGCACCAAGCAGGAATGCCGCGAGGGAGGAGGCAGAACTTGCTCGCGCTCAGAGTCCCGAGGTATCGCTGCCCGGGCGAGAACTGCTGGTACAGGATGTCGGCCGTCTCGGCGTCTTGACCGGTGCGGCCGCACCCGATCTTGGTCCTCGGGAGGGCGCCAAAGCCGCGCACGCCGCCGGCGAAGAAGGCGAGGTGCTTGCGGTCGAGGACGGGCTTGACGTCCTTGGCCGTCTTGAACGTCTCGAACAGCGACTTGGTGTGCTTGGTGACGGCGGGGACGACGACGTCTCGGTCGGCCTTGACGCAGCGCGTGTTGTAGTCGCCGTTGACCTGCCAGGCGACGGCCTGGTCCATCGGCGACGGCGGCGAGTGGCCGAGGACGTCCTCGAGCTTGGGCCACCAGCCGGTGCACGAGCCGAAGTCGTGCGTGAACGGCACGGCGATGCGCTCGGCCGTGATGTGGTCCGCCGACGCGACGCTCTTCTCGGCGTGGCCGATCGTCTCGGCGAGCTTCTTGAACGTGTTCTCCTGCAAGTAGTTGTAGTAGCAGCCCTGCGCGACGTTGAAAGACGTTCGAGAACGTCAGCTATCGGCTCGCAGGAGTACGAGCGGATCGAGGAAGAGAGAGAGAGAGAGAGAGAGCGCGGCGACGGACCTGGTAGTACGGGACCATGACGAACGCCGCCTCGTCGAGGCCGACCGAGCGGTTGCGCAGCGCCTCGATGAAGTAGTGGTCGCCCATGAACGGCAACGGGCTGCGGTCGAGGTCGTAGCACGCCGGCGACTTGAGGTGGTTGTCGACCGACTCGGGGAGCGAGACGACGTGCGCCTTGGGCAGGTTGTCGACGCCGAGGTGGAAGGCGTCTCGCGCGCCGGGGAGGATGACGGCGTCCCAAGGAAGGGCGGCGACGCGCTCGGCGAGCGACTGGGAGGGCGGCGTCGACGAGGAGGGGAACGACTTGGCGTCGGTGTAGGCGACCGAGGGGAACGGGCCTGCGCCGTGCGCGTCGCCGCAGCGGTCGCGCGTGCACTTGCAGTGCTCCGAGGCGACGCAGGGGAGCGGCGCGCTGCAGTCGGTCGAGCAGGTCGGCTCGTCCTTGACGGTCCACGTCGCCGCCGCGCCGTACTTGGGCACGCACATGTCGCCGCCGGCCGACGACGACGACGACGACGACGACGACTGCTGGACGCCGCCCGACGCCGCCTTTGCCGCGCTGTGCTTGAAGCGGAGCTGGATCTTGGCGATGCGGTCGTGCTCGGCGCGCAGGTCGTGGCACTTGCGGGTCGCGAGGGTCGACTCGGCGAGGGTCGTGCGGCCGTCCTCGGACGGGTACGAGACCTGCGATGTGAGGAGCGGGTCCTCGTGGAAGAAGTCCCACACGTCCTTGCGGCGCTCGGACGCGGCGCAGCAGATCGGGTTGAACTTCCACAGGAGGGCGTGCGCGCCGTCGTCGGCGGTCGGCTGGAAGAGGAGCGACTTGCGGTTGGCGTTGGGCTCGCGGAACGTGAGGCGGCGCTTGGGCTCCTCGCCCTCGGGCACGCCCTCGGTCGGCGGCAGCGTCAACGTGAAGCTGCGCGCGTCGCGCTGGGCGAACTCGACCGTGAACCACTCGGCGATCTCGTGGGCGCCCTCGCGGCTCAGCTCGGCGAACTCGCCGCCGGTCGGCGTGTCGGCCCACATGACGACCTCGCTCTCGCCCGACACGAGCTTGCCGTCCTTGCCGACGACCGGGCACCGCATCTGGATGTCGACCTTGCCCTCGAGCCCGCGCTCGGCCGTGATCTCGACGCCGCGCACGCCCTCCTTGTAGGGGACGGCCGACACGAGCGAGACGGGCTCGTCGTGGTCGCCCTCGAGGCCTTGCGAGCACCCGAGCGTGTAGTAGGCGCCCTCGACGAGCGTGAGGAGCTGGACGTTGCAGCCGTTCATGGCGAGGAGGCCCTCCTCGAGGACCGAGATCGACGGCGGCGACGAGCACGCGACGTTGATGCGCGACGAGAGGTAGGTCGTCTGAAGGCGCAGGAGGGCCGAGATGTAGGAGCGCAGCGCCGCCTCGACCGAGACGGCCGGCGTGAAGCCGAGCGCCTTGCTCGCCGTCTTGCGGTGCGCCGTCTCGCTGACGTGGAACTTGTTGTCGGACGGCGAGGCGACGGGCGCGCGAGGCTGCTCGGTGACGGCGAACGGCGACTGCGACTGGATGAGCGCGATCGCCGTCTGGGCGAGCTCGGCGAGCGGCGACCGCGACGACGCCCTGCTGCTGCGGCTCGCCGACGGCGGCCCGACGACCTCGACCTCGCCGACGAAGCCGAGGAGGCGCAGGTAGTCCTTGCTCGACGCGACGTCGAGCATGCGCGCGCCCTGGACGACGGCGCGCGAGGCGTCGTCGAGGGCGAGGAACGGCTCGGTCTGGGTCGCCGAGGTCGTGACCGTGACGGGGAGGTTGCCGAGAGCCGACTGGACGATGTGCGGGACCGGGTCGAAGCGAGGGGCGAAAGGGTCGCCGACGATCGAGAAGGCCGAGGGGAGCTGGAGGAGGAGGGCGTGCAGCGGGTGGTCGTGCGCGAAGTTCTTGAGGGCGGCTTCGGGCGCCTGCACCGAGAGCGTGGACGCGTTGCCGTTGTGCGCGAGCGAGGCCTGCGGAAAGTCGAGAATGGCAAAGGGGTCAGCCGGCCGGTCTTTCTCGAATGGGCTGCGAGAGAGCGAGAAAGTGAGATGTGGACGCACCTCGTCCCACCGATCTGCCCGACGAGGAACGACGACCCAGGGTCGGTCGGCCGCGACGGCCTTGTCGCCCTCGAGCGCCGCCTCCTGGTCGACCCCCTCGCGCTCGATGGCGGCGAGGAGCGCCTTCATGCCCGCCGCCTCGACGTCCTTGCAGTCGCCCGGGTTCTGGCGGCAGTGCGAAGGGCTGTAGGCGGCGAGGTGGATGATGCCGGTGACGGGCGGGATGAACGAGGTGGTGGTGCCGTGGCCCTTCTGCTTCTGCGTGCCGAGCGGCGCGTCGCCGAGCGCTGCCGCCTGCAGGTGCCCGGGGAGGTGCGTGACGTACGAGCCCTTGGGGTCGAGGAGCTGGCCGACGAGGCTCGAGTCGCGCACGTCGCCGACGACGACGCGCAGCTTGCCCTGCTTGCGGAAGCTGTCGACCGAGCGCTCGGACGCCTGGAACGCCTTGGCGCGAGGATCGGTGCCCTTGACCTTGCCGCTCGCGCCGGGCTTGTCGATCGGCGCCGACTGGAGGAGGAAGTTGAGCTCCGAGGCGCGGTCGTTGGCGTCGAGGATCGTGACGAGGACGTCCTCCTCCCACGCCTGCTCGTCTGCGGGTGCGCCGGCCGCCGCCCAGTCTGCTGCGGCAGCACGGGCCGCCGCCGCGCCGCCGTTGAGGAGCAGGTCGCGCACGACGGCCTTGCCGAGCGAGCCGAACCCGCCCGTGACGAGGATGTGCCGCCGCTGCCGGTCGGCGAACGCGGCGTTGTCGACGTCCTCGGCCTCGTCGGACGACCCAGAGGACGACCCGCCGCCGTGACCGAGCACACGGGTCGAGGTGAGCTTGAGGCGGTCCATCGAGGTACGAGCGTCAAAGTAGGCCGGCCCGGGCGAGGGGTTCGACGTCGCGACGAGCTGCAGGGGATTTGCGCACGTCAGTATCGGCGCACACGGTCTGAGCGCACGTCGACGAGGCAGGAGCGGGACGGCGACGCACCTCGTACAAGCTGCCGAGCTTGGGACCTTTGGCGCCGAGGCCCGTGATGCTGCCGACGCCGTCCTTGAGGCGGCCGAGTCCTGCGCCGACCTTGCCGCGCACGTCCTCCTCCCAGCTCGCGTAGTGGTCGAGGCCGAGGCGCTCGCCCCAGCCGATGCCGTCGTCGAGGTCGCCGCCGTACGGGCCCGCGTCGTAGTAAGGCGAGGGATCGGGCGACGACGAGAAGAACGAGGCGAGGAAGTGGAGGAGGAAGATGACGACGAAGGCGAGTGCGCCTAGTCGCACGATGGACGACAGACGGAGCATGGTGCGCTCGCTGAGGAGTGGGCGGGGCGGTGATGAGAGCTCGAGGTGGAGCCGGGTCGGCGTCGGGCGAGTCGCTGCGGTCGCGGTGGTCGGCGGCGGGGCGCGGTCGGGTCCTTGCGAAGCGTGTGCGGCTGGAACGAGTGGCTGGACTCGGGCGGTGGCCGCGACGAGCTGTGAGAGGGTCGGCGCGGGAGGCGCGTCGGGAGGGGGAACGGAGGAGGAGGGGAGGGGGCGGCCTGCGCGGTCGAGTGGCGGAAGCTGCGTGCGCGCGTGCTGGCCGTCGAGAGAGACTCGCGCTGGTGCACTCTGGCGGGGACGGGGTCGCAGCAGCGAGGCGGACGCGTGAGGACGAGATGAGGCCTGGCGCGCTCTCTTGGAAGCCGCGCTCTTTCCCAAAGCACCGGCGACTCAGCATTTCTCGCCGTCCAGAGGTACTCTCGACAAGGCACGCAGCAGGCGCAAAGGAAAGGGTACTGATCTGATTCCAACAAGCGCAGACGCACACCCGCATCCGCTCGTCAAGCTACGACACGCTCTCCTCGTCGACCTCGAGAGGCGGTCGAGCCGCTCTAGAGCGCCTCGCCCTTCTTGCCGCAGCTCGAGCACTTGCAGCTGTCGCCGCACGAGCAGTCGGACGCCGACGAGCACGAGCACTTGTCCTTGCTGCGAGCGGGAGAGCAAGGGGGGCGCGAGGATCAGCCCGAGTCGGCGACGACGAGCGAGGGACGAGAAGGGGACGCACCCGGACGCGTCCTTGGACGAGCAGCCGCAGCCCTGGGCGTTCTTGTCCTTGCCGCCGTGGCACGAGGCGCAGGCGCACTGGCCGGGAGTGCACTGCTCGGGTCGAGAGGGGGAGGGGGGGAAGTGGACGAGGGAGGAGGGAGGCGGGGTCAGCGTGCGTCTCGCTTGCGCGTAGGGGGAAAAGGTCGAGGCAGACGCACGTTGCAGTTGCCGACAGACGAGCACGAGCTGCAGGCAAGGCGGAGCGAGGTCAGCACAGTTCGCTGATGAGGTGGACCGCTCCTGTCGCCGCCGCGCAGCGATCGAGAATGAGGTCTGGACGCACCAGGTGGTCATGGTGAATGTGTTGAAGTGAGGTCTGGTACCAACAAGAGCAGAGCAAGGCGCGGTGACGACGAGGTGGGCGACGACGAGCCGAGGGAGGAGGCGACGACGAGGAGTGGGAGAGAGCGGATGTCAGCTGTGCGCTCTCGCTGCGGATGTGAGCACGGTGGACAGACTCACGGTGAGGGTGAGAGCGAGAGGAGGTGGCGCGGTGGTGGAGGGAGGAGGAGGAGGAGGAGGTCGCTCGCCCCTCGCCGCGACGACGTCGCTGCCGCTTCCTCTCGAAACCGCGCACCTCGCCCAAAGCGCGCACTGCGACGGGGCGAGGCACGTGAAGCAGCTCAGCCCTGCCAGATGCGGCAGGTACCGCGATTGCAGCTCAGGGCTCACACGCGAAAGAGCGCACCCATGCACGGCGACTTGGTCCTCGACGCTCGTACTGCGCGAATTTAGACAAGGTCGAGCAGCGCTCGGAACCGACGGCGAGAGCGCACGAGAGGCCTAGCGGAAGGGTCCAGAAGCCGGCCCCACTGCCGCCGAGTCGTCCGCGGACCTCTCTCGCTCGTCGACCTCGTCCCTCGCCCTCGACACGCTCTGCGGCCGCCTTTGAGCAGCTCGACTCGGTCTTCAACCCCGACCACATCCCTCTGGATGAGTGCCCCGACACCGCAAGACCCGCCAGCTCCGCCCGCCGACTCTGAGCCCTCGCCGTCCGCCCCGGCAGCTCCCCTCCCGCCAGCCGAGAGCTCTGCGCACGGCCTAGCACTCGAGTTCGACCAGCAGGCGTCCAGCAAGCCCCCCGCCGCGTCGTCGAGCGGCCCTGGGGCCGACCTCGGGCCCGCAGTCGAGCGAGACGGCGAGGCTGTCGGCGGATCGACGACTCGAACTCCTCCAGCGCTCCCTCGACTCGCAAAGGAGGCGCGCTTCAGCGAGGGCCCGCCACAGACTCGCAGCATCAGCCCGGCACCAACCCCGTCCACGCCGCGCCCGTCGTCGTCGTCGTCGTCATCCCCCTCCCCCCGCCCTTCCACCTCTCGCCGCCCTTCGTACGCCGAGCCGCCGTCGCTCACAGAGACGCACAAGGACCTGCGCACTCTCCTCAAGTCGTTCCTCCTCCTCGTCCCTCGGTCCATCCGCCAGCTCCGCTTCCTCATCCCCTCGCCGGCCCGCGTCTTCGCCCGCTTCATCATCCGCCAGGTCTCGATGTTCCTCCATGTGCGTGTCCTCTCTCTTGCCTTCGTTCTACTCGTCGTCCTTCGCGCCGTCCTGTTGTACTCGCCGTCGCCGCTGCGTACGTCGTCGCTGACTCCTTGCTCCCCTCCCCCTCCTCCCTTCCCTCGTCCTCGTCCTCGTCCTGCAACAGGCTCGCGGTGCGCTCGGCAGCAACATCGTGTACGACGTCGTCGCGTCGATGTGGCGCATCGTCATCACGCTCTTCTTCCGCGAGATCCGCTCGCGCGGGGCGTGGAAGATCCCTCGTGCCGCCGAGGGTCCCGTCATCTTCGTCGTCGGGCCTCACCACAACCAGGTGCGCTCCATCCTTTCAACTCTTCGGCAGTTCAAAGAGCGACACGAGCTGATGTTCTGCATCGCAACAGTTCCTCGACCCGCTGCTCCTGATGAGCGAGGTCAAGCGCGAGAGCGGTCGGCGCATCAGCTTCCTCACGGCGGCCAAGAGCATGGACAGGGCGTTCGTCGGGCTCGCTTCGAGGCTCATGCAGAGCAGTGCGTTCTCCTCTCACCTCTTGCGCATCTGCCCGGCGCCGGCTGCTCGAGCTGACTCGAGCGCCCCGCCTCCTCGCCTACGCAGTCCCCGTCGCGCGCGCCCAGGACTCGGCCTTCGCCGGCAAGGGCACGATCAAGCTGTCCGACTCGGACTCGTGCGTCATCCTCGGCGAGGGCACGTCGTTCACCAAGGACTTCGACAAGCCGCGCTCGCAGGTCCTCCTGCCGCGCAACCTCGGCAGCTCGACGGCCGAGGTCGTCGAGGTCGTCAGCGACACCGAGCTGCGCCTCAAGAAGGAGTTCAACCGCAAGGCGACCGAGGGGCTCAAGGAGAAGAGCGAGGGCTCGTCGTTCAAGGTGCGTCCTCTCCCTACTCGAACCCCTCCCAGCGCTCGAGCCCGTCCTGACGAACGACACCCTGCAGGTTCTCCCGCATGTCGACCAGACGAGCATGTACTCGGCCGTGTACCAGCGCTTGACCGAGGGCGGCTGCATCGGCATCTTCCCCGAGGGCGGTTCGCACGACCGCACCGACCTCCTGCCGCTCAAGGCCGGCGTCTCGATCATGGCGCTCGGCGCCATCTCGGCGCACCCCGACCTGCACCTCCAGATCGTCCCCGTCGGCCTCAGCTACTTCCACCCGCACAAGTTCCGCTCGCGCGCCGTCGTCGAGTTCGGCAGCCCGATCGAGATCCCGACCGAGCTCGTGCGCGACTTTGAGCAGGGCGGCGACAGCAAGAAGAAGGCCATCAGCACCGTCATGGACTACGTCGTCAATGGGCTCAAGAGCGTCACGATTCGTGCGCCCGACTACGACACGCTCATGGTGCGTCGCCGTCCCTGCTCTCCCGCCCTCCTCCCTCTCGAGTCGCGTCGCCGTCCCTGACGTTGCCCTTCCCTCCTCCTCGTCTCGCTCCCTCACAGCTCGTCCAAGCCGCACGTCGCCTGTACCGTCCTCCTGGGCAGAACCTGACGCTCGGCCAGGTCGTCGAGCTCAACAAGCGCTTCATCGTCGGGTACGACGCCTACAAGGAGGACCCGCGCATCAAGAACCTCGAGCACCGCGTGCGCGAGTACAACACGCTCCTGCGGTACATGGGCCTCAAGGACCACCAGGTCGACCGCATCGGCCGGCCGCGCTGGCGCTCGTTCGCCCTCCTCTGCTACCGCCTCGGCCTCCTCGGCGTGTGGGGCGTCCTCGCACTGCCCGGCGTCGTCCTCAACTCGCCCATCTTCCTCGCCGCCAAGATCATCTCGCACAAGAAGGCCAAAGGTGCGTCGTCTCGCCCGCCGGCGCTACCGAGACCTCGAGCTGACTCTCCTTCTCTCTCTCGCTCGCAGAGGCTCTCGCCGCCTCGTCGGTCAAGATCGCCGGTCGCGACGTCCTCGCGACCTGGAAGGTCCTCGTCGCGCTTGGCGGTGCGCCCGCGCTCTACTCGGTCTACGCCGTCAACGCCGTCGTGCTCGCGCACAAGCTCGCCCTCCCGGCGAGCTACCGCTTCTGGGCGCCCTTCGCTACGTTCGCGGGCCTGCCGCTCATCGGTGTCGCCGCGCTCAAGTTCGGCGAGGTCGGCATGGACGTCTACAAGTGCGTCGCGCTCTTTCTCTCTCTGCTGCCCCGCGCCCGAGGGGCTCGTGCTGACGTGCTCCTTCCTCTGCAGGTCGCTTCGCCCTCTCGTCCTGTCACTCGTCCCCGGCAAGGAGCCGCAGCTCATGCGCGTGCAGCGCATGCGCGAGGAGCTCGCCTCGGAGCTCAACCTCCTCGTCGACGAGCTCGCGCCGGCCCTGTTCGACGACTTCTCGGCGTCGCGCATCATCCCCTCGACGACGCCCGGCCCGCAGCGTCGCGACTCGGCGCAGGGCAAGTTCTTCCAGCACCCGCTCAGCTGGGTCGACGAGCTCTTCTTCGGCCCGGCGTGGAGCTCGAGCATGGCGTACCCGCAGGACCGTCACGTCCGCCCGAACCAGGGCGAGCCGCTTCACCCGCCCGCCCCGGGCAACGGCGCCGAGAGCGACATGGACGGCGCGTTCACCGACGGCCAGGGCACCGGCAGCGGCTACGTCTCGGGCTACACGACCGAGGAGGCGCCCGACTACGACGAGGTGATCCACATCCTCAACCGCGAGCAGGGCCACCCGGACTCGCCCGCCGTCGGCAGCGGCGCGCGCCCGACCATCTCGCGCCGTGCTTCGAGGCAGCGCTCGCGGTCGGGCCTCAACCTCGCCGCCATGAGCCCGGTCTCGCCGACGACGCCGCTCTCGAGCGCGACGGCCTCGGGCGCCCAGGCCGGCTCGAGCGGCGCCGAGGCGAGGCGCAGGGGTGCGGGGCAGCAGCAGGACGAGTAGGGCGACGGCTCGGTCGTCGATAGAAGGTCGAGGAGGAGGAGATCTGGAGAGAGAGGGTCGTGCGACAGAGAAGACGATGTCTCGGTGCTTTACCCCAGCTTGCTTGTGCCCGCCGTAATTCTCCCTTCCCCTCTCTCTTGAGTTGTCTGTCGTCCTTGCAATTGGACGTCTTGGGCTGTAATCGAGGTCTTTCGCCGTCGCCATCGTCGAGAAGCTCTGCGTCCCCCACTTTCGGTTGACGTCGAAGCGACCGAACGACCGGGCGAGCTCGCCCCTTTGCTTCCTCCCTCCCACGCTGCCCCTCTGTACGACGGTGCTCACGGTCGCGCTCTCGAAAGACCCCGCCCTACGAGTCGACAAGCCGACTCTCGCCCTCGCGCGCCTCCTCCTTCGTCGCCGGCCCCACCCACCCCCTCTCCTTCCGGCTTCGTCCTCGCGCCCAACAACTCGCCTGCAGCGCGTTCAGCATGGCCACCGGCACCGACAAGTACACGCTCATCTACCACGCCGGCATTCCAGGGCGCGGCGAGTTCCCTCGCCTCCTCCTCGAAGCGACCTCGACGCCGTACGAGGACACGGCTCTCACGGTCGGCCAGGACGCGATCAAGCCTTACCTCGACGGCACTTTCGACGGCTCGGGTGAGTCCTACGCTTTCCTCCCTACGAGCCTCGGCCGGTCGTCCTCGCAGCGCGGCTCTGGCTCGAGCGGGCCCCGGTCGACCAACGAGCGAGCCGGCGCAAAATGGCGCTGACGTTGTTCCTGCGCTCGCAGACTCGAACCCTGTGCCTTTCGCTCCACCGATCCTCAAGCACGGCGCGGTCGTCATCTCGCAGACGAGCAACATCCTCCTGTACCTCGCGACCCACATCTCGTCGCCCATCGACCTCGACGCAGGCGGTGCCGAGGGCGAGCCGGCGAGCAAGAAGGCCAAGGCGTCGGCGCTCTCGGTCGACGACCCGTCGCTCTTCCACGCGCAAGAGCTGGCGCTCACGGTGCTTGACCTCAACAACGAGGTGCGTCGGTCCAGCTCTCGCTCGCTGCTCCTCGAGCCCTCCTTCGACTGACGACATGCTTTGCGCGCCGTGCAGATCCACGACACGCACCACCCGATCGCCGTCTCGGCGTACTACGAGGACTTCAAGGAGGAGGCGATGAAGCGCGCCGGCGACTTCCGCAAGAACCGCCTGCCCAAGTTCTTCAAGTACTTCGAGGACAGTGCGTCTCTCAGATCCACTCTCGCCGTCGCTCGAGAGCATGCGAGAGACCGGCTTTACTGACCCCTGCATGTCGTCCCCGCCGTCGCAGACCTGCAGCGCTCCTCGTCCGACTACCTCCTCTCGTCGGGCCCCTCGCACGCCGACCTGTGCCTGTTCCAGGTCTACGACGGTCTCCTGTTCGCCTTTCCGCAACTGCTCGCTAAAATTGCGCCCCAGTACCCCAAGGTGCGCAGCCTGTACGAGCGCGTCAAGGCGGCGCCGCGGATCAAGGCGTACCTCGAGAGCGACCGGCGGCAGAAGTACTCGATGGGCGTCTTCCGCCACTACGCCGAGCTCGACGAGCCCGAGGACAAGTGATACTCGACGTGCTGTAGCGTCCCTGTGCATAGCTTGCTCGAAATCGCCTCTCGAACGGCACGCTCGAGCCGGGAGAGGGTCAGAGCGCCACTTCGACAGCTCGCTCGCTCGTTGCTCGACTCTCTGCTCTCGAGATGCACAGCGAGATACAATAGAGAGCGAGAACGAAGAGTATGCGAGGGGAAAGCTACAGAACCGGTGCGCGACGCTCGTCAGAAGGCCTGCTTCTCCTCGAGCTCCTTCAGCTCGTCCTGGTCGAGCAGGTCGCCCTCGTCGACGTCGACCGACCACTCGACGTCCTCGACCGTCTTGATGCCGCCCTGCTTGCGCTCCTTGAGCTTGCGCTCGTTGTCCCTCGTCGCCTGCGCAAAGTCGCGCTCGTCCGCCTTGGGCATCATGGCGCCGTTGTTGGCGAAGCGGTCGGCCTGCTCGTTGCCCTCGATGCCGACGTGCGCCTTGACCTTGTGGAACGTGATGTTGGCGAGCTGGGACGACGAGTCGGGCGGCATGCGCAGGGCGAGGAGCGAGAGGATGTACCGGATCAGGTCCTGGTTGGCGACGGGCTTGCCGTCCGACGTCTTCCAGCCTCGGCGCTTCCAACCCGGGATCCACTTGGAGAAGACTGCGAGCAGAGAGAGGGAGCGAAGAGAGCTGTCAGCTCCTCCTTGCGCCGCCGCAGAGCGAGAGCGAGAGGACCGAGAGGGAAGGGAGCGAGGACGCACCGCCGATCGTGTACTCCGAGTCGCTGCAGATGGTCAACGGCTTGTCCGGATGCGGGTCCGACTCGAGGATGCGGGCGACGGCCTGCGAGCGTTGAGAGAGAGCGGGAGCACGGCGTCAGCGAGGGAAAGGCTCGAGCGGGCGCGAGAGGGGACGAGGCCGACTTGCATACATCTCGGCGCGGTTGTTGGTCTGCAGCTTGCCCGGTAGCCGCTCCGAGAGGTTCCTGTGCGGGCTGTGCGTCAGCTGCCGAGGCTCGTCGAGCGACACGAGCAGGGCAGAGGAGGGAGAACGCACTTGTCGGCGAGGTCGTGGCCCCAGAACACGCCGATGCCGGCGACGGCGCCCTTCTTGCCGTTGCCCCTCGAGCTGCCGTCGCAGTAGACCCTCCTGACCGAGGACGACGAGCTGCCGGCGGCGCCAAAGACCGGGTCGACGCGTCGAGCTGGACCGGTCGCCGTGACGGGCTCGTGCCTCTGGCGCTTGACGGCGCGCTCGACGGGTCCGGCCGAGTCGGACGTGCGCTTGTTGCGCTTGCCCGAGGTGACGACGGGGCCCGAGGTAGTAGTCGCGGCGGACGAGGGGCCTGCACCGCCCGAGACGAAGCCGTCGGCCTCCTGGCGGGTCGGGAACTTTTTGTGGCGCGCGCCCTGGAAGCCGTTGACCTGAGCGGCGCAGTCGTCCCACGAGGTGTAGACGCCTGGGTTGCGCCCGACGCGGACTGAGGGAGCAAGAGGAGGTCGAGGTGAGCGAGCGCTGATGAGGGGCGGGGAGCGAGCAGAGGGGGGAGGGAACGCACCGGCGTAGTAGCCACCCTTGGTGCCCTTTGCCATGATGGTTCTGAGTAGCTTGAACACGGTGCTGGCTCGACCGGCGGAGTGCGACGAGAGCGAGCTGAGGTCGACCAACTCGTCTCGTCGCTCGCCTCTCTCTCTCTCCCCCCGCAGCGCTGCCACGGCCGCACCCACCTCGAGCGACAGCAGCCATGGCCCAGGTGCGTCCTTGCACCCCACCCGAGTCGGCCCCTAGCTCATGCGGCCCGCCCACAGCGCTTCAAGCCGCCGACGACCGTCCAGCGCACCGAGCAAGACGTGACCCTCCAGACGAGCCTCGAACAGGTCAAGGTGCGTCCCAGTCCCTCGTACAGCACTTTGAGGTGCCCAGCTGACGCTTGTCCTGCCGCACAGGTCCTCCTCGAAGCCGGCATCGGCTGCGTTGCCTTCCTTCGGTGAGTGCGCCTCTCTCGCTCGCCCTCCGCAGCCCGTCGAGGCCGTCCCGGGCAGCGCAAGACCGTGCTCACAAGCTGTACGAGATAGCTGACCCGCTCTTGCCCCCCCTCTCGCAGCGGCCTGCTTCCCGAGGAGTCGTTCGAGGACTTCAAGCTGCTCGCTCCGCGCCCGCCCGTCTCGCGCACCAGCTCGTCCAAAGCCATGACCGACGACGACAAGATCAAGAGCAATACGCCGAGCTCGGTGCGCGTCAAGAAGCTCAAGCGCGGGGCGTCGGCCGAGGCCGACAAGCTGCTCGACTACCTTGTGCGTCCGCCCGCGCCTCCTCGACCCCTGTCGCCCGAGCATAGCTGACGGCTCTCTCGCACTTCTTTACCAACAGGAGCTCGGTGCGACCGAGGCGATCGAGAAAGGGTACCTCCACCAGCTCGGTGCGTTCGTCTCGCCCTCTCGCTTCGCCGCTCGCACCTCCTGAGCAGCACTTTGCCTCGCAGTCTTCGCCATCTACCTCGACCCCGACCAGCCGACGAACCTCGTCGAGAGCTACACGTTCACCTTCACGTACGAGACGGACGCCGAGGGCAACAAGGTGCGTCCGCTGTCCCTCCTGGCTGCTGTCGCCCGTCGGCCTTCGAATCGAGCTGACTCTGCTCTTTTGCAGCGCCCCGAGCTCGTCGTGCAAGACCAGCTGAGCGGCATGGTCATCTCGTCGACTGCCAACATCGCCTCGGTCGAGGCGCCGCGCAAGGAGGGCGACGTCAAGCGTCAGGTCCAGCAGATGATCAAGAAGTGCGTCCGATCCAGCTGCGGCGAGGGGTGTCTGAGCCCGAGCTTTCATCGGCTGACTCTCGCTCTTGCAGCCTCATCACGAGTACGCAGGTGCTCGACGAGCTGCCTCGCCGCAGGTTCCTCAACGTCCGCCTCTTCTACACCAAGGAGACGCCCGTCTCGTACGAGCCGCCCCACTTCCGGTCCGTTCCCGCCCTCCCTCATACTCGAGCAGAGCATCCTTCTGAGACTCGTCTCCCTGCAGACCCGTACCTGCCGACGCGCCCGGCTACATCCTCGCCACGCCGTCTGTCGCCGACCCGCCCGACTTCGGCACGCTCGGCAACGTCTCGACCGGCTTTCACGGGTCCGTCCCTCCATGCTCGACTTCTAGCTACTTCTGCTGACGCCCCGCGCTGCAGGATCGCCCTGCACTCGGTCTCGATCGCGCACCTCCTCGACACCCCCTTCGACGACCGCATCTCGCTCGACGAGGCCCTCGCGCGCAACCGCTTCGACGCCGCCTCGCGCCCCGTCGTCTGGAACGCCGAGTCGCTCGCCGAGTCGGCCACCGACGCCGACGACAAGCTCAAGGTCGTCGAGCCCGTCGCCGTGAGGGACGCGCGCGGCGGGCTGCACACGATCCAGGAGGTCAGCGAGGCGGACGACGACGCCATGGACGCGCTCAGGAAGAAGGTCGGCATCGAGTTGAGGGACGAGGTCGTCATCGCTGCGAGGGGCGTCGCCGACGACACGCTGCTCGACTCGAACCTCTCCGACAACACGATCCTGCGCCGAGCGGTGCGTCCCGTTCCAGCTGAGCTCTCCTGCCTTCGAGCGCCTGATGAAGCTCGAGCTCCCCTCGCAGATTGCCTCGACCGAGAAGCGCGCCCCGTCGGCCGGCGCCGCTCCGACCCAGCTCGACCCGGTCACCTCGCGCCAAAAGTCGATTCACCCGCCGATCCCGCTCTTCGACGAGTCGGCCGCGCAGTACCAGCACCGCCTCGCCAGCACGTCGCACAACTCGCAGGACGCCGCCGCCAAGCCGTCCGAGCCGATCATGGTCGAGGAGAAGCACGACAAGCCCGCGCACGGACCCTCCCCGCCGGCCGAGACGCAGCTGTTCGAGTGTGCGTCTCCCTTCTCTCCAGCTCTTTCACTCTCGCTACAGCGTGCCGAGCTGACTCACTGTCCCGCAGACTCGCCCATGGACGTCGACGGCGCCGTCAAGCACGACCAGGACGGCTCGACGACCTTCGAGGCCGAGCCCGACACGCTCAAGACGCTCGAGCCCGGCGCCGCGGCGCACCAGTCGGCGTCAGATAAGACGGAGCGACCCCGTCGCAAGAGCACGCGCAGCAAGATGAAAACGCCCGACGACGCCTGCGAGTGCGGTGCGTCCCTTTCTCAACTCTGCGCAGCTCTCGTCGAGAGCTAACTAGCCTTCCCCCTGCAGGCGACAAGGACGAGGACGGCGGGATGACGTGCTGCTCCAGTGCGTTGCCTCTCTCCTTCGCCCGCTCGTCCACTCCGAGCCGGCTCACGATCTTTTTGCCCCTCTCGCAGCCTGCGAGGTCTGGAAGCACACGACGTGCTACGGCTTCGACGGCGCCGAGGACTCGCGCATCCCCGACACGTTCATCTGCTACCGCTGCTTGGCCCACACGGCGCTCGACGACGCGGCGTACGAGCCGGACAAGGTGGGCGAGATCGAGCAGGCGCTCGCCGAGTTCAGGAGCTTGGCCCTCTTCCGTCGAGGTGCGTCCCGACTCTCTCGCCTTGCTCGTCGTAGTACAGCGCTGACGAACGGCTTGTGCAGCTGTCTCCATCGTCTGGGTCGAGGGCGTGCTCACGATGCCGCAGCTCGGCAAGCGTCTCGGTGCGCTCGAGCCTCTCCTTCGCCGTGACCTCCTCGAGTGCTGACGGTGCACCTTCCTGCAGGTATCGACAACTCGACCGCGGCGCAGGTCATCAAGCGCCTCAAGGCCGAGGAGTACATGCTCGAGCAAGCGGCGCCGCAGCGTCGCGCGCGCGCCAAGAACGCGTCGCAGGCCGCGTCGCGCAAGGCAGGCTCGCTCTCGGTCAACAAGTACGTCCCTTAGTCACTTGCACCTCCTCCTGCTCCTGTACCTGCTGATGCTCGCCTCTGCAGGTCGGCCAAGCAGCTCAAGCTCAAGAACGCCGACTACTTCGACCCGGGCCGCGGCGCAGAGCTCGGCGTCGCCGCCGTCCTCCGCCCTGCCGAGCCCGACGAGAGCAAAGCCACCGCCCACACGGCACGCCATGTGTCTTCGCCTGCGCGAGCTGACGAGCTGACGTCGCTCCCGCAGGACCCGCTCGCCGCAACCTCGACCGACAAGCCTCGCCCTCCAGCTCTCCTCGTCGACGACACGCCCTCGTCCGCCGAGCAGTCGCAGCAGCACTCGCACGCCTTCGGCGGCGCACCCCACCTCGCCGCCTCGCAGCCCGATCCGATCCTCGACGACTCGCAGCCCCTCCCGTTCTCCTTCACGACGCCCGACTCGATCGCATCTCTCGGCTCGACGCTCGCCCAGCGCCCGGGGCTCTCCTTCACCAAGCGCTACTCGATGCAGGAGCGCCTCGAGGACCCGCAGGCGAGCTACGTTCCGGGGCCGGCGGGACCGTCGGCGCACGGCAAGGTCAAGACGGTCGAGGAGGACCAGGTCCAGCAGGTGCGTCACGCCCTGCAGAACCATCTTTGTGACGAGCAGGCGCGCGACTCGTGCACGCAGCAGACGATCTCGATGGACCTCGACGAGAACGGCTCGACCAACCTCCCGCCGGCGCGCTCGCCGCAGCTCTCGCCCGCGACCGACGCCGGCGTGCTCAAGCGCCGCTCGACGACCGACCCGGACGCCAACGTCGACGACCTCGACACGAGCGCGCTACCGAGGAGCAAGAGGCAGCGGTGCAGCGAGGCGAGCGAGATCGAGGTCTAGCTCGACGTCGGCGGCGGCGGGACGTGGGGAAGGGAGGTCTGCGCGGGTGTAGCTTTATCTGCTTGTTGTCGCGAGTACGCTTTGCACCGGTACGGATCTGCGAGCGCCTCGATGCGCGAGAGAGCGAGAGGGAGTCCTGTTCGACGCCCTGACCGTTCGACGCTCTGACCGTTCGACGCTCTGACCGCTCGGCACTTGTTGAATCCCTGCTTCCAGCCTGCTCGCTCGACTGCACTGCACGACCTCGTTGCTACAGACTGCGCTCTTGGAGAGAGGTCCGCGCGAGGCTCGCTCGACTTGGCGCGACTCGGCGCCGCCTTCGACCAGGCGGCTCGCGACGTCGCCCGTGAGCTCTACAGGCCCAAGAGAGAGCAGGACTGCGAGCAAGAACCTTAGCGAGCCCATGCCTGCAAGCTGGTGCGGGCGCGAGAGCCGAGCAATACAAAGCATCATTAGCACGAATTTGTAATGCCGCGTCGGTTCGAACCCGACTCGGGTCGCGGGCGGGCGGCAAAACGATTCAAAGCGGATCGGATTAGGCGCGCTTTCCTATTCGGCATTAGCTTTCCTCGGCCCGCTTCAGACGACCACTGCGCCGCCCACGGACCTCCGCTCGGCTTGCCTCGCTCAGGATGCACTCGACGAGGTCCAGAGCAGCTGCTCGAGGAGCGACGAGCCGGTAGGAAGAAGCGCTCGCTCACCCCTTCTCGTCCCACTTGAGAAGGCAGGAGAACCGGTCCAGCTCGCGCTTTACAGGACTAACAGGGTTAGGAGAAGCGCTCGATTGCACCGCAGAGACGTCCTCGTTCGATCGCGCGCGAGCAGAAGGCCGCAACCACGCTGGATCAAGAGATAGCAGTTGAGAGAGGGTGCGCAGTCTCCCCCTGTTTTTAAGTGGTGGCCGGGCGCACGGTCGTGCCACAGGGGCAGTGTCCGTGCGAGCGGCTCACCAGAGTGCACCCGCGGCCCTCAGGGGCACGTGAGGGCGGGCGCAGCCTCGTAGAGACCCGTCCGCGACGGCTCGGCTCGCGCAGCCGCCGGGACGAGTAGGGACGACGAGACGGACATCTTTCGGCAGCCTGGGCCCGACAGCTTTCTCGAGAGACACGATGAGCATCGACCGGCGCCGTCGAGAGGCGGTCGGCGAGCGTGAGCGCAAGCTTTCGAGACGCGAACGGAAGAGGGTGCCATCGAGGGCTCGACTAACCTGCGCACACGGTAAAGGAGGTCAGCGCGCGGCTCACAGGGGCGCAAGAGTGCATGCTTGAGCTTGTAGCACGAGCAGAGAGAGCGAAAGGGACATACAAGGACCGAGATGAACCGCTCGAGGTCGACCGCCAGCTCCTGCACCGCCCGAGACGCCCGTCCGCCCCCTCTGTGGGACCATCCTGCGCGCGAAGGGCTCGAGTTAGCTCATCGTCGCGTAGCAGAGGCGTTCCGAGGAGCTGGCCTGCGCGAGGCGAGGGTGGAGAGGGGGGCGAGGGAGGGGAGGCGGGGAGGACGAGAACGCACCTGCTGTCCCGCTCCCGTAGAGCCTGCCCGTCCTGCTCCTAGCACATCCTGCACCGTCTTGATCCTCGACGAGGGGCGGCCACCAGTCTGCGAGTCGCCGCCGGTGTCGAGAGAGGTCGGTCGACGAGGCTCGCTGATGAGGACGCGCAGAGGTGGCTCTGGGCCGTAGGCGAGGGCAGCTGGCGGTGCACGCGAAGCACAGAGGTGCTGACGAGTGGTGCAGGTCGCAAGCAGAAGCCCACGTCGAGTGCCCAGTCGTGAGGGCGAGTCGACGAGGAGAGAGGAGGAGCATAAGCCGGGCGGGCTTGACTTGCTCTAACCGGCATTAGCTTTGCTCGCCTAATCCCAAGCTAAGGCGCGCCTTCCTATTCCCGATTAGCTTTCCTCGACCCGCTTCAGACGACCACTGCGCCGCCCACAGACCTCCGCTCGGCTTGCCTCGCTCGGCATGCACTCGATGAGGTCTAAAGCAGCTGCTCGAGGAGCAACGAGTCGGCAGGAAGCAGCTCTCGCTCACCCCTTCTCGTCCTACTTGAGAAGGCCGAACTCGCACGGACCCTCTCGAGAAAGCCGCACTCGCACAGATTAATCGGCTTTGCACACTCGTAGCGTCTGCAGCTAGTGCCCGAGGATGTTGCGCGGACGGTACGGCTCGTTGATGACCTTGATCTCGTCCTCGGAGAGCTTGAGGTGCGTCGCAGCTGCCGCCTCGCGCAGGGCCTCGATGCGGGTCGACTGCAGGCGTCCAAGCACGTCGGGAAGTCAGTACAGTAGCGAGGAAGAGGGGGAGGAAAGCGCGAGCGTGAGAGAGACGGACGCACACCGACGATCGGAGCCGTGACGAGCGGGTTGCTCATGCTCCAGGCAAGCGCCACCTGCGCCATCGAGACGCCGCGGTCCTTGGCGATCTTCTCGACGCTGCGCACGTAGGAGAGGGTACGAATGAGATCAGCGAGGAGGCCATGGACGGCGCTCGAGCGCGCCTGGGGAGCACGACCGGGGCGGGAGGGAGAAGCGGACGCACGCCTCGTTGATCTGCTGGAGCGCCTCCTCCTCGACCTTGTTGCCGAGGCCGACGAACTTGGCGAAGTTGGGGTCGCTCTTGGCGCGCTCGGTGTTGTTCTGGTCGCGGTGCGGGCGGGTGAGGAAGCCACGAGCGAGCGGCGACCAGGGGATGATGCCCGTCCCGAACAGCTCGCACGTCTTGAACATCTCGCGCTCCTCCTCGCGATAGACCGAGTTGTGGAAGTCTTGCATCGAGACGAACGGCGTGAGCTGCGGGTGAGCGAGGTCGCGTGGGAGGGAGGAGGGAGGGGAACAAGGTCAGCGGCGGTCCCGGACCCTCGCTTTCTGGGCGCCGGTGGCACCCTTTCGAGGAGGAGGAAGTACTGCGCACCTTGTTCTCCTTGGCGAAAGCCTGCATCGCGTGGAACTGGTATGCGTAGCAGCTCGACATTCCGATGTACCGCACTTTGCCGCTCTTGACGACGTCGTGGAGGGCGATCATCATCTCCTGCATCGTGTACTCGTCAAAGTCGGCGACCGGAAAGCGGTGGACCTGGAGGACGTCGATGTAGTCGAGGCCGAGGCGCCCGAGCGAGGCGTCGACGGCGGCGAAGATGTGCTTGCGGCTGACGCCCCAGCGATTGACGTAGCCGCTCTGGTTCGGGTTCTGGATCGACGAGGGGTGGATGGCCGGGTCGTCGGGGACGACCATGGCGAGCTTGGTGAGGATGACGAGGTTCTCGCGCGGGAGGTTGAACTTGTTGATGGCCTGGCCGACGAGACGCTCCGAGTCGCCGCCGCTGTACGTGTCTGCGGTGTCCCAGGTCGTGATCCCGAGCTGTCGAGGAGTCAGCTGTGCGCCAGCAGAAGGAAGAGGGAAGACGGGGAACGCACCTCGTAGGCGGTCCGGAAGTGCTCGAGCGCCTCGTCGCCCTCGAGGACCCAGTTGGCCCAGCCCTGCGCGCGCGAGGCTCGTCAGCTTCGTCGAAATGCTCGCGAAGGAGGGCTCGTGACGCACCTTGTTGCCGTACGACATGCTGCAGGACGAGAGGGACGAGTCAGCCGCGGCGCGCGCGAGGAGGACCGAGTGCGGGCTCACCAGCCGAGGATGACCTGCGGGGCCGAGCGAGGGTCAGCAGCGAGCTCTCCGGGACAGGGTGAGAGCAGGGCGCACCTTGGAGACGCGCAGGCTGGACTTGCCGAGGCGAGGGTAGTCGGTGATGCGGAGGTTGGCGCTCATGGTGTCGGGGGTGGAGAGGCGGGCGAGGGTGCTGGTGCGAGAGTGCGAGCAGAGGCAAGCGGTCTGAGCAGGGCAGAGCGTGGTAGCAAGCAGCGAGGGGACGAGGCGAGAGCCAACGTCGTCGTCGTCTCCGCCGGGCCGAAGTGGAGGTTGGACCACACCGCGCCATGTCGTTCTCGTTCGCCTTTGTACGTCCACAGCCTCTCCACCAGCCTAGCCACAGCTCACACCGCCTCCCCGCAGGACATCGCCGCCGCAGAGCTCGACGACGAGCTCGCCGTCTCCACCGCCTCGCTCGACCACCTCCAGCTCGGCGACCACACGGCTCCAGCTGCCTCGACCAGCGCCATACCGCACTACGACGTTCCTCTCGATGACCTTGTGCGCCCCCTCTCTCGCCCTGGTGCCGCCGCGTGCGAGCTGACCCCGATCTGCACTTTTGGCACCGCAGCTCGCAACCCTCCCGCCGCTCCTCTCGTACACGCCGGTGACCGTCCAGCTCAGCCCTGCACCGTCCACCAAGGTCCCTCGCCATGCGACCCTCCTCCGCCGCGACCTGTTCGACGCGCGCTTCCAGATCCTCAACCAGGACGAGCTCCCGCCCGACGAGCTGCGCGACGACAAGGGCAAGGGCAAGGGCGACACGTTCGTCGACGAGCACACCGACCTCGTCAAGGGCGTGTACGAGGGCGGCCTCAAGACGTGGGAGTGCAGCCTCGACCTCGTCGACCTGCTCGACCAGCGCGGCTTCTCGCCCGACGGCAGCCTCGAGACCGAGCGCGTGCGCGGCAAGAGCATACTCGAGGTGCGCTCTGTCTCTCGCTCTCCCCCTCTCTTGCGAGCTCGAGCTGACGTCCAATGCACCCACGCAGGTCGGCTGCGGCACCGCCGTCCCGTCGTGCTCGCTCTTTGCGCGCCTCCTGAACGAGATCCGCCTCTCGCCGACCGAGGAAGGCGCCGACAAGCCGCGCAAGACTCGGTTACACCTGCAGGACTACAACAAGCAAGGTGCGCCTCGTCGTCGTCTTCCCTCCCTCGTCTCTTGTGTCCACCCTTGACCAACGCTGACCCTGCCCCCCTCGCACGCAGTCCTCTCCCTCATCACCCTGCCCAACCTCCTCCTCACCTACGCCCAGCACCTCGCGACGCCCGCCCGCGCACCCGAAGCCGACGAGGAACCCGCCGCCGAGCCGCAGCCGGGCGAGCTCGACGTGACGCCCGAGTTCCTCGCGTCGTTCGAGGCGCTCCTCGAGCGCGAGAACATCGAGCTGCGCTTCTCCGAGGGCGACTGGGCGGGCATGGCGCGCACCGTGCGCGACGACGACGGCGAGCGGTACGACGTCGTGCTCACGAGCGAGACGGTGTACGCCGTCGAGTCGCTCCCGGCCCTGCTCGACCTGCTCGAGGCGGCGACGGCGCGCGGCGGCGCCGTCGACGCGCTGTGCCTCGTCGCGTGCAAGCGCATCTACTTTGGCGTCGGCGGCGGCGAGCTCGAGTTCCGGCGCCGGGTCGAGGAGCGAGGCGCCGAGGTCGAGGCGGTGTGGGGAGCGGGCGAGGGCAAGGGCAAGAGCAGCGGCGTGGGGAGGACGGTCATGAGGGTGAGGTGGAAGGGCGAGTGAGAGCGGGCGAGCCGTAGTCGAGGAGGGGGATCACGGGTGGGTGAACAGGACGAGGTGCTCCTCGAACGCGGCGAGGACGAGCGAGAGGTGCTTGCGCGAGAGCTGCGCTCGAAAGCGGATCTCGTCGAGGTGGTGCCGACCGTTGAGCATGCGGATCGTGCTGCGTCGCAAGAAGAGGAGCCCGAGTCAGCGTGTGCGCGAGAGGAGGCTCGAGCGCGAGAGACCGTCGAGAGGAAGAGCGACGCACCGCTCGAACTTGTCGACGACGGCCTTGTCCTTGTCGCGGCAGATCTCGCTGATCCACCTGCTCTCGAGCATTGACGGCCGGCCCGGCTCGACAATGACGCTCGGCGCCAAGTTGGCCTCGTCGAGTCGCTCCGAGTGGCTCGAGTACGTCGCCGTGCTCAGCCCCTTGGCCCGCTGCGCCGGCGCTGCTGCCCTGCGCGACCGAGGCGGCCGAGCGCTCATCGTCGCGCTCCTCGCGCTCGTAGACAGCGGCGAGTCGCGCGGCGAGTCGGCCCCTCCTGCTCCCGCTCCTGCTCCCGCTCTTCCTCCGCCGCCGCCGATGCCCTCGACCTCGTCGTCGCGCGCATCGCCGCCGATCGCGAGCCTCGAGCGCCGGTACGCGCTCCCGAACGAGTGGTCGCTCGCCCCGCTCGCGCTCGTGCTGAGCTGGCTCGCCGAGTCGTCGGCGGGCGTCCGGCCCGTGCCGGACGTCGTCGCGCCCGAGACGCCGCTCTGGAGCCCGCCCCAGTGCTGCGTCGTCGCGCGCTTGATGGCCTCGGACGCGACGACGCGGACGTACGTGCGCGGCTTGTCGACGACGTCGTTGCGGAGGAGCCAGATGAGGGCCGTGAGGTACAGGCTGCGCTGCGACGACGAAGGGATGACGGCGAGGTACGGCTCGGAGGGCGACAGTCGGGACAGAAGAGCGCCGAGAGGAGGGAGAGTGGGGAAGGCGGTGGCGAAAGACGAGGTGAGGAAGGGAAGTCTGCGCAGGTTCGAAGGGTCAGTCGATGCCGCGCGAGTGGCAAGGAGGCTCGAGAGGGACGCACCGAGTCGGCTTGAAGTTTGCAGAGACGGCGTACGAGCCCTTGAGCGAGATGAGGTCGACGACGCGCGCCTTTTTCCAGTGGACGAGGTGGTCGACGACGTCCTCGAGGAGCTGGTCCTCCGAGTCGAGGTCGAGCAGCGTCTCGTACTCGGCGAAGCTCAGCGTCGGCCGACAGATCTCGAGGAACCGCCACAGGAGCGAGTCCTCGAGCACGTCGCGCTGCAGGACGCGCGCGTCCTCGAGGAGGAGGAGCGTCTCCCACGGGTGGAAGTGCACCGGCGGGCGGCGCCGCATCCTCGAGAAGAGCGGCGGCGGGCGCGACTTGCCGTACGCGTGGCCGCCGGGCGACAGGCTGCGGTCGCGGCGCCCGGCCGGGCTCAGGTCGTCGTCGGCTTGGTCCGACAGGAGGAGGGCGTCGCGCTCGCGCAGCTCGAGGTCGTCCTCGGCGGGGAGCTCGCCGCGCAGGAGGACCTGGACGGGGAGCGGGCCGAGGTGGATCTCGGCGAGCTCATCGGCCTTGAGCGACGTGTAGAGCTGGCTGAGGGCGCCGGCGAGGGCGGATCGGGCGGGGAGGGAGCGCAGGAAGGCGTCGTACGGGTCGTCTGCGGGCCAAGAGCGGGGTCAGGACTAGCACAGGCTCGGGCAAGAGAAGCTGGGACGCACCTTTCTCGATCGCAGTCTCCTTGGCGCGCCGCAACTTGGCCGCCTGCTTGCCGAGCCAGAGGTCCTTCTTCTCGAGCGCCTTGACGTTGGCCGTGACGGGGATGATGACGTCCTTGTAGAAGCCCTCGAGGTGGCTGCTCAGGTGGCTGTCGGGCGGCGTGTCGATGACGCAGAGGAAGTTGAACGAGACGAGCCGGCTCGAGCCCGCGAGCGAGTTGTGCGAGTGCTGCGACGACGCGAGAGAGGAGCCCGGGTGGAGGGTCGAGGTCGACGACTGGCTGCGTGCGAGGGTGCCGGGTCGAGTCGGGGAAGGGGAGCCGCTGTCGGCGATGAGGAGGGGGCGAGGAGGCGCCGAGGCGTTGCGGCTGGCGGGAGGGCCGACGGTACGGTCGCGCTCGGCGGCGGACGGGTCGAGGTCGTCCTCGATGACGAGGTCCTTGTACCGAGGCAGGCGGCTCCTGCCCCGCACCGCACTCGACTCGTCGTCCGAGTCGTCGTCGTCGTCGTCGTCGTCGTCTCGTGGTCGCTCGGCGGCGCCGTGGTCGGCCTTGGGCGCCGCCTCGTCGGCCCGTTCTCGGGGCGGGTCGTCGTCGCCGAGCCAGACTGGGTGGCCGACGAAGGCGAGGTGGTCGACGACGAGCTCGAACGGCTGGTCGCACAGCTCGCGCGAGGGCGAGAGGAGCGAGGCGAGGACGTTGTCGGGGAAGCCGAGGAAGTGCTTCGAGTCGGGCGCGTGGTCGTCCTGGTCGTCTGTCGAGTCTGAGCCCGAGTCGGAGTCGCTGCTCGAGGTGTAGGCCTGGTACAGGGCGCGCTGTCGCCGACTGGCCGAGTAGACGGGCTTGTGGGTGCGCGGGACGGGGCGAGGGTCGGGCGGGTAGGCGTAGACGAGCTGCGAGCCGAGGCTCGACTTGGCCACGATCATGACGGCCAGCAGGGACGCCATGATGGGCGGGCGACGAGCAAGAGCACGAGCGAGCCTGCCGTCGTCCCCACTCTCGGAGGAGCAAGAGGGCTCGGCTCTCGACCTCTCCCTCGCTCTCGCCGTGGCTGGCTGTTCCGTACGCTAGCTCCAGTAACCGCCCTCGAGCATGCCCGCCAAGCACGTCGTCGTCCTCGGAGCCGGTGAGCCCTCGCCCTCTCCTCCTCCAATCCTCATCTTGACTCGGCTCATGCTCGCTCTCCTCCAGGTGTGGTCGGCCTCTCGACCGCCATCAAGCTCCTCGAACGTGGCTACAACGTCGACGTCGTCGCGCGCGACCTCCCCGACGACCCAAAGTCGATCGCCTTCACCTCGCCCTGGGCCGTAGGTTGTCCTACCCCTCCTCTGCCGTGCGTCCTCGCTCAAGCTGACCCTGTGTTCCGCGCGCAGGGAGCTCATCATGTCAGCGTCGCGACGGGAGCCGACATGCGCATGCACAGTGCGTCTCCTGCTCGCTCGCCCGCCCCGACCACGTCGTGCTGACCTTTCCCCCTTCGCCTGCTCGCAGGTTTCGACAAGCGCACCTTCGAGGTCATGTCGACGATGATCGAGCAAGGCCATGAATCCCTCTTCTTCTGCACCCAGACCGAGTACCGCGAGCAGGTGCGCCCCATCCGCTTCCTCTTGCCCCGGCTGAACGTCTCGCTGACTTTGTGCTCTCTCTGCAACAGTCACGACCGACCGGCGACGCCGACGAGCTCTCGCAGCTAAGCTTGATGTCGCGCTACCACCCAGAGGTGCGTTCACCGCATTCGGCTGCTCCAGAAAGCCGCTGACTCACTCCTTCGCGCAGTTCCGCTGGCTCGACGAGCACGAGCTGCCGCACGGCATCGCACATGGCGCCACCTTCAAGGCCATCCTCATCGACACGCCGACCTACCTCTCGTCGCTCGTCACTCAACTCGAGAAGCTCGGCGGCCGACTGCACCGCTGCGAGTCGCTCTCGAGCCTCGACTCGGTCCTCTCGGTCGACCCGTCCTTCGCTGCGGCCCACCTCGTCGTCAACTCCTCGGGACTCGGAGCTCTCAGCCTCGTTCCCGACGGCAAGGTGTTCCCAACTCGAGGGCAGCTCGTCATCGTGCGCGCGCCGTGGGTCAAGGATGGCAGGACCCGGCTCGGCGACGGCGTCTACACCTACACGATCCCGCGGCCCAAGACGGGTCACGTCGTCCTCGGTGGATGCGCCGAGAAGAACAACTGGTGCGTCTCGTTCAGCCTCGCTCGCCTGCACGTCGTCCTCGTCGAGCTTCAAGCTGATCGACGCCCGCTCCTCCTTCGCGCGCAGGGATCCTGCACCTCGACCCGACATGGCCAGCCAGATCAAGGAGCGCTGCCTCGCGCTGTGCCCCGAGCTGCTCGCGCCCGACAAGCGCGGCAGCGGCACGATCGACGACCTGGACGTGGTCGAGGATGCGGTCGGGCTGCGGCCGACGCGCGAGGGTGGGATCCGGCTCGAGCTGGGCGCGCTCGAGGGCGAGGCGAGGCGGGTCCCGGTCGTGCACAACTATGGGCACGGCGGGTACGGGTTCCAGTCGAGCTGGGGGAGCGCAGAGGCGGCGGTCGAGCTGGTCGAGGAGGCGCTGTCGCGGCGAGCGGCCAAGCTGTAACCCGCCGAGCCCGTTTCTTTGAAGAGCCCTGGACCAGCCTGAGAGTGTGCTTGTCGAAAGGAAAGGTCATCCTTGCGCGAGGGCGAGCGGCAGGCGCTCGTCGTCGCCTCCCCACCTCTCTCCGCCGCGCGAGCCTCGTCCTCCTCCCCTCCGTCCGCCCACACCTGTCGCCCCGCCCGGCAGGGATGGCCTCGCCAGCATACGCCACCTACACGCCCAAGCGGCACCACTCGAGCGCGTCGTCCATCTCGTCGCTGCAGCAGCTCGGCTCGACTCCGCCGTCTCATCACCCCTCGCCGCTCGGCACCTCGTCCCCCTCGGCCACCCGCACCCTGGGCACCTTCGCCCGCCCGCAGAACCACTCGGCCGACAGTGGCTCGTTCCTGCGCGCACCGCAGCCCTCGCGACCAGCGCTCCCCGCCCAGTGGAGCGGCCTCTCGGGCTCGTCTGCCATCTCGTCCACCTCGACCGCAGCCGCACCACCAGCAGGCGCAGCATCGCCCGCACCACGGTCCCACACCTCGTCGACGGCGACCACGACCGGCGCGCGCTCGCCCCCACCCCCTCGCGCCTCGGCCGCCTCACCCGCCCGCCCGGGCGGACCCACGCCCCCACCCTCCGCCTTCCCCTTCGCCAGCGTGCCGCCGGGCCACTCGCCCTTCCCCTCGGCGAGCCCGAGACCCGACCGCGTGCGCTCGCCCGATAAGGTGCCCGCGCCCTACCACGCGCAGCAGCACGGCGCAGCAGGAGGAGCGGGCGGTGCGGGCGGGACGGTGGCGCGCAGGATGCCGTACCAGGCGGGCTTCCAGCCGCAGGGGGTCAGGCGGGACCGCAGCGATGTGTTCCTCGCGCAGCGGCACAAGTGCAGCGAGGCGAGGAAGCTCGACGAGGGCAGGCTTGCGAGGCGGCTCGAAAAGGTGCGTCCATCTCCTCTTCCCGCTCTCCACCATGCTCGCTCGCAGTCGGCTGACTCATGCCTCTGCGCGCAGCTCGTCACGCTCCACTTCCCGCCCGAGGACGAGAAGGGCAAGGCGAGCGCGCCGGCAAAGAGCTCGCCGCTCGCCTCGCTGTCGTCGCTCGGCGACTCGCTGCGAGGGCGCACGGCCAAGGAGCTTTGGCGCACGGCGGTCAGCAACGTCGACGTCGACGTCGAGCGAGGTGCGTCCTCGCTCACTCCCCTCGGCGGCTCGACCCTCGCTAACGCTTTTCTCTCGTGCGCGCAGCCGAGCAAGCCATCGTCAAGTGGCAGGACGACAAGGACGCCACCCATTGCCCGATCTGCACGTGCGTCCATGCCTCCCCTCTTGTCGCCGTGCGTCTGCGCCCGCTGACCATGCGTGTTCGCTCGCAGAGCCGCCTTCGGTGTCCGAGTTCGTCGTCATCATTGCCGCCTCTGCGGCCGCGTCGTCTGCTTCCTCCCGCCCACCCCTCTCGCGCAACACCCCGAGCCGCTCGCCGTCGCCCCTCCTCCAGCGGACGACCCGTCATCCGCACCGACGCCCAAGCCCGTCCGCCGCGAGCGGTGCTCGACCTTCTTCACCTACGAGACGCAGGCGCTCGGCGAGGAGAAGACGCGCATGGGCGTCGTCGTCGAGGTGCCGCCCGTCGAGCAGGACCTGTCGATCGACGCCGTGCTCGGTCCGCAGGCGCAGGCCAAGAAGGACAAGGACGAGCGCAAGAAGGTGCGCGTGTGCAGGGACTGCCTCGGGACCGTCCTGTGCGTCTCGCTCTCTCTCTCTCGCCCCTCCTCCCTCTCCTCGCGCAGCGGCTGACTCTGTACATGCTGTACGCAGGCGGCAACAGCTCAAGACGCTCCCTGTGCGCACGCCGACATGGCTCAAGCTGTACGACGTCCTCGTCCAGCTCGAGAAGGATATCGACGAGACGTTGCCCGAGTTCCAGGAGCTCGCTGTCGTCCTCTCGTGCGTCCCGGCTCTCTTCTCCTGCCCGCGATTCGCCGAGACTGACGCTACCGCTCGTCCCTCTGCAGGAATCCCGCCGCCGCCGCCCAGTCGGCCTCCCCTCCCTCCGCCAAGCACGCCAAGACGCTCCGCAAGCGCCTCCTCACCGACCTCGCCTCGTACGACACCGTCTCGAAGCGCATCCGCGACCTGCCCCTGCCCGAGGGCGCGCCGCCGGGCGGCTCGCAGGACCGCCTTCAGCGCGCGCTCGCCGCTCGCGGGCAGCTCTACCTGAGCGACAAGCTCGGCCTCCTGCGCAGCCTCGGTAACGTCGAGGAGCTGAGCGGTTCGAGCGCGGCGGGCAAGGGCAAGAAGGCGGCGGGCGGAGCCGGCAAGGAAGGCGAGTACACGGTCAAGACGCTCGCGAGCCTGCTCGACAAGGACGATGTCGACCGGGTCACGGAGCGGGTCGGACCCGAACTCGAGGCGGCAGCACAGCTGAACGTCCTGCGCGAGTGCGTCCTCGTCTCCCTCTCTCGGACTCTCGAGCGAGAAGAGCCCCGACCTAACGAGAGCCCCGACCTAACCCTGCATCTCTCCTCCTCTTCTCTCGCGCGCGCAGGCAAGAAGCGCTCGTTCAGTCGTACGTCGACGATGCCAACTCGCGCCGGCAGTTCGAGGACGCCGCGGCGCTCCAAGCCAGCCTCGATGAGCTGCGCGCCGAGATTGCCGCCGTGAGCGTCGCCTTGCCCTAGATCTCGCTCGCGCGGCATCCCTCTCTATCCGCGTCAGCTGCAACTCGTTTTCTTGCGCACGTGCTCTCCCTGTGCTCGCGAGAGAGCGAGAGCGAGAGGACTGAAAACATAAAGGCGTGACAAGAGGCGAGAGGAGGAAAGGAGCACTGCTCGAGAGGAAAGAGGGGAAGCTACGAAGAGGAGCCGGAGAGAGCGAAAGCGAGACGGCATGCGTCGCTCAGAAATCCATCGAGGCAAAGGCGCTCGGCGGCAGCGACTGCGTCTTGCCCCATCCCTTCCTCAGGCCGGCGACCCGCCTCGCCTGCCCGAACCCGCTCATCGGCGCCGGCACGTCGTCGCCCTCGTCCTCGACGTCGGTCGCCGCCATCTCCTCGTCGTCGACCTCGCCCTGCGGCGCCGCCGACGCCGCCGCCTCGCCGTCGAACGTGCGCTTGAACCGCTGCGTGACGGCGTGCGCGGTCGAGCCCGAGCCCTGCGAGGCGTCGTTGGCCGGCGCCTGCGCCGTACCGCCGAACCCGGCAAAGCTCATGAGGCCGCCCTTGGCCGGGCCGAACGCCTCGTCGAGGTCGAAGCCGTCGCCGTCGTCGTCCGCCGCCTGCGCCTGCGGCTGCCCCTGCTGCGCCGCGCCTGCGCCCGCCGCGCCCCAGAACCCGCTGTCGCCCGCCCGGAGGCTCGCCGCGCGCGTCGAGGCGGCGTCGCTCGCGCTGCCCGTCTCCCACATGGGCCGCAGCTCGTCGGCGCGCTTGCCCGTCGCGCTCGGGGCGGGCGCGCCGTGCACGGCGGCGTAGGCCTCGTCGAGGGCGTCCTTGGACGACTTGAAGTAGCCGGCGTAGGACGGGACCGAAGGCTGGGCGAACGAGAGGATGGGCTCGGTCGCGGCGGGTCCGAGAGGGCGGCGGTGGGAGGACGACGCGGAGGTGGTGTGGCCGCGCGAGACGGCTGCGGGGGAGGGTGCAGGGTCAGCTCGAGCTCGACTACAGTGGACCAGAGGGAGGGGGACGCACCCATGCGGCTCTGTGCAGGCTTGACGCGGAGGAACTCGTCCCACTGCGTCTTCGGGCGGAGCGAGCCTCGCAAGTCGGACGCCTCGGGGACTGCGGGCACGTCGGCCGGCTTGTAGGCCTTCTTAGAGGGCGAGGGAGCACCCTGGGTGGGCTCAGCAGTCGCCATGGTGCGTGTGAGACGAGAAGTCGCGCGTCGGAAGGAACCACCTCGCGATGAAGCGCGCTTCCTCGAACCGACTGGTAGCTCCGGCGACGGCACATGCTGAGCTTGCGAGACTCGCAGATGCTGCTCTCGGGTCCTGTGCAGCTGCCTGGGCCCTTCGCCGCGCGGCCCGCTGTGAGGTCCCCCTCGGCCTCCTCCGGCTCGAGCTCTGAGTCGCTCGACTTGCTCTCGCGGCCGTCTCTCGCTGCAGCTACGTGGTGCTCAATGATACTGCAGGGTCTTCTTTTGTACTCAGAGCTTCTCTTTCTGCGACTTGGCCTTCTGGGCGTGTAGGGTGCGGACTGCGGCGCGAGGAGGAGACAAAGGAGGACGAGTCAGCGGATCCTCAACGACTGACCCCACCGACGACGACGATGACAAGCAGGCGAGGAGGGGAGGCGACGCACGGTCACGACGGAGGAGCTTGCCGCTCGGCGTCTTGGGGATCGCGTCGATGAACTCGACCTCGGCGAGCCACTTGTACTTGATCTTGTGGTCGCTGACGAACTTCTTGATGCTGTCGACGAGGGCGCTCTCGGCCTTCGAGCCGCCCGACTTGATGCGCGACGCTGCGCCGGGCGAGACGACGACGTAGGCTGCGAGCGCGAGAGGGAGAGAGGGAGGTCGTCAGAGAGGAGGTCCGGGCGCGAGGAGGATGGGCACGACGACGCCAGTGCTGGCTCGCAGACGCTCGCACTGTCTCGTGAGAGAGAAGAGAAGAGGGACGCACCCTTGGGGACCTCGCCCTTCCTGTCGTCCGGGATGCCAATGACGCAGACGTCCTGGACGTGCTCGTGCGCGAGGAGGTGGCCCTCGAGCTCGGCCGGGGCGACCTGGAAGCCCGAGCACTTGATGAGCTCCTTGATGCGGTCCGTGATGAAGAGGCGGCTGTGCTCGTCGATGTAGCCCTCGTCGCCCGTGTGCAGGAACCCCTCGTCGTCAAACGTCTCCTTGGTCGCCTTGTCGTTGTTGAGGTCTGCGGGGGAGCACAGCGTCAGCAACTGAGTGCGTCGAGGGAGGGAGGGAGGGAGAGAAGGACGCACAGCCGAGCGCGATCGAAGGCATGCGTGCCAGGAGCTCGCCGACCTGCTTTGGCGGGAGCGCCTTGCCCTCGGGCGAGACGATCTTGGCCCTGTAGGCGAGAAGAGAGTCAGTCCGTAGCCATCGACAGCGGGACCAGGACCTGAGGGGAGGGACGACGCACTCGACGTTCGGCAAGAGGTAGCCCGCCGACGCGCCCGGGAAGTCGTGCGAGGCGTCCATGGTCGAGATGATGGTGCTGCTCTCGGTCATGCCGTAGCCCTGGCCGATGGCGACGTGCGAGAAGCGCTTGCGGAACGACGAGATGGTCTGCAGGAGCAACTCGAGTCAGCCTGCGGGCGCAAGTCGCAGGTCGAAGAGCGAGGGGAAGGAGCGACACACCTCGTCCGTGAGCGGCGCAGCGCCGGCCATGACCATCCTGACGCTCGACAGGTCGAACTGCTTGACGAGGTCGTCCTGCTTGACCATGAAGATGACCTGGGGCGGCACGAGGTAGAGCGTCGTGATGCGGTGGTTCGAGATCGACTCGAGGAAGAGCCGAGGGTCGAACTTGGCGTGGATGACGACGGGCGTGTTCTGCCAGATCGAGTGGTGGAGGATGACGACGAGGCCGTAGATGTGGTAGCTGCAGAGGGGAGAGAGAGAGAAAGAGCGTCAGGCCTGAGCGAGCACCTCGGACGGAGAAGAGGGGACGCACAACGGCAAGCAGCCCATGACGACGTCGCCCTTCTTCGTCTTGGCGTCGTACGGCACGAAGTTGTTCGACTTGGACCAGTGTAGCGCGTCCTGCAAGCTGCAAAGGGAGAAGAGGAGGATCAGCTGGACCTTCTCAAGAACGGGTCGAGCGCTCGAGAGGACGCACACGTTGCTGATGACGGCGTAGTGCGGGATCATGACGGCCTTTGGGACGCCTGTCGTGCCGGACGAGAACGAGAGGAAGGCGAGCCGGGTCTTGGCCTCGTCCTGCTTGAGCGAGAACTTGGGCGGCATCGGCTCGGCGCTCGTCGAGGACACGAGGTCGTCGAGCGTCGGGAATCCGCTCGCGAGCGACTTGACGTTGGCGGGAGAGTCGGCTGCACGGTCCGGTCGTCAGACTGTCCGCCCAGGGAGCGGGTCGAGAGGAGGAGGAGGACGCACAGGGAGAGCGGATGAGGACGATCATCTTGGTCGACAGGCCCGACTTCTCGCAGGCCTTGACGGCCGTCTCGATCGAGTCCGGGTGCACGACGAGGAAGCGGACGGGGTGGTGCTTGTTCACTGCGGACGAGCAGGAAAGAAGGGGTCAGCGTCGGCCCGCGCGAGAAGGGAACCGTGTCGAGCGCGAGCGGACGCACCAATCTCGATCTGCAGAGCCAGCTCGTCGGGCAGGTAGCTCGGGTTGGCTGCCGACACGACGCCGCCCTGACGGAACGTGCCCCAGAGCGCAGGACCGTAGTCGAGGTCGTTGGGCGAGAAGACGAGGACCGTGTCGCCGGCGGCGAGGCCCCGAGCGTGGAAGGCGCGCGCGAGGTCGTCGGTGCGCTTGCGCGTCTGCTCGAACGTGTACTGTCGCGAGCTCGAGGCGTCGATGAGCCAGGTGCGGCCGGTCGGGTCGGGGCGCTCGAGTCGTGCGCCGGACGAGCCCTCGAACGCGCTCGGGTGCGGGTCGAACAGGAAGTCGTAGATGGACAGGGCCTGCTGAGGGAGGGCGACCTTGGGCAGGTCCCTCGTGTAAATGCCGGTCTGCTGGTCGAACGGCATGGCGGTCGAGGACGACGAGCGGGGCCGGAGGTCGGGGTGCGGGGATGCCGACGGGGCGGACGGGCGGGTGGGCGGTGCTGGAGCGGTGGAGGTGAGCCGGCTGGTGCGAGCTGCAGAGGCTGCTGCAGTTGAGACTGCCGAGTTGAAGGAGGGAGCGAGGAGCGAGGAGCGAGGCGAGGAGCAAGCGGAGCGGACGAAGGGCGCCGCCCGACGGACCCGCGCTTCGTTACGAACCGCAGTCTCGGCGACTCGGCGAGCGAAAGAGGAGGCGGGCCCGATCGGCCAGCAAAGTGGGGCGGCGCCTCGGCTCCGCACGAGACGGCATCCCAGCTCGCGCTCCCTCCTCGCGAAGCCAGCGCGTGCTCCATCTCCCTCGTCCACACGCCGCACCCAGCAGCATACCGACAACAGCCATGCTCACTCAGCGAGCCATGCAGCAGCTCGCCCGCTCGGCCGCGACCCGCTCCCTCTCGTCGTCCCTCCCTCGCTCCTCCCCCGCCAACTCGCACACGGCCGTCGCCGTCCCGCCGACCGTCGCCAACTCGAGCCTCCTCCTCACCAACCGCGACGAGGCGCTGTGGACCCCGGGTTTGCGGTGGCGCGACGAGGAGCAGGTCGGTGTCGGGTTTGCCGGACCCGAGGCGGCGACGGAGCTCAAGGAGAGCGACCTGCGCGCAGAGGACGAGGGCGGCCGAGTGACCGAGAAGATGAAGTGCGTCCCTCTGTCTACCTCGCAGCGCACGACAAAGGAGCTGACGCCCTGCGCCCGCCCGCAGCATGTACCAGGCCATCCGCTCCGCCCTCCAGTGCGTCCCGCTCTCTGCCTTCTTGCGGTCGTGCACACGCTCACCCACTCTCTGCAGCACTACGCTCGAGAAGGACCAGTCGGCGATGGTGTTTGGCGAGGACGTGAGCTCACGCCCCTCCTCGCCGACTACGCGCGCCCGGATGCTGACTCCCTCTTCCCGCTCGCAGGTCTCGTTCGGCGGCGTCTTTCGCTGCACGATGGGTCTCGCAGACAGCTTTGGCGAGGAGCGCGTCTTCAACACTCCTCTGTGCGTCCCTCTCGGCTCGTCTGTGCAGCTCTCGACGATGCTGACCGACTCGCTCGAGCAGGACCGAGCAGGGCATCGCGGGTTTCGGCATCGGCTTGGCGACGATGGGTCACACGGCGGTGGCAGAGCTACAGTGCGTTCTCCTCTCACTCTCTGGCCTCGACGTGCAGGGCTGACCGAGCCCCCCCTTGCAGGTTCGCCGACTACATTGTCCGTCCCGTCCGGCTCGGCTTCGCCGGCTCTCTCCTGACGCCTCTCCCTCCTGCAGTTCCCGGCATTCGACCAGATCGTTAACGAGTGCGTGCACATCCTCCTCAACTCGCCAAGTCCCAGCATCTGACGCCCTGACCTTGCAGAGCGTGCGCCCGGACCTCCTCTTCTTTCTCGAGCCTCGACCGACCTTCTCATCTCGCAGCGCCAAGTACCGCTTCCGATCTGGCGGCATGTTCAACTGCGGCTCTCTCACTTTCAGGAGCCGTGCGTCCCCTCCCTCCTCGTCTCCTGCAGCGCGCCGAAGCTGACGTGCCGCTCGCGCAGCCTGTTCTGCGGTCGGACACGGCGGTCTCTACCACAGCCAGAGCCCCGAGGCGTACTTCCTGCAGGCGTCGGGCGTCAAGGTTGTCGTGCCGAGGAGCCCGATCCAGGCAAAGGGCCTGCTTCTCGGTCCGTCCACTCTCTCCTCTCCTCGAGCGACCTTCTCAAACCCGAGCTTCGCTGACTTTGGCCTCTGCGACAGCCGCCATCCGCGACCCGAATCCCGTCCTCTTCCTCGAGCCCAAGATCCTGTACCGCTCGGCCGTCGAGCAGGTCCCGACGGGCGACTTCGAGCTGCCGCTCTCGTCGGCCGAGGTCCTACGCGAGGGCGCCGACCTGACGATCGTCTCGTACGGCCCGCCGCTCTACACGATCGAGACGGCGCTGCACCACCTCAAGCACCCGAGCGAGGAGCTCGCGGCGCTCATTCCCGAGAGCCTGCGCAACCTCAGCATCGAGCTCATCGACCTGCGCACCATCGTCCCCTACGACGTGCGTCCGCCTCTCTCCTTCTCCGTCTCCCCACCGCCGATCTCTCGGCTGACGACGTTCTCCCACAGATCGAGACGGTCGTCAAGAGCGTCAACAAGACGGGCCGGTGTATCATCGTCCACGAGGCGCCGCAGTCGGGCAGCGTCGCGAGCGAGCTCTCCGCAGAGATCCAGCAGCGGTGCTTCCTGCGCCTCGAGGCGCCGGTCAAGCGTCTCACCGGGTGGGACACGCCGTTTGGAGTACGTTTTCGTTCTCTCTGTCGGTCGAGCGAGAGCGACTCGAGGCTGACGAGCCGCTCGGGCCTCCTCCCGCGCGCAGCTCGCCTACGAGAAGTTCTACCTGCCCGACCACATCCGCATCGTGCGTCCTCTCTCTCTCTCTCTTCTGCTTCGAGCTCGAGACGAGGCGCAAGGACTGACGCCGAAATGCTGCGACAGCTCGACGGCATCATCGAGACGATGCGCTACTAGCCTTCTCGCGCTCGAGCCCCTCCCTACCGTGCTTTCTCCTCTCTGTAGATCCAGTCGAGCAATAAGATGTGTGCAGTGCAGCGCTATGACCAGGAGAGAGTACAGCAAATCGGCGAGAGGCAAAGCTAGAAAGGAGAGAGAGCATCCTCCCTCCTACTGCTCGTCCTTGAAGACGCGCATGTGGATCGTGACGGGCACAGCCTTGCCGAGGTTGGTCGTCGCCGTCGTCGAGTTGCCCCAGTCGTCGAGTTCGGCGAGCTGCAGGCGCGCGAGAAGCCGAGAGGAGGTCAGTCGGGTCGCTTAGACGGACGAGCTCGAGGAAGGGCGCGAGATAGAGCAAGAGAGGACGCACCTTGAGGATGCTTGCGTCGGGCACGGGTGCGTCACCCTCCTTCGGGCCCTCGTACACGAGCGCACGGTCCCACCGCACCGCCTTGTTCTCCCTGCGAGCGTCGCCCTCGCCCTCGCCCTCGGCGGCGCTCGAGCGCTTCTTGGCGCCCGCCTTGCTCTTGATCGGCAGCGCCCTCGTCGGCGTCGAGTACTGCTCGTCGTCGCCTGCAGCACGGAAGTGCGCCCGAGGGCGCTCCTCTTCCTCCTCGGCCTCGACCGCCGCCGCACGGACCCCCTCGGCCGCATCCTCGCCCTCGGCGAGCAGGTCGGCCGTGAGCTGCGCCAGCTCGGTGCCGTCGGCGCTCGCGCGCAGGGCGTTGCGGCGCTTGGCGGCGCGCGCCTCGCGACCGGCCTTGGTCGACGCCCGGACGACCTCGGGCGCCTCGGACCCGAACGAGCGGCGGAGCTTGCTCGTCGGCGACGGCGGCCGGTCCGTGTCCATGTAGACGGTGACGAGCTTGAGCTTGTTGAGGTGCTGCTCGTTGCGCTTGGTGTTGCGCTGCGTGAGGCGGTTGAGCTCGTCTTGCGTGACGGCCGGCGCCGGGTGGAACTGCGGCGCCGCGCGACTGTGCGGCCTCGAGCTGGCCGCGTCGTCGCTCGAACTCGAGGTCGGTGCCGCCTTGGGGTCGTCCTCGACCGTCGGCGCAGGCGCGGCGACGACCTCCTCGGCGGACGGCTCGCGCCGCGCAGGTCGGCGGGCCGAGCGGACGATGGGCGCGACGGGCGCAGGAGCGGACCTGGGCGGCGCTACCGCTGCTGCCGCGGCTCGGCGTGTTGTGCGAGTCGGCGCGGCGTGCGCAGGTGCGGGTTCGGCCGCGGTCGGGGCAGGAAGGCCGATGGGCGCGGCCGCAGCCAGCAGCTCTGCCTCGGTCGCTCGAGTGCGCCGTGCTCGTACAGCGCGGGGTGCGGCGGAGCGGACGATAGGCGGTGCGGCCGAGCGGACGGGAGCGTCGAAGAGGGTTGCCGGTGCCGCCGAGGTGAGCTTGTCGGCGGGCGCGACGAGGGCGGTCGGGGCGAGCGACGAGGAGGGGACGGCGCTGAAGAATGGGGCCGGGCCGGCACCCTGCGAGTTGATTGGCACTCGCCGAGGGCTGCGCATCGGCGAGGCAGGTACCCTGAGCGCGGCGGACGGCGGCGGCGAGTTCGGGTTGCTGAGGAAGGGCGAGCGGGTCGAGGAGGGCGTCGGCTGCGCGAGGACGGGCGGCGCGAGGTTCTGCTTGTCGGTGTGAGCATCGAGCTCGAGTCGAGGGAGGGGCGAGACGGCGCGAGACGAAGCGGCGGGTGCAGGGGCGGGCTGCGGGCGAGGAAGGCCGAGTCAGCGGATGTTGGGCGGCATCTTTGAAAGGCGGAGGAAGAGAGACGCACCGCTGCTTTGGAAGCTACCACGACGCCGTCAAAGACACGCACGGCGCGAGCCTTGCTCGGCGACGGCAGGCTCGGCTGAGCGGGTCCTGCTGCGCCTGCCGCAGCTTGACGAACTGCGAGTGCAGCGCGCGGCGGCGCCCTCGCGACTGCGCCCGTGGACGACGAGGCGATGGACCGTGCGGGCGCCCTACTCGTACCGAGGCTCGGGGCCGAGGAGGTCGCGCTGAGGGCGGGTCCGGCGCGAGCCGTCGCAGCCGGACGGGACGACGTCGCGGTCGCGCTCGTCTCTGAGCGTGCGAGGCGCGACGAGGCGGTGGTGCTTGCCCCAGGTGCCGCACGTGGGACCGTGAGACGGCGCGAGAGGCGGGACGTCGGCGCCACGGGCGGCCTCGCAGCCGGCGCAGGTGCGGGAGCTGCGGTTGCCGAACGACCCGACGACGACAAGGTCGGCCTCGCGAGCCCGCTCGCCGCGGGCGCCGTCCCGGGGGGCTTGAGGCCCGTCCGCACGGGCGCGCGAGGACGAGCCAGCGAGCTCGCCGCCGCGCTCGAGCCGCTCGAGCCCGTTGACGCGCTCGACGCCGACAAGGCCGGAGCGGGGCGCTTCGGCTCCGACGCCCTGGGCGCCTCGCTCGTCGTAGCGGACGCAACGGGCTCGGCGCGCGCCGCGGCGACCGACGAGGACGCCGTCGAGCGCTTGGTCGGCACCGCGAGGCGAGACGGCGCCGCGAGACGCCGCGACGACGACGCGGCCGACCCGGGCACGAGCGCCGTCAACGACGAACTCGTCGCTGTCGTGGATGCGGCTCGAGCGGCAGCCGCCGACGTGAGCTTGCTGAGCTGGCGGCGGGCGGTCGGTGCGGCCGAGACCGACGGCTGGGTCGGCTGCAGGGCGGACGGCGTAGTTGCGCGCGCTGGCGTCGAGGCCTTGTCACTGATGCGGGAGGGAGAGGGAGTGCTGAGGCTGAGGGAGGGAGGCGCGAGCGGCGTGGCCGGCTGTGCGGTCGTAGGCGCGGCGAGAAAGGGCGAGGGCGGAGGCGTCGCTCGCCGACCGTCGTAGGCGAAAGGCGCCGCGGCGCTCAGGTCTGCCGACTGCTCATCGACGTCGCGGCGAGGCGCTGGCGCCTCGAGCGCTGCGGAAGCGACGAGCTCGGCGGCGACCGGTTCCTCGGCTGCCGACTCGCTCTGCGCCTCGTCCTCGATAGCGCCGACGAGCTCGCGCGCCTCGATCTCGACGAGCCCATCGCCGAAGAGAACAGGGAACAGCGGCTCGAGGTGCGTCGTGAGGCCTCGCTCGACCGGGTCGGGCCGAGACGGTGAGGAGGGGTGCGTGCTCGGAGCCGCAGGAGCGCACTCGTCGGGCCGAGGCAGCTCGACCTCGTCGAGAGCCGAGTATAAGGTGACGAGGTCGGGCGACGGTGCTGACGCTGCGTCGGCGTCGACCTCGACAGGAGCGTCGCCGGCGGCGACCGGCACGACGAGTGCGGTCGCAACGAGGACGGGCCCGCCGACGGCGGGCGCATCGCACGCCGGCTGCTTGAGCACCGCCGCCGTCTGCACATCGGCCTCGCAGGCCGCGACCGCCGCCGGGGCGAGCTCCTCCTCGGCGCTACCGGCGAGCTCGACCTGGTCGTCGTCCTCGCTCGAGACCGTCTCCGTCTCGGTGAGCTCGCCCTCGCTCAACTCGCCCAGGTCCTCGCGCTCGTGCTGCTCGACCGCCTCGTCCTGCTCCTCGACGAGCGCCTCGGCCGGCGGCTCGCTGAGCGAGAGGCCGCCGACGGCGAGCGCGACCTCGTCGACCTGCGCGTCGGGCTGCGCCGTCGACGGGTACGACATGGACGGCTCGTCCTCCCAGATCGAGCCATCGGCGTCGGCGTCGGTGAGCTCGTCGGTGTCGTACGAGGTGTGGCTGCGGATGGCGGGCGTCGAGGGAGAGAAGGCCGGGAAGGGCGAGGCGAAGGGGTGGGTGCGGGAGGCGGCGCTCGGCGTGACGAGCCCGATGTGGTGCAGCGAGCGGGAGAGAGGGGACGAGGTCGAAGAGGTGCTCGGCTGGGGGAAGGCGAGGGTAGGCGGAGTGCCTATGGCCGTCGACGAGGATGTGGCTGCGGCTGCCTTGCGCGGCGAGGAGCGTGTCCGGCGCGGGCTCGGCGAGAACCGCACCGTGCGCGCAGGCGTCGGCGCATCGGTGCGACTGGCCACGCGCGGCGTCTCAGCTGCGGGCGACGGCGAGTCGGGCGAGCGGTGTTTGGCGCCGCGGCGGGCTGAGGGCGTCCCGTTCTCCTTGGACGGGCTCGTCGACCGGGGTTTGCGGGTCGTGACCGGGGTGCCGAGCGGGATGAGGGGCGTCGAGAGGTGCGCTTTGAGGAGCGAGGGCGACTTGTCGAGGAGGGAGCGGGCGAAGGCGGAAGGGGTGCGAGGGTGCAGGCTCGAGGGTGCCGCTGCAGGGGAAGGGGCAGATTCAGCTGCGCGCTCTCTGTAGCACGGATCCTGACCTGGGGAACAGTCCACGCACGCGACCGGTGGTGCTCGTCCTGGCCAAAGTCGACCAACAAGCCCTCGCGCTCGTTCGAGTCCCGGGGCGCGAGCGACGCCCTCGCCGGCGACTTGCCCATGCTCCTGGTCCGCTTGCTGGGCGACTCGGCGTACCCTGCGCTGTACAGCGGGTCGGCGTCGCCGTCGTGGACGAGCGAGGGCGAGTCGATGATGAGGCGGTTGAGCGAGTCGTCCTGCAAGGCGACGACGGGCGTGGAGGGGGCGGCGGCCATGGAAGGCGGGCCGTGTGGCGAGTGTAGAGCGCGCAGGTGGGGCTGCAGCCAGTACAGAGCGCGGGTGGTGGTGATTCTCGGGCGAGGAACCGCTCCCCTCTCCGCCTCGCCTCGTCGCTCTCCCTTCGGGCGCAAACAAAAGGTCACGTGACGCTCGCTCGCTCGTCGAGGCAAAAGAGGGTCGATGCAGTGCAGTTGCGACAGTGACACTAGCAAAGGAACACAGCCTAGTCCATGATGCCGCCCTCTGCGAGCAAGTGAGAGACAGGTCGAACAGGTCAGCTGCGAGCTCGTCGACGACGTCGACGAGGGGCGACGAAACGCTGAGAGGGAGCTGGACGCACCGTCGTCTCCTCCTCCTCCACCGCCGCCCAGGTCGTCAAAGTCGTCGTTCTCGCCGTTGTCGAAGTACTCGGCCTCGTAGTCGTTGTCCTCGTCCTCGTCGTCGTCCTCCTCGAGCAGCTCTTCCTCCTGCTCCGACTGGTCCTCGTCCTCCTCGACCGCCTGGTCCTGCGAGACGTGACGTAAAGGTTGCGTGAGCATCCACTCGCGGCGAGACGGTGACAGGGAAGAGGTCGTCGACGACGAGAAGAAGTGGAACGGAGACTCACGTCGTCGCCCGCGAGGATGTTGCCGTCGGTGGTCTTGCGAACGGCTGCGAGGCGAGGGCGACGGTGAGAGTCAGCATGTGCGCGAGAGCAAGGACTGAGAGGCTGGGAGCGAGCCAGAGAGGCAGGCCCCGGCACGCCAGGACTGGGTGAGGGGAGATGGCGCCGACGCACCTCGTGAGCTGCCTTTGGTCTTGAGCTTCTTCTCAAGGACGGCCTCGAAGACGGAAGGTGGCAGCAGGTCGCGGTCGTACAGCCTTGCGCCGTGCACGGTGCGCAGCGCGGTCGTCGCCTTGTCGGAGCTCGCCGTCTGCGGCTTGTACTTGTCGGAGAAGCGCTCGATGTCTGCGCGCGCCGGGACCGTCCGCTCGAGTCAGTGCAAGTGCTTGTGCGGGTGAGCAAGAGAGGGAGCACGCACCTGTGCTTGCTCGTGCGGGTGCGTCGATCCAGAACGGGGTGAACTTCATCTCGCTGACCATGGTGTTGTACCGCTTGGCGATGCGGGCCTCGCGCTCGGACGGGTACTCGGTGTCGGGCATGTCCATCGGCTGTTGCGCAAGGGCGTCCAGGACGCGACGCGAGACGAGGTCAGCTTCATCAGCTCGACGAGGGGAGGATGGGGGAGGAGAGAGGGGAGGGACGCACAGGGTACAAAACGTCGGTCCCCTCCTTGCTCGCAGCGATGATGTCGGCGTACTGGAGGTGCCCTATCGGCGCCTGGGGCTTGCCGGAGCCGCCTCGCCCTCCTCGTCCGCCTCCTCGGCCGCCTCGTCCAGACATGTCGGGTGCTGCGCGAGCTTGGTAGGTCGGGTTGGGCGGATGCT
>Ga0308169_10000596_pt1 | contig 50125 bp, 43 predicted proteins | sample PhyBR1_2_FD_202139 | JGI IMG/M metagenome (GOLD analysis project Ga0308169, IMG submission 202139) | Phyllosphere microbial communities from UC Gill Tract Community Farm, Albany, California, United States - DLSLSB.R1 | ecosystem: Host-associated > Plants > Phyllosphere > Unclassified | place... | reverse complement strand
CCTCCTCTTCTCGCGCGCCCGAGCCGGTGCGTCCTCTCCTCTGCCATCTCTCCTCCACTTTTACTCAAAGCTGACTCCTTGCACGTCCCGCAGAGCTCAACACGACGCTCGCCGACCTCACGCCCGAGCAGACTCGCGACAACTCGGTCGCGCACGCCCTCTCTGTCCGGCTCGCGCTCTCGCAGGGCAACTACACCAAGTTCTTCCGCCTCTTCAACAGCGCGCCCAAGATGGGAGCTTACGTCATGGACCACTTTGTCGCGCGCGAGCGCGTCACGGCGCTCGTCACGATGTGCAAGGCGTGCGTTCTCTCTCTTCCTCGCACCCTCTCGCTCGCACACTTCCTGCGCCTCCTTCGGTCACGTGCGAGCCTCATGATACACATGAACATCCAGCTGACGCGCTCGTGCGCGCCTTTACCCTACAGGTACGCGCAGGGACTCCCGCTGAGCCTCGTCACCTCCCAGCTCAGCTTCGACTCGCCGCAAGAGGCGCACGACTTCCTCTCGGGCCACAACGCAGCGCTGTACAAGGACGCACCTCCAGCCACGCAGCTCACCGACCGAGTGCTCGACGCCAAGCGGGCGAGCGCGCCCCTCGCCGACGTCCTCGGCAAGTTCCAGGTGTCGGACCTCAAGGGCCAGATCTGATCGGTAGGTCGTGCTCTGCTCTCTCTTTCTCCTCTCCTCTGACCTCTACGACTCGTTCGACGTCCGTACTCCTTCCCCTCCTCTTGCCGTCGCCGTCTCTCCTCGCTCGGTCCTCCTCCTCCCCCTTCGTCTTGTTCCTCCTTGTGCAGTAGCTCTTCCTCTCTCCGCAACCTCGCAATACATCCACAGTCTCGCAAAACATGTCTCGACGTTACAGAGTCGATCAAGCTAGTGAGATAGGGCCGCCCTCCTGCTCGGCGCTCAGGCCCTCGCGACCTTCCTCTTCTTCTGCGGCGCCGAGGTCGGCGTCGCCGGCGCCGGGGCCGGCAGAAGCGGCAGCGCCGCGCCGAGTGCGAGCTCCTCGTGCGAGAACTCGGTCGCGCGCCGCTTCGTGCGCGTGCGCAGGCCGTACTTGGGCGTCTTACCCGCGCTCGCTCCTCCTCCGGGCACGTTCTCCTTGTCGGCCTCGGCGACCGGCTCGACGAGCGCGTCGGCGCTGCCCCACACGGCTGCGAGCGCCGCCGTCGTCGAGTCGAGCAGGATGGCGGGCTCGTCGGGCTCGGGCTCGGGCTCGGCGGACGCGCTCGCGCTGCGCCACTCGAGGACGCGCTCACGCAGCGCCGAGTGCGTCGCGGCGGCCTCGGCGCTCGGCGGCTCGTCGCCGTTGACGACGAAGGGCGGGACGAGCGTGTGGGGCGGGTGCGGTGCCGGCTCGTGGAGGAGGGGAGAGTGGAGGAGCGGCGGCGGGAGGAGGGCGGACCAGTCGGGGTAGGGCGGCGAGAGGAAGAGGGTGGGCGGCATGTGCGTGATGAGCGAGGGCGGAGCGTCGAAGGGAGGCGGGAAGAGTGGCTTGTAGGGCGTCGGCGACGAGGGCGAGGGCGAGGACGAGCGGGAGGGAGGGGAGAGGTCGGCGAGAGGTGGACGAGGCGGGCCGGTGCGGCAGTCTGCGGGCGGGCGCCGGAATCAGCTCGATCGTCGAGACGTTGCAGCGAGAGAGAGACCGAGAGCGTACCTTGCGCGTGCTTGTACCACCTCGTCCAGTCGGGCTCCCACCGCTCGCCCCAGTTGCCCGGGAGCGTCCACGTCACGGCACCGACGACCCAAGTGCCGCACGCGCCGCACATGCCGTCCTCGATCCTGCCGAGGCACGAGACGACGGTCGAGCACCGCATGGCCGTAGGCGGAAGAGGGCGAAGGGCGGAGGGACCGAGCGGCGACGGCTCGACAGCGAGCGAGAGGAACCTGCGCGCGAAGCGGAGGGGCGGATCAGTACTGCGCTCGCTGGCAGACGCGAAGAGTGGAGAGCACGTACTGGTCATCGATCGACGGGACGAGAGGCACGCCGACGAGCGAGAGGCTCGCGCCCGCCTGGTCGTCGAGCGACGACTCGGTCGCCGAGAAGTCCCTGACGTCGCCCATGAGGCCGTCCTGGGCCGGCTCCTCGTCGCTCAAGTAGACCGAGGGGAAGTAGTCGTAGCTCGTCGGCTTGAGCAAGGGCGCGGTGAATGTCGAAGGAGCGAGAGTGGTCGTGAGGAAAGGAGCGTGAGGAGGGGGAAAGAGTTGCGGACGCGGCGGAGTGGGCGTGACGAGGCCTGCCGGACTTGAGGTGTGCTGCAGGCATGTAGGAGTGCAGGCGTGCATCGGCGAGTCGGTCTGGGCGATGGCGAGGTCGGCGAGGAGGGCGAGGCCGGGAGCGGGGCCTTGGTGAGGGAGCGCTGCGGCATTGCGCGACGGCGTGTGGAGCACACCAGAGGAGCCACGGAGGCTCATGGCGGCGGTCGGAGACTTTGCGCTGTCGACTGAGGCGGTTCGAGGCGGGCGAGGACGAGAGGTTGAAGGAAGGAGGGAAGCAGGGAAGAGCGGGAGCCGCTCGAGCCACCGCGTCTGCACGCCCGCGCACGCCGGCGTGCACGCCTCAGCTCTGGCGTTCACTTGTAGCCTGCACGCCCAGCGGCGTGCATGATGCGCGCCTGGGCGTGCAGCGACGGGCACGAGCGCGCCGTGCCGGCACTGCTGCTGTGCACGCCGGCAAAGACCACGAGCAGCGCGAGAGTACAGCGGAAGTTATCAAGCATGCTGTAAGAGCTCAGGCAAGCTCTGCAGGGGCCAGGAAAGAGTGCGGCTGGTGGTGAGGAGGACGAGGAGGCGAGCGACTCGGATCGGGCGAGAGCCGGCTCGCACCTTGACCAGCTCGCCCTTCGACCACACGCCCTTGCCGAGACCATGAGGGCCCTCAGCATCCTCCACGACGAGCTGGGCCTGCACCACATCCGCGACTCGCGCTCGCCGCGCGACGTTGGCCTCATCATCTCTCAGCGCTTCGTCCGACTCCTCGGGTGCGTCCAGGTCTCTCCTGCGCTGTGCAGCATGTCATACGCGACCGTGGAAGAGCTACCCTGCTGACTCCCTGCTCCCCGCGCGCAGCTTTGGTGCCGTCGCCCCGATCCTCCTCATCCACCTGCGAGCGCTCGCCATTCCAGAGCGCGCCGTCGGCTTCTTCCTCACGGCGACCCTCCTCGGCGACGTCGTCCTGTCCTTGTTCGTCACCCAGACCGCCGACATGCTCGGGCGGCGCAGGATGTTGGCGCTCGGGTCGGCCCTCATGTGCGCGTCCGGCATCGCCTTCTTCCTCTCGTCCACCTTCGTGGTCCTCCTCGTCGCGGCAATCGTGGGCGTCATCTCGACAACGGGCAACGAGACTGGGCCCTTCGCGGCACTCGAGGAGGCGATGCTCAGCCAGCTGACGGAGCAGGACGGCCGGGTCTCGGTGCGTCTCCCCCTCCCCCTCCCCCTTCCCCTCAACCGCTCGACGCCGACTTGCTGACGCCTTTCACCGTCGCAGCTCCTCATGTGGTACCAGGTCGTCGGCTACGCGGGCATGGGGACCGGCAGCGTCCTCACGGGCGTCATCGTGTCGAGCCTTACCCGCGCGGGCAAACCAGCTCTCGTCGCGTACAAAGCCGTCTTCCTCCTCTACGCCGTCGCGGCGGCCGTCAAGGTCGTCATGTCGCTCGCGCTGAGCGCCCACGCCGAGGTCGATCACGCGCCTGTGCCGCCAAAGCCGGCGTCGGCTCGCCCCGCCGAGGTCGACAACGAGCGGCAGCCGCTCCTGCAGCACCAGACGGCCGCCTCGACCGCCTCGGCCCTCCTCGACCCGCCATCCGAGGTCCCTACTCTACCTGCACGCCTTCCTCTCGCTCGCCTCACCATCCTGTGCGCCATCTTCTCGCTCGACGCCTTCGCCTCGTCCCTCGGCCCCGGCTCGTTCATCGCCTACTTCCTGCGCGAGACGTTCGCCGCACCGGTCGCCCTCATCGCCTCGATCTTCTCGGTCACGTCGGTCGTGACCTGCGTTTCGCAGCTCGCGGCGGGCTCGATCGCCAAGCGGCTCGGCGTCGTGCCAACGATGGTCTGCACCCATGTGCGTGCCCTGCTCCCTTCCTCAAACCAGCTCGAGGCTCCGAGTGCACGTTCTGACGATGTACGCCTCTGCAGATACCGGCGCAGCTCTTCACGATCGCCCTCGGCCTCGCCCCGACCCTGCCGCTCGCCCTCACCTTCCTCCTCGCCCGGGCCTGCATCGCCTCGATGGACGCATCGGTGCGAGGTACGTCTCTCCCGCTCCTCGACGTTGAGCGCGAAGGAGAAGACAAGGGACTGCCCGCTGACTCTGGCTTGTTGCTCGCGCAGGCGCCTTCCTCTCCGCCGTCGTCCCACCCAGGTCTCGCACCAAGTTCCTCGGCAGTTCGTGCTCTTCCTCCTCGCTCAGCTCAGACACCAAGAAGCGCAAGAGCTGCACGTGCTGACGGTTGGCCTCTCACCGCAGTCGTCAACGTGTGCAAGACGCTCGCCTCGACGCCGGGACCGACGCTCTCGCTCGGCCTCGCGAGCCTCGGGCACATGCGCCTCGCCATCGCCCTCATGGGCGGGATCAAGATCATCTGTATGTCCTCCTCCTCGTGCTGCTGTCGACTGCGCCGGCTCGAGACCTGTTTCCGCTGACCTCGCCCTTCTCCCCCCTCCTCTCGGTTCACCTTCCTCTCTTCCTCCTCGCCCAGACGACATCGTACTTCTCGCACTTTTCAAGAGCGCGCCTCTAGAGCACTAACTAGATGGACGATAAGGCGCAAGCTCTGTTGACGAGAAGAGTCCGGTCCGTGCGATCGGTCCGAGGACACGGACAGGAGACCTCGTCACGCACGCACCGCTCCCTCGGCGTCGTCCCCGTCTCTCGGCCGCCTCGTCGCCTTGTCCGCTTTGAAAAGCTGCTTGCCTCGACGCTACCTCTCGGGCCGGGCACCAGCCATCGCGTGGCACCGAGCATCGAGCTGCGCCGCCATCGTCCGTCCTCTCGCCGGACGTTCGCTTCCCGAACGCTCGCCTTCAGCTTCTCTTCGGCCTCTCGGCTTCTCGTCCTCTCGACCGCCTTGCTACTCAGTCGACGACGGAGCTTCGTTCTCCTCAACCTCGACATGGCGACCGTCTCGAGCCGCCTCAGCGAGGAGCTCGGCTTCGCAGCTCTCGCTCGCGCGCACTCGCCGCGCGACGTCGCGCTCTTGATCACGAGCAGGTTCATTCGCATGATCGGGTACGTCTCTCTTTCCCTCCCTTGCACCTCTTCATTCCTCGGACGAGAGCTGACCTCGCACCCGCCCGACGCAGGTTCGGCGCCGTCGCACCGCTCCTCGTCCTGTATCTCAACCTCTGCGGCTTCTCCGATCGTTCGGCGGGCCTGTTCCTCACCTTCACCCTCCTCGGTGACGTCGTGCTGTCCTTGGGCGTGTCCTGGGTCGCGGACGGGGTCGGGAGGAGGAGGGTTCTCGCCCTGGGGAGCGCGCTCATGGCCTGCAGCGGGGTGCGTCGCTCTCCTCCTCTCACTGCTCGATGCAGACGATCCTAGACTGACGCGCGACGCTCCGCTCGCAGTTCGCCTTCTACCTGTCGAGGAACTACACGGTCCTGCTCCTCGCGGCGACGTTCGGGGTCATCTCTCCGTGCGTCCCCCGCCCTCGCTCGCGCAGGTCATCCCTGCGCAGAGCTGACGATGTACCAAGCGCGCGTGCAGGTCGGGCAACGAGGTCGGGCCCTTCAGCGCCGTCGAGATCGGCACTCTGAGCCAGCTCGTCCAGCCCGAGGACCGTGTCTTCGTGCGTCCCCTCTCGCTCGGACCCTCACAAGCTCTTCTCGAGCAGCGCTCACCCTTTCCTCTCGCAGGCGCTCATGTACTATCAGATCCTCGGCTTTGTCGGCCTCGCGCTCGGCTCGGTCGCCTCGGGCTCGCTCGTGACGGCGCTCGAGCGCGAGAACTCGACGCACGAGAGCTACCGGTTCATCTTCGCCTCGTACGGCGCCATCGCCCTCGTCAAGATCGTCCTCAGCCTCGCCATGACGCCCTACGCCGAGCTCAACCACCCGCCGTTCCCTGTGCGAGGCGGCGCCGGCGCGCACGACGAGTCGGACGACGAGACGCTCACCGGGACGCCCACCGAGCAGTCGCCGCTCCTCGCCGTTCCTGGACGCCCTCTCGTCGGTCGCACGTCCAGTACGACGCCGCACGTCGTCGACCCGTCGACCAAGCTCGACATGCCGCACGCCTCGACCCAGTCGGCCTCGTCCCTCCCGCTCGTCCGCCTCCTCGTCGTCGTCGCCCTCTTCTCGGTCGACTCGTTCGCCTCCTCCCTCACGCCGGCGTCGTACGTGTCGCTCTACTTCAAGTCGATCTACCACGCCTCGATCTCGACCATCTCGACCGTCCTCGCCGGGTCGGCCCTCGGCGCCGTCTTCACCTCGCTCCTCGCCGGCGCCCTGTCCAAGCGCATCGGCCTCGTGCTCACCATGGTCTCGGCTCACGGTGCGTCCCTCTCTCTTTCTCTCCCTTGCTGTGCCTGCGCAACTCGGGGACCGTGCACTGACCCCGACTTCCTCTCGCAGTTCCGGCGCAGGTCCTCACGGGCGCTATGGCCTTTGCGCCGACGCTGCCGTCCGTCATCGGGCTCTACGTCGCTCGCACGTGCATCTCGTCGATGGACTCGAGCATCAGGGTGCGTCTGCAGCAAGCCGGCGATCGCGCTCGAGCCTGGTCTGACGCCTCCTCCTTCGCTCGCAGGGTGCGCTCCTCTCTGCGATGGTCGCCAAGCAGTCTCGCACTCGCCTTCTCGGCGTCGTCGACGTCTGCCGTACGCTCGCCGCGGCGCCGGGCCCGTTCGTCACCGGCCGCCTCATCAGCATCGGCAAGTTCAGGTGGGTCTTCGTCATCAGCGGCGCCATCAAGATCGTCTACGACCTCGCCCTGCTCCTCTCGCTCCGTCGCGCCAAGCTGCAGCACTGAGACGGCACGAAGCCGGCTCTCGAGCGCGCACCGTCGTCCCTTCCCCTCCCCCTCGTCCCTCCCCCTCTCCTCTTTCTCCCCTCGGCCGTCCCCTCCTTCCATACTCCTTCCCCTCCATGTACATGCCGACGTCCTCGACACTCCTTCTCTTTATCTGGCCGTGCAGTGGAACCTTTGCTGTGTTCGAGCGACTTGCGAGAGCCTGCGCGAGCGCGAGTCGAGAGCAAGCGGGCGCGGCAGGCTCAAGAGGCAGCGTTGGTCAAGCTCGAGCTATAGCGAGCAAAGCTCTCGGGCCTATCAACGAGCGTACAGCAGCTCTAGCAAGCAGGTGGGAGGACAGCGGCTCTCAGCAGATGAGGCTCGTCGTCGAGGAGGAGCACGTCGCAACACCTCCGCCGGGCGAGACCAGACCACCTCGGGTGTACTTGAAGAAACTACAGCACTGGACTGCGCCTGTCAGGTACGCAGCAAGAGGAAAGCACGAGAGCTTGAGGAGGCGAACATGGTCCGCCTGCAGCTCTCCTCACCTCCTCACTCGCCTTTACCAGCAGGCCAGGATGTCGCGCGTCACTGAGCGCAACAAGCCCGACGACGAGGATGCGAGCCAGCTCAAGTTCCCCTCTGGTGCGTCCCCGTCCCTGTCCTCATCCTCATCTCCCCGCCGTGCTCTCGCCCCGTTCTCGCGCTCGCACAGCTGACGGACGGCTACACTGCGCGCAGGCTTCAACGACGAGGACACGCTGCGACACATGCTCACTATCAGCGACGTCAAGGTGCTAATCGAGGTAACCGAGATGACGGCGCAGGCGGAGGGCAAGGCCATCCCGGACAACCCGTGCGTCGCCTCTCTCTTGCGTGCGTTGATGCGCTCGGGGTGCTCGAGCAATGTAGCTTGAGCGCGCGCGCGCGCTGTCGAAGCTCCAGCTCGTGAGCTGACGCTCGCCTCCTCCCTCCTCGCGACCCGATCCGCTCGCAGCGTGTTCAACAAGACCAAGGACTACGTCTCGACCTTCGCCCGGTTCCCCGACCCGGAGATCGCGCAACAAGCCCGCAGGTGCGCTCGCCGCTCTCCGCCCGCCCCCTCCGCGCCATGCCTCGACCGGTCCAGCTGACACCCCTCCGCCTCCTTCGCCCGCCCGCAGCGATGTCCCCGAGGAGAACTTCCAGTTCTACGAGCAGGTTCAGCTCGTGAACCTGTGTCCGATGGAGGCAGAAGAGGCCAAGGCGCTCATCCCGAGGTGCGTCGCGCGCTTTCGTCACTCGCTCGTGCCGGGCCCGCTCTCGGTCCGCTCGAGCTGGATCTGACGGGCGAGAGACACACAGCATCAAGATGGACGACGAGCAGCTCCAGGGCTTCCTCGACAACCTCACCCTGACGCGCAAGAACCAGCAGGTCTGACGGGCCGGCCGGCCTCTCGCCCTTCTTCTCGCACACCTCGCCCTCTCGCATTTTCTCTCTCTCTCTCCTGCCCGGGCACGTACTCGCAGAGGCATGTTGTAACGATAGAGCAGTACCCTCTACGAAACGGCCGAGGTTGCAGAGAGCGAGAGAGCAGAGCACGCGCGAGCTCACTGCTGCTTCGCGCCTTTGCTCGCCACCGCACCTTGCCCGCGCAGCCCTCCCGCAGCCCGTCCCGCTCCTGCTCCCCTCGCCGCCGGAGCTCGAGCGCTCGATCGAGGCGGCTGCGCCGGCTCTGCGCGCGCCGCGCGCGTGAAGAAGCGGTAGTAGAGGAACGCCTCGACGGCGGCGATGACGAGCGCGCCGAGGAACGAGAGGGCGATGCGCTGCGTGCGTGCGTGCGGGTGCGAGGCGTCAGGCTGGAGCTCGTGGTTGAAACAGAGGCGATGAGAGAGGAGGAGCGAACCTCGAGGTAGCTGAACCCGAAGCTGACCCACCAAACCGCCGCCGCAACCGCCGCCATGCTCGCGCCGACGTTGACGATGGCGCTCAGCTCCCTCCTGATCTCGGTCCACTCCTCTGCGGGGCTCTTGGGCCGCCCGGCGTGCGCGGCGGCGTCGGCGTGGAGCGGGACGAGCGAGGGGTGCGGCGCGGGGAGGAGCGAGGTGAGCGAGGCGTAGGCGAGGCGGTCTTGCGAGAGCTGGATCGACGAGAGGATGGCGACGAGTTCGGGGGACTGTGCGGCCGGGATCAAAGACGCGCATCAGCTCTGCTCGGCTCGTCGAGAGAGCGAGGCTGAAGCACGAGAGGGAGGGACGCACCTTGACCCGAGGAGCTGGCGGCGGGGCGTGTACGTCGGTGAGGCGCAGCAGGCTCGCGAGGCGGTAGTCGTCTGTGGCAGCTCGAGGTCAGCTCTGCGACTGGGGAGAGGCGCGAGGGAGGAGAACGCACCTCGGTCGTCGAGGCGGGCGTCCTGAGCCCAGGTCGACACGGCGACGAGCAGCTCGTGCGGGATGGTGCGAGACGGCGCGTCGGCGATGGCGAAGGTGCTCTGCTCGAGGCTGTCGGTCGTGCTGGAGGTGTGGTCGCCGTCCTGGTTGTCGGCGAGGTCGAGGTGCGAGGCGACGCGGTCCCTCAGCTCGAGGGGAAGCCGCGGGGCGAGCGCTTCGAGGCGGTCGTGCAGGGCCGGCGTGAGCTGGAGTTGGACCATGCTGAGCGGCGCAGGCTCGGTCGCGAGGAGCAGTTGGTCGAGGAGGAAGCAGCACCGCCTCGCGACGACGACGACGAGGAGCGGGTCCAGCTCTCGTATTGCAAGTGGCGCTCTGGGGCGCAGAAACTGCTGGGACTCGTGTGCGCAGCGGATGTAAGCCTTCCATCAGAAAGCTTGCGTTGTCGTCGTCGCACAAGAGCTCTCGCCCGTCTTCATCAGTTCTCGCCGGCGGTCGTCTCGTCTCGCCTCGCAGGAGCCTGTACTTCCGCACCCTGGTCATCTGAGCAGCCCCTTGCAGGCTCATACTACTCTTAGTCCCTTTTGAAGGGTGTGGAGAGGTCGAACCGGGGTGTCGTCACCTCTCGTCGACCGTCGGAGTTGCGGGGCGCGCTGGCTGCTCTCCCTCCCGCCCTTCACTCCAGAGCACTCGCACCCACTGTGAGCGTTGTTCACTGACCCCCTCACACGCTTGAGCACCCGCTGACCCTGTTCCCGCGCGCAGCCTCCCCTCCCCCACCTCGAACGCCTCTCGCCAGCATGGACACCATCAACAAGGTGTGCCCGCCTCTCTACTGCCTCGACAAGGAGCACAGGCTGACCTTATGCTCTCTACGCAGATCGTCGACCAGGGCAAGAACCTCGTCAACCAGTACACGAGTGCGTCCTCGCCCTCCCTCCCCTCACTAGACTCCTCGCTCGCCCACCTCCTCGCTGACCCTCGCTCTCCACAGGCACCGACAGCTCGACGACCTCGTCCTCGACCGCCGCCGCCACCTCGACGACCGCCCAATCGCAGACCCAGCCGCTCGCCGTCGCCGAGAACCAGCCCGCCGGCGCCGACTCGCTCGTGCCCGACGTCGGCGACTCGCTCGGCGTCACGGGCGGCGTCGACCGCCTCACGAGCGACCACGCGACCGTCGGCGACGAGCAGGGCGCGGGCGTTGCGGCGCAGGACGGCGAGCCGGCGTATGCGTGAGTCGCGCTCGTTCCTCAACGTCATGTGGACCTGGCGCAGGAGGGCGCTGCCTGTTTGCGCCGGTCCTACGCGTCGTCCAGCGACGGCGTGACTGAGTCTCTCTCTCTCTCTCTCTCTCTATCTCTCGCAGGGCGTACAGCACGGCCGGCCGGGACGCGACGGGCACGTTCGACGGTGGCGCCAACGACCCTCCCAACCTCGGCGCCGGCCAGATGCCGCAGTAAGCTCATCATCTCAGTCTAGATACCGACGCATGCAGTGTACATACATGAGCCTCGTGTCTGGCTGTGCAGCTGTGAGCGAGAGCGAGAGCGAGAGCGTCGGCGAGCACGCGCAACTGTTTCTGCGAGTTCCGCTCTTCGCTCTCTGTGCGCCGCTCGCAGGGGCTGACTTGTACGAGCTGTTCGTAGCGCCAGTCTGCACTTGCTCGTAGCCGTGCAGCGAAAACCCCGCGACATGGTCACCGCCTCGTCCTTCCCCACACGCCGTCGTCATCCGGCGGCGGCTCGTCCCTCCTTCTCTCGCTCATCCTCCTCACTCGCAACCCTCGCAAAGTAGTAGCCAGTGCGTTCACCGAGTTCTACTCACGAGCGACCCCAGCTGACCCCGCTCTCCTGCGCGCAGTGGGCATCCTCGACAAGGTGCGCCCCGCTCGACCACGCTCCCCCTCGTTGAGCCCGCAGCTGACCCTCTCGATGATGATGACTGCGCGCAGGCCACCGACTTCATCCACGGCAACAGTGCGCTCAGCCCCCCCTCGCCCTTTCTGCCCTCGCGCGCAAAGCTGACCCCGTCCCGCACCCCCTCACCTCCCGCGCGCGCAGAGAACGACTCGACCCGCGACGAGTCGTCCATCCAGCGCGACGACCAGCAGTCGTTCGGCGGCCCCACGAGCGGCTTCGACTCGACCGCCGAGCGCTACAGCTCGTCGTCCGACTCGGCGCAGCACGACTCGTCCGTCTCGCGCGACGACCAGGCCTCGGTCGGCGGCGCCGAGACGCAGGGCATGGGCCCGCAGGGCGGCAGCGGCGCGGGTGGCGACGACGCCGAGTGGGAGGACGACGACTCGAAGGCGCGCCGCCGCATGTCGGCCTCGCGCCGCGGCGACGCCAACGCCTACAGCTCGTCGCGGGGCGACTTTTCGTCGACCGGCGGCGCGTACGGCTCGACGGCGACGCCGCGGTACGGCGCGGCCGAGGCCGGCGCCGACGGGGCGTTCCTCGGCGAGCGCGAGGAGGACGAGCAGCAGCGCCAGCAGGAGCAGCGCAACAACCCGTTCGGCGAGGGGAGGGACGAGCAGCCTGGGTACGAGGCCGGGCACGAGGAGAGGCAGGACTCGAGCTACGGCGGCGGGGACCGCGGCGTCGACTTTGTTGCCTCGGGCGGCGGAAGCGCTTGTGCGTCCCTCTTTCTCCCTTCTCGCGCTCATCGAGCAGCTCCTGATGCCTCGTCGTACCTGCAGACGGCGACGGCATGAACGAGTACGGCGGCGCCGGCCGCAACAACGACGGCGAGGGCCGGTGCGTCCCTCTCTCCTTTCCCGCACGGACCTCCTCCGACCTCGCAAGCTGACCTCGTCCCTCCTTCACTTCCGTCTCGTTCGCAGCTCGTCGTACCAGCCCGACCAGCCCTCGGAGCAGCGCGACGGCTACCCCGGCGGCGAGCGCAGCGCGTACCCGTGAGCGCCGTGCTCCTGCGCCCGGACCTCCTCCTCATCTCGCCTCGCCCAGCTCTCGCTGTCCTTCTCTCCCTTTCTTCCTCCTCTTGCCCTCCCTCTCTCCTCTTGAAGCGTCTCTTCACCTCGTAGTGCCCGCTTGATTAGTCAGTGCCAGTACATACCTCGCGCTCTGCTCTCCTCCCTCAGCTCTCTCGGGAGCGACAGAGAGTATCGAGAGCGAGCCCGAGCAGAGTCGCAGATGACAGTAAGCCCTTCTCAGCTACAAGCTCGTCTACCGCAGCGCGCCGACCGGGCCCCTCCTGCTCCGCTCGAGAAGCTTGCCCCGGATCCACAGCCCGATCCCGACGAGCCCTCCGAGCGCCGCCGTCGCGCGCAGGAGCACGGCTGCAAGAAGGGCGCGCCGCACTGCGGCGTAGTAGGCGTTGAGCGACATGCCCGCCCAGTTGACCCTGGCGTACGGCGCCTTGGCGGGGCGTGCGGGCGAGGCCGACGAGGTCGAGGTGGAAGGGGACCGAGCGCGCGACGACGGGTGGCGCAGGAGGCGGCGGTAGCGGAAGGCGAAGAGCCAGATGAGGAGGTTGATGTCCGGGTACGACTGCGTGAGAAGAAGGGTCAGTGCGAGAGCGCGGGAGGGAGAGAGAGCGAGAGGGAGGGGGAGAGAGAGCGAGGGGGCGCGAGGACGCACGAAGCGCGGGAAGATGCTCGCCTCGGCGGGCGCGAACGGCGCAAGGTCGCTCGTGTCCTTCTTGCTGGCGCCCTTGTCGGCTGCTGCGGCGCCGTTGAGCGGCGTGTCGAGCGCGGCAACGGCGTAAGGGTAGGTCGACAGGTCGGACGGCGCGGCGAGGTGCGTCATGTGCGAGACAAAGTCGAGCGTCATGCTGCGAACGAGCGAGAGGTGCGAGGAGAGGGATCGTCAGATGCGGCACGGCGAAGCGAGGAGGAGGAGAAAGAGGAGACGGACCCGAGCGTGAGGCCCCAGAGCTTGAGCTCGGGAGCTTTGCCGCCGGGCGGCAGCGGCGGGAGCTGCTGCCCGACTGCGACCGGGTCGTTCGGCAGGAGGATGCACCTGTGCGCCAATGAGTCACGCTTAGTCGACTGCGCAGAGCGAGAGAGCGAGCTCGAGGGGACAGGAGGGCAGCGCGACGCACTTGAAGTCCATCTGGCCGACGAGCATGTGCAGGATCCAGCGCGCAACCTTGTTCCTCGGCGCGAGGCGTGTCGCGATGTCGATCGGGACCGAGCCGTACTTGGCCGCCGGGGCGTGAAGGAGGTCGAGCGGGATCCAGTGCGCCGACGCGACCTCGGACTCTTGCAGCTCGGGGATCGGCGGGTACGGCGACGTGTGGAGGAAGACTGCGTGCGAGAGAGACTTTGTGAGAGGGAGGTCGGTGCGGGGAGAGAGGGACGGAGCGACGCACCGAAGGGCGAGAGGATCATGAGCAGGCGTTTGCCGAGCGAGGTCGTGATTTCTCGGTCGTCGAGCTGGCCGATCCTGCGAGAGTGAGCTAGATTAGCTTCGTGCGTGTCTTCGGCGAGAGGCTGAGCGAGAGGGGACGCACGAGATCCAGTCCTTCTCAGCGAGATCGAGTCCAACCTCTGCGAGCGCGCACGAAGCGTCAGCACGACGTCGACAACGGCGCGTGAGGGAGCAACAGAGACTGAACGCACCCTCCCAGGTCTCGCGCAGCGCCGTGAACTCTGCCGACTCGTCGTCGGGCTCTTGCCGCCCGCCGGGGAACGCAACATGGCCGCTCCAGGTGCTGCGGTCGTGCGGTCGCTCGAGTCAGCGGGAGCGCGACGCCGAACTTGAGAGCTCGAGGGGACGCACTCGGTGTGCCTGGTCGCCCGCTTGATGTAGAGGACCTCGACGGCCGTCGTGGGGTTGTTGACCCACGGCTCGTTGAAGAAGGCCTCGAGCTGGTCGAGGACGGCGGGTTGCTGCGCGCCGGCGAGGCCGGTAGCGGATGAGGACGACGCCGATGGCTCTTGAGCGGGAGCTGGAGGCGGCGAGAGGGGCGGCGAGGGCTGGAGAGGGAGAGAGGGCGAGGTGGGGGAGCCGCCGAGCGGCGACGACGACTGGGTCGACGAGGGCGGCGGGTGCTCTGGTCGCAGGCGGATGACTGTGGGGACAGGACCGAGTCAGCGCTTGCCTCGTGCAGCTTGGCCCACTTCGCGCCCGCGCCCGGTTGCGTCGTCCGCCATCAGCGAGACCAACCTCCGCAGGGGCCACCTCGCCCGCTCCAGGCCCTGCAAGCGGCGCGATAGGCCGCACGGTGCACAGAGAGAGGTACAGTGACTCACTGATGGCGACCGACGCGCGCTTCTGCCCTCCCGACCCGCCCTTGACCGACGAGGGCGGCGGCGACGCGATCAGGCGCGGCTTGCTGGCGTGGATGGCTCGCAGGGCAGCGTGCAGCCGTGCAGGGATGCTCCCGGGCTGTGACAGCATGGGTCTGGCAAGCAGGCGAGGGTGCGAGGTGAGGAGCGAGAGCGGGGCCTCGTTCGGACTTGGTGCCGGCGGCCGGGGCGATTCGCGCTCAGAGCGAAGAGGCGAAGGTAGCCGGACTCTGGCTTCTCTAGCTTCCTGCGCGCGCCGAGGTGAGCTGTAGAGAGATCACAAGGTGCACTGCATCCAGGTCTACCGCAGATCCAGCTCGACCGTGTCGTCCTCGCCGCCGTGTGCGCCCGCGCCCCTCTTCTCCGTCCCGCTCGCACCGCCGCCGCCGCGCACCTCCTTGCCCTCGAACAGCACGAGCTCCTTCAGCCCAGCTCCCGCTTCCGTTCCACCAGCGCCGCGACCTCGCCCAGCGCCCGCCCCGTCCTCGCCGAGCTGCACGACCGGCGCGCGCTTCTCCTGCGCGTCGAGCACCCGCTCCTGCGCCTCGAGGTTCTGCCCCTCGGCGAGCGCCTTGAGGATCGCCGCCTCCTGCGTCGAGTGGAGCGAGCGCCGCAGCGAGCGCGAGAGGTACTCGCCGAGGAGCGAGAGGGGCATGCTCTCGGGGAGGGCGGCGAGGACCTGCGCGCGAGCAGAAAAGCCGAGTCAGGTCCGTCTCCTCCTGTACAGATATATGAGGAGAGGAGAGGAGAGGGGAGGAAGAGAAAGCGCACCTCGAGCGTGTCGAGGTGCACCGCCTGCGTCTCGAGCAAGCGCGCCACCTGCGCCTCGCTGGCCACGTCCGGCCGCGCGACGCACATGTCGACGACGAGCCGCGCAAGCGCCTCGCTCCTCTCGCGCCGCTCGTGCTCGCTGCCGCTGTTGTGCCGCGGCGCGCGCCGGCTGAAGGCGAGCCCGAGGAGCGACGAAGCGGCGCGCACGTCGGACGCGACGAGCGGGTCGCCGCACTGGAGCGCGTACGTCTCGGCCGTCGAGAGGTCGTGCAGCGAGTGGAGGACGAGCGAGAGCGCCTGGCGGTCGAGGCCGAGCTGCGCGAGGAGGAAGTCGGGAGGACGAGGTCAGTGCGTGCGCGGCAGAGCTGCTCGACCTCGAGCGCGACGGCGACAGGAAGGAGGCGTCGACGCACCTTGCCGTACACGATGACCCTCTCGAGCGTCAGGCCCCGCATGCCCTTGATCTCGATCTCCTCGAGGTCGGCCTTGGCGCTCTGCACGTCGTACTGGGTCGAGTGGCCGAGGAACAGGATCGCCTTGAGGCGCACGCGGTCGAGGAGGGCGTGCGAAGATGCAGTGCTGTCGCCGTTGGCGTTCGAGAGCGAGGCCGAGTAGCGCGACGCGAGGAACGAGAGGAAGGTCGGGGTTGGGTCGGTGGTCGAGGTCGAGGTCGACGCGGCGAGCGCGGCGTAGGCGGTTTCTGCGGACGAAGTGCGCTCTCAGGGTCAGTACGAGGTTCGGCATCGAGTGCTGGAGGCGAGAGGACGGTGAGGACGGACCTTGCTCTCGCAGATGCGCTTTGGCCTCCAGGTCGACGAGCAGCTCGCCGAGGCGGCCGATGTACCGCTTGACGAGGTCGGCGTGCAGCCGTGCGTCCTGCGGCGCAGTAGGAGAGTGAGAGTCAGCGACGAAGCGCAAAGAGAGAGGGAGCGCGAGCAGAGCGACGCACCGAGTCGCGCTCTTGAAGAACCGTGACCTCGAGGAACCGGTCGGCGGCGTCCGAGTCGACCTTGGCCATCTTGGCGAACAGTTCGCGCGTGTCGAGCAGGACGGGTTGCTTTGGGTCGGTGAAGAGCTGTGCGAAAGGTCGAGCAGGGGGGCAACGTCAGCTTGCGCCGCCCGAGAGCGGCAAAGACGGACGAGGAGCTGAACAGGCGGCGCACCCGCAGCGCACGGTCGACGTCGTGTCGAAGAAGCCACAGGCCGTACTTCTCGATGAGGGCCTTGTCCTTGGAACGCCACACGAGGTCGAACACCTTGTGCACGCCGTCCGACAAGGTCGGGTCCGAGTACTCGCCGTCGATGATCCTGCGAGATGGGCGCCGCAGCGAGAGTCAGCGACGAGCTCAACGAGTGGGACGGCCACGACCTCGAGCACCACGGTCTACCCCGTCCAGTGACAGGCGACCGAGGAGCGCGAGGAACGAGCGCACGCACCTCGTCCAGATGTCGAGCACCCTGCCCGTCTCGCCCCGCTCCCTCAGCACGCCCGCGAGCAGCGTATGCATCCCGGCGTCGTGCAGCGCGCCCTCGACCTCGGCGAGGACGCAATCGTTCGGGCCGGCGAGGAGGACCCGGATGTCGTCCGGGCGGCGCTGCTCGGCGAAAAGGCGGACGAGGGTCGTGTCGACGACCTGCGAGCGGGAGGGAGAGCGGGAAAAGGTGAAGGGAGAGGTGAGAGGAGGATAGAGGCGAAGGTGAGCGGGAGGGAGGAGTAGGTGAGAGAGGGTCGAGCGAGCGGTTTGCGAAGGTCAGCACCTGCGCTCGCAGTCGCCCGGCCCGGCAGCAGAGCGAGGTAGAAGGGAGCCGCAACGCACCATGTCGACCTTGCGCGAGTCGCCCTCGGTGCCGCTCGCCCCTCCCCTCGCCGCCGCGCCCGCTCCCCGCCCCTCACCCTCGCCCTCTCCCAGCTCCTCGCCGCCGCGCCGCCTCGCCCTCCACCGCGCCAAGTAGCTCCCAAGCGCGTCACGCGCCTCGTTGCGCAGCTCGTTGCGCAGGCCGACCGTCGTCGAGGCCGACTCGACGTCGGGCTTGAGGTGCGGCGAGTAGTTGCGGTTGAGGTTGTCGAGGACTGCGCGGCGGGGCGAGGACGTCCAGGGTCAGCGCTTCGGGTCCAGCACGATGTATAGAGCGGAAGAGGGGGAGGAAGAGAGACTAAAGGACGCACTGTACTCGTCGACGCCCTTTCCGCCCCTCACCTCGTCCTCAACCCCTCTCGGCACCCACACGGCGTCCCTCTCGCCGCGCATGAGCGCTCCCTCGCGCAGGTCGGCAAACAGGCGCACGACGACGCGCGGGTCGCACCCGGCGAGGAGGAGGAGGTCGAACGCGCGCGCAAAGTCGGTCTGCGACAGGGCGACGAGCGCGAGGCGGTGGTAGACGTATGAGAGCTCGGCGTTCTGCGGGGCGAGGACGTCGAGGAGTGAGTTTGGGCTCTTCTGAGCACGTACCAGGCGTGAGAGGGAGAGAGAGTGAGAGAGAGGAAAGCAAGCGCACCTCGACCGCGTCCCCTCTCGCGCTCCTCGCCCACCCCTCCACGAGCGCCCGCGCGTCCTCGGCCCGGCCGCGCTCGAGCAGCGCATCGACCTGGACGACGAGCGTGAGCGGCGACAGCGCGTACAGCGCGTTGCGCCCCGTGACGAGGATGCGCGTCGAGACGGCGCTCGCGCCCATCGTCGAGCTCGGCCGGGCCGGGCCTGCGGTGCCGCTTGTGCGGTGCGCCGAGGCCGGTGCCAAAGAGGAGCCCGGGGGTGCCTGGCGCTTGGTCGGCGTCCTCGGCGGCGACGAGGCCGAGCGGGCGGCGCCGGCGCGCAGCGGGACCTCGCACCACTCGGTCTTCCACCGGCCGGTCGCCTTGCCGTCGAGCTCGAGGCCCTCACTCGACCGCACAAGGGCGCGCGGCTCAAAGGCGAGCGAGTGCACCGAGGAGGCCGAGCCTGAGGATGCGGTCGAGGTCGAGGAGGGCGAGGGCGAGGTCGGGATGGACGACAGGGCCGAGAGCTGGACGACCTGGACGATCTCCTGCGAGTGGATCGAGTGGATCTCGACCGTGTGGTTGTGCAGGAGCGCGACCGAGTACTGGCCGTCGATGACTGCGCGCAAACATGTCGGGGGTCAGGGCGCCGTCATGCCGAGCTACGTCCCCCTCGGAGCCGAGCTCGAGAGGACGAAAGAGCGAGACAGTGTCAAGGACGCACCGAGGCTCCTCAAGTTGCTCGCCCACTCGAGCGTCCCCCTGCACGGCTCGCCGACCTCGTTGACAAAGACGCCGAGCGTCGTCGAGCCCGTGTGGCTCGCGATGAGGAACTCGTTGTCGGCGACGCAGGCGATGGCCGGGCGCTGGCGCGGGTCGGGCCCGGGCGCGGAGGGCGTGACGGCGGAGGAGGAGGTGGAGGAAGCGGTGGAGGTGGCTGAGGGAGGGAGCGGGTCGGGATGGGGCGACTACGGGCGGGGCGGGAGGAGCAGGTGTCAGGTCTGTTCCGATGCGAGAGCACTTGTGCCTCATGGGTGCAGCGGGCGAGAAGAGAGAGAAGAGAGGGGGAGGGGGAGGAGGATCGGGCGCGCACGCACCTGCGAAATGGGGAGCAAGGGGAGCGCCTCTGCCGCCTCGAGGTCGACGATCGAGTAGTTTTCGGCGTCGGCGACGCAGGCCCTTCCGCGGCGGAAGACTGAGACGAGGGCGCCGCTGCGCAACGGCAGGTCCTGCGGGCGGGGTGCGGTTTCGAGTCAGCCTCGAGCGCGAAAGGGGCGATTCCGTGCGGCGAGGGGACGAGGAGGGGACGCACCTTGACGCTCGAGATGCCGTCGTTGGTGATGCGGAGCCAATGGACGGTCCTGCGCTTGAAGACGCACACGTGCAGGGCGTCGGGCGCGCCTCGGCCGGCGAGCTCGTCCTCGTCGAGGGCGAAAGTCGACACGCCGCGCACGCTCGGGAAGGCGTGGACGTTGAGCGGGGCGAGGGCGGGGAGGGCGTGAAAGGTGAGGACGCCCTCGGAGAGGACGAGGCACTTGTCGAGGCGGGCGAGGAGGGCGATGCGGTCGGCGGGCTTCTTGGCCGGCGTGACGGTCACCTCGTCGACGAGCTCGAGGGCCGAGACCTGCGTGGGTTCGAAGGGGTCAGGGGTGGGTCACGAGGAGACTGGTGCGCGAGGGAAAGAGGGACACACCTGATGCTGCCTCGACGAGCGCCTCGGGGTTGATGGCGGCGAGGCCGGGCCCGGGCTCAGGAGGCCCTCGATCGAGGGGGCATGGTCTGCGTGCTGCTGGGCGACCGAGTAGAGGCGGACGGTGCCGTGCGAGGTGCCGAGCCAGACGTGGTGGGCTGCGGCCTCGACGGTGCGGAGGCTGGGTTGAGGAGCTGGCGGGGTCGGGGTCGAGGAGGATGCTGCGGCGGCTGCGGCGACGGACGAGACGAGCTGGGTGATGCGGCTGACGGGTGGCGGGGACGAGGGCGGTGCGGCGGTGAGGGCGGGAGGAGGAGGAGGAGGAGAGGTGGGGCGCGACGAGGCGAAGACCGGGTGGAGCAAGGGGACGAGGGTGTAGGGGGGCGTCTCGAGGGGACGCGTGGGAGTAGACGACGCCACCTTGAGTGCTGGGTCCCTCCCTGGAGGGTGAACGTGGAGGGAGGAGGAGCCGAGGCCTCGCTCGACGACGACGACGATGAGGAGAACGAGAGGCGACGACCGTCCTACTCCACCTCGACCAGCTCCTTGACTGTGCACGGCTGCACACAGAGGCACTCGAACCATGGCCGCAGCCGCCACCCAGCTGCGCCCACCCTCGGCCACCTCGTCGTCGTCCCTCCTCCGCCCGCCCTCGTCCTCCTCCGCGACTCGATCAACCTCGACCGCACCACTCGCTCGATCCGCCGCAAGACCTCTGCCACAACACCCACCAAAGACCCTCAGGCGACCACAGCGCGTCGTCCAGCCCGGCCAAGCTCCAGGTGCGCCCTCGCCCTCCTCTCGCTCAACCTCCCCGGCCGCGCCTCGCTCACCCGCTCTCCTACTCCCGCAGGACCCGATGCAGCCGCCACCAGCCTCGGCACGTCCTCCCGCAGCGCCGCAGCGCCCGCCTCGACAGCCCCCGGCCTCACCACCCCTCGCGCCCGGCGCGTCACCCCGGCAGCCTCGTCTTCGTCCCTCTCCTCCTCCACCCGCCCGCCGCGCACCGCCACCATCGACAACGACGACGCCGAGTTCAAGAAGCCCCTGAGCCCGAGCACGGCCCGCCCGCGCTCGCGCATCGTCTCGGCCGCCTCGTCGACCGCCTCGTCGACCCGGACCCTCTCGCGCAGCCTATCGCGCTCGACCTCGACCACGGGCGCGCTGTCGAGCACCGACACGGCGCGCCCTGCGTCGCGCACGCTCGGCCTCGCTCGCGCCGAGACGACCCCGCGCAAGCCCGCCGCGACCGCCTCGCTCGGCGTGGGCCGCCCGCCCGCCCTGTCCGCCTCCTCGGCCGCACCAGACGCCCACACGCCGCGTCGCACGACACCGCGCCGCCGCTCGTCGGCCGCCTCGTCGACTGCGGCCTCGGCGCGCAGCGTCTCGGGCGCGTCGTCGAGCGCCCGGTCCCTCTCGGCCTCGCAGCGCACGCCGTTGCGCTCGTCGATGCGGCCGGGCGCGCCGCCGCCGCGGAGCGCCGCGCCGACTGCAACAGCGAGGCGCACGGGCGGCGCGCTCGCCTCGTCGGCGGCAGCGAGTCCTCGTGCACTCGGCGCGTCGGCGACGACGGCGACGGCATCGGCGATCCCGGTGCCCGGCGGCCGCACCCTGCGCCGGCCCGAACTCGGCGTCGGCGCTGCAGGCGGCGGCTTGCGCTCCTCGGCGGCGAGCGCGTTGCGCCGGCCGGCGCCGCGAGCGGGTCCGGGCGCGCTCGAGGCGGGGGCGCGCGCGCGCTCCGGGGCGGGCGTGGGCGCGGCATCGGCCTTGGCGCGCAGCAGCAGGCCTTCGTCGCGCCTCGGTCAGCCGGCGACGGCGGCCGGCCCGCCGCCGACGCCGCACATCGCGCTCTCGCCGCCGCCTGGACCCGACACGCCGCTCCTCGCCGACGGGCCCAATGCGCAGCCGCAGCTCGACCCGCACGCCTACGCGACGCCGCGCAAACTCCCCCTCGCGCCGCCCAGCGCCGACGACGCCTTCGCGACGCCGGTCGCCCACTCGGCCGCCGCGCCCGACGCCTCGTCCTCCCTCTTCGCGCACGCGGCCTTCCTCTCGCCGTTCCCTCCCCAGCCCTCGACGCCCTCGCACTCGCACACCCTGTCGTCATCGTCGTCGACCACCACCTCAACCGCAGCCGCGACGCCCAAGCACCGCGCGCTCCTCGGCCCGACGCGCCGCGCGCGCCCGCGCGAGTCGCTCTCGCTCGAGGAGCTCCTCCGCCAAGGCCTCCTCTCGGGCTCCGGTGCAGCAGGCGCCGAGCTCGGCCTGCCAGGCGCAGCTGCGCGCGGCGGCGGCGCAGGCGCTGCGGCGGCGGCGGACGAGTGGGAGCTGCTCCTCGACGAGGGCAGCAGCCGGCTCATGCGCGAGGAGATGCTTGGCGGGGCGGATGATGCGACGGTGCCGGGCGACGGCGCGGCGGGTCCGGGCCCGAGGACGCCCTGGAGGGGCAGGGTCGTCAGCCTTGGCATGTCGGTGCGGCGCTCGGGCGCTGGGCCTGGCGCAGGCGCGGGTCCAGGCGCAGGGTCGCCCGGCTCGCCGGCGTCCGAGCGCAGCCTCATGCTGTCGCCCCCGTCGGCGCACCAGCGCACCTTGTCGCCGCACGCCGGCGAGGACCGCGTCCTCGTCCTGCGCCAGTCGACGACCGAGGCGTCGAGCCTCCGGCGGCAGCTCGCCGCGCTCCAGGCCGAGCTGGACCTCGTACGGCGCGCCGCACGCGAACCTGCAGCCCTCTCGTCCTCGTCGTCGGGCGCAGGCGGCGCACCTCGCCCGGGCTCGGACCGTCCCGACGATGCGGCCGCCGCCGCCGCCGAGGAGCGCCTCGTCGCGCTCGAGAAGGAGCTCGACGCCGCCCGAGCGCGCGAGCACGAGGCGCGCCTCGACTGGGACGCCGAGCGGCGCGAGATGGAGCTCGAGATGGCCGAGCTCGCCGCGGCCGCCTCGGCGCCGCTCGTCTCGTCCTCGCCGCCCGCTCTCGCGCAGGACGGCGCGCGCGCGCGCTCGAGGGAGCTCGAGCTCGAGCTGGCTGCCGAGCGCAGGCGTGCCGCGCAGGCCGCAGCGCAGCGCGAGTGGGACGCGGTTGGGGCGGCGGCGAGGCGCGAGCGGCTCGACGTGCAGGGCGAGCTCGAGGCGCTCAGGGTGCTCAAGGGTGGGCTTGGGCTGTGGACGTAGCGCTCGGTGCGGGCAATCGAGCGTGTGCGGTCGCTGAGCGCAGTGTCGAGGGAAGGGGAGAGCGGCGCCGCGGCGCACGGACCCTCTCGCCGCTTCTCGCTGTCCTCGCGCTTCCCTCGCTCCAAGTCTGCTCGCGCTGTGCTTCCTCGATCTTCTACAGCTCGTCGACGACCGGCTCCCCGCTAGTCGAGATGTCAATGTCGTGCGGTGAGCGAGCGCTCGTTACGAACGACAGCCTCGCACTCGCACGAGCTTGCCCCTTGACATCTGCAACAACGAGCGAGAGGCGATGATCGTACGCAGCCCAGCAGAGGCACCGAACTCGGCTTCCGCTCGAGACGTCAACGGCGTCCGCCCCCGCATTCGCGCGTCGGCTCGCTCTCGTCGACGACAAGAGCTCTCCTCTCGCTCCCTCCTCTCCCTCTCTTGCACTCTTTGCTCTACCAAACCCGCCACACCCACCACAAGCACACATCAAGCATGCAGGCCACCGCTCAAGCCGTCAAGGACGTCCTCTCGTCGGACGACTCGTCGTCCAAGCCCAAGCCCGGCCAGTTCGACCGTGGCTACCAGCCCGACCCGACCGCGTCCAAGGAGTCCCAGGGCGGCGACGACTCGCGCCCTCCCGGTGTCCAGCGCACCATGCCCGGTGCGCTCCTCTCCCTCCCCCTCCCCCCACCGAGCCGAAGCGAGACGGCGCGAGCTGACCCTCTCTCACCGCTCGCTCGCAGACACGCCCGTCGACGATGTCCTCGCTAACGGTACGCCGTACAAGCCGGTGGGCAAGTTCGAGGGCCGCGTGTGGCTCATCACGGGCGGCGACAGCGGCATCGGCCGCGCGACCGCCATCCTCGCCGCTCTCGAGGGCGCCAACGTGTGCGTCCCGCTCTCTCTTTCCTCCCTGCTGCTCTCGAGGTCCAGAAGCTGACTCGAGACGCCCGCGCAGCTCGATCGTGTACCTGTCGGCCGAGCAGAAGGACGCCGAGGACGTGCGCGACTACATCACGCAGAAGACGCAGGGCCGCAGCCAGGTCCTCCTCCTCCCGCTCGATGTCAAGGTCGAGGCCAACGCCATCAAGGCCGTCGAGGCCACCGTGTCCAACTTTGGCCGCCTCGACGTCCTCTTCCTCAAGTGCGTCGCGCGCCTTCTCGTCGTCGTCCTTCCTGTGACTCGAGCTGACGCTCCCTTCCTCGCCCGCAGCGCCGCTCAGCAGCTCGAGAACCACGACATCTTGACGCTCGACTCGAAGCAGTGGGAGGACACGTTCCAGGTCAACATGGTGCGTCCCTGCGCGTCCCCCTTCCTCCTCGAGTTCCGGCCGCTCACCCCTCTCTCTCCCTGCAGCACCACATGTTCTACTTCTCCAAGGCTGCGCTCCCTCACCTCAAGAAGAACAAGGGCGCCAACATCATCACCAACGCCTCGGTCAACGCCTTCATCGGCCGCCCGGACCTCCTCGACTACACCTGTGAGCACCTTCTCGCCTCCTGCTTTTGCTCGGCTTAGACTGACCCTCAACCTTCCTCCTCGCAGCGACCAAGGGCTCGATCATCGCCTTCACGCGCGCGCTCGCCAACCAGCAGGCCGAGCACGACATCCGCGTCAACGCCGTCGCGCCGGGTGCGTCCCTCCCCCACTCGCGCGGCTCTTGCTTCTCCTGCTCGCACGCTGCTGACCCTTCTCGCTCCCTGCTCGTTCATCTCACAGGCCCGATCGTCACGCCCCTCGTCCCGTCGACGTTCAGCAAGGAGGTGCGTTCTCGAGACCGCCGCTCGGTCCTCGACCTGCTCGAGGAGCTGACTCTCTCCCCCTCCTTCCTCAACCCTCCCTCCTTCCTCGCCGCCTCCTTCGTCCCTCCCTCGCACGCCCTCTCGCGCCGTGCAGAACCTGGGTCAGCTCAACTCGGGCCCGCTTGGTCGCCCCGGCCAGCCGGTCGAGATCGCGGCTCCGGTCATCTTCCTCGCCTCGTGGGACGCGTCCTACATCACCGGCGTCACCCTCCATATCAATTCAGGGATGGTGCGTCTCTCGCTGTCGCTGTTGACCCGCTGGAGCGCCGGAATTGACCAGGAGCCGCCTTTTCGCCCGCAGTACGTCGCCTGAGCGCGCTCGCGCCTCGGCTTCGAGCCTCTCCCCTCTCGCTTGACGCCGTGCTTTGTTCGTAGCTTGCCGGAGCCTGTAAATAGTCTAGTCGTCGGCGCACATTGCCCTCGGACACGGACAGAGAGAGATCGCTGCCCCCACCCCGGCGTCGCCGACCCGGGGCAAGCCGGCTCGCCTCCTCGCTCTTCCCTCTCACCCCCACTCGCTCAGCGACGCTTTTGCACCGTCTCGCAACAAGCCACAGCAACGGCACACACCCTCGCTCGACCGCCAGCTCTTCAGCACTCCGCCCCGCCCACCCCAGCTTCGAGATGACGGCCACCCTCGCCGCCTACCCGACCCCGGTCGCTACGCCGCCTCCTGCGGGCACCGCTGCCCTCAAGACGCGCAAGCAGCCCGCCCCGCCGTACCTGCCCAACCGCCACGACTACAAGCCGACGCACCCGCACCTCTTCCTGATCGAGTTCGGGCCGGAGGGGGAGGAGTTTGGGAGCTGCCTGCGCGCGGAAAAGGTGCGTCTGCGTGCTTGCTCCCTCTTCGTCTGTGCGGGCTAAGCTGCAGCCAGTCCAGGCATCACGTTGGCGAGCGAAGCGCTGACCGCGGCGGCGACCTCCTCCTCCTCCTCTTCCTCGCGCGCAGGCATACACCAAGGGCGACATCCTGTGCCCGATCCGCGCGACACTCCCGGGCACCAAGGCCTACTCGTCGGTCCAGGTCCTCCCCGACCCGGCCCTCCCCTCGTCCTCGCGCGCCGCCTCGTCGTACCCCACCTCGTTCTCCGACGCCGCGCCCTCCTCGACCCGGCGCCACATCGAGCTCAACTCGGACCTGCTCTACGTCAACCACTCGTGCGACCCGAACGTCGTGTTCGACGTCAACGGGCGCGAGGCGCAGGAGGGCGAGGAGGACGCGAGCGGGAGCTGGGAGGGCCGGTGGAGGGTGCGCGCCGAGAAGGACATTGCCAAGGGCGAGGTGCGCTCTCGTTTCCCTCCCAGCTCGACTGTACATCCGCTGCAGCTGCGGCTTCTCGGCGTAGCTGCAGCGGTTGTTACTGTCGCAGCTGTGCGGGACGCTGACTCTCGCTCTCGCACGCCCGCAGATCCTCACGTTTGCCTACTTCTCGACCGAGTGGGACATGGACCAGCCGTTCCACTGCCTGTGCAAGACCGAGCGGTGCCTCGGCACGATCCAGGGCGCCAAGCACATCGAGCAGGGCGTCCTTGACGGGTGCGCTCGACTTCCTCTCCTCGCCCCCCCTCCTCCCGCTCGGAGCCTGCCTCTGAATTGCTCTCTCGCTCGCAGGTACTTCGTCAACGACCACATCCTCGCCATGAAGGCACTGCAGCGGGAACAGGCCGAGCAGTGAGCCGCACGACGCTCTGCTGCGGCCTGAGCGAGCGAGGAGGAGGGAAAAGCCGGGCCCGCTGTGTCGGGCCTCGGCGCACAGCAGCCGACAAGATCAACAAAGTGTGTATCGCAATGCATCAGTTCCTTTTCATGCTCGCGCTTCCTCGCAGAGAGAGCGCGACGACCTCCTCCTCGACTCGGAGCAGTTGTCCGTGAAAGTGAGGCTCTCGCGCAAGCCTGGTTCCGGCTTACCTGGCTCGCGCTCGTTCTGCACGAGTGTTTTGAGCGTGTGCGAGCATCGCTCAGGCCGCTCGAGAGCGAGAGCGGCTGCTGCGGCTTGACGTCGTCGTCGCCGCCGACGCCGACGCCGACGAAGACAATCGGAGGCTGCCGCCTTCGTCTTGGCCGTCCTCCCTCGTCTCGCCGCCAGCTCGAGCGAGAGCAGCACCAGGGCGCACACGGCACCTCGACAGCGCACCAGCAGCCCGTTCAGCCGCGCCCCCTCGATCAAGGCCGCCGTCCTCCTTCCTCTCCTGTCGCCCGTCCACCTTCTCGCTCGCGCCGTCCCGACTCGCACCCAGGATGCCGTCGCGCACCTCTGCAGGGCAGAACAGCGCGCCCAAAAGGGCTGCGCCCCCGCCGCCAGCCGCCCTTAACGGGCCCGGGCCGACCTCATCGGCGCTCGCGCCCAGGGACCAGAAGCTCAAGGCCGGCGACCAGAGCGCGTACCAGCCGGGCAAGCCCATCCGCTTCGTTGTACGTCCACCATCCTCTCAGCCTGCTACAGCACTTGCGCGCGCACGAGCTGACGAGCTCCTCCCACCTCCCCCCCTCCTCTCCCCCCTCGCCCTTGATCAACCTCACCTCCTCGGCACACCCCCACCGCACCTGCAGGACGAGGAGGTCGAGAAGATGCACAACGAGATCGGCAAGCGCGCAGACAGCGACCGTGCTGCTGCGCGTCGCGCCCTGCGGCAACCGAGCCCTCGTCGCTCGGCCGGCGTCAGCCTTCGTGGCTTCCTCGCGCGGGTCGCCTTCTTCTACCTCCTCATCGCCTACTTCATCGCCTGCCCGCTCGACCCCAAGCGCGAGTTCGCCGTCTGCCGTCGCATCGACGGGCTCCACGCTCGGGCGCGCCAGCTCGAGCCGCACGTTCGCCCCTACGTCGTCCGGGCCCAGCGCAAGCTCCAGCCGTACGTCGCCGAGGTCCAGCACCGCACCCAGCCCTACGTCGACACGGTCAAGCCCTACTACGACCGCGCCGACCGCGTCGTCCGCCCTCGCCTCGCGACCGCCTCGGCCCGGTACCGCTCGTCCGTCTACCCGGCGCTCGCCGGCGCCGTCGGCCGCTCGCAGGAGCTCACGCGCCCGCTCAAGGTCAAGGTCAAGAAGCAGTACACCAAGTCGCTCGCGCCGAGCGTCGAGTGGTACACGCTCGCCCTCGAGCGCTGGTACGCCGCCCAGCTCGCGCCGCACGTCGACCGCGCGTCGTCCTCGGCGCGCTCGCTCGCGACGTCGGCGCAGCGCACCGTCGCGCCCGTGTGGCAGAGCGGCCTCCCGGCGGCGCAGCACCACTGGCGCGCGCACCTCGTGCCGTTCTCGCGCTCGGCGTACGGCACTTCGCGCCGCACCTACGTCTCGCACGTCCACCCGCGCCTCGTCACGGCGTGGAGGGCGTCGCACGGCGTGTACCGCTCCAAGGTGCTCCCGGCGCTGCAGCGCTTCTGGAGCCGGTTCATCGCGCCGCAGCTCGCCAAGATCCAGGAGCGCGTGTACGAGTACAAGGCCAAGCGCGCCAAGCTCGAGGCCATCGAGCGCGTCGACAAGGCGACCGACAAGATCGCGCAGGAGCACGCCAACGACGATATCGAGGGTGCGTCCTCCTCTCCCTCGCGCCTTCCTCCTCGCCGCGACCGCGCTCGTCCTGACTCTCTCACTCGCCCGCCCGCAGACTTCATCAACGAGCTTCGCAACGAGGGCGCCAGCGCCGAGGTCGACGCCGATGCCGCTCCCGCCATCCCCGCCGAGCAGGCTGCCCCTCCCGCCTACTCGTCGTCCGTCCCTCCTCCTCCCCCCTCGGCCGAGGACGCCGCCGCCCAGCGCGCCTCGCAGCGCGCCGCCCTCGAGGCGCTCCAGACGACCTACGAGACCGAGATCGCCGCCCTCGGCCAGGCCGAGCACCGCCTCCTCGTCAACCGCCTCGCCGACATCCGCTCGGCGGCCGCGGCCGACATCCCCAAGCGTTTCGACGCCGCGCTCGAGGACCTCGACGACGAGGGCGACAAGATGGTCGGCCGCCTCGGCAAGTACTTTGCGCGCGTCGCCGGCGACGACAAGCACTCGGTCGACGACAAGGTGCGCGACGCCGACGACCTCGCGGCCAAGGCGGTCGTGCGCGTCGCCAAGGCGGCGGGCGCGATCGAGCTCGAGGTCGACGAGTACCGCCGCGAGCTCGAGGAGCGCGAGGAAGCGGCCGTGTGGCAGGCCAAGAAGAGTGTGTCGGACCTCGTGAGCAAGGCGACCGACGAGCTTGGGCGAGGGTGGACCTGGCTCGACGGCACGGGCGCAAAGGACTGGCAGCGTGCGTCCTCCTCTCTCTTTCTCTCTTTCGCTCTTTCCTCGTCGTCGCCGACGCTGACTCCTGCCCTTTCGAACCGCGCAGGCTACCACGGGCTGCGCCGCGCCGAGGAGAACCTCCACAAGAGCTTCGTCGACCTGCAGTCGGGCGCCATCAAGGACGCGTCCCTCTCGGCGCACAAGCCCTACGCCGTCCTCGACGAGTACCGCCAGCAGCCGACCAAGCTCGTCAAGGCGTTCGAGACGATCCTCGCCAAGATCAAGGTCAAGGGCCAGCGCGAGCTCAAGGGCGAGTGGCTCGGCGTCGTCCCCGAGGCGCAGAAGGCGTACGACGCCGTCAGCGGCAAGCTCGGCGGGGTTGTCGACGACCTCAAGCTGTCGGCGTCGTCGGTCGCCGGGTACGAGCCCAAGCCGACCAACGTCGCCCAGTCGGTCAGCTCGCTCGCCCAGGCGGCGCAGGCGTCGGCCTCGTCGCTCGCCGCCGAGGCCGTCAGCGCTCTCCCGACCGTCGAGGCGTACCACGAGTACCGCGACGCCGCCAAGTCGGCCCTCGGCGACGCCTCGCAGCAGGTCCTGCGCGCCGTCGGCGTCGAGCCGTCCCCGACCGACATCCGCCAGACGGCGGCGAGCATCGCGCACGCCGCTCAGGCCTCGGCTGCGACGGCCTACGCCGAGGCGTCCCAGTCGGCCCTGCGTGCGCTCGGCAAGGAGCCCTCGCCGACCGACCTCCCGCAGTCGATGACCTCGATCGCCAACGTCGCGAGCGCGTCGGCTGCGAGCGCCTACTCGCAGGTCGTCTCGGACTACCCGTCGTCGATCTCTTCCGCGCTCGCCGCTGCGACCCAGGCCGTCGACGACGCCGCAGCTGCGGCGCTCAGCAGTGCGTCCTCCGTCGCCGTCTCGGCGGCGAGCGTTGTCGCCTCGCTCGCCGCCCCGGCGGCGACCATGATCAACGCCGGCGCCGTCGTCGACCGCCTCGGCGACGCCAAGGAGGCCGCCAACGAGTTCTTCGGCGACGTGAGCCAAGACGCCCTGCGCGCCGTCGGCATCGAGCCGAGCCCGACCAACCTCGCCCAGTCGGCCACGAGCGTCGCCCAGGTCGTGCGCTCGGCCGTCTCGCCCGCGCCCGCCGTCTCGCGCTCGGCGTCGTCCGTCTCGAGCGCGGCGTCGCGCTCGGCCTCGTCGAGCTCGAGCGCCCTCTCGCGCTCGGCGTCGTCGGCCTCGAGCGTCGTCTCGCGCTCGCTCTCGTCGGCCTCGAAGGAGGGCGCCTCGGCGTCGTCGTCGGTCGCGAGCCGGGTCAGCTCGGCTGCGCAGAGCGTCAGGAGCGTCGCGTCGAGCCTCAACAAGCCGCACCCGAGCTACCGCAAGAGCCAGGCGGCCGCCTCGGTCGTCAGCGCGACCGACCGGGTCAAGCGCGCTGCGGGCGGCGGCAAGGTGCCTGTCGCTCGTCGTGCGGCGACCGCTCATCCGGTCGCGGCGGCGGCATCGGCGGCATCGGCGGCGGCGTCGTCCGTGTCGAGCGTCGCGAGCCAGGTCTCGACCAAGGCCGAGCAGCTCGCGAGCCCGCACCCGGCGTACAAGGCGAGTCAGCGCCAGGAGAAGATCGTGCGCGCGACCGACAAGGTCAAGCAGGCCGTCGTGCACGGCGAGCTCTGAGCGTCGACCTCGGCCTCGGCACGGACCCCTTCCTCTCTCCCTCCCTGCGCCTCTCTCTCTCCCTCTCTCTCGCCTCGTCGACCCCTTCGTCGGCCGGCGCGCCTGTCCACCACGAACTACCTTATCTGCCCCTTCGCCCTTCGACTTCGTCTCCGTCCTCGGCACCGCCGTCGTCGATCCAGCAGCTCTCGCCTGTAGCACTCTCTCCTCCCCGTCTCGCTCGACGTCCTCCTCGCCTATACCACCACGCCCCCACTCTCCCCACCACGACGGTCCTCAGCCTCGCTTCGTCCACGCCCGCCGCCGCGCAACCCCCCCCACGAGCACGCCGTTACGGCGACCTCAAGCTCCGACCTCGGACCTCGGACCTCGGACACAGCTTCGGGCGCGCCCGCTTGGTCCTCCTCGCCTTGCCCCGCTTCGTCCCCTCCTCCCCTCTCTCTCCTCTCCTCAGATACAGCCTCTGTAGTCGGAACGATACCCTCGCTTTCCTCAGTCCCCAGTCGCGCGCTCGACAGCGAAGCGAGAGCAGCGTGAGCGAGAGCGACGTTCTCTTTCCCTTGCAGGCAGGCCTGCTGCAAATGAAAGTGGGCGCGCGCGTCACCGAGGCGGAAATTGTAAGGACGGCGCACACGAGCCGTCTCTCTTTTTGGTCGGCCGAGCGCACGCAGGAGCGTGGAACGTGCGGCGTGCGTCGGGCAAGAAGAAGGCCGGGGTCGAAGGAGAGCGGAAGAAGGTCGATGAGAGGAGGGAGTCGTCCTCCTGCACGAGCGCGCGAGCGGCTTTACTTATCTGACGAGCGAGATCCGCACGGTGAGTCGGCGCTTTAGCGAGGTCTCAGGTGCGTTCCTTCTGCGACGAGCGAGGCCGCGGTGGACCCCGCGGGCGGGGGAGGGCGACGTTCGACGCTAACGACGTCTGGCGCCCTTTGGCCCTCGCTGTGCCGGCCTCGCTTGCAGCCAAACACAGGGGACAGCAGCACACCAGGTCCCCCCACCAGCACCACCACCACATCCAAGCCCGCCGTCGTCGTCGCCCAGCTCAAGCCGGTGCCCGTCGCCTTCTCCCCCTCCTCCTTCTCCTCCTCCGCCCCTCGACACTTCTCCGCAACCTCCGCCCGACTGGCGACATCGGACAAGCCCGCCTTCAGCCTCTCCCCCGACCCGCCGACCCGCTCGACGAGCTCGCCATGGACACGTTCGGCTTCCACCCGCCGAGCTTGTCGCACTCGCCGGCTCAGCCTCACCCCGCCGATGATGCCGCCCTCGCCGCCGCGGCCGCCTTTGCCGCCCGCCCCGGCTCGTCCTCCGGCGCAGGACCCAGCACGGGCTTCACCCAGACCCTCCCGCCCCTCCACGAGCACGTCTCGAGCGAGTCGGTCCCGACGGCGACGGGCGCAGGAGCGGCACCAGGCCGCCCGACCCTCGTCGGGTTCGAGCAGCTCACGGGCGAGGACCCGCACGTCGGGCCGAGCAGGGCAGCGTACGGCGGCGGCGAGGGCCAGGACGCAGCAGCCGCAGGCGCAGGAGCGCACTCGCTCGGCGGCGGCTTCCGCGACCCGTTCCCCGGCTCGTCGTCGTCGTCGTCGGCAGCGGCCGCTGCGGTCAACCCGTACGCTCAGGCGCCGCACGCCCACTCGTTCTTCAACCCGCACCCGAACGTCAACATGCGCAACACGCGCCCGATGACGGCCCCGTCGGGCCCGTCCTACTTCAACTCGCCCTCGTACTCGGCCGCGCCCTCGGCCTTCTACGCCCCAGCGCTCCAGCAGCAGCAGCACCCGCAGCAGCAGCACACGAGCGCCAACGCGGCGTCGACGTACGGCGCGCTCGACCTCGCGCCGGCCCCGCCGCCGCTCGTCGCGCCCGGCTCGTCGCACGGGCACTCGACGTTCCAGTACTCGGTCGACACGTCGCCCAACCTCGACTACGACGCCTTCCGCGCGCGCGGCTTCAGCCTGCCCGAAATGGCCGGCGCCGGCGCGAGCGATCCGGCGGGTCCGGACAGCGCGTCGCCCACGTCGTCGAGCACGCCCTTCTTCTACACGCCGCCGTCGATCACGCCGGGCAGCACGCTGCGCACCCTCCAGCCCGCCCCTCCGCCGCCGCCGCCGCACGCCGACGGCTACTACCCGGCCGTGCTCGACCCGGCGCAGGCGCTCATGCCCGCACCCCTCGCCGCCTCGACCTCGGCCATCCTCCCGCCCGCCTCCGACCTCCCTCCTCCCCCCGCGGCGTTCCTCCAGCAGCAGCGCCCGCAGACGGGCCCGACGCCGTCGACCCGGCGCGGCTCGACCGGCGGCAGCGGCGGCGGCGGCGGCGGCAGTGGGGCGGCGGGCAAGCAGTACAACTTTGTGCAGCAGGCGGGCCAGTCGTCCAAGCGGCCGCGGCGACGGTTCGACGAGATCGAGCGCATGTACAACTGCGACTACCCGGGCTGCACAAAGGCGTACGGCACGCTCAACCACCTCAACTCGCACAAGACGATGCAGAAGCACGGGCCCAAGTCGACCCCGGCTCGTGCGTCGCCTCGTTCCTCTCCAAGCTCCTGCTCGCCCGCTCAGAGTACGTGCTGACGTCGTGCTCCGCCGCTCGCAGAGTTCAAGGAGATGCGCAAAGCCTGGCGCGAGCGCAAGAAGGCCGAGGCCGCTTCCGCCGCTCGCGACCGCGCCGCTCAGCCGCAACCTCCTCCCGCACCGCCTTCCGCCCTCGGCCCACCTCCCGGCGCCGGCGCCAACGGCCTCCCGAGCGCGCTCGGCCTCCCGCCGCACCTCAACGACCGCCCGCGACCGAGCACCTCGGCGGGCGAGTACCACTTCTCGATGCCGGCGCCGTTCATGACGCCGCTCGGCGCGCCCATGCTCGCCTACCCGCCGCCGCCGCCCGCCGCCGTGCCGCAGCCGGCGCCGCAGGGCATGTTCGACGCGCCGCTGCCGCACCCGCCGCACGCGCCGCACGGGTACGACGGCGAGGCCGCAGCAGCGGCGGGCGGGTTCGGCCTGCACGACCCGTACGGCGGCGGCGCAGGCGGTGCGTCGGCGATGCGGCCCGTCACGGCGCCGTCGTACTACGTCGCGCCCCAGTTCGGCTCGTCGATGGCGTCGTCGTCGTCGTCGGGCCTGAGCTCGCACCCGCTCGCGCAGCCGCCGACGACGGCAGGGTCGTACGTCCCGCCGCGGCTCGTGAGCGGGCAAGCGGGCGGGGCAGGGTTCGGCGTCGGCGCGGGCGCCATGGGCGGCGACCGGCGGTTCAGCCTCCCGAGCTCGAGCCTCGGGTACGGGCCGCCGCAGCCGGGCCACCACTATCACCTGCCGCAGCAGGAGGCGCTCAAGCGGTTCTACCGTCAGCAGCAGCAGCACGAGCAGGACCAGCAGCTCCAGCAGCAGCAGCAGCACGACGCGCAGCAGCAGCAGCAGCCGGCGACGACGCTCGAGATGCCGCGGCCCGTCCTCGCCGGGCCCAACGGCTACTCGGCCCTCATCCACGGCGGCGTGACGGCGGCGCAGGCGGGCGGCGCTGCCGACGGCGGCGCGGGCAAGCTCGGAGGAGAGGACGGCGGCTCGTACGAGGAGATCGCCGCGCAGTGAGCTCTTTCCCCTCCCCCCTACCCTCTCACTCCTACGCCCACTCGTCGCGCATCCTCTCGTAATCTAGCTCTCGCAACCCTAGACCTCGTGCATAGCCTCCTCTCGTGCATCGGTGCCTGTACGACTCGTGTCCCCCTCCATAGCCTCGTCGCCCTCAGCTCTTTCGCAACGCGCAGATCGTCCTCATTCCTCTTGCCTCCCTCTAGGAGCCCGATCTCACACTATCTCGCTCTTCGAGAAAGCTGCCTCACGTCGAGCTGAGCGCCGAGCGAAAGAGAGAGAGGGAGAGAGAAGGGGACCGTGCGGCTTGCTCATTTCAGCTCCGGCGCTCCTCGAGCGAGTCGTCCCCTCCACTCGCCTCCTGCGCAAAGAGTGCATCGAACTCGCGCTGCTTGCGCGCGCGCTCGTCGGCCGCGTCCCGCGCCGCCGGGTCCATGAGGTCGCGCTCGTAGCCGTTACCGTCGTCGCTCGGCCCGCCGCGCGGCATGCCTGTGCGCGCGTTCTGCTCGCGGAGGGCGTCCCACCGCGAGGGAGGGGCGGCGCGAGAGCGGCGAAGCTCGTCCCACCGGGAGGAAGAGGAGCTCGACGAGGATGAGGAGGACGAGGTGGCGGCGGCGATGGTCGAGTCGGAGAGGCGGGACGGGAGCTGGTCTTGAGGAGGAGCTGTACGAGGGGAAGGATGAGATTCAGTGAGAGGTTCTGTGAGCGAGAGAGATATCGAAAGGACGAGGAAGAGGCGACGCACCTCGGTCCGAGTAGCCGACGCCGTCAAGGTTCATCGGCTCCTGCGTCATCTCCCTAGCCGGCTCGCCGTACCCGACGCCCTCGCCATCCTCGTTCTGCCCGAGCGTCTCGTCGCCCGACGACGACGAGCCCGACCGCCCGCCCGCCGGGTTCACCATGCGCCCGCCGCCGTTCATGCTCCGGCGCACCTCGACCTTGCCGCCCATCGTCTTGCTGAGCTCGTCTGCAGCTCGCTCGATGCCGCGCGTCGTCGCCTGCTCGATCGCCTCGCGCCGGCCCGACTTGTCGAGAAGCGTGTTGGCCGCCGACTTGCCCGTCTGGACGCCGACCCAGGTTCTGCGAGGAGGACGAGGTGGCATCAGCTCCTGCCGCATCGCCGTGCCTCGTACAGCTGTAGCGACTAGAGAGGAGAGTCGGACGCACCCAAAGACCGAGCCGATGATGCCGTACCCGACCGCCTTGCCCATGAGCGCTGCCCTCCCCTTGCGCATCGCCTCGCCCGCCGCCTCGCCGCCGGCCTCCTTGCCCCTCTCCTCGGCCGCCTTCTTGGCCGCGGCGAGCGTCGACTTGACGCTGCCAGTGCCCTCCTGCGCGCTCGGGAAGAAGAGCCGCGGCGAGATGCCGCGCCCGGCGGCGGCGCGGCCGGCGGCGAAGCGCCCGCGAAAGGCGAGCGCCGCGCCCGACAGGGTGCCGAGCCAGAAGCCCGTGCGGGCGTGCGAGATCTGCGCGGGCGAGCGGGCGGAGAGGGCGCAGTCAGTGCCTTGGTCGTGAGAGCGAGAGGCGAAGTGGGGCGGGGAGGAGGACGAGGGCGAGAGAGCGAGACGCACGAGCTTGGCCTCGGCCTCCTGCGCGATGAGCCGGTCGCTCGGCTCCATGGCCTGCGAGATGCTCTGCGCGATGGTGCGCTGCGCCTTCATGATCTCGTCGGGCGAGGCAGGCCCGCGGCCAAGGGCGGTGCCCGGAGGAGGAGCGCCGACGCCAGACATCGGGGGTGGCTGCTGTAGGGGTGTGGCCGGTAGGCTGCGGTGGTGTGCGGGTTGCGGGAGCTCGTCTAAGCTGGTCGAGGGCGTGCGAGACGAGCGAAGTGGAGCGTCGCAAGTCGAGCAGCTCGCCGTCATCTCTGACCTCCAGTCCCGGCCATCGCACCTCTCTGTCGAGCCAGCTGAGTGCAGAGTAGGTCTATGATGCAATGATACAGTGCTAGGCGAGGCGAGAGAAACGATCTACGAGGGATGCAGCCTGCTCAGCTCTCGGGCCTTCGCCTCGAGCCCAACCAGCTTCTCGAGCCGCTCGAGCGCAATCTCAAGCTCGAACCGACCTGCAAGAGAGAGGTGCGAGTCAGCATGGAGGTGGCGAGAGACGCGACCAGCAAGGAGAGGGACGCACGGATGCTGAACGTCATGCGGAAGAAGCCCGGCTCGGGGCACGCGTAGGAGAAGCCTGCGCGCGCCAGGAGGGATGGTCAGCACGCGCTCGGCCGCAGTGACGGACGCAGGCGAACGCAGAAGGAGAGAGGGGCACGGCGCGACCGCTGAAAGAGGGAGAGGGACGCACCCGGACCCAGGTACACGCCGGCGTCGACGATCCGGTCGAGAAACGCCACCTCCCTAGCGAACCTGCCTCCTCGTGCCTCGTCGCGGTCGTCGACGTCGACCTTGTCGACGTGCCGGCGCCAGTCGACGAGGACAAAGTGCCCGGCGTGCGCCGGCGTGTAGGGGAGGTCGTGCGCTCGGAGCCAGGCGGTGAGGTACCCGTACGCGCGGCCGAGGGCGGCCTTGTTGTGCGAGAGGTAGGTCGGGAGCTCGGGCGAGGTGAGGAGGGCCGACCAGAGGGCGTCCTGTGCGCGTTGGGAGGGAGAGAGTCAGCGCGTCGTCGACCGAGCAGGCCCGTGCGCGCTCGAGGTGCTCCTCGCTGCGCTGCGAGAGGTAGGACGGACGCACCGTCGGCGAGCCCATGCGCATCTCCATCGCAGTGGCAGCGAGCGCAGCCATGAGGTCGGCGTTGTGCTGAATGACGGCGACGCCGGCGCGCAGCCCGTTTGCGCCAAAGTCCTTCGACGCGCCGTACAGCTGGACGATCCTCGACGGGTCGCAGCCGGCCTCGGCAGCGACGTCGAGCGAGAGGATCGAGGTGAAGGGGAGGGCGTCGGGGCAGTCGTCTGCGGGCGAGTCGAGCGAGAGCGTCAGGAGGCGGACTCGTCGAGCGAGCGGCGAGATCGAGAGAAAAGGCCAGCGCACCGGCGTCGAACACCGACAGGGCGTAGATCTCGTCTGCGACGAGGTACAGGTTCCACCGCTCGGCGAACTTGCAGTACTCGAGAAGGACGTCGCGAGAGTAGCAGAAACCTGCGAGCGAGGACGAGTAGGGTCAGCGCGGTTCGCGAGCTGTGAGCTAGTGCGAGGGCGAGGACGCACCGAGCGGGTTGTGAGGAGAGGTGAGGAGGACTGCAGTGACTCTCGGCGCCGAGCTGTCGCCCTGGCGGCGCTGCATCTCCTCGTCGAGCGCCTCGACCTCGCCGATCGTGCCGTGCGCGCCGGCGGGTACTGCTACGCTGACGATGCCGACTTGGCTCGTCCCCTCGAGGTCCTGCTTGAACCCGTTGTACTGCGAGCGGTAGGCAAAGATGGGTCAGTCGAGCCGAGCCGGGGACGGCTGTCAGGGTCCGCTCGAGGAGCCGGTCTCTGCTGAGGGAGGGACAGCAAGGACGCACCCAGGGAGCCGGGATGAGCCACTCGTCGCCGACGTCGGACGTGGCGGCAGCTAGGCGCGAAATGAGCGGCGAGAGCCCGTTCGAGGTGACGATGTGCGCCGGCGTGACCGGCTCGTGCGGCTGGAAGTAGGTCTCGTAGAGCTGGCCGAGGGCGGCAAAGATGCGGTCCGAGCCGAAGATGCTCTTGCCGTAAGTGAGATCCTGCAAGAGAGCGCTCGAGTCAGCACAGGGCAAGGGAAGGCGTGAGAGGGGCGAGGAGAGGAGGAGGAGGAGGAGGAGGAGGAGCGAGAGTGGAGCGACGACGCACCGTGTGCTCGAGCTTGAGGGTGCCCTGGCGCTCCCAGAACTCGGTGAGCCAGTCGTGAAGCAAGCTCTGCGCAGGAGGAGGGTACGGCGAGGGGTCAGCACCGCCTCGTCCGGGGGAAGGAGGAGAGGTGGAGCGTGAACGCACGTTCTCTGCGAGGCCGGCGTTGATGACGCCGTCGGGGTTGTCGTCTGATCTCTGTAGCGAGTGTGCACGCTCAGGTCAGCGCAGCACGGAGCGGTGCTGAGGTGGGGAGACGAGCGAACAGGGTTGCCGAAGGTGCGACCGAGGGCCTTGAGGAGGGGCGAGTCGGCGGATGCGTCGAGCTGCTTCCTGGCTCGCTGCGAGAGTGGCGGGCCGGGCATCTGAGCGAGGTGGGCGAGTCGAGGCTCGAGTTGGGTCGCGACGACGAGATGAAGACGAGCAGGACCAGCTCGCGCTCCTCCCTCACCGCGCAACAAGGTGCGTCCCGCTCAGGACCATGCGCACCAAGCTAGACAGCCTCGCTGACCCGCCCTGCGCTGCCCGCAGCTCGTCCACACCTCCCGACCTCCCTCCTCCGTCCTTCATCTCCGCTCGCTTGCCGTTCAACCCGGCAGCCTCGCGACGTGAGTGCACCAGCTCCCTCCGCTTCACCGGCACCATCATCGACATCTAGTGGGCGGGCGGGCGGGAACTGTAGCTGGGTCGAGCCAGGCCCGCTCCCTTCCTGCTTGACTCGCTCGAGCGGGCCATGTCAAAGGCGGCGAGGGCTCGCCGAGCGAGAGAGGGCCCGGTCGTTACCTCGAGCGAGCTCGCTCGGGACCTACTAGCACCCTCCTCGACCCTCTCGACGCGCTGAGCTGACGATCGCTGCACCGCCCGCAGGACCGACACTCCTTTCTCTCGGTACGCTCCCGCTCCTTGGAACCCTCTGCTTGCCGCACACCTACTCACGCCCACCTCTCCTCGCAGACTAGAAGAACCGCCGCGATCCAACTCGCAACGATGAGCTTCCACGCCGCTCCCGCTGCCGGTCAGAGGAAGGTGCGCTCGTCTCCCTCACGGCTTGGACCCGCCAAGTGCGCGCGCTCAAGCTGACCCTCCTCCGACCTCGTGCGCGCACGCAGTGGACCATCCGTGTCCCGGCCTCGTCCGCCAACATCGGCCCGGGCTTCGACGTCCTCGGCCTCGCCCTGTCGCGCCACCTCACGCTCCGCGTCTCGCTCCAGCCGTCGTCCGACGCCGACAGCAACGTCGTCCTGTCGTACACCGGCGAGGGCGCCAACGACGCACCGCTCGACCCGTACAAGAACCTCATCACGCGCGTCGCCCTCTACGTCCTCCTGTCGCACCGCCTCACGTTCCCCTCGGCCGTCGTCACGGTCGAGATCGACAACCAGGTCCCGTTCGGCCGCGGCATGGGCTCGTCGGCAGCGGCCGTCGTCGCCGGCGTCCTCCTCGGTGACGCCCTCGGCGACCTCAAGCTGTCGCAGGACCGCGTCAAGGACTACGCCCTCATGGTCGAGCGCCACCCGGACAACGTCACGGCGGCCCTGTGCGGCGGCTTCACGGGCTCGTTCCTGCGCATGCTCGAGCCGTCCGAGCTCGCGCCGCACGCCATCCCGCTCGCCGAGGTCCTGCCCGCCTACCCGGCCAACGCCGGCCCGCCCGTGCCCGGCGACGAGCTCCCGCCGCAGCCGCCCAAGAACGTCGGCCGCCACGTGCGCTACGGCTTCAGCAAGGAGATCGGCGTCGTCGTCGTCGTGCCCAAGTTCGAGGTCGAGACGGCAAAGGCGAGGGGTGCGCTGCCGGACAGCTACCCGCGGCAAGACGTCGTGCGTCCCTCTCTCCCTCTCTCTCCCTCTCCCTTTGGCCTCGCACCTCGCACAGCTCGTTCCTGACCCTGTGGTGCGCCCGCCGAACCTGCAGGTCTTCAACCTTCAGCGCCTCGCCGTCCTGACGGCCTCGCTCTCGACCTCGCCGCTCGACCCGAACGTCATCTGGGAGGCGATGCGCGACAAGGTCCACCAGCCGCAGCGCGAGGGTCTCGTGCGTCCCTCTTTCTCTGTGCGGCACGAGCGACTCGACGGCTGGGCGCGCGAGACAGCGAGGAGGGGCTCGTCCGCTCTCAGCCTTCCCTCTCGCTCGCGCTCTCGCTCTCGCTCGGCAGCCTCCTCGTCTCTCTGCGCACCTCGCTGACGTCCATCTACCTTCTTCCACCCTCTCGCCGCCTCGCAGATCCCAGGCTTGAGCAAGATCGTCAACACGATGACGCCGTCGACGCACCCGGGCCTCCTCGGCATCTGCCTGTCCGGCGCAGGGCCGACCATTCTCGCGCTCGTGTCGAACGAGGGCGCGGCGCGCGTCGAGCGAGGGCAGGCGACGCCGCAGATGGAGGCGGTCGGCGAGGCGATCAAGGCGCTCTGGCGCGAGGACGGGATCGAGGTTGAGTGGCTCGCGCTCGAGGTCGACGACGACGGCGCGACGCTCGAGGAGCACAAGCAGTGAGGCGAGGCGCTCCTTTGTCGTAGCTATCCCTCCCTCGCTCTCTCATAGACGCTGCAGCAAAGAGTGTGCCTTCATGCATCATGCGGCAAGAGAAAGAAGCGGGGACGGGCGCGGCCGTGGTCTCGGAGAGGGAGCGCGGAGAGGAGGTTTGTTCTTCGGCGTCCGGGTTCGGGCTTGGCCTTGTGTCGCCCATGCGGCAGCAAGCAAGAAGGCCGTTCGTCGTAACGACGCTCGGGTGACGAGCTGCGGCCGGCGGTGTGCTCGGTCCGCTCCCCCGCTCGGGCTGCGCACCTCAGGAGAAGACCGCGGAGGTTCGTCGCCGGCGTCACCGAGTGCTGCGCTCTCGAAGCTCGAGTGCATGCGCTTGCAGCGTGTGAGCGCATGGCGGGATGCAAGCGCAGGAGGTGAGCCTCGCCGTCTCGACGACTTGGTGCCGGCGACGACTGCTCTGCGCAGGCTCTTCCGCTCTTCGTCGACGTCTATTGCAGCAAGTGCAGCGCAATGAGAGCCGAGCTACCGTGCAGCACAGAGCGAACGAGCTTGCGACGAAGCGATGCTTTCACGCGCATCTCGCTGGACGACGTCGCTCTCTTCGTCTCGCTTCCTCTCCGCGAGCCGAGAGACGAGGGAAGCTCGCACGACAGCAGATCGAGGACGATCCCGGCACGTCTCCTGTTCGCACGCGCTTTTCCCCGTGGCCGACGACGAGGGTCGAGCGGACGGACCGGGGACGAGAGCGCGAAGGCGAGCGGAGGAGGAGCGCGCTGGCTCGGGCCATCCTCGCTCGCTCTCTCGACGACCGTGCTGCACTGCTGCCTCACGAGCACCTGCTGCTGCACCGTGCGCCTCTCTGCGCCGCCTCTCGACCGTCTCAAGCCCTCTCCCTCGCCCTCGTCGAGCTCGCTCCGACTTCATCTCCGCGGGCACCGCTCGGCGTCACGGTGCGTCGAGCAGCCTCGTTGCGGCGTGCGAGTGCGACCGTAACTGACTCTTGCACCTGGCACAGACTACTCGGCCACCGCACGACCCGCACAAGCAGCGCCGCTCGTCCTCTCGTCCCGGCTCCTCGTCGACTCGAGGTGAGCCGGCCTTTTCCACTGCGACGACGGCTGCGCGCGAGCAGGAGGACCAGCAGCAGACAATGAGATCGACGACGAGCATCGAGAGCTGACCTTTTCGCCGACCCCTCGCGCGCGCAGACCTTCGAGACCGCCAGCTCCGTCCGCAGCGCAAGGTCTGCCTCGAGCCTAGCTCCAGCGCTTCGGTAGTGCGCGCGCACCCTTGTGGGAGAAGGACAACGTCCTCGGCCTCCGCTTCGGTACGTCCTGTCTCCACTCGAGGGGAAGCACCTGCGCATACAGCCGGAGGAAGCGGAGCAGAGCCGCGGTGGGATCGGGTCGGTGCGCGACGAGCGGGCGAAGGGGCGGCGCGGCCGGGTCAGCGTCGAGCTGAGAGCCTCGAGCCCGTCGCGAGCGCTAAGCCAGAGGCGGCGCCCGGAACGCTGGGGACGGCGGCGAGGGAGCGCATGCCTCGGCGAGTCGGCCGGAAGAGAGGGTCGTCGTCGCGACGCGTCGCCCCGGACCCTTTCCTCCTGTGGGCACGGCTCCGCCATGTGGACGGCCCTCGAGTCTACCGATGCAGGCACCTGCATGCGCATGCAGCATTCGCTGACTGACCTCGGCGGTGCTTTCTCGTCGTCGCAGGCCGCAGCAGCCAACCAGCTCGTCGCCCTCGAGTTTCGCCTCGACCTCTTCCTCCTCTCGTCTCGCACACGACGTTCTTCTCGAGCACCTCGACCGCCGCACGACGACGTTTGCCACCGTCAAGCCCGACCTCGACCAAAAAGTCGCGACCCGAGCGCACGACCGCGACGAGCAGCAGGTGTTTGTGCCCGACCTTTGCGACGCTCCGCCCAAGTGCAAGTGCAAGCACGCCCGTCGTCGAGCAAGATTCACGATCGAGCACGCCGGAAGAGTGTGCCGCGCGCGCGTTTCGAGGAGGTGAGCCTGTCCGTCTCGCTGGCATGAAGTGGCCGGCGCGCGCGCGCGCGACCCTCCGCCTCCCCCGGACCCGTCGAGGCCTCTCGTTCCGATCGCTCACATCGTGCTCGTCCCCTCCTCCCCTTTCTCGTGCGGCACCTCACCCTCCCTCCCTCCCCTCCTTCCCTCCAATCCGTGCACTCTCTCCTCGTCCTCGACACTCCGCCTCTTCGCCCCGCGCCTCTCTCGCCTCGCCGTCCGCCTTTCTCGTCGCCGCCGCCGTCGCCGCCGCCGCCCAACGACCCACACTCTTTCCCGCCAACGGCGCATTCGCTCGCCCTCACCCTCTCGCCCTCGCCCGCCCGTTCGCCTGCGCCTACCTCCTCACCACCTCTCCTTCGCCCGCTACCGCCCACCGTGAAGAACCAGCCAGCAGCAGCAGCACCGTCGCGACCACCCGTCCGGCGCCTCTACCCCGCATTCCTCGACCCTTCGCCCGATTCCGCCTTCGTCCTCCTCACGCGACCATGAGGGCTCCCTCGACCTCGACGCTCCAGCAGGCGCGCACGACGGCGTACCCGAAGCGGCGGTCGCCCGCAGCGGTCGGCGCGAGCTCGTCGCAGCCGCCATCACCCTCGGCGAGGCGGAGCTCCCCCACTTCGGTCGAGATGCAACGGGCGGCGCAGCTGTCGCCCGCCGAGCGCCAGCTCCTGCCGCTCCTCGAGCGCGAGTACCGTGACGACGTCAGGACCTACATGTTCGAGATGCAGGTGCGCGCCGTCTCCCTCCTCTTCGTCGTCGTCGGCGCCCTTCGCCCCATCACGCCCGCCCCGTGCGCCCGCCGAACCTTAGCTGACCCGCATGCACCCTCCCCCTCTTGCTCCTTCGCTCGCGCAGGGCAAGACGATGGCCAACGCCGACCTCATCGACCAGCAGCCCGAGCTGCGGTGGTACATGCGCTCGTACCTCGTCGACTTCCTCGTCGAGATCCACCTCCAGCAGCACCTCCGCCCCGAGACGCTCTACCTCGCGCTCAACATCGTCGACCGCTACGTCTCGAAGCGCATCGTCTTCAAGAAGCACTACCAGCTCGTCGGGTGCGCCGCGCTGTGGATCGCCGCCAAGTTCGAGGACGCCAAGGACCGCGTGCCGACGCTGCCAGAGCTCGTCGACATGTGCTGCAACGCGTACGACGAGCGCGCCTTCGTCCAGATGGAGGGTCACGTCCTCCAGACGATCGGCTGGGTCGTCGGGCACCCGACCGCCGAGGCGTGGCTGCGCCTCGCGTGCGTGACGGGCTCGATCGAGGAGACGCGCACCCAGCACGTCGCGCGCTTCCTCATGGAGCTCACGCTCTTCCACCGCGAGTTCATCCGCTGCAACCAGTCGGACGTCGCCATGGCCGCCCTCCTCCTCGCGCGCCACATGCTCGGCAAGCCTCGACGCGTACGTCCTCTCTCTCTCTCTCTCCCTCGCCTGCCGCAGCCGACGCTGATGCTCATCATGTCTCGCTCGCAGCCTATCGACGAGAACGACGCGGTCGTGCACATCATGCGCATGCTCGACGAGCTCCTCGGTGAGCACCTCGAGGAGGTCTCGCCCGTCGTCCTCAAGAAGGTGCGTCCCTTCCTCTCTTCCTCTGCGCCCTGCCCCGAGAGCTCGTCGCTGACGCTCCTCTCTGTTTCTCCTCGTCGCAGTACTCGCTGCCATGCTACTCGCGCGCGTCCATCTTCGCCCGCGAGTGGTACCTGTGCGGCCGCCGGTTCGCCTACCCGCAGCACCACCCGTCGTCGGCGCCCGTCACGCCCGTGCGCGCCATGCGCGGCATGGTGTCGTCGCCCGTCTCGTCGTCGCCGCTCGTCTTCTCGTCGACGCCGGCGCGCTCGGACGCGTCGAGCGCGACCTCGGTCTCGTCGTCCGACTCGGAGGGCGACGACGACGACGAGCAGGACGAGTGCGACGAGGACGACGACCTCGAGGACGACGAGGACCAGCCGTTGACGCCGCACACGCCGTTGACGCCCTTCTCGAACGGGTCCGACTCGTTCCTCGGCGTCGGCGCGCCGCCGGCTCTCACGCCCGAGGACGTCGTCAGCGCGACGTTCGCCGCCGCGGCGGCGCGCGCGCACAAGGAGAACGCGGCGGCGCACCAGCACCAGCAGCAGCAGGCGTACGACGCCAAGGCGGTCGCGCACCACCTCCAGCAGCAGCACCGCCCGCCGCTCGAGCGCGCGAGCTGGGAGATGAACCACCAGGCGCCCGCCTCGTCGTCGCCGTGCGCCATGTCGACGTCACCCATCTGAGCGCGTCGTCGCCGTCGCCGTCTCGCCTTCGCCTTCGCCTTCGCCTTCCTCGTCTCGGCCCGGTCCAGCTCGTCACCTTCTCGACTCGCGGTCCCTCCTTCGTCACCCTCTCTTTCAGTACCAGCATATTTCTCCTCGCGCCTCCTTCTCTCTCTCCTCACATGTTGACAGTAACCCAGCCTCCACCGTCGTTCCTCTCTCTCTCTCCCCCTCGCAACCTTCTCGAGCCTCGCCTTCGTCCTCCCCTTTTACCCCTGCACATCATTCTTTACCCGCTCCTCTTACCCACCCATCATGCCCTCACGATACCTTCGTCTTGCTTCGAGCCACTCCTCCCCTCTCCTCTTCGTCAGTGCCACCCCGTGCATAGTCCCTCCTCCTCCTCCTCCCCGTCTGTCTATCCCGTCCTCCTTTGACCCAAAAGCTCCCCGAAGCCCATGGAATCATCAGCGCTCGAGCGCTTTTGCCCTTTCGACTCTCTCTGCGCCGCCTTGCGAGCGAGAAAGTGAGCCGGCGCCGAGCGAGCGAGAGAGTGTCCGAGCGAGCTCTTCTCTTTTGACGACGTGCGCACAGCTCTGCTGCAAGGCTTTCGCTTACGCTCTGTCTCTCTCTCTCAAGTCGTCGCAGCTCGCACTCGTGAGCGCACGACCTCGCACTGCACCGCCGCGCGCCCTCGCGCCACTCGAGCTACTCCCTCCCCTGCGCGACCCGCCGCAGCACCTCGCCGCCGACCTCTGGACGTGCGAGGCGCCTGAGGCCCTCGGCGCCCTCGCCGACGAGGTCGACGGCGGCGGCGTGCGCGTCGAGGACGAGGTCGGCCGAGAGCGGGACGCAGTACCGCGCGAGGAGCGTGATGAGGAGCGCGACGCGCGAGATGGTGAGGCGCGTTGCGGGCGGGATGTCCTGCGCGGGCGGGCGAGGGGAGGTGCGTCAGTGGGCCTCGTCGTCGTGCGGCGCTCGGGGCCGAGGGAATGAGAGAGAGCGAGAGAGATGAAGAGGCTCGAGCGCACCTCGTTCTCGCCGCTGTACACGCCCTCGCCGCTCTCCTCGCCGAACCCAGCCTCCTCGCCGTCCATCCGGACCTCCTTCTGCACCGTCTTGCTCACCCACACGTAGCCGTTGAGACCGATGATCAAGTCGACGCCGAGCGCGGCGAGCGAGTGAAAGTGCGATTTTTGGCGCAGGACGAGCGAGGGCGGGATCGTGACGAGCTGCCCGTTCTTGAGCTGTGGGTGTGGGCGAGGGGGAGGTGGGCGTCAGGAGACAGTCTCGGGCAGGGAGAGAGGGCGTGTCGGGGTTGAAGAGGAGGAACGAGGGAACAAGGGACGAGACGCACCTTGCCGTACTTGAGGGACCGCGTGTGCAACGACATGGCGCCATCGCCAAAGAAGGCCTGCACCTCTGCGACGAGGAGGTCGCCCTCCTGGAAAAAGGTGCGCATCTGGAGCTCGTCCGACTCGAGCTTGCGGCGCTGGACGCCGCCGGGGAGGTTGATCGACGAGAGCATGAGGACGGCGTTCTGCGAGGCGTGCGTCTCGACCTTCCACCGTTTGGGCCCGACCTGTGAGCAGGCGAGGAGGGAGAGGTGAGCGATGCTCGGGGCGAGAGAGCGCGGGAAGTGGGAGAGAAGGACGCACCTCGACTATCCGGCCGATGACGAGGTCGCCAACCTCACCGCGGTACCTGCGCACGCGCGGCGATGTCAAGAACGTCAGTGACTGCAAGGGGAAGCAGAGCGACTGGCCGAGGCGGTGCGAGCGGGCGACGCACTTTGTGCGGAGAGGCCTGACCGAGACGAGCTTGTTGACGCGCTCGAGGGTGCCTGCGACGCTGGCGAGGACCTGATCGTCGTGAACGTAGGTGCCGTGTCCCCTGCGAGCGGGCAGAGAGGGTCATGACGGTGTGCCGGTGCGCGGGTGGGCGAGTCGGAGAGGTGGTGGGACGGACCTCATCCAGCGGTGAGCGTCTGCGATGACCTGACCTGGCCCGGTGACGGTGCCTTGCGGGCTGTCGGTGTCGTCGAGCATGGGGTCGTCGTCATCGTGTGCGGGGCGGGGTCGAGACGAGGACGAGGCGGTTGGTGGGAGAGATGAGGAGGGAGGCGAGGGGACGACGACGCGGAACATGGCGGTGGTCGGGCTCGGCGGGTAGCTGTAAGCTTGTTCGAGCTGGCCAAGCGGAGCACTAGCTGGCTCGAGGGGTGTGGTGCGAGAGGAGCTGCTCGGCCGTCGAGCTCGCCTCCGTCTCCTCCTCGGCTCTCGCTCTCGCCTCGACCACAGCTCGCTCGCCATGTCGGACGCACCAAAAGGCCGAGGCCGCGGCAGGGGTCGCCGCATCGCCGCCACCACCCTCTCCGGCCCACTCGCTTCAGCCTCCCCCTCGGCCTCTCCCGCTCCTCCTCCTCCACCGCCTCCTCAAGCCTCGCCCGACCACAACGACACCCACCGCACCGCCGATGCCGCAGACGACGCTCCTACACCCGCCGCACCCGCCCCGCCCCCTCAGCGCCGCGCATCCGTCAAGCGCGTCGCCTCGGTCGGCGTCGGCTCGACCCGCGCCCCCTCGGTCGGCTCGTCCATGAGCCGCACCCCGTCCCTCGGGCCCAACGCCAACCCCAGCGCCGCCACCCCCGCACCCGAGCGCGCCGCGAGGCCCGTCGGCGGCCTCCTCGCCGTCAACAGCGAGTACCGCGCGCAGGCCACGCCCGCCGGCTCGAGCACCGGTGCGAGGCCAAAGTTCAAGCCCAACATGCGCAGGGTCCTCAAGGTCCAGGACGACGACGACGACGAGTGCGTCCCTCGCTCTCTCTCTCTCTCTCTTTGGGCGCGGCGGCGGCGGCGACTTGAGTTCGTGAAGCAGCACTGACTCTCCTCCCTTTCGCTCGCGCAGGGACGTCAAGATGGTGCGCGCTCTCGCTCTCTCGCCTTCCTTCACTAGCTTGTGCGGCCCCTACGTTGGGCACGAGCTGACTCGCTGCTTGCGCACGCAGGAGGACAGCGACTCGTTCCGCAACAAGCGCGGCCCGCGCGCGCCCCGTGCGCGCCAGGACCTCGAGATGACGGCGTCGGGCCCGATGGCGCAAGGACCTGGTGGACCCCGTGCGTCGACTCCCTCTCTCTGCTCGACTCGGCGGCCTCGCTGTCGGCTTGCTGACCTCTCCCTCCTTCCTTCCCTCCCCTCCTCCTTTTCCCCCCTCGCCCTTTCTCTCGGCCGTCCCCTCCCCTCCCTCACCTTCTCGTCGACGACAGCTCGTGCATGGGGCGCAGGCCGACCCGCAGGCGCAGGCGCGTCGGGCGCAGCCGTCATGGCCGCCTCTCGCGCTGGCACGCTCAACCGCATGCTCGACGACGACTCGGACGCGTCCGACCTCGAGGGCGGCGGCGGGTACGGCTCGGACGCGCCCGGTGGGGGCGGCTCGGGCGACGAGGGCGCGCACGTGCGCCGGTTCAAGGCGGTCGACCTGAACGACATTGGCGCCGAGCCGGGCGGCGGCGCGCGCGACGGCGAGGACGAGGCCGTCACGCCGCTGACGCTCCCGAGGGACCCCAAGGTCCTCAGGACCAAGATACGGCGGCTGCAGGAGCGCAAGGCCGAGAGGGCCAAGCGTGAGGGTGCGTCTTGCTTGCTTTCTCCTGCGCGCTCGGACCTCTCTCTCTTCTCGGCGGCGCGTCGTACTGACTCGCCATCCTCGCTCGCGCGCGCACAGCTCGACACGCAGCCAAGGCGCAAGGCCTCGTCAAGCCCGAGCCGACCGACGACGCCCTCCCCGCCTCGACCTCGACCTCGACCTCTGCGACGCCCCTCGGCGGCACGCCCGCGCCCTCGGCGACGGGCATCGCGCCGAGCACGGCGGCGAGCCTGATCGGCGGCGCGGCCGGGACCGACTCGAAGGAGGGGTCGCTTGCGCTCCTGAGCGTCGACGAGGACAAGGAGGCCAAGGACTTGAAGGACCTCGAGGAGGAGGAGAAGAAGGAGATCAGCCTCAGCGAGGCGTTCGACCTGGCGGTGCGTCCTTGCTCTCCCTCTCTCCTTCTCTCGCTCGATGTGCGTGAGCGAGCCGGCCCCGTGAAGGACGCAGCGCTGACACCCTCCCTCCTCGCCCGCAGCCCGAAACGCGCGGCGAGCTCTACATGTTCCAGTTCCCGCGCAAGTTCCCCGTCTTCACGCCCGAGTCGGCCTCCTCCGCCGCCGCCACCGCCTCGACGACCGCCGGCGTCGGCGCCTCGTCCTCCTCGACGGTCAAGCCCGACCCGGACGCGCCCGCCGCGCTGCGCAAGCCCGCCGCGCCGGCCTGGGGCCGGTTCGGCTCGCGCGCCGAGAAGGCGAGCCGCTGGACCGAGCACGAGGGGCGGATCGGGCAGCTCAGGGTGCACGAGAGCGGCAAGGTGACGCTGCGGATCAAGGGCGACTTGCGGTACGAGGTGCGTCGCGCGCTTCCTCTGCCTTCCTCGCTCTCTCCCGAGTCGCCCTGAGCGACAGGGACCGGGGTGGTATGAGCGGTGCTGACGCTCTCCGTCGACTCGTGCGCGCAGGTCCTCCCCGCGGCGCAGCCGTCGTTCCTCCAGGAGGTCGCCATTCTCGACCACCGCGCGGCGGCGGGCGCGGCCACAGCCGCCAACGGCAACGGGCACGCCAACGGCTCTTCGACCAAGCCCAAGAAGCCCAAGCACCGCCGCTCGTCCTCGTCCTCGGGCTCGTCCTCCTCCTCGTCCTCCTCCTCCGACGCCGAGCGCTCGTCCTCGCGCGCCAAAGGCCGCCCCGTCCCGCCCGAGTCGCTCGTCGTCCTCGGCCAGACGCAGAAAAAGTTCCTGGTCGTGCCCGACATCACCGACCTGCTGAGTTCGGTCGCGCAGCAGGAGAAGGACGAGCGCGACGAGGAGAGGAGGGTCAAGCTTGAGCGGGCGAGGGGCGCGGGTGCTGGTGCGGCGGGTGCGGGCGGGGCGAAGGGGAGGAGGTAGGGCCGGGTGGGTGGGAGGGACGCATGTAGACTGGGAGCTGAGCGAGCGAGGAGGGCCGGACGAGCTGCACTGGATCGAGCTGCTGCGGAACTTTCTCGTTCCTCGGCGTTTCGAGAGGGTAAAAGCGGTCGTGATACAGGTACATGTGCTACACACGCTACGGCACAGGGTACGACGAGAGAGATGGAGCATGACGAGGAGAGGAGGGGCAGGGGCTCGAGAAAGGAGGGAGGAAGGGGTCCGGGCGGGAGCGAGAGCGAGAGCGGCTCGACGCTCAGAGGTAGTATGGCGCCCTGCTCGCGTCGACGCCGTACTCCTTGAGCGCGGCCGAGAGGTCGTCCATGGTGAGCACGGTGCGCTGGCGGCCCTGCGAGTGCGCGCGAGCAAGATCCGTCAGTACGGCGCCCGGCGAGAAAGGACGGTCACCAGCCCGAGCGAGTTGGGTGCCTCCTCGAGCCCTGCCCGTCGTGCTCGAGCGCGACTGAGAGAGAGCGCAACGCACCTTGGCCTTGCCCTGCCCCGCTGCGCCCGCACCTGCTCCCGCACCCGCGCCACCCTTGTCCGCTCCCTGCTGCCCCGCCGCGCCCGCCGCTCCTCCCGGGGCTCCTCCCGCACCCGCAGCAGCAGCAGCCGCGCCTGCCGCCGCCGCGCCCGCTGCGCCCGCACCCGTCGTGCGCCCGCCGGGCC
>Ga0308169_10000595_pt1 | contig 50130 bp, 81 predicted proteins | sample PhyBR1_2_FD_202139 | JGI IMG/M metagenome (GOLD analysis project Ga0308169, IMG submission 202139) | Phyllosphere microbial communities from UC Gill Tract Community Farm, Albany, California, United States - DLSLSB.R1 | ecosystem: Host-associated > Plants > Phyllosphere > Unclassified | place... | reverse complement strand
CGAAGCTCATCAACGGGCAGCTGTCCAGTGGTAACCCGCCCGAATCGCCCCTAGCCGACGGTAAACCGGCGACGCTCAACTGGGTCAAGGGTGAACTCATCGGGAAAGGCTCGTACGGCCGCGTGTACATCGCCATGAACGTCACCACCGGCGATATGATGGCCGTCAAGCAGGTAGAGCTTCCCAACACCGAACGCGACCGGCACGACCGCCGCCAATTGAGCATGATCGATGCGCTCAAGTCGGAGATTGCGCTGCTCAAAGACCTGTACCACCCCAATATCGTTGCCTACCTCGGATGCGAGACGTCCCCGGAGCACCTGTCGATTTTCCTCGAGTACGTTCCTGGTGGAACGATCGCGTCGATCTACCGCACCCCGCACCAGCCGCGCTTCGAGGAGCCGCTCGTCAAGTACTTCACGAAGCAGATCCTCGAGGGCCTGGCGTATTTGCATGGGAGGAACATCTGGCACCGCGATCTCAAGGGCGATAACATCTTGGTGGATTCCGCGGGCGTCTGCAAGATCTCGGACTTTGGTATCTCCAAGCAGACCAGTGAGTTGGAAGATCTTGGTGAGAAATGGAATGCTGACCCCAGGCGACGCGTACGACTCGTTTGGCCAGGCGACGACGATGAAAGGCTCGGTGTTCTGGATGGCACCGGAGGTGATTCACTCGGCGAACGAGCGCAGCTACTCTGGCAAGATCGATATCTGGAGTCTGGGGTGCGTTGTGCTTGAGATGTGGACGGGGAAGCGGCCGTGGGGCGATATGGAACAGGTCGCCGCGATGTTCGAAGTAAGCCCATACGTGCTCAATGTTGAACAATGCTGACTTCCAGCTGTTCAACAAGCGCGCGCGGCCGCCTCTACCACCCGATATCAGACTCTCGGCGAACGCGCAGGACTTTATGAACGAACGATGCCTCGCCAAAGATCCGTCCGACCGACCTATGGCGAGAGAGCTGCTGCAGCACCCATGGATCCTCGACTCGGATAAAGGGTGGACATTTGAGAAGAGCAAGATCGGCAAGGCGGTGGCGAAGACGGCACCTAAGTCGATGAGCAGGGCGACGACCGCGGCTTGACCCGCACGCGACTTGGCGCGATGAACGACGCGAGGTCGCCTTCTGAGTGATGATGTGGCTGAGCTGGGACGGGAAGAGTTTGGATGGTAACGCCGTGGCCGGCGTGTGTGCACAGACTTGCTAGCGCCAAGGGTCTCGGAGGGGACGGAAGGGTAAGGCAAGATGTGAATGACAGGGCGGAGTGTATGGTGACAGGAGTTACGGGGCATCTCGCGGAACGCACGGAAGGAGTCAGAGAGGAATCAAGTTGGGGCGCGGATTCCGTATCAGGATTCAATCGCGGTGCAAGTGCGGCGGAGGAAACGTTTGTGGAATAGCGGTGTTGTTGACGCTCTTACCTGTGTAACGACTTTGACATGGACATGAAGCATGTACGTAGAAGATGAGCATGAGCACTTGAGTCCCGACATTCTCACCGTGGGCCTGCCCTTCTTATGCGGAGTCGCGTCTCTCGAAGCAGAGTCTGGGCAGACGAGCAGTGATGTGGATGCAAACACACAGATGCATCGACGCTGCGCTCAACCCCATTCCATCCTTCTCGCTCCTGGCTTACGGCCATCCGCTTGCCCGCCTGATGGCGCCCAGCTACTGCTGAGAACCCTGTGCGGCGCTTGTGGATGACGCGCCCGTGTTCGTGGCCGCTGAACAAATCTACTGTTACTCGCTACGATGGAGCGGTGCGACTGACTCACTGAGTGCGTGCTTCTTCTCTCTCCGCTTGGCTCAGCTCCATACCGAGCCATAGTGTGCGGAACTCGTTGTCTTCGCGTAACTCCGCTTCGGGGGTTGCCCCAGAAGCACTGGACGAGGCGCTGGCAGTCGTAAGTGTGGAATTGGACGGCATCAGACAGGAATTTCGAGGAGGCTGTCAAGTCGCTTGTGAAGCCTTGGCGGGTTTTGGGAGAGGGAGGAGGAGGGTCGGGTTTTGGTCCCCGGGAACGACCCCTCCAGCGCTGATAGCAGAAGGCGGCGACACACTGACTCTCGCTTAGCGAAGATCGGAGACACACGAGGACCAAAGCTCCACCAGAAGGCATGAGAGCGAATTCGACGGCGTGCTCCACAGTGGCCTCGGTACGGTGTGCTCGGAGCTGCAGGCCTCGGAGCGAACGAAGTCCCTTTGGATACGGACCTTCAGCCCGTAGTGACGGGGCACCATATGAGATGCCCTGGCCTTCCGTGAGGGTCACGATAGGTAATGCTCGTTTCGAGGTCCTGGTCATCTGTCAAAGGATATCTCGGGTACTAGGGGGCCACGCCTTGCTCGCCTACTGCGGGTGGCGCAGAATAGGACGGCGCATTGCATTGCACATCACACCTCTCACTCGGTCCCTTGTTCCGCCCCAACTTGTTCAGCGGCTTCCCTTTGCGCCTCTTCCTCAAGGAAATTGGTGTACCCCTCTTGCAGGGAACAATCTTTGAACATTTGACTGTCATCAGCCAGAACTGGAACCGCTCTCACCGATCGTCTCGTTTGAAAAGGCCATCTCTCATGCTCCGCATTTTGCCGGCGGCTTGCGATTCTGCGTGACTACTGCCACTCTTTGATTCGGCCGACTTGGACGACGTGGAAGCGTTTTGAGTGGAAGTGGTGGAAGAGCTCATGTGTGGATAGGGACCAGAGGGAGGCTTGGATGATTTGGATGGAATGAGGCGAGACAAAATCGACGCTCTGCAGCAGCGCGTGGGGCACGATTATATACGGGCGAACGGAGTGGAACTATGAGACATGCACTTGCAGTCTTTCATGTGCAGAAGCGACTTTCCTTTGATCCCGTGCACAGCTTGGTCATATCGATATGTAATTTGTTCGGAGCAGAGTACAGCCAAGGCGGAGTCTAGGCCTACGGTGAAGGGAGGGATGCTCATACGCGATTCACGACTTTCATCTGGCCTTCCTTTGTTCTGTGGGACTTCGCTCTGGCCGGTGGCGTCGCTTCGGCTTTCGCACACATTCAAGGCGAGACATCGATGCTTCTGGTTGCAGACTGAGTGTCAAACGCCTTCTTCCTGTGTTGAGCGCTGGAGCCACACTCGCACCAGTTACACTGTTGCACCACCCCTCTGCCTTCGCGCCATCTGCCGGCAAGGCTTCTGCGCTAGGTCGGAGGTTTGCTGATGGAGGGTCTTTTGCACAGTCCAAGGCTACGCGAAATACGGGCGAGGGAGATCCTATCATGTATAGATGACATACAGATTACACCTCTGCACCGTCTAGTGCTTCTCTACAACGGTCTCGGAAGTGACCAAGATCTGACTCAGATCCACCGGCTGCCGCATCTCCACGTCCAACGGGCCCCTGAACTCGTTCAACTGAGATCAGCGTTGCTCCCTTGGAGCGCTCCGACCCAGCTCACCTGCCTCGGTACATGGTGCACCTCCTCACCCTCAGCCAGCATCCTCGTTCCCGGTTGCGCGGCAAATGGCATCTGAGAGAACATGACCCTCGTGCCCATCTCGACGTCTGAATCATCGTCGGCTGCCCAGCCCATCTTCTCGTGGTTAATGTTGAGCCTCTCGCCAAGGGCGCCCCAAGGCGAGAGGGGCTCGGAGAATGGGGACGAGAGGCGCGTGGAGCGAGTGGCGGACGGAGCCCGGCGTGGGGGAGGAAGGGACTCAACGTCGGCGTCCGTGTTTGAGTCGCCGGAGTGAGAGAACTTGCGGTAAGGCGTTCCTGGGGGCGGGCCATTCACGTACACGGGTGCCACGCGCGGTGCACCGGCTTCGTTGGCCATAGACCGAGGCAGCAGGATCTGGGTTCAGTCGAGTCGAGGGACCACAGTAGAGCGGACAAGGGTGAGCAAACTCACCATGATGGCGATGGCAGTCGATGTCAGTGCGCAGAAGTAGGCCAGAATGAACAGCACGTCCGTCCAGAACCTGCCATCAGCCTATGCCTCTGGCTGCAAAATCCCCTTTTAGACACTCACGGCGAGCTGTTGACGTATCGGTGCTCCGTAAAGGCATCGACGGCGATTGTGAGCAGGGTGAGCGCGTAGACGAAGCGGAAGACGGTTCGGGCGGTGTTGAGCTCTTTGAAGTATTGCAGACGAGCGAGCACTTCCGGGTTGGCGCCTCGTCGACGCTGCGGTCAGTATCCCCTCCCTTGATATCCCTTTTGCCGGCGTCAAGGGGTATCAAGAGACAACGCGACTCACCGACTCGGCAATGAAATTGGGAAACACGACGAGCAGCCACAGACTCGCAGTGAAGAGGATGACGGCGAATGTGGCGCCGACGAAGAAGATGTAGTGCTCCATCTCGTTCAGGTCGTTCGTCTCGATGAATCCCGCGCCGGGTGCGATCGACATGGCCTGTCTCTCAGCCTCCACGGTGATTGCCCCGTAGACTCCCACTCACGCAGACGACACACCCGACCCAGATTTTGAACTGGATGGAGCGGAACCAAGACTTGGTGTCCCGCCTGCGGATCGAGCCGATGAGGTACGCCCAGTACAGCGTTTCCTCGGCGTGGACAGCAGCGAGCAGGCCCCACCCGACCGAGGCTATGTGGTATCCCGCTCGGATGAGGTCTCGCCGGCCCTCCGACCACTGAGATGAGCCTCGGGCCAGTCACGAATGGTACTCACCAGCTGGAAGGGGACAGGGCGGATCATTGTGCCCTCGCCGTGCGGGACGACGGCGTAGTACTCGTGGTACTTTACCCACGAGAGCATCCCGCTCCAGACGACAAGCTGTGGTCAGCAAACGAGAGCGAGGCGCTGTTGAGATGCCCACGCAGCTGAGGGCCACGGCCAACATCTGAAGGATCGCCCATCGGAAGAGGTTCTTCCTGCTGAAGAGGAGACACCTTCCGCGGTCAAAGCAGTAGATGTGCCAGCCGGTGAAGATAGTGGTGATGATGGTGACGAGCAGCCCCAGGATCTGGGCAGTCGGGGACATATGACACATGACGAGGTGAGTCGCGCCGCGAACAGGGCTAGGTGGGAGGAAAGAAGGGAGGAAAGAAGGGAGGTGTCGGTCAGAAGCGCAAGTGAGGGTGTATGGTACAGCGACCGCGTGTGGGCGACCGGGGGCGGAGAAGATCGGATTGAAAGAGGGCGTCCAATCCACCATCAATCCTCCAGACTGTCAGTATATAAACCCACTTTCCTCGTTATCGTCCATCATCGACCACGCGTGCACTCCCTTGCTGATGCGGCGACTTCTCCTCGGTCATCCTTCGGATTAGGCTAGAATCAAGTGGAGCGGCTGGGTGAGTCGCGTAAAGGGACATGCTTACACGGAGCATCCGTTGCGTCCATGATCGATGATGTGCTGAGCGCGACGTGTGCCCATCAGTGCTTGTCCTTCCATCAGTGATAGTCGTCGACACACAAAGCTGTCCCTTTCGGCCTCGATGTTTCGGGTCTGCACTACCCGTCAATCTCGGGAATAACAGTCGATCGCCTTCCGGCGGTCAATCGGAGCGATCCGCCGTCTAGCATGGTGAGCCAGACGCGGTCCGACCGTGGGGATCAGCGTATCGTAGCGTGTCGTAGTATGGTCATGTTGTTCACAGACGCGTGGCGGACAATTCTGGAGAATCTCATGGCATGACGCGTCGAGGTTTTCGCAAGCCTGACATTGTGCGCTTCATCCTCCGTGGCCGGACTTTCCGGATCATAGTGATCGGCCATTCACCCACACACACAAAAGGAATGTTGAGCATGCGTGACCCATAGTTGCATTCCTTCAGATTTTCGACCTAACCCCGTTCCGTGCTCGGTCCACCCTCATTCGCCATCGCAGTCCCGCTCTATTGGCTCAACGAAGCGCTCCAAAGGGCGCCGACGAAAGTGAGGATCTAATATTAGCATGCTTTGTTTTCGGCCGTCGGTCAGACTTACCAGTCGCGGTCGCACATCGACAATATCTGACGGTCAGCCGGGCTGGGTCAAGGCTTCGGTGTCGCGCCGAATCGGCAGCGAACTCACCCTCCGGAACAAGGAAGATCAAGGCTCCCATCTTTCGCGCGATCGAGATAGCCAGCTTGGCTGCGCGTCAGCTCCGTCATACAGAGGAGCGCAAGCTGCGTACCGTTCTGCCTCTTGTCCTCCTCGCTCGTGCCGTTGTTGACCAGCGAGTAGTCGACATAGCCCGGCTTGATAGCGTTGAGCAGATCCAGGAAGAACACAGCGTTGCTCAAGCTCGGGTCCTTGAAACTTCGCATCGAGCTGCTCTTTCCGCCCTGCTTGACCTTGTCGTTCGCCCACCGGACAATCTCCTGGTCCGTCACACCCTTTCCATCCCTTGAGATGGACGCGAGCGTTTGATTGATGGAGATACGCATAAGTTGCCACACAAGACCCAGCACCAACGTGCGTGTCCCGTCCACGATGTCCGATCCCTGGATGCCAACGATGTGCATCCCGTTGGCCTTGGCGAGATCGACGGCGTAGTTTGTGTTTTCGACAGCTTTGAACCGGGAGAGCTCCTGGCCCTCCTTCGGCTTCGAAACCCGTCGCCAGATGACCGATCCCGGGATGACCTTGTCGAAGCCCTGCAGCAGCACGTACCCATCCTGCCGTCAGCCCGAACCTCGACTCCCGACCCACCTTCAAGTCCTCGAACAAGTTGTACACTCCTGGCTCGACATCGAGCGAGTTGAGCCACAGCGTAAACACCCGCGCCTCCCGCTCGCCCTCGGCGTCAAAGTCCTCGATAGGTGGCGGCGCCTCGGTCTCGGCCAGTGGCTCGAGACCCGGCCAGGTGTTGAACAAGTTGGCGACGAAAGCCAAGTTGAGCTTCGGGTTACCGCTGACGAGCGAGTTGGGTGTAAGGAACCGTCTGCAGCCGATCCTGTCTGCGCCCTGCAAGACCTCCTCGGCGCGTTGATGCAGATCACGCGTCTTGAGCGGGTCGCGCGTGCACTGATCCGGCTTGAGCTGGTTGAGCAGGACCGTGTAGTTCTCTCCATCCTGCACGTCCTTGGAGAAGTTGGTCACCTTTCGGTTCCATCCAGCCGCCTTCAGGTGGTAGTTGAACCATCGGAGCAGGATCTGGTCTGGCGGCAGGCGCAAGAACTCCTCCAGTGTCTCGCCGTCGTCGAGCAGGCGGTACAGCTCGGGGTGGATCTTGATGTCGATCTTGGCGAGCAGTCCACGGCGGATGATCTGCCAAATGAGACCGAGGATGAGGTGTTCTCGACCCTCGGCAATGTCCTGTGGACCAATGTTGACGACGGAACAGCCGATACCCTTTGCCGAGGTGATGACGATGTTGTTGTTCTCGGTCATCTGGAAGGCGTTCAATGGCTTGGCCTTGCCAGCTTTGACGGAGGGTTTGTTGAGCACTCGCTCGTCGATGGTGTCGGGGACAGAGTCGTTGATGAGTTTACAGAGGATCAGACCATCTGTGCGTGAGCTTGACCGCTTCCCGGGAAGACAATAGCTCACCGCGGCACTCGTCGAACAGCTGCATCGTGTCGGTCGGGATGGGTAAGAGGTGTCCGATATCTCGATCGCCTCCGAGCACCTGCAGGTAAGCTGGTTAACCAGGTTGGACCAGCTACTCACCCCGTTGATATGGTCCGTGAATGACCGTCGCTCATCTTCGTTGATGGTGTGTTGTGCATTCGTCCCCGCCGTTCCCTTCACTGAGATCTTTCCCTTGCTCGTCTCGAGACTGCCTGTCAGTGCCCCGTGCATGTGTGCCTCCTTTCACTTACATCGGCTGCTCCTTGCCTTTCCGCAGGAGCGAATGTAACTGAACCCAGTCCTCCAACTCGACCCGTCCTGACGAGTCAATGTTAACGTTCTTCAGCGTCTCTCGGGCCTGCTCATGAGCTCGAGCGTCGCGATGAGACCAATCAGCTCACGGAATCATAGTCTGCGTCTCCTGAAGCCTGCAGAGCGGAAATAACCTGCGCCTTGTCCAGCGACTTCTTATCGTCGACATCGATTTGTCTGCAGCGTGAGCGACAGCTCCACAGATAGCCATCCAGCGATATAATGGGTCTGGATAGCGAGCACTTGGGGTATATGAACACGCACTGGAACTTGTTGATCAAGTCAAAGATCTCCTCCTGCTTGAACTCCGGGTACTTCTTACCCAACTTGATAGCCTGCATCGTGGAGGGACGGGCAGATTCTCGAGGGCCGTGGAGATGGATGGAGTGACTTGACGGATGCTGTCAAATGACCTGTCTGATAGAGTCTTGATGGATGTCTGATGAGGTATGAGAGGATGGGCGAGGTATAGCAGGCAGAGTAATGAGCTGTGCAAGGCAAGATGAGCAATGTGTGCCGTGCGGGGGACGGGGTGTGACGTCGGCCAAACAGGCACTCACTCGGCACACAACGCCCGGAGCATCTGGGCGGTCTTCGCCGAATGTGGCAAGTTCGGTCACGTGACTCATCACTGGGGCAGGGGGAAGATGAAGGCAGCGCCGTGGGGAAGAAGCAGAGCATGAAGACGAGGCCATGAGCCCGTTAGTGGAAAGTGAAGGGGTTTGGACGAAGCTCGGAGACGGGTGCGCCAGGTTATTCTGCACTCCCTCGAGGTGGCCCACAACATCCCCGCCGAGCTGATGCGTTCCTTCGTCGCCTACTGCTGGGCGAATGCGACAGCGGATTCATTTCCCATGATATCATGCGTTCCTATCGGTCATCTATTGTTGGGATCATCAGAGTCCGGCTAGAACCTAGTCCTTGTGTGCTTATGCGCCGATCCTCTCCCCCTCGACCCGGACATGCTCTGCCCATTGAGCAATGAAATAATCATCCACCTCTCCCCTGAGCCCTTCCGCGACATAATCAGCTTTGATTCGGATCCGCAACCTCGGCTTTTTGGTGCTGTCCGCCTCCTCCTGCTCGACTTCGAACACCTCCCTCTTCTCCTGTGTCTGAGCGATCGTGTCCCCCATCCGATGGGTGTCGCCGCCCGAAACGAGTGGCGAGTCGCCGAGATAATACACCATCGCTGCTCCGTTTGCCCAACCCCGGCGAAGGATTCTATCGAGTATTCGGTACTGAAGCAAAGGGATCGGGACATGTCGTCTCGAACGCAGGCGGCGAGACTCCGCAAACAGTATGCAGACCGGATCCTCTCGGTCGAGATTGCAAACGCTCAGAATGCTCGTGATCTGGTGGACGGCCGCCCAGTGAGGGGGTACGATGATCGTGAGCGGCGCTGAGATGTTTCGAACAAGTAATTGGCACCTCATTGGCTTCCCGGCCCGAGACAGGTGTCATAGATGAACCGCACCCTGCTGTCGCTGGTTGTCAATGCTCGCCTAAGGAAGCAATGGTCCGCGTGTTGCTCGGGTTCCAGCAGGTCGACAAGCGGATGCTTCCAGGTGGTTTGGGATACGTCGACGGTATACCGGATGGTCGTAAGGGAGGGGAGGCAATCTGTCAGTGCTTGCGACTTGGAGCGGTCGCAACACCAATCATGCGGCGGTCTGACGAGCAGGGTCTTGGTGTTTCGCAGGAGGTCCCGTTTCGACGTGAATGCAGACCGAGCTGCATCTGCAGTGGCCGAACTTCCCGTGTCCGATACAAGCGCGTCGATGTTGACAGTCGTGACAGTGACCTCGCTGTAAAGCGAAGGGGCGAGGAGCTCGTGCGATTGGCCGTTGAGTCGAAGCCCGGCTGCAAGGGTGGGATCATCGGCCATTTGGAAGATGCTCCGTAGGACTTTGAGAGAGGTAACCGAAGGGCTCCGACGGCTACAGATGGGGTTGGTTCAGGGGCTGGCATTGTATCCGTCTGCCATTACCAAGGGAATCTATAGACCCCTTATCCCGCTCTTTCTCACCCTATGATTGATGTTCGTCTGTCTCCGCTTGCAGCATAGGAAGTAATGTATGGGAGATTAGGAACAACGAAGCGTCGCTGAGCTGTCGGGTTGAAGTGACGAGGATGGTGCCCGGGTACAGCGAAACACCGTCACCCTTACAACGCCGATCGGCCGGCGTGTTCTGAGTCAACGACCGCCACGATTAGCTTCACCATTTATCACGCGCTCGAACCCCGGGCCCCTCCCTTCCGGGAAGGGGTTCCGCCGTGGCAATATCTCACAGGCTAGGTGAGACTCGTTGATCCCGTGTACCGTGCCACAGCATGCGACAAGATCGCGTGGACCAAGTGCATAGTGGGGAGACAGAATGCTGACGACCGATACAACCGATCAAGAACCCTCAAAATCCTTACGGCATCCATCCACCACATACTCCTTATAGCCCTTCAACACCACCTTGACCCCTCCACACTCTCCCTCCGCGATTAGAGCCCGCACTTGGTCGTTGATCAGTGCAAAATCTGTCGTCAAGATCACCTCAGCCACGGGGAACCCGCCAACAAGTGCTCGTCGAGTCCCAGAGCTTCTCGCAGTTTCAGTCCCGCCGCCGGTGCTATGTCGGGAATGACCGTGGTCAGACGCTCGACACCGTTGTGCAGGGCCGCTGTGAGGTTCGCCTTGACACCGGATCGGGATCGGGCGAGCTGCGGGCGGAAGCCCCTCATGTCGAGGACGAGCTCTTTCGCCGAGAGATTCTTCATGACTTCGCAATTAGCCGCCCCATCCCCTCCCCACGAGAAGCTTCCCCTGCTGGGCCAGCAAAACCCGTCTATGTCCATTGGTAGGTTGACCCTGAGGCGCAGGATTCTGAAACCCGTGAGCATGCGAGCGAATTCACGGGCAAGCTCGTTGTCACAAATGTCGTGCTTTTCGATGTTGAGGACTCTCACCGACGAAAGGAGTGGAATCGCTTGCGGATCGCGAGGGACAGGGCGGAGGACGGTGGCGAAAGTGTAGAAATCGCGCCGGCGTACAAGCTGAGGAGCTGACCGTACTGGGTAGTCACCTCATCGTAAAGGACCGGTGCGATGAGGCGCATGATGTGTGGTGTCAAGTCGCATGAGTGTTGTGAGGGTGGAGTGATCGCTGCGGAATGCGATCCAGAGGGTGAGTTCGGGAGCAACGATACCGCCGGAAGTAGGAGCTGGGAGCGGCATGTGAGCTTGGTTGGGAGGCTGCGAGGTGAGGTGGTTGTATCAGAATGGGAGAAGCGTCAACTCGTCGAGTGAAACAAGGCATGCGGCACCTACGCCGCGCCCGACGCGCGGGGCAGCACACACACGACTGTACACCGCTCTGTTTGACCGCCTCCTGATCGTCATCGCGTTCGTGCATATATTCGTATCGATCGTGAGAGATGCCACGCGAGGTACACCTACAGCGAGGGGTTCCCTGACTTGTTCCTTGCTCCCCCTCGCCCTCTGCCCCGTCTTCCCACCCCGCCTCCCTCCTCGCCCCGATCCCCAAGCCCGGCATGTCAGCCCATCGGCTCGTCCTCGCCCTCTTCGCCCACTGGACTGTCACCTATGGACATGTCCCCGCCTCCTCGCACGTTATCTGCTGCTCCATGACCCTGACTCGCTGCACCCGTCGTCCCTGCAGCGCTCTTCATAGCCCCCAGCACCTCTACCATCTCCGCCAAGGTCCGACTCTCGATCCTGCTCGCGTACAACCCAAGCTCCGGCCCAACGCTCGTCCCCTGCTCCTCCCCCGTGTCAGCCATGGCTCCACCGGGGGGTAATGTCGAAGCGAAAGGGGTGGGTATCGCGCTCACGGGCGGAGGGACCAGCGTCGTAGGGCTCGCTCCCGTCGCTTTCAAGTACAGAGCCGTTTGTCGTAGGGTATCTTGTATGTCCTGCGATCAGCTCGCATTCCTGCTTCACATCCATCGCGCCCCCCTCCCGATCGACGCGATACAGTGCAGGAATGTTTCTGGCCCTCACGCTGGACTGAGAAGGCGACACGAGAGACGAGGGACCCACATCGACGATAGCCAGAAAATCAACCACCGCCCGCCCCGCCTCCTCCTTCTCCTCGCTCTCCTCGTCCACCTCCCTCTCCGCCAGTGCCTCCGCGAGCGGGTGTTCGCGCACCAGCGCCTCATTGTTGGAGCTCGTCAGGCTGGCCAGTATCGGCTTGAGACATAAGAGCAAATGCGGCAGCGCGCGCTCGACGGCCGTGAGCGCGTGGAACAGCGTGACGGGGTCGGCGGACTCGAGCTGGAGGGCATCGCGTATCGGGTGCGTAGACGCGTTGAGGTCGATATCGGGGAGCGCATCGTCATGGACCGTGTATGGATCGGGCTCGTCGGAGGGCATCGTTGCGACCGTATCGATGGCTCGATAAAGTGAGCGTGTAGAGGAAGATGGATTTGGTAGTGGTTGTTGTAAATACCGCCCCGGTGGAGGTTGTCCACTGACCCCTCCCCCCAGGTCTAGGTGCATCCCTCACATGCTTGCTTTACATCCGGCCCTCTCCGTACCTGGTACCACGCAGACAAGCATACATCGTAGCTAGCAGGGAAAAGTACTGAATGTATGCACATCATGCTCAAGCTGGAAGAAGACGCAAACTCGCTCGCTTTTGCTGGGCACCCTGAACCCCCTGCATACGTCTATCGTAGCATCGTCGTTTTATCGTTTCCTAGGTCGTGATCACTTCCACACTATCCAAGCTCACACGTATTCCTTACATTCTGGTGCTCCGCCCGATACCAGAGCCCATCCGCACGAGTGTCTCGATACTCGCCCGACCGTTCTGCAGCAGATCATCGTCAAACTGCATCGCGCCCTTCTCGAACAGGCAGACGATAGTCGACCCGCCTATGAGTCAGCACTTCCCTCTGACACTGACTCCATTCATCGACGCACCAAAGGCAAAGTATCCTAGCTCGTCCGCACGCTCGACGTGCTGGCCCTCCGTCACAGTCGTGAGGATACTGCCGACCACTACGTGTCAGCCTGGATTCACCCCCTTGCCAGGATGACTTACTCATCGCTCCCACCCAGACCGTCATCACCGTCCCAAACTCCTCGCTCTCAATCGGCACGATCTTCCTGATGTTCTCGCCGTACACGTCCAACCCCGTCCGGATGGCTTGCGGGTTGACAGTGTAGTACTCTCCGTCAATGAGCGTCATCTTGCCGATCGTGCCCTTGACGGGCGAGTGGAAGCGGTGGTAGTCTTGCGGCGCGAGTCTGGCGTCAGCCGACCTGTCCTCCGCACCATAAGCACGCTAGCAAACCTACCGGAAGATCGCCAGACCACCACCCTGGAACTTGCCGACCTCATCCTTGTACTCCGGCCCCAGCAACCTTGCGACGCTAAATTCGCGCCCCTTAATCCAGACCTGCGTTGCCTCGTTGACCGTCTCAAACGCCATCATCCGGCAATCCGCACACGAGACGAGTCTGCCATCGTTACCCGGCTCCTCCACCGGCCTCGCTTCAGGCTTGAGCTTGCGGTAGAAGAACTCGTTGAAGGTCTTGAACGAGTCGAGGGGGTCGAGGATTTCCTCAACGGGGAGATTATGGAACTGGATGAACGCAGGGATGTCAAGCGCCGACTCGGGCGAGTCGTACTTGATGCCCTGCTTGATCGACAGGGACTTGAGCAGCTTGCGCGCTGGGGTCAGCCTGCGATTCACGTGGGCGCCCGGCGGGCCGACTCACCCCGCGCCCCCTCCATCCGCCCCTTGGCGCCCTTGTACAGCACCCGGATTCCAAGCCTCACATACACAGCCATCTTCTCCTCCTGCAGCTGACCCGTTCGTCGGTCCTGCACGAGGATATTCGCCGAATTTGCGCCGAGCGAGTACGCCCCAATAGCCACCTTGTTCACCAGTTTGGTGAAGAACTTGCGCTGCGCCTGGCTGCTCGTGACGTAATTGGCCGTAACGATCTTGTCGACTCTCTCCCAGTCCGCCGATGCGCAGATCGCCAGGTGCGTAACAATATCCTGTTCGGATCGCTTACCCAGCCGCGGTCGGTGGCAGAGCGGGCACGTGCGGATGTTGATGACCCGCTCGCGGTCGTCCTGGGACGACGAGCCCTCGGCCTCCACATCGGTGTCGGGCTCGGACGAGACCGACGCGGGGGTAAGCACCCCGCTTTCGTCTCCTACCCGCATTTGTACCGGTTCATCTTGCACCGTCGCGGATCGTTCGACCTTCACGGAGGGAATGTCGGACACCGTACGCTGGTTCCCGGGCCTCATGTCCTTCACGTTACCGACATCCTCGTCCTTATCCCTAGGTCGGGCCTTGATGATCTGTTCCGCTAGCTCCTGCGCATCGACCGGGCTCGAGATGGCCGCCGGCCCAGTCGTTGACAAGCCATGTGAAGCCGGCTCCGCCTGAACGGGCGGTGCGCTGGGCGTGCCCAGACCCGTCTCGGCGAGCTCATCCCCTTTATGCTTCACCTTGGCCTTTTGCGACCGATCTTTCGTCACCTCCGTCTCGAGGCACTTGACGACCTCCTCGAATGTCAACTCGCCGCCGTCGGCGTTCTTGCCACAACTAGAGAAGTACCCCTCAATCGTCTGCGCCGTGAGCGTCGAGCCGAGCGAGTCGAGCATGGCGGTCAACTCGGTGTACGACATGGTCTTCGTGTCGTCCGCATCGTACTGCGCCATGTACTGGCGCCAGAAGCGTTGACGGAGAGCATCGTAGGGTTCGTACTTGGCGCGTACGGTGAGTTTTGGCGAGTACTTGGACTCCCACGGCTGGTCCTTGTCCACCACGAGCGGGATCTGGCGTGAGCGCGAATTCAGCGAAAGGCTTGTCACTCACGGTGAATTGTTTCATCTCGTGCTTCCCGTCGACCGTTTCGCCATACAGGCCCGTCTCGGGGTCCGGTTTCGGCGCATCGGCCATGAGCTCGCTCAGGGGAAGAGTGCAGTTGCCAATGAGATCGTTGCCGGACACCTGAGGATCAGTCATGCTCATCCCCTGGCACTTCGAATCTCACCTTGTCCCAGTCCAGGACGGTGAACTGCGTAATGTAGCTCTTTTCATGTCTGCGAACGTGGAACAACAGCTTCTCATCCCACGTCGGGTTGAGCGAGTGCCGAATGACTCGGGTACGGAACACCTTCTTGCCAAACGAGACGACCACGAACGGGTCCATATCGAATGTGACTCGTAATGCTGCGCGTGAGCTCATGTTCAGTCCCGCATCATCCGCTTACAGCTCTTCAGTTTCGGCAAGTCCTCCGCCCCCTTGATCTCCATGATGACGATGCCCAGGACCTCCTTGCCCGAATCGGCATTAAAATTGAAACCCCTTTTGCTCTTCTTCGGTCTGGGTTGCTTGGGCTTGCTTCTCTTGAATATGTTCTTCCTTCCTCCCGGGGTGACAGCAGGGGTATATCCCGGCGTATCCGACAACGACAAAGTTGCACTGTCGCTGGAACCCTTGTGCGTGGGCATATCAAAGTATCCCTCGCCACGCGTCGGGAGCGAGCTCTGTCGGCTCGGGGTACGCTTCGTGGGTGGGACAGCCAGCCCAGCCGTCTTGGGCGCATCTGAGGGTTTCGGGCCGGGGATGCCTATTGTGGTCGAGTACAGCTGGTCGTTGAGCCCGTCGACGTCTAACGGGGAGTCACGGAAATCGTGCTCGTCCTGCGCATCTTCATACTCCTCGTCAGAGGAAGAGGAGAGACCATCGTCCGCGAGATCGTCCTCGTCGTCGTCATCGTCGATGTCGTCCGGCTCGGCAGTGATCGGCTCGGTCTTGTGTCCAGCCGCGATCGGCGAAACGGCGACGTGTGCAGATGAGCGGAGCATGGCGAATGGAGACCTGGATTTCTTGCGAGCAGCGGGGGCGCCGGAATCACGGCGGAGCTTGACGGTGCCGATCCCTTCGGTCTGGAGCGTCAGCTTATTGTGCGTGCACCTGGGCCTGAAATGTACCGCTGGCACGCCCAACACCCCGACGAGACCCTCCCCAACCCCAGCATTATCTGCGAAGACGCTGTAGATCCGCCTGAGCTTCTTCAAGGCGTCTTCCGTGTCTGTTGCACCTTTAGGCGGGAGGAAGCCGATCTGAAAGGAGACGGTGCCGGATACGGAGTGCTTGCGTCTGGTGGACACAAGGCGGCGATCGACGAGCTGGTTATCAGCTCACAGAGGCAGAGGGTATCGGGGCAGCTCACTGGAAGATCATCCGACCACAGCTTCACATCCCCGCCGTTGAACCAGTCCAAGGAAGGGATCGCGACTTCTCCCATGTACTCTTTGCGCATGAGGTCCTGCGTATGAGCACCAGAATCACGAGCATGGAGCAAGAGTGCTTCCCACCTTGTCCCAAATGACACCCTCAATGCCCCGCCCGCCGACTACTCCCGCCAGGGAAAGGTACAGTGGGAAGTCAAACGTGCTGCTCTCTGCGGGGAAGCTCGGGTTCAGCGATTTCTTGACCACTGGAGTCTGTGATCTGCCCGACGGCGGTACTACGAGCGTGACGAACCTGCCGTCAGCGGTCACTCTCCAGCCATCGCTCAAAAGCCCAATGACCATCGAAGGGCCGTACGCACGGATCACTCGCCCCATTCCTGTCCTTCGCAACGAGCCCCCCGGCCTTGACCACTCGCACCCTCAGTACCGCGGCGGGCTCCTCGCCTTCGATGGGCTTACGAGGTCCCTTCGCGGCCGCAGCGATCTGCGAGGGCGTGAGGCCCTGAGCCTGTCCTTGGGCCGTCAAGCGATGATGCCTTCTCTTCCCGATTCGCCGGCGCGAGCTGTCCGTTGCAGCGCTCATGATTGATGCGGCCTCCGAGTCGACGGCAGTGGAAGACGGACCGAGGCCAAGTGAAGCGGTAGTGCTTGGTCCGGGGGTTCCAGCCCGGCTGGATACGAGCGGCTTGAAGGTCGATGCGGCGAGCTTGAGCGGCTTCGAAGCGAGCTTCTTCAGACCGTTGGCGGAGCTCGACTGGGAGGGCGGGACGGAAGGCTGGGATGTCCAGGGCGTGTTGCCCCCAATCTGGGGTTGCTCGTCGGTTTCGTTGGGCATGGTTGGTGCTGGGTGCGGAAGCGGTGAAGGTGCGGGGATGTGGACCTCAGAGTAGAGGGGAATATATCGGTGTGGGGAGTATGATTTGCTTGTTGGGCAAGGGGGGACCGCCCCGCTCTGAAGAGGTCTCTGCGGAATTCTTGGCGTCGTTCGTCGTCGAGGACAATCAGTGTGATTGTGGTGGTGAAGTCGCTGCACACAAAGGGAGGGTCTGTATGTAGCTAGCTCGGGCAGGGCGGAGGGTCAACGCGTGCCCATCACCGCTTTCGCGACGTAACCGGGTTCAGGTCAACCGACCTCCACCCCTGACCCATACGTAGCCTAATTATTCGTTACATAGCACCCAGCCGCACCGCACCGCACCGACACATGCGCCCACACGCGCCATGCATAAGATATCTGCCTCATTACAATGCTTGACATCCAACTCTCCCATCGTGCGCCTCAATCTATCTCCTCCCCCGCACGACCACCCGCTTCAATTTCGGTGCCTTCTCCTTGCCCGATCCCGCGTCCTCGGCGCTTCCCAGCGAGAGGCCCTTCTTCTTGTTCTCTTTCTCTTGCTCCAGATCGCGCTTGATGGCCGAGACAGCTACGCCCGCCGCGTGCAGAGGCGAATACACCGGTAACCTATCCTCCATGGTCGGATAGGGCTGGGGCGGGAATGGCGGGCGCGACGGTAATGTCACGGCTTTGATCGTCTTGCTGGCCGACTTTGACTTCTTCTTCTTATCCTTCGCTGGTGCCGCCTTGGAATCGGACTTGGGTTTCCGTAGGGGAGGGGTGTAGACGATTGAAGGTTTTTGTTGTTGTATTTGCGCCGCGAGGTGGTGGCAGAGTTGGGTCCCTGCGCATCAGCCAGACTCCTCGTTGTCTCTTCCAGGCGCCCCCCGGAACTCACGGTTCTTGACTATGGGATTCAAGTATTTGCCGTCTTTCACGATCTGTATTTTGACCCGTCCCGGGTTCTCCCAGTCGGCGGGATGGCAGCGTTCCGGCTACATTGAGCTCCTGCATCACGGTCATGGTTGCGGAACGCACCTCGAGCACGCTCGGCAGACCCAGCGTCCGGCACGCCTTGGCGATCTGCGTCGCCTGAGGCCACCACACCGCCTCCTTCCTCGGCACTCTGCGTCCCTCGCTCGCGGATACCTTGGCATCGAAGTACAGCGGGTAGACGGCGTTCCACCTGCGGTCAGAGCCGGAGTCTCGGGCCAATCGTTCGGCTCACCCCTTATAAACGCTCTGATCCGTCACGTTCACCGCGCCAAACTCCTTGCGCAGCTTCTCCATGCGCTCCTCCTCGGCCTGCTGCAACTTCATCATGTCGCCCATGAATCCGCCCATCGGCGTGTTGCCCATTCCTGGGGCACCGCCCATCGGTCGGAGCTCTCCCGGATCGTCGCGCATGACCATCTTGCCTTTATCGTTCGCCGACGGTGGGGGCGCTTGCGAGTTGGCGCCGAACACGCCCCGAGATTGCTCGGCGAGGCGGTCATAGTCCATCTCGAAGTCGTCGCCGTCATCGTTGATCTCCTCGAGCAGCGCTCCGCGGATACCGGTGTTCGGCAGAGCGCGTGGCTTCGAGGAAGACGGCAGCGGGAGGTCGGTATCGTCGTCAAAGTAATCTTCCACCGTCGGCATGTTGGTTTGAAGGTGGTGTAATGGATGAGGTGTATGGTCATTAGAGGAGTCTCACTTGGCTTGGGTGCCCCTAGCCTGCGGCGATCTCCGCGATGCGATAGGCCTGCGAGCCAGGTCGGTGTTTGCGGCGATTTGTGGATGAGTGGCGTTGAGGTCATAGCGTGGGGCCCGCCCGGCCTGGATTCCTCTGCATATGCCCGCTTCCCTCACGACTAACCCTTCGCCTTCAATCACCATCTCCACACCTGGACCTATTTGACCTCCATCTTTACTCGTCGCAGTTGCAGGCCGCCTCGATCCATATCCCGATAGCTATCCCCGGACGCCACAAGACGATTTTTCACTCTGACGTGTCGCTGGCTGGCCCACCGATCCCCTTCCGCCCACTATGACCTCGCCAAAGTCCCATACCGCCAACGCAATCGCGGCGATCACTAATCGAGCCAATGTCGTTATACCCGAGATCGATTTTACGCAACATCAGCTCGAGAATGGCGAGCTCGTGTCAACCACGGAGCGGGTCGTGAAAGACGTGAGTTTGGGCGCGTCCAGTGCAAGCTGGCTGGTGCTCGTGTGGGGCGTGTGATGTGCGAATGCGAGAGGCGCGGAAGCGGTGCCGATGGCCTGTGCGGGCGATCTTTGTGCTTCTGCTGGCCAACCCGCTCCTCGACGGGCACCTCGCCCTTAGTCATACTACTCTGCGTCGGACCTTGCATTGCATGACAATGACTGGCGAAGGACACCGCTGACGCCATTTTCTCTCTTCACCTTCTCCACCCCATCATAAACCTCGCGTGATTGCACCGGATACTCCTCTTCTTCTCATACTCTTCATGACCCTCATACCATCTTGACATCCCTTCCGCGTCGCCACCGCAATCCTCGCCAATCACTATCATGTCGTCGCCGCCGGGATGTTACAAACACCAGGTCCAAGCACCGGCAATGTACCTCCCAACGGACGAGCAATTCTTCTCCAAGGAGGACAAGACGAAGCCGGACATAGCCTTCCTGAAGAATCACTTTTACCGCGAGGGTCGTTTGACAGAGGAGCAGGCGCTGTATATCCTGGAGAAGTGAGCATTACCGCAAAGTGAAGCCGCAAGCTCACGCCCAGGGGAGGAGAGGTGCTGCGGGCTGAGCCGAACCTGCTCGAAGTCGATGCGCCGATCACTGGTATGCGGACTATTGTGAAGCACGGGTGGAGCTAACGGACAGTCTGTGGCGACATCCACGGTCAATATGTGAGCCAATGATGTCGCTGCGATTTGTATCCGACCAGTGCTGATGCCCAGTACGACCTGATGAAGCTATTCGAGGTTGGAGGTAATCCTGCCGAGACGCGATATCTGTTCCTGGGAGACTATGTCGATCGTGGATACTTCTCGATCGAGGTGAGCAGCTAATTGAGCTTCGTTTTCGGCAAGAGCTAACGCGTAGTGTGTGCTTTACCTCTGGTCACTCAAGATATGGTACCCCGACACCCTCTTCCTCCTCCGCGGCAACCACGAATGCCGACATCTGACTGACTACTTCACCTTCAAACTGGAATGTGAGCGTTTTCACTTTGAGGAGGTATAAGCTGACGCGTCAGGCAAGCACAAGTACTCTGAAACCATTTACAACGCCTGCATGGAATCGTTCTGCAACTTGCCGCTCGCGGCGGTGATGAACAAGCAGTTCTTGTGCATCCATGGAGGACTCTCGCCAGAGCTGCACACGCTGGACGATTTGCGCAGCGTGAGCTGCTTTGTTTTTCTTCACGCTCAAGCTGACGCCAGATCAACCGGTTCAGAGAGCCACCGACACAAGGCCTCATGTGTGACATCCTCTGGTCTGATCCCTTGGAGGATTTCGGCTCGGAGAAGAACTCGACGGATACGTTCCTGCACAATCATGTTCGAGGATGCTCATACTTTTTCACGTGAGCTGCCAGCTTGTGCCAGGCATACACTCGCTGATCGGCAGCTACAACGCCGCCTGCCAGTTCCTGGAGAGGAACAATCTGCTGTCTATCATCCGAGCACATGAGGCGCAAGATGCAGGGTGAGCTACCAAGCTCTGAGAGTGATGAAGCTTACGCCAGATATCGAATGTACCGCAAGACAAAGACAACTGGATTCCCCTCGGTCATGACCATTTTCTCGGCGCCGAACTACCTCGACGTATACTCGAACAAGGCGGCCGTGCTCAAGTACGAGTCGAACGTCATGAAGTGCGTGTCGCCTTGCGATTTTGTCAGATTGAGCTGACGAGTAGCATCCGGCAATTCAACTGCACTCCCCATCCTTACTGGTTGCCCAACTTTATGGACGTCTTCACGTGGTCGTTGCCGTTCGTAGGCGAGAAGAGTGAGTTGGAACTTGCATGTCGCGGACCCTACCTAACGACAGTCACTGATATGCTCATCGCGATCCTGAACTGCTGCACGAAGGAAGAGCTCGAGGAGGAGGAGGAGACGCCGATGGCTATCACGCCGGAGCAGGAGGAGATCGGTGAGTCTTTTCCAACCATCTTGCAGCCTACGCTCACGTAAGTCGAAGAGGACACCAGCTCGGAGCGACGACAGGTCATTAAGAACAAGATCCTCGCCGTTGGAAGGATGTCGCGGGTGTTCTCTTTGTTGCGGTACGTTTACACCTCGTTCATCAGTCGACAGAAGCTCCAGGCTGACCTCCAGAGAGGAGTCGGAGCGCGTTTCAGAGCTCAAGAGCATCTCTGGTTCGACGTCGCTGCCCGCCGGCATGCTCGCGTCCGGAGCGGAGGGTATCAAGGAGGCCATCCAAGGATTCGACGATGCGTATGTCGGGCCATGCTTCATTGCTGGGCCCATCACTGACGGTCAGGCGAAAAAGTGATATCGAGAACGAGCGTCTGCCACCAGACATCATCGACGTGAGTATTCGTGATTCTGTCAAAGTGTTGCGCTCACGAGCAGCCGGATGAGGACAGCCCTGCCTCGCCGTCTTCTGGTCCGCGAACACCCGAACAGCCCCAATCGCCCGAAATGGACGGTGTCGTCTCGCCCCAGTCGCCTGGCTCCCCTGGGTCCGGCACAAAAGGCATGCCGTGGCGAAGGGGCCACTCGCGCCAGACCTCCCTCGGCACGACCAACACATCGTCACCTTCCATGCGGCGCCGATCGCTCGAGAATACGATGCACCTCATCCGCGATGTCGTCGATGGGCGGGACGCCAACGGCGATGTGCAGCTCGAGCGGCTCGCGGAGGTCATCTCCAGCCCGAGCCGTACCAAGCCGGCTGACGGACTTGCGTAGGTACACAGGCTGGTCGGTGTTCAGCCGGAGAGGGATTCCCATGCGTAGGGCTGGAGAGGAGATGCCACGTGGGATGTAGCTTAACGAGCACGCTTTGACGAGATGACCTGCACTTTGTTCGTCCCCGTATCGAGGACGAGGATGAGACGTGACGAGTTGGATGGGAGAACAAGGTACAAGCCTACGATTAGACAGGATCAGTGTATATACCCGCCCATGCGTATGTTATGTTACTTCAAGCCGCCGATGTATCACGCGATGCGCCCTTGAGGGTTTACAAGGGGAGGGGCGCGGTCGGGAACAACAATTGGACGGAGGTCGCAAGGAAGACCGACACGCATGCGCGACCAGCTGCACGCACGTGAGCGCTTGCATTCGGAAGCACAGTTCTACTCGTTCCAGCAGCCCTAGGCGAAAGCCAGCCTACGCCGTATAGCCGTCAGGGTGGCAATGATCACCCACGCCCACTTCTCGAACTGGTCCTTGCTGACGAAGAGGATACCTGCAGTCAGACGGGGTGAGTGATGGACGCGTGCCGTGCCCACCTTGGCAGAGCGCCGCCTTGAGGATCTGCGCCGTGAGGCCCTGGTACCACCCTGGGAACCCTTTGTCGCGGTACACGGCGCGCAGCAAGGGGATGGCGCCGCCTTCGGTCCGCTTGCGGGGGGCGGGGGCAGCCTTCTCCGGATCGACCACGGCGTTGTCTGCTGCCGCGGGGGCGGCAGCGGCTTCAGCGTACGAGATATCTGGGCTTGCGCGCTTTGTGTGATTGTCTGTGCGCGCCTGCAGGCGGACTTTGGCCTTTGTATCAGTCACACCCGGTAAGTGAGGAAGAACAGGGCGAGGGGCTTGGCGGGATTATGTCGGAAGAGTGGGAAGCTCGAAAGGATGGTTGGAAGCACAAGCTGCGAGTACGATGGCGCCGGGCATGTCGAGGTCACTCACAAAAATGTACGGATACGTCACCACCGTGGCGATGGCCTTCGAGCCCACCCCGATCCAGAAACTCTCGCCTACTCCCAGCCTGTCTCCCTCCCTACTGCCGGACAACACGGCCGACTTGATCCGCTCGAAGACGCCGTACGTGATCGCCGGGTTGGCGGTCAACACCAGCCCCGGTCGAAGACCCGTCCACAGTCCCGTGACCCCCGACTCGCGAATGATCTCCTGACCCGTCTGCAGGAGGCTCGGGGAGCTTTGGTGTTTGCCAGTCGAGGTCGATGAGGGCGTCCAGAGCTGCTGACGCGTCGCGATGACGCTCACGGGGATGGTGAAGATCTGCGCGAGGCCGCCCGCTGCTGCACCGAGGAGGAGCTCGGACGAGGTAGATAGCTTGGCAGGCTGACTCTTGGTGTGGAGATGGCGGAGGAGGGAGGTGCGGAGGAGGGAGTGGAAGAAGAAGTAGGCAAATTCTGTCGGTTAGCGTGATCGGACCAACTGGACCACGGTGTGCGCGAAGAAGACGGCGACGGCTCCAGAGCAGACTGCGTGAGGTTCAGGGGTACTACCAGACGTACGCATGGAGAAGGTGTTGATCATGTTGGCGGCGAAACCCTTGAACGTCCCGCTTAAGCCCTCGGTGCGGATGATCCGTATCAACATGTCCAGCAGCTGCCATCGACGGGCTCTGCGGCTTGTGGTGCGTTTTGAGCTGCTTGCAGGCAGTGGTGGACCCCCATCGTCACTGGGCAACGCCTGTAGTCGAGTCTTGACGGTATCTAGCGGGTACACAACGCTGTCATATCAGTTAAACCGGTGCGAGCATCGAACGCGGAGCACCCACGCGTTCGAAAAGCACGCGCCGAGCGCGCCTGCCAGGGCCGATCCCACTGGGGTCAAAGCTTGACCGGACATCGCCACGAGGATGTGCAATGTTCAGCCGGAAGATGACGGACAGGTGCTGGGTATCTAAGAGAATTGGATGGGGACGCTGGAGACGTTGTTGACTAGATAGAGCATTTGTATCCCCTCATCCCATCAATTTCCATCTTCCGGTTAAATGCCTAGCCGACCGAAAAAACGCGGAGTGGCCACACGTGGCACCTGTACAAGTTCAGGTTCGCCATTCATTCTGCCACCCCTCCGTCAGCCTCCAGCTCGCGTAAGTCCAATGGGCGGTGGTGCACAACGCATCAATCCCACCCCGCTCTAATGTTCTCTTCATACCCCCAAGTGTCACCTGGATCAACTCTGCCATCGGCCGACGCCGGAAAAGATCAGCTCAGACAACAAGTACTGCTTCAGGCCTCTGGACTTCTGTTCCAGGCAGAAGTACTTCATGACCACCCCATTCGACACCGCGCACGCAGCTTGGAAGGACATGTCCTGCAAGGCTCTCGTGTCGTCTTTCGAGGTCACAGATCTCGTGTTCAGCAAATTGGGGCCTTATTTCGAAGGAGAGAGGGGGACCAGAAGCCTATGACGCAAAGCTTGGGTCGCTCGAAAACTCTCGAGGCCGCCCAGTAAGTCAGCACTTTTAATTGTGTGGATCGCGACCGAGCTCGAAGCCTCCCTGGCAAGACTCGACCGCTATTTGGTCAATGAAACATTCCACGTTTTGCGAGCCTTGGAGCGCCGCAGTGATTGACCAAACACGCGGTAGAGCGATTTGAGACTCTACACCGGGACATCGAGGCCGTACACGCTGGATCGATAGGCAGCAAGGCTTCGCTGGACGTAACCCCAGGAAGAGGAAGCGTGGTCCACCTTTTCGGAGTCGGAATTACCAATGACGTGCATGAACGTGCGCATGAGACGGCACAATAACGAAGCAAGAAGCCTCTCAAAAGCCCGGAAAATGTCCAGAATGCACCCCTAGCTACTGTAACTAATACCAGATGTAACCCGAAGTGTCTGTCAGGTACATCCAGACTTCGTCCGCCTCCCTCACCATGTTCGCCCCAGTGAGACTCCCTGCGTAATTAACTGAGGCAGCTGTAGTCCCTCCATAGAGGCCCCGCGCGCTGTTGTTCTGCATGTAGACCTTGACGTAAACATAAAGAGAAAGGCCTGGCCTCCCTTGAGAGGACTCGAGCAGGTACTACGCTCTCCTATCGCCCTCCGCGCTTTCACGTATTGCAGCTTCCCCTTGTGATCATGCGCCATACCCTTATGAAACCAAGATCACGGAGCCATTCCACGCACGTGTCGTACATTGTATGCCATGGGCAAAGTACCCGGGGGGGAGGGGGCTTCACATGCAGTTGCACGACTCATGGTGATGCGCCGTATTCAGATGCTCGAGTGTGGAGGCACATGCAGAACAGGGCGCTGACCAAGGCGGGACGCCCAAAAGATGCCCGGAAATTGTCCATTAATCACGCCTAGCTAACTACCAAACACCAGGTTACCTGAAGCGTCTGTCAAGTAGAACCAGACTTCATCCTCCTCCGTCACGGCATCCGTGCCGGTCAGCCCATATGCCTCGTTGACGGCTTGGGCCTCACCTCCTCCATACACACGGCGCGAGCCATTGCTTTGCATGTATATCCTGATTGTCATTCGCCAGCCGGTCGATTGAGTGGCGTAGCTGATTTCGACTCTGCCCGGGACGCTCTCGACATCGGCGATATCGTAGTATGCTTGGTAGTCCGAACTGGGCATACCTATTGAGAACGGTCCGGCCCTGCGGTCAGCTGGCCCAGAGGTCAGCTGGGACCGGACAAGCACTCACGGGCCTACAAGCGCAAAGACGTAGCCATTGCCGTAGTCTCGAGAGTCTGCTGCAATCCTGCCTGCGAAAGAGGGGAGAGACGAGGGGGCGTAGAAGGTGTCCGCCTTTGTATCGGCGTCCGACACGTCCTGTGTGGCTCAGCACGCACCACGTCGATGTGTAGACTACGCACAATGACCTGGAGGATGCCCCCGGCGACGAACGTCACGGCGCCGTAGCCCATGATGGTCTGGCTGTTCGGCTTGGTGATCGCGAGATACCGTCCGTTCAGTGGCTTGGAGGAGGCGCGCGGTCGCAGTTCTATCTTGATCAGCGCCAACTTTGCGGGTTCCTCGTGGGCGGACAGGGGACTAGCACGGCTGAGATTGCCACTCACGTCTCGGCCGGCTCGGCTCATGCAGCTTGCGGGGCTTCTTGGGCAGGAGACCTGCTGCGAGTCGTTCGGCATTCGTTGTCTTGTCCACATTTGACCACTCGATTGCGGTGCCATGGCCGGGGGCAAGAATACGCGGCGGCAGCGCCGAAGCCACAGCGAAAGTTAGACAGGCGGCGAGTGCCAGGAGCAAGAAAACAAGACGAGGCATGATCGAGAACGGGGAGAGAGGACGAAAGAGGGGTAAACAAGCCGTTGGCGATGCAGTCTGGTACATATATATGCGCCCGTCCTCTGCGAGTCCACTACAGCAGACAGTACAAACAGCATCATCAAGGCCATTGTTCAGAAGCGACACAAGGCGTGCCTAACAGAAGATCAGGAACATCGCTTAGCCAAGGCAGTCCGTGCCTGAGGCCCATCACATGGGTAATGTCTATCAACAACCCGGTTCCGAGACCATTGAGAGGCGCTACATTCAGCCGAAGTGCCGCCAAGCGGAATACGTGGCCTTATGGATGGTCTCAGCGCGAGCTCCGTTATGTTTGTTCGCAGGGTGTCTCTTGAGGGGGGACATGGCGTTCCCGCAAAGATCATTATCGCTCCGCCCCGGCTTCCGTGGCGGAGTACGTCGAGAAGCCGCTCAGGGCGCAAGCCCGATACTTCGGTGGGAGTCCAGGTTACCGTACACTCGACACGAGGTGAGCTGTCTGGTATCCACGACACATGCGCTTATGGGTAGTCGGAATCCAGATCATCCTCGGGGAATCGAAACGTTTCCTGGCCATGTAGCGAGCGAGCCGCGTTCTAAAAGTTGTCTGCCACCAAAACAGCCCCCTCAGCCATAAGACTCGTTCCTGAATTGACAGGTCGTTCCGACCTCGACTTTCGGCTCTCGCTCGCATGTCCCGCTGTCGGGCTTCCGCGTAGAGAGCCAGCCGAGTCCGTAGAGAACCATGTCACGGCGGAGCGGGCGTCCATGCGACGATCACCGCCTTCGGGATCAATTTTTTGAGTGTCCCTCGATATCGAGGAGTCGGAGGGCTATGGTTGTGAGTTACCCGCGGATGTCCGTATATCATGACAAGTGTCAACATAGACACATCTTGACATTCCAATCGCCTGCATGCCAACCTGGACCTTGTCGTACCCGACCAATGCTCCAAGACCACCGGATACGATCATGCCATCTCGAGCATGAGCATGTCTTTGACATGTTCTCGAGCCTTTTGGGTGTGCGGCTGGCTACAGCGTCAAACACATTACTTCAGCCAAGGTTGTTTAGGGGATCGAGTTCCTTAAGGAACCCGACGTGCCTGTGATACCTTATACCCCTGGCTCGTCTCGTGTCCAGACCCTGCTTCAGCCTGGCGCAGGCGACACACATCTATAGCAATGTGTCGTCGACAATTTACAGCAGCCAGCTGCTCTTTGGAACAGAAATTCCTGTCGAAGAAATCTCTCAGGTGTGCTTTAATTCTGATAGCCTGGGCTGTACGGCATAATCTTCGTCGAATGCCTCCGACATCATACAGCCATACATAGCGGGTTTAGAGCGAAACTTGGCGCAAAGTACGGGGCGGCGCGGTCTCCGGTCTCTTCTCCTCCCACGAGACCACCCGCTCGCTCTCTCCACTTCGTGCCGCATTCTTCGTGGACTGCATTCGATTTCGAGGCCTCTGCAACATATCTCCCTTGTCATGAAACCGCGTAGGAGGGCACTGTGTGCGTCGTCCCAGCCGTACCGACTGGTATCACAACGCTGCTCACTGCTTCAACGCACTAACCTTTCAGCATGGCCAAATACCGAGTCGTGTTGCGTCACTCACATGTCCCAAGTCCCGTACATTGCAGCCACACCATTATGGTCCTCATTGGTCTTCATCTCCAGCTTCTCCACCATCGCTTCGAGAGGCGCGCTCAGGTCATATCGATCGGTCTCTTGCATGTAGTCGGCGCGCGTCCGAAGATGGACGTTAGGTCGATTCTTTTCGTCGGCCTTGTACTTGTCGTCCATGATGCCCTTGAGCATTTCGGTGATTGTCGCTTTTTCTGCCACGAAACCTTGAACGATCTCCGCCGGCCAAGCCGAGGACTCCTTGGAATGGAAGTCTCCCAGATGATAGAAGGCCCATGTAGCGGTGGACGAGCCAATGAGAGTTGCGACATTTGCCGCGACATCGCGCTTGCTGCCCCAGGAGGAGGACCAATCCAATCGTCGATCAAAGAGGGTGACTGGATCAATGGTCGGATAAGAGGTGTACGCGTGTAATCGTTGACTGAGAACCGTGGATATGTCTCTGATCAAGACGTCGTAGCGGTCGAATTGCTTGTCGAGGCCGAGACAGTGCGACAACAATTTTGTCAAGGGTGTTCCGTAGGAACGAAGCGAGCCTTGTAGCACGATTGAAAGCGTTTTAACCGTGGGCGGTAACTCGTCTGGGGCAATCCGGCGCGGCGAGTCCCATCCGCTGCTAGAGTACAATGAGAGCTTGTCATCGCGCTCGTGGATTTCTAGGCAGATCCCTGTGGCGCGGAGAGTCCCAGCAAGCTTCCACATAGCCTTCTGACAGACGGGCGACCGAGAGCAGCAGGGGGCTTTCGTCAAGCGCAGGATCTTGATATGTTTGACAAGAGGGAGAACGGCATTGAGTTTGTTCGTCCAGTCGCAGGGTAGCGCTGAATCGAGGTGGAAGCCGATCGTAAGCGCGATCGTGTGCTTGAGAAACGGAAGCGGCGTCATTGTCTTCTTTGCATGTCCTCGGGTAATTCGGGCGGGAGCGGTGAGATTGATGACCTTGAGGACCGTTTCGGTGGATATCAGAGAAACATGACGATAAAGCAGGGGACCGGCGGCCGTATAGAAAGGGATCGAGACGGTAAAGGCGCTTCGAAGTGTGGGCTTGTCGACGAAAAGCAGGATGTTTCGGATGATGTCCACGTTTTGTAGCGCTTCGGGGGGAGGAATGACGGGAGCGTGGATCTGGGCCAGCCCTTGAGGGTCAGGGGACGGTGAAGGTGTTGAGCGGAGGGAGAGAAGGGGTTCGGGGGACTCGGTCTGACGACGTTTGCGCGTTCGACGTCTGGGCTGAGACGTCAACTGAGGCGATGAGGTTGGCAGGTGGGGCAACGTACCGGCATCGCGTGTGGTGCAGTCTATCGCAGAAAAGTAGCACAAGCTGAGCAGTACACGATGGGAGAATGGTGCTGACGAGATGTCGATGCGGCGTGATGTGATCAAGTGAGCTGACAGTGTTTCATCCTCTCTCGCACAGCCCCTCGCTCCTTTCGGCAAGCGGTCATTGCGGCCGTCTTCAGAAATCCTCCCCACATCGATCACGCTTTGCATGCATCAGAGCTTGCCAGTTTCCTACACTCCTCGTCCCCCCCTTGCATCACTGCCATGACTGTCTGCTTTCCCGCTCCGCCGCTGTAATCTCATACTCACGAGGTCGCTTTACAGGATGTAGCCAGCCCAAAGCAGTATGTCGGCTACGTTCGGTGAACGAGAAGAGCGCAACATCAAGGCATGTACCCTGCCGGGAGATCACCAGAGTGAACACAGTCCAGACCGGTTTCTCAGCCCGCAATTTGCTGGCGCAGCCTGAAGCGAACGCAGCCAAAGCGAGTGGGATGGCCATCAGACCCCCGCTCGTGGATTACGGGACACCATCGTCACCTACGACCGATGGCCCGAGCGTATGATGCGACAGTGCTCGCTTGATCTCGACCTGATCGGTGAATCGCACCCTCCTTTCGGCATCACCGGCGAATGTGATGCAGGGGGCGCGTCGATCACCGGCCACTGGTGATCAACGGCACATAACTCGGCATGATTATGGGGATACAGGATGGAAGCAGTGAATGATCGAGCGACTGCGGTTTGTTGCAGCGAAGGTGGCAGTGAAGATGGACCTGATCGCCGGGACGGATGAATTCCCTGGGCACGATCAACACGTCACTCTCCGAATAGCCGATTGCAGCGGGGGAGCATCCGGTCCCAGGGTCAAACGTGTGTGTGACCCTGAAAATGCTGAGATGCAGGGAGGAGAGATAAGCAACACGCCGAGGGGAATGAGATGAGCCAATCAAAAGTCGGCAAACGAGGCGGAGGAGACCGGCGGCAGCGCGGGGCCAACGCGACATTACCCTTTCTTTCCCTCGGCTGCCATGTTTTCGGTCGCGTCTGACTGGCTGCTCCCCCTCCGACTCCCCCGAGCCCATCCACTTACATTCCCGTCCAGACCGGCTCACATCCTTTTCCCCCTCCTCGTTGTACACTCATCCATCTGCGTACTCTACTTCTTCTCACACCGCTCACTCAACTACTCACTCGCAAAGCCGTACCAACCAAAAAGCAGACGTTGTATCAACGTAGTTTTCCCACCGCCCAACCTAACCTGTACGTCTTGAACTTTGCCCACCCGCCATCGCCGATCGGTCCGGCCGTGCAAAGCGCAGCGCTGACCTTGGCAGCACCTCACCGTTCCCGTCCCACACCAAAGCATGTGTGGTGTCGGGTTCATCTGTCACATCAAAGGACATGCCGCCCACAAGATCGTGAGCGATGCTCGAAGCATCCTCTGCAACATGACCCATCGGGGTGCCAGTGAGTCGGGCACTGGTTCGTCAAAAGTCCAAACTGATCGGCAGCCGGTGCCGACGCCCGTGACGGTGACGGTGCCGGTGTCATGACCGGTATCCCGCACGACTTCTTCGTCCGAGAGGTCATCCACTCGTTCACCGCTACGCTCCCCGCCGAGGGCCACTACGCCGTCGGAAACATCTTCCTCTCGCAGACCGACTCGCAGTCCCAGCAAAACACTTTCGAGGAGATCGCTGCCAGCCTCGGTCTCCGTGTCCTCGGATGGCGAGACGTCCCGACCGACAACTCGATCCTCGGTCCCGCTTCCAAGTCCAAGGAGCCCAAGATCAAGCAGCCCTTCGTGGTGCTCGAGAGCCACTACGGCGGCGGACAGGAGTCGCAGGAGGGTGTCTTTGACGAGAAGTACTTCCTGCGCCAGCTCTTTGTGCTCCGAAAGCAGGCTACCCACAAGATGTGCGTCAGGAGTTTGTTCGCGTAGGTTTCGCTCACCCGCAGCGGCCTCAAGACCGGCTTCTACATCTGCTCCCTCACTCCCTCCAACATCATCTACAAGGGTCAACTCTCCCCTGTCCAGGTGTACAATTACTTCCACGATCTCAACCACGCTCTCTACGCCTCGCACTTTGCCCTTGTCCACTCTCGATTCTCGACCAACACCTTCCCCTCCTGGGACCGAGCCCAGCCATTCCGATGGGCCGCTCACAACGGAGAGATCAACACCGTGCGAGGGAACAAGAACTGGATGCGCGCTAGAGAGGGGCACCTCAAGTCGGAGAAGTTTGGAGACGACTTGGAGCGGCTGTACCCGATTGTCGAGGAGGGCGGTTCCGACTCGGCGGCGTTCGACAACGTCCTCGAGTTGCTTGTTGTCAACGGCGTGCTCAGCTTGCCCGAGGCGGTAATGATGCTCGTGCCCGAGGCATGGCAGAACAACGACCTGATGGAGCCGGAGAAGAAGGCTTTCTACGCCTGGGCGAGCAGTCTGATGGAGCCGTGGGACGGACCGGCTCTGTTCACCTTCTCGGACGGCCGATACTGCGGAGCCAACCTGGACCGAAACGGACTCCGACCCTGTCGATACGTCGTCACGTCAGACGACATCATGGTCTGCGCCTCCGAAGTCGGAACCATCACCATCGAGCCGGAGAAGATTGTGCAAAAGGGCCGACTGAAGCCCGGGCGTATGTTGCTCGTAGACACCAAGGAGGGCCGGATCGTCGATGATAGGGAGCTCAAGATGACCACCGCGCGACGCCAGCCATTCGCTGCCTGGATCGAGTCGCAGGTGATCCGCCTGCCAGAGGTGGTTCGCCGAGTCAAGCGACACGAGAACCTCGACGTTGTGCTCGACGACGAGCCGCTCTCGACCGACCCAAAGCTGCTTGCTTTCGGCTACACCATCGAGCAGCTCAGCATGCTCATGCTGCCAATGGTGCAGGAGGGCCACGAAGCGTTGGGATCCATGGGTAACGATGCTGCTCTTGCTTGCGTTTCGAGCGCTCCGCGAACGACCTATGACTACTTCCGACAGCTGTTCGCGCAGGTCACCAACCCTCCCATCGACCCGATCCGAGAGTCAATTGTCATGTCGCTCGAGACGATGATCGGCCGCGAGGGTAACTTGCTCGAGATGAAGCCGGACCAGTGCCACCGACTCCACCTCAGGAGCCCGATCCTTACGCTCGAGGAGATGGCCGCGATCAAGCACCTCAAGGTCTCGCACAGCGATTGGCCGTCGATCACAATTGACACGACGTTTGCCAAGAGCGAGGGTCTGCCCGGATTCCGCAATGCGCTTAACCGAGTCCGACAGGAGGCCCTGAACGCTGTCAACGCCGGCTTCAAGGTTATCGTCCTCTCCGACCGAGCCACCTCGCCTGAGAGAGTCCCGCTTTCGGCCATCCTCGCCTGCGGTGGTGTCCACCACTATCTTGTACAGCAGAAGAAGCGAGTCGATGTCGCGATCGTCGTCGACTCAGGTGAGGCGCGAGAGGTCCACCACATGTGTGTGCTGGTCGGATACGGTGCCGACGCGGTCTGTCCGTGGTTGATCATGGAGATGATCCACAAGGTGTCCCGGGAGGGCCTGTGAGTTGACGATCAGTGGATGAGGCAACGTTGACCCCAGTGCCAAGGACGGCCAGACCGTTGACGCGCTTATCACCAACTACAAGAAGGCCACCGACGAGGGTATTCTCAAGGTGCTCTCCAAGATGGGTGTCTCCACCCTCGCGTCGTACAAGGGAGCCCAGCTGTTCGAGATTCTCGGTCTGCACGAAGAGGTCGTTGCCGAATGCTTCATCGGTACCGCCTCGCGAGTCCAGGGAGCCACCTTCGAGCTCCTTGCCATGGACGCGTTCGAGTTCCACGAGCGGGCTTGGCCTACGCGCGAGACCATCTCCGTCCCTGGCATGCCCGAGTCCGGTGAATACCACTACCGACAAGGATCCGAGCTCCGAATCAACGACCCAGTGTCCGTTGCCCAGCTGCAAGACGCCGTCCGACAGAAGAACCAGAACGCCTACGATGCGTACTCGCGCAACTCGCGAGAGTCCATCAAACGTGTCACGCTCCGAGGTCTGCTCGATTTCGACTTTGCCAATGCCACGCCAGTGCCGATCGAGCAGGTCGAGCCGTGGAACGAGATTGTGCGACGATGTGTCACGGGTGCCATGTCGTATGGATCTATCTCAATGGAGGCGCACACGGCGCTGGCTATTGCCATGAATCGACTGGGCGGCAAATCCAACACCGGTGAAGGTGGAGAGGACGCCGAGAGGTCTATCCCGATCCCGGGACCAGGAGCCGACAATGAATCGGGGCCGTTCACCCACGCTATGGAGCTCAAGCCGGTTTGGGATTCGCGCCGATCGGCCATCAAGCAGGTAGCGTCGGGTCGATTCGGTGTGACGTCCAACTACCTCGCCGACTCGGACGAGTTACAAATCAAGATGGCCCAGGGTGCCAAGCCCGGAGAGGGAGGAGAGCTGCCCGGACACAAGGTCTCGGCCTCGATTGGCCGAACGCGTCACTCCACCCCGGGTGTCACGCTCGTGTCGCCCCCGCCACACCACGATATCTACTCGATCGAGGATTTGAAGCAGCTCATCTACGACTTGAAGGCGTCGAACCCGCGAGCTCGAGTCTCCGTCAAGCTTGTCTCCGAGGTCGGCGTCGGAATCGTCGCGTCCGGTGTGGCCAAGGCCAAGGCGGACCACATCGTCATCTCCGGTCATGACGGAGGAACGGGCGCGGCCAAGTGGACATCGATCAAGTACGCCGGTCTGCCGTGGGAGCTTGGTCTCGCCGAGACCCATCAAACGCTTGTGCTCAACAACCTCCGAGGACGAGTCACGGTCCAGACCGACGGACAGATCCGAACCGGCCGAGACATTGCCATTGCCACTCTCCTCGGTGCCGAGGAGTGGGGTTTCGCGACCACCCCTCTTATTGCTATGGGCTGTATCATGATGAAGGCGTGTCACAAGAACACCTGCCCCGTTGGTATCGCCACGCAGGACCCCGCTCTGCGAGCCAAGTTCGCCGGCCAGCCCGAGCAAGTCATCAACTTCTTCTACTACGTCATCGAGGAGTTGCGAGGTATTATGGCCAAGCTCGGTATCCGAACCATCAACGAGATGGTCGGTCGAGCGGACAAGCTCCTCGTCGACGAGTCGCTCCGAACGCCCAAGACCGCGCACCTGGACCTGTCGCCGGTTCTCAAGCCGGCACACCTGATGCGATCGGATGTCGCGACGTACCGAGTCCGTGCGCAGGACCACAAGCTGTACGTCAGGCTGGACAACAAGTTCATCGACGAGGCGGAGCCGGCCCTGCAGAAGGGTCTTCCCGTCGAGATTGACTGCGATGTGGTCAACACCGACCGAGCGCTCGGTACGACTCTGTCTTACCACGTCAGCAAGAAGTACGGAGAGGCCGGTCTGCCGCGAGACACTATCCACATCAACATGCGTGGATCTGCTGGTCAATCGCTCGGCGCTTTCCTCGCCCCCGGTATCACCATCGAGATCGAGGGTGACGCGAACGATTACGTCGGAAAGGGTCTGTCGGGAGGTCGACTCATCGTCTACCCGCCCAAGTCAAGCCCCTTCAAGGCCGAGGAGAACATCATCATCGGTAACGTGTGCTTCTTCGGTGCGACCTCGGGTCAGGGATTCATCCGCGGCATCGCCGCCGAGCGATTCGCCGTGCGAAACTCGGGGGCGACGCTGGTTGTTGAGGGTACCGGTGACCACGGTTGCGAGTACATGACTGGTGGACGAGTCGTCGTTCTCGGTCTGACCGGACGCAACTTTGCCGCTGGTATGTCCGGTGGAATCGCCTACGTCCTCGACATGGCGCACAGCTTCGCGCCCAAGGTCAACAAGGGCACCATCGAGCTTGGCCCGGTCAAGGACCCCCAGGAGGTCGCCGAGCTGCGCGCGCTGATCGAGGACCACCGACACTACACTGGATCCGAGATTGCCGACCGGGTCTTGCGCAACTTCCACCGATTCCTGCCGATGTTCGTGCGGGTCATGCCGCTCGACTACAAGCGGGTGTTGGAGGAGGAAGCCGCGCGCAAGCTGGAGGAGAAGAAGAAGCAGAGCGTGATCGACCTGATCCCGTCCCAGACGGCCTCGCAAGTCGACCTCGTCGCCGACGGCTTCGACCCGAACCTCCCGCGAAGCTCCACGGCGCTCACGATCCCTTCTCCCAAGCTCGTCACTCCGACGGACTCGCCCAACCTCAAGGCCGCCGAGCCCACCATTGTCGACGTCGAAGACGCCATGCTCGATGACAAGACTACGACCGAGCGCATGTCCAAACTCGACAAGACGCGGGGATTCATGAAGTACAAGAGGCTCAACGAGGCGTACCGACCCCCGCGCAAGAGGGTCAAGGACTGGAAGGAGATCTCCACCCGACTCAACAAGAACGAGCTCAAATACCAGACGGCACGGTGCATGGACTGCGGTATTCCGTTCTGCCAGTCTGATACTGGTTGCCCGATCGCCAACGTCATCCCCAAGTGGAACACGATGGTGTTTGAGGACAGGTGGCAGGATGCGCTGAACCGCCTGCTCAAGACGAACAACTTCCCCGAGTTCACGGGTCGAGTGTGCCCCGCGCCGTGCGAGAGCGCGTGTGTGCTGGGCATCAACGAGGCGCCGGTGGGAATCAAGAGCGTCGAGTGTGCGATCATCGACAAAGGGTTCGAGATGGGCTGGATGCAGCCTCGCCCGCCGACGCACCGCACGGGCAAGAAGGTTGCGGTCATCGGATCGGGACCGGCGGGTCTGGCCGCGGCGGATCAGCTCAACCGCGCCGGTCACCTTGTGACGGTGTACGAGCGTGCGGACCGAATCGGTGGTCTGCTCATGTATGGGTGAGTTGAGGTTGGCGCTGAAGGAGTGCTAGGCTGATCGCAGTATCCCCAACATGAAGCTCGACAAGCAGGTCGTCCAGCGCCGAGTGGACCTCATGGCCGCCGAGGGCATCTCGTTTGTCACTGGCGCGCACGTCGGTGTCAACACCGACGCGGCGCAGATCAAGTCTGAGAACGACGCCGTTATTGTCGCTACGGGTGCGACCTGGCCTCGAGACCTCAAGCTGCCGAACCGAGAGGTCGATGGCATCCACTTTGCGATGGACTTCCTCACGCCCAACACCAAGTCGCTCCTAGACTCGCAGCACGCGGACGAGTCGTACATCTCGGCTCGGGGCAAGGACGTCATCGTCATTGGTGGAGGTGACACGGGCAACGACTGTATCGGTACGAGTGTGCGACACGGGGCCAAGTCGGTCACCAACTTTGAGCTCCTGCCTGGTGAGTGCGAATGAAGGATAGACATGGACAGACGTATGCTGACCGCAGAACCGCCCGCAACGCGCGCGGCGAACAACCCGTGGCCGCAGTTCGCCCGAGTCAAGAAGACCGATTACGGCCACGCCGAGGTGATGGCCAACTTTGGCGGCAAGGATCCACGACAGTACTGCATCTCGACCAAGCGATTTGTGCTCGACGACGAGGGCAAGCTCAAGGGTCTCGACACGGTCCTCGTCGAGTGGACCGAGGTCGGCGGCAAGTGGTCCATGGAGGAGGTCAAGGGCTCCGAGAAGTTCTACCCCGCCCAACTCGTGCTCCTCGCCCTCGGATTCCTCGGCCCACAGAACGAGTGCATCAAGGCCCTCGAGGTCAAGCAGGACCCGAGGTCCAACATCCAGACACCCAACGGCAAGTACTCGACCTCGCAGGCGGGTGTGTTCGCCGCGGGCGATTGTCGACGAGGCCAGTCGCTCGTTGTCTGGGGCATCAAGGAGGGACGACAGTGCGCCGAAGAGGTCGACACGTTCCTGGCCGGCTCGTCAAGGCTGCCGTACCAGGGCGGTATCCCCAGGCGAAGCTGGGTCGCGCCCAAGATCTCGAGCGCGGTCTCGGCCGTCTCGGAGACGGCGAGCGAGCGAGCGGGCATGGACTCGGAGACGGTCTCTGTTGCGGCGAGTGCTTAGTGTGTTGAAAAAGGATGAGGGAGTGAGGTGCCGGTTGTACGCACTACAAAAAAGGATGAGGCTATAGAAGGGATTATGGCGAGCGGAAAATTGTCCGTCATTGTTGGTTCTGATTTGTGGACATCATTTGTATATGCATGTTTAGACTAAACGCGCTTGCGTCCGCGTGCTTCGTCCAGGTTGGGCGAGATGTTGCAGCAAAAGACCGTCGGGAGATGGACTGGGGTCGGGATACCTTTGATGATCGGGAGGGGCAAGCACGGGGAAAGGGCATGGGGCAGGCGTGACGCCGCGCGAGGGGGTCGAGGGGCGAGGGGAGGAGGGAAGGGGAGATGGTAGGTATAGAGGGCAGAGGGAGAGCCAAAGAACGGGAGTAGGGCAGAGCGGCTGAGGGCATGCAGGAAGGGCGGTGTCTGCGAGGTCTCGATCGGCGTTCTTTGCAGCTGAATTTGTGAAACTGAGGGCAAACTGGGCTGAGTCATATGCGCACACAGTCGAACCCGTGGCATGGGAGGGATAGCCCGTATGTGTGTACAGTCGAGTCGACAGGATGGATTTACAGGAACGAGCGAAGCGAGCCTGTCGAAGTGAAACGTCACGAATGAAGGCTGGGCGATCCGCAGGTCGAGAGGCGTCCCGAGGGACACGGGGAGGTTGGGCGTGGAGCTCTCAGTGGTTCAAGGAAGTTGGTCTTGGCCGGATGGAGGCCGCGGTTTGCCACGGGCGGAATCGCGGGCGTATAGAGCACCGTGAAGGTCTGCAGCCGGGCCTTGCGGAGGTGTATTCACCCTTGCTTTCTGCTCTGTCCATCGAGGGAGAGCCGGGGGCATTTGGCCTGCAAAGCCGAGGCAGTGGATGCCATGGGTTGGCGAATCACCACCCCTCCCTTTGCCACACGGCCCATCGGATAAAAAGGATAATATCTTTTCTTCTGGACGATCAGCTGATAACACCGACCTTGTTGACACACACTACGCCCTCCCTTTGACACTTCGCGGCCCGCTTCGCCGCCCCTGGTAGCATCCCTGCGCTCGAGGGTTCAGGACACGCAAAGCGCAGCTGCCTCGGCTGGCGTCACCACGCGGCGGATGTATAGCCCCGGGCGTTTATCTCGGCCCAGGACAAGGGATCCACATGTAAATAAGGCAGAACTATCCGCGTCGATGGTGAGGCAATTTCACCCCGCTACAATGTCACCGGTGAATCACCACGTCGAAGAAGCAGAGCAGGAGGTATCGCCGGCGGAACACGGCTCTTCTTCCAGGAAGAGAACCACGCGGGCTTGTGATGTGAGTTCGCCGATCGGGGTGTGGGCATGGCTGATGATAGGGGTGCAAGGAGTATGTCCGGACGAGGCCGAGAGGCATCCCAAAGTTGATGTGCCAGAAAGCGCCTCAAATGCGAAGATGTGAGACGCGATGAAGAGTCGGGGCGGGACTCGTGCAAGCTCTGCCGGGATGGACAGGAGGATTGTACGTTCACCGCGCCTGTGAGGAAGAGGTACGCTTGCCCACCGCGTTGAGCGGGACATACTAGGACGTGTTCGCTGAACGACAGGGGGCCCGTGCCCGGCAGCACCCGCGTTCGGAAGCGGAGTAAAGGACATGACGGCCCTCTGTTGGACTCTGTACCGCAGATGAGCAAGCCCAAAGCCGTCTCCCCGGTGGTGGCTGTATCAGCGGTACAACGGAAGATTGCACCAGACCCGCCGCGAGAGCCGTTCTCCCGCGACGCGGAGAGTCGGACGTTGTCGCCGCCAGTCTTGCCGGCCAGCTCGGGCTCGAGACCTTCGGGAAGACCACCGTTGCTGGGCCTTCCGCGGGCGATGGTGGACGACCTATTAGCGGTGTACTTCACCCACGTCCACGTGAGCGTGGTGCCGGGATACCGAGTCGGGAGCTGATGAGCAGAACGTCTGGCCGCTGATATACAAACCGCTGTTTGACATACACACTACCTCGGCGCCGCTTCTGCTGGCCATGATCAGTCTCGCCGCATGTGTCGAACCGTCAATCGCACACGAAGGAATCGACGGGGGCAAGCTGTTCGCTATGGCGGAGCGGAGTCTCCACCACTGCCGGATGGAGTCGAGGCTGGACATCGTGCAGAGCATGATCTTGATGAGCCTGCGGCAGACGGGATGTGGGGACAAAGGCAGCGCGTTCTTGTACGCGGGCAGGGCATGCACTATGGCGCTCAACCTGGGGCTGAACCTCGCGCCAAGGGCGGGAAGTTCAGATGTGGGTTGCTCTGTCAAGGACTTGGGGTATTGGGCTCACCTCAGACCGACGCAGAGATCGAGTCGCGGTCGCGGACGTTCTGGAACGCCTACGTCTTGGACAAGACTTTGTCGGAAGAGACAGGACGATCCTTCCTCCTTCCCTACCGCCGATGCTCGACCCCGTTCCCCTCGTTATCCGAGGCAGACGAGTTCGAGACATGGCCGCCGTTGACGATGACTTCGGCGCCGGTGCCTCGCAGCGTGCGGCATGTCGTTCCTAGACGCGGCTATGTCTTGAGCTGCTTCACATGGACAATCCGGCTAGGCATGATCGTGGAGGATATTCTGGACCTGGAAATAATCGGACCGCCCGTGGTCGAGCCATTCGACCGGCAATTCGCAGACAGGCGCAAGACCATGCGTGACCCGGTATCCGAGGCGGAAGGTATCGCTGATCAGCTCCGGCAGTGGAGGCAGAGCCTGCCGAAACACCTCGAGGTGGACAGCTCCTCGGCGGTGTCGCCCTTGCCGCATCACATCGTCGGTCTATCCGTGAGTGCAGGGAGGCCCTTCGGGACGGAGCTGAAAGAAGTGGTGGGCTACCGCGTCCATCCAGCTGTACTCGCGCTTCATGCATCGCCGCGCGCCAAGCAGCTCGCCCGTGATGAGCCGGGATGCCATGTCGAGTCGGGCGCACCAGGTCTGCTCGGAGAGCTCCAGAGCGGTCGTGGACATGCTGCACCACCTCGAGCGGCATGGACTGCTGCATCAGCTGAGCTCGGATGTGATCCACATCCTCTCGCTGGCCACGCTCTTCCAAGGTATGACCGTAGTGACTTGCAGAAACGCGTGGCTGATACCAGCCTTCGACTCGAGCGACCCCGATCCGAGCATATCGCAGACGGCCAAAGCGGACTTTGAGCGCTGTTGTCGGTGGCTCAAGGAGTTTTCCGGCTCGTGGTCCGCCGCAAGCTCGCACAAGCTCTTCCTCGAAGCGGGTACGTGCGACTCGTGAGCCGTTGTGCTCCGCTGACATGAAGTGATCCAAGGCGGGAGCTCTTTGGCCGAGAATCAAGCCAAAGGCACTCCCATATTATCCGACAGTCCCTCAAACGCCGTATCCTCATCCCTGCCCGAAGGCCTTCAGGCCGTACGCCGGAACCTATCGGTCGCCGAGACGACTCCCGCAACGTCCGGTCCCTCGGCGATGCTCCAACTGCCCGGGCTTTACTGGAACCACCTCAACCTCCCCGCCGCGCCGATGACATTCGACCCATCTTCGTTGGTCAACCCATTCGAAGTGGACCTCCACCCCGCTGCACAAGTACAGCCCACCCCGGTCAACTCGCAGCAGTACGCATGGCAGCCGCAGACCTCGTCGGCGGCCGAGCTGGATCACAGCGCGTCGGACGCGACGCGAGCGCTAGATTCGATCTTGGGCGAGGCGTCGACGGATACGCTAGACTGGAGCATGTTTGACCTGCCATTTAATACTGCCACGCCTACGAGTCAGCCGCCGCCGGATCAGTCGGCGATTCAGGCGGCGCTGATGTCGTTCATGGCCAATGCCGCGAAGGGGAGGTAGCTGGCTTAGTGCAGAACATGCAGATGCACGGTCATTCTGATGTCGTGTCGTTGGAGTCGTTCGCGATGGGGGGGTTTGAGCTGCAGAGCATACGCTCCGGGACACTCAATCGCTTCGACCGACCGATCAAGGCTACGTGATGCACAGCTTTCTGCCCATTGTATGCGCGCGGTCGTTGCCAAGAAGGCTTCGTATCCTATTTCATGCATGTTTCTCTCGATGGGACAGTGGCCCCGGCGCTGCGCGTATCATAAGCGATAAGACGCTCCGTCGTGTGCCCCTCCACACCCGCTCAGTCCGTCAGCTCTGTCGTGTCGACAGCAGCGACCTTGACGGCACTGTCCCCTCGCATGCCTGTGGGCTTCTTCGCATTCTCCTGCTCCTGCATGACGATCGCAACCGCCTGCGCCTCTTCGACAAAGTCGTGCGTGAGCGGTCCACTTGGGGTCAGTTCAATTCAGACGATGCAGCCATAAGCCGTTTGCAGACACGTACGTGAAGAAAGTCTTCCCCCCGATGCGCGGGAAGAACCAATATACAACGGCAAAGAGCCAGACACCGCTCGCGACGACGACGGCGTAGTTCATCGATCCCGGATCGGGATTTGTGTCGGCCGGGCTGGGCGTCAGTTGCCGCGACCAACAGACTGTGATGATGGCTCACAAGCAGAAGATGACCATTGCGAAGGACATCCACACGACGGCGATAGCGGCGATCGGTCGACTCCAGCGGCCCATGTACCACGGTCCGGGCTTCCATCAGCGACGTATCTCAGGGATGATAGAACTGGAAAGGCTAGACTCACCTTGAAGCGCGAGCCCCAGATCAGGCGGGATGCAATGGGGATGCCGTAGGCGAGGTACGGCCCCAGAATAGCCAGCGTGAAGATCGCACTGTTGTGAGCGAGGCCAAGCGATTCATTACGTGCTCGCTCACTTGATGGCGGCGTAGTTCACCGGGTCCGCGAAGCCAAGGAGACCCAGGGGTGCCGCACAGCCGACGACGAGCCAGACGGTGCGGACGGGCGTGTCCGTGCGCGGGTTCAGGTGGTAGAAGAACTTGGAGAACGGCAGGGCGCCGTCTCGGGCGAAGGCGAACGCCTGGCGGGACGAGGGAAGGACGAGCGAGGAGGTCATGGAGATTTCTGATGCTCAGCACTTTGGTCATACGCGCGATGGACAGTACGTACGGGCCACACACATGAAGCTCCACACGATGAGACTCCCGGTACGGCCAAAGGCGAGCTCGTAGATGTATGCCATGGGCTGCACGGAGTTGTACACGGTCTCGACGTCCGGTCTGGCGGTCAGAGATGGTGCAGCGCGATGAGTGCAGGGACGTACCCCATGGTCAGAGACAGGATGACTAGGATGATTGTGCCGAGCACGCCTGCGCTGCCGATGGCGCCTACGATGGCTTGACTGAGGGTGAGTCATGCGCTTCGGCCAGACTGTCAGACTCACGGGACAGCGATAGCAGCGTTGGACGCCTCCTCGGAGATACTGACGGCGCAGTCGAAGCTACCTGCCGGTCAGCACAGGAGCTCACCTAGCCCCGCCTAATGCAGAACCAGTATCCAGCTCACAGATCGTCCAGACAGGAGCGAGGAATGACAGGATGAAAGCAAAGCCGTTGGGCCAGCTGGTAAGGTTATCCCATCCCGTGAACGTAAAGTCGGCGGTGTTGAGCGAGTTGCGTCGGGCGATGGGCAGGCCGATGATGGTGACGAGGGACAGCAGCACGTTGAGCACAACACTCGGGGTCTGCAGTCGAGCGAAGATGGTCGGGAAGTACGCGCAGTACACGCCGCAAAAGGCGAGAATGGCGATGTACAGACCGAACGTCTGAGCTGCCGTCGAGGCGAACTCGGGGTTGTTGAGCGACACAGCCGCGAAGAACAGGGTCGCGCATGCCCACGCAAGGGACGACACGGCCGAGACGTTGCCGAGGAAGGATGAATCTGGCATGAGCGGGTGCGTAGTGGAAAGAGTGAGTAGGCGTACATCCAACGAGCCACGCAAGGAAGTTGCGGTACTCGGGCGGTGAGAGACGGTGAGTCCAGAAGTAGAGACCCCCAGAGGTGGGCATCGAACTCGCCAAGTCACCCTGGGATAAGCAGGACGATGATAAATCGCGAATACGACGCACCATGGCGAGGCCGACGAACATGATGAGGAACGCAGAGACGACCCAGCCCCAGATCATACTGGTAGGCCCTCCATATGGCTACATGGTGAGCTCGAAACCCGCGATGACCGCGAAAGACGCATACCATGTTGTAGATGATCGTACTAGCGATCGAAGGGACGACTCCCCTGCGGATGAGCAGGTGCGACTGGTGCCGTGTTTGAATACACTTACATGATGGAGAAGGCGACACCAAACGTCTCCAGCCGGGAGAAGGACCGTTTCAGCTCGGGTCGGTACCTGCTCTTAGACCATGAACACTCGTGCCATATACCACCCACCCAAGGTCCTCCAGCCTGGCATTGTCCTGGACTTGGCCCATCTTGGGCGGTCCACAGTCATCGGTGATCATGGCTTCACTCGGCATCTTGGACGTTGGACTTGGTCGTTCTGGGTTGGGGTGTGTTAACGAAACAGGGCGGGGTCGCTAACGAGATTGCGGAAGGGAAGGGGGTGAGGCTTTAATAACCGTTCTTCGGGGCGGTCTCCTGGCGTCGTATCTGGTGACGATAAGGCGGCAGGCGGGGGCTTCGGGCTGGTGCGACGAAGCTTGCTAGGAGGCAGCAGAAGGGAGGCGGCGGGTACGCAGCGGACGACGAAGTCTCGCTTGTGAGGTATCGCAGCACGATGGTACAGGAAGTGGTAATGTTCTGGCGTCAAGGAAGCGAGGCGTCGAAAATAGGTCACGAGGCTGAGGGGGGTAGTATACCCATGGTGAGGCGGAAGATACGACGGATGAAGTGGGCAAGGCGGATCATCCTGCCGAGATAGCTTGAGCACGAGGAGGGCATCCTCCCAGTGGGTCCGACTCGCCGGGAATACCGGCAGATGGTGCCAAAATAGAGCGTCGTATGGCTTATCATCGCTTAGTTCTTCCTGCTTCTTCACCCTATCTAATTCTTCCGACGCCGTGGTCGCCGATGGCACATGTTACCCCTTTGAGCGACCCCGTGGCACCCACCCGCGAATCATGTGGGCCTTCTGGCTGAATATCTTCGCGTATTCTTGCGGCAGGTGATCTGGTAATTCACCCAGGTGCTTGGTGTGTTTCCCGGTGCGAAGCGCCTAAGCCATCTACGAGGGTATATGTAGGCCATACATCATCGCAAAATGCCGCTGTACCCTCTCACCCCTGTCCACCCCCCACTCCCACACCTCCACTCACCATGGTCAACGCCTCTTCATCCAAGTCCAATGGCGACTCTTCGTCGACATACGCCCACCCGCTCGACCCGCTGAGCATCTCCGAGATCCAGCAGACGGTCGAGGCCGTCCGGTCATATATCGCCAAGGGGGCCAAGGCGCCCAAGCCGATCCACAATGCCCTGTTCAACTCGATCGATTTGCGAGAGCCGTACAAGTACGCGGTGCTCGCGTGGTCGGGCTTGTTCAACCGGGAGGAGATCATCGACGCGGGCGGCGACCCCGATGCGCCACTGACCCGTCAGGCCGAGGTGGGTTTGGCTGCGCTTGGGCCAATGTGGTGCTGACGGCAGCTGCACATGATCGACCCCAAGTCGGCGCAGAGTTTCGAGGCGATCGTCGACCTGCCGTCGAATCTGCCCGGTATGAAGACGGTCGACGTGGCCGTCGTGACCGACTGGAAGTTGCTCGACGAGGAGCTGCAGCCGTCCTTGCAACCTGAGGTGAGGCCCACTCAAAGTGCCGGGCGGCAGGGCTGACGAGCAGGAGCTGCTCTGGGCCGAGGAGATCTGCCAGAAAGACCTCAAGGTCAAGGAAGCATGCGATGCGATCGGCGTCGACCAGTCCTTGATCGCCATCGACGGATGGTGTATCGGCCACGACGAGCGATTCCCGGGCGTGCGGTTGCAGCAATGTTTCCCGTTCCTCCGACTCCGACCGGGAGATAACCTCTACGCCCACCCCCTCGACTTTGTGCCCGTCATCGGTGAGCCCGACGCACCCACTCTCCCGGCTCAAGCTGACGTCAGACTCGCACACCGGGGAGGTCCTCAGCGTCGACTACCCACCAAAGAACCCAAACCCCGGAGAGGCGTACCCGCCCACCTCGGCTGCCGACTACGAGGCCTCGGTCAAGCGCAATCGATTCGCCCCGCCCATGAAGGCACACAACTACCTTCCCGAGCAAATCGTGCAAGACGAGCCGGACTTCAAGCTCCGCGAGACGCTCAAGCCCCTGCACGTCATCCAGCCCGAGGGAGTCAGCTACAAGCTCGAGGGCCGGACGATCAAGTGGGAGGGCTGGTCCGCGCACATTGGTTTCTCGTACCGAGACGGCCTGATCCTGTCGGGCATCACATACGACGACCCCAAGAAGGGGACCCGGCCGTTGTTCTACAGCCTGTCTGTCGCTGAGATGGTCGTGCCTTACGCCAAGACCATCTTCCCGGCCGCCCGAAAGTCGGCGTTCGACACGGGAGAGTACGGTATCGGTGCCCTCGCCAACTCGCTCGAACTCGGCTGCGACTGTCTTGGATCGATCACGTACCTCGACGCCCACTTCTCGACGCGGGCGGGCGGTATCGAGACGATCAAGTCGGCCATCTGCATCCAGTACGTCGCGGCGAGACCATGACCTTTTGAGTCCGGCTGACCTGCAGCGAGGAGGACGCCGGTATCCTGCACAAGCACACCGACTTCCGAGACATGAGGGCCCATGTCGCCCGGAATCGAAAGCTCGTCATCTCTAGCATTTGCACCGTCGCCAACTACGAGTACGGCTTCTACTTCAACTTTGCGCTGGACGGATCGATCGAGCTCGAGGTCAAGGCGACGGGTATCGTCAACGCCTACTGCCTGGACCAGGGTGAGCCGGTCGAGACGAGCCACGAGGTCGAGGTCGCCCCGCGCATCGCCGCCCAGCACCACCAGCACGTAAGCCACATCCCCAGCAACGCGACCTGCAAATGCTAACTCGCAGCTGTTCTCGTACCGAATCGACGCAATGGTGGACGGCCTGAAGAACTCGGTCGCCCAGGTGGACTGTGTTCCTGACGAGGGCGAAGTCGGCAGCGCGACCAACTTCTACGGCAACGGCTTCCACACCGAAAAGACCATCTACAAGACGGCCAAGGAGGCCGTGTCGCACTATGACGCTGCGAAGTCGAGGGCGTGGGTCATCCAGAACCCGAGCAAGACGAACTATGTTGGAAACCCCGTCGGGTACAAGATCTGTGAGTCGGCCGGGCGGCATATCGGTGCTTTACTAACGTGCAGTGAGCAAGGACATGCCGCCTCTGCTGGGCAAGCCGGGGTCGCTCGTCTGGAACAGGGCCCCCTTCGCTCGGGCAAACGTGAGTGGCATTGGTCCTTCGCCCACTCGGCTTACATTTCTTCTCCCTTCCCTCCCCCTACCATTCATCCGTTTTTTTTTTGCGTGGTTCCATGCTGACATGCAGATGTTTGTCACGCCATGGGCAGAGGACCAGCTCTACCCCTCCGACATTCACATCAACCAGCACAAGGGCGGCGAGCTGTTCGGTCTCGCAAAGTGGGTGGCTGAGGACGGCAACATCGACAACGCCGACGTTGTCTGCTGGCCTTGTGAGTGTCTACCACCCCTGTTCCTGTTAAAACTCTCGAGCTCACTCCAGGCTTCGGAGTCAGTCACACTTCTCGAGCGGAGGACTGGCCGATCATGCCGGTCGAGATCCTCCGGGTCCACCTCAAGCCCGCCAACTTCTTCGACGTGAGTTGAAAGTCAACTTCCCTGGCCGGTCTACCGCTGACAACCAGCGCAATCCGGGCCTCGACGTCCCCTCCAAAGCCGACATCAAGTCGCGCAATGCCAACGAGGCGTTCAAGAACCTGACGTTGAACGGTGACAAGCTGAACACGGCGGACGGGACGCTCGCAAATGGCGTGAACGGTGTGAACGGGAGCAACGGGAGCTGCTGTGGCAGCAAATAGGCCAGCGGTTCGGCATGGTGGTAGTTCGTCGGATACTGTTCTCTAGGCATTCTCGTTCGGATCACTTGTATGTAACATTGCATGATCGAGTTACTGTTATTGCTCGTTGCCTCCTGGGATCTGGGACGAAAGCGGGTTCGCGAGAAGAGGGAGAGGGGGAGCAAGGGCGCCGGGGCTGCCGCCTGATGCCCTTCTTTTACCCCTCCGTCTACCCCTGCCCCTTGCTTTTCCTATGTCCGCTTCCGAAGAGACTGATCTGCATCAAGTGTACCATCGCCGTCACTGGGACTGCCCATATCGCAAATTTGCATATCATACATGTCCATGTCCATGCCCAATGTTACTTCTCAGACAGTATCTCCCTCTCACATTTGTATCTATCTTCTCGCGGTATCGCCTTGCACGCCAGACGGGGAACAAAAGAGAAACAAAAACGAAAATTGGAATTAGGTCGAGCGGGGCTGTCCTGGACAAGACGCGCGAGTGGGGCTTGTGGGTGAAAAAGCGAAGGGTGGATCAGGATGTGGCGGATGAATCGTCATGTCGTCGCGGTGTCATGCAGGGTAGCGGGAGTCGTGAGGTCTAGGCGGGGCGTGGGAGGGGTCGTCAGGTCGGAGCGTTGTTGGCGCTTGGGGCGCAAAGGGGCTTTACACCCTAAGTCGGGCAGGGGCACTTGAACAGGTTCCCCAGCGCCGCCAGCGGGTTCTCGCGCACGCGCAGGCCCTGACGCTCTACCCTCGACAGCCCGCTTTGCAGCCTCAAGCCGCCCAGCGCAGCAGCTAGCAGCTCCGCCTCGTCCTTCTCCTTTTCCACCACCGGCACATCCACCACCGCGAGCTTCGCCCGTCCAGTGACCACGGCGGCAAGCTTTTCCGGGTCGAAAGCCACGCCGGTGCCCGTGAAGGCCGACATGAACGACGAAGCGAGCTTCGACGAGATGTGCGACTGCGCAGCCTGGGCATATGCCGACTCGACGTAAAACTTGGGTCGGACGTCCGAGGGCGTGTTTGTCTTCTCGTGTGCAGCTTCCCGAGCAAGACGGGACCACATTTGGATGCGGTACGAGTCCATCGACCGGAGGGAGAATGCATTGTTTTCCGACCAGTCGGAGAACGACCCGGAGAGATCCTTCTCGTTCGCCCGCGCACTAAGAGACGGCATCCGGGCGGAAGCGTCGTTCAGACCGGGGTTCATGTTCATCCGCGGGAAGTCGGCGAATCCGGTGAACGGGGTCTTGGCGGGCTCCGGGAGGGTCAAGTCGGGTGTGAAAGTCGTATGGCAGATCATGCTGCCACCATTGAGCGGGTCGTTGTTGTTCCACATGTTGAACGCGGCCGGCGAAGACGGCACGTCTTTCCGCACGTTGAACTTGGGCGTCGGGGCGCGTCGGATCGGTTGACTCTGGGCCGGTGCAGTCGGGTTCGCCTGGTTGTTGAACTGCGGGACCTGCGCCAGAGCCGACATCATCGCGGGCGACTCGCCCTTAAGGTTGGCTGTCTCGGGGTGGAGGACCGCCATCGTGCTCGCTTTCAAAGCGGCAAGCTCCCGTCTGAGGATCAACAACAGCCCTGGAAGAGAATTGAAATGACGTACCGAAGATCCTGGTTCTCAGATCGAGAGTGGACCAATTCAGATTTGATCGCGTCGATGACGTGGTCCCGGTCCTTAATGTGGCCCTCGAGCGTGCCGATGTAGTCCTTCCTCCTGTTTCGGAACGCCCGTGCGGATAGTTTGTTTCGGAGTTGGCGCTTCTCCTTCGAGCTGAGCTTCTTGTATTCCTCGGGCGAAGGCCTCCACGAGTCGTCGTCGTCGATGTCCTCGTCTTCTGCCCGGACAACCGAGGACATTCCTCCGCCCTTCTTTCCACCCTTTCCTCGACCGGCCGAGAAGATTGCTGCGTGCGGAACAAGCGCTTCGATCTTGGACTCGATGTCGTCGTTGAGCGCGGAAAAGGCCGAGCCTTGTCGCTCACTTCGGTCGTCGGCGTTGACGACGGGTGCGATTTGCTTCTGCTCGGTTATGCACACAAGCGGCTCATCGTCGTGCTCGATGTCCATGTGGATGGAAGGCGCCGCGGGCAAGACCGGCGCGACGGGCGCGGCCGGCATTGAGACCGGGGTCATCGACGTCGAGGTCGAGGCGGAAGGCTGGGCAGAGACTGGGTTGAACACCATCGCCGGCTGGACGGTCTTGGGCATGGCCATCGGTATCGGGCTTGATTGGTTTGGCGCCGGTGAAGGGACCGGCAGCTCCGCGCCGTATTGCGATTGGTACTGGATCATGTTGGTCAATAGTTCTTGCAGGGCCTGTTGTTGATCCACGGGCAGTCCGCTGAAGTCAAAGCCTTGCGCGGCAGGCGTCGCGGCGGTAGTTGCCGTCGACGAGGACGCGATCGACGAGTCGGCAAAGCCGAACTCGACGGGCTCCTGTTTGACGACCACCTCCTGCTTTGCCGGCAGAGCCTTCTCGATCGGTGCGAAGCCCAGATCGAAGTCGAATTGCGGGTCGGTGTTGAGGAAGTCGAACGTCGGAGAGAAGGCGCGTGGGGATGCGCATGTCATGGGCAGAGGAGAGGGGGTGTGATTGGGCGAGATCGTGTTTGGCGATTGGCCATGAGACTGCAGAGCGATTAGCACTGCTTTGCGCCATGCCATCATGGCGAGGGAAGTGAGAGGGAAGGTGTGGAATGGAGGAAGGGGGGGACTCACCGATGATCCCGAGTCGGCCGAATCAAAGTGTTCAAAGTCGAACATGTCGGAAAAGTCCTGCACTTTGTCCAGGGACATCTCGAACGGGTTCGAGCTCGAGTCGTGCGTGTTGTACGCGGTGGCGGACGATGAGGCAGTGAGAGCGGGCGAGATGGGTGACATGATGGTGTCGCTGCTGCGCAGGGGCGGTACTACCATGTTAGTCCTGCGCGATCGTGATGTGGGTGATGGTTATGAAAGAACAATCAACTATGCGAAATGGGGTGGTGCGGGAGGTAGGGTACAACAATGGTGCGGCGGAAGCGGTGGGGTGCGGGAAAGGGGGGTCCTTTGATGAGGTGGGGTCAAAGGCGGCGGAGGCAGGTAACACGGTCAATGCGGAGAGCGAGACACACAAGCCGTCCGTCACGCTATGGGTTGCGATAACAACCGGCGTTGCACTCGGTCGTCAAGCTCGAGAAGCGACGAAGGGGGTAATGCAAGGAGAAGAGGATGAAGATGTACAAGGGCTGAATACGGGTGGGAAAGGGAGACCTGTTGACGGGCACTCACC
>Ga0308169_10000594_pt1 | contig 50138 bp, 60 predicted proteins | sample PhyBR1_2_FD_202139 | JGI IMG/M metagenome (GOLD analysis project Ga0308169, IMG submission 202139) | Phyllosphere microbial communities from UC Gill Tract Community Farm, Albany, California, United States - DLSLSB.R1 | ecosystem: Host-associated > Plants > Phyllosphere > Unclassified | place... | reverse complement strand
CAACGTTTATGACGGCCAGAATAGACAGTGAATGATAAAGTCGCCTCTTTATCTTCGAAGGAGCAGGGCAGTGCGTAAAGTAGCGATGGCAATTGCGGTGTTGGCATTGGCCGGTTGCGGTGAAGGCAGAAGCGTCGATGCGCCCAGGACCAAGCCTGCCGCGAACGAAAGCCAGCCCCAGACCGGCGCGATTGCTGCCCAGGAATGGGATGTGCGGGTAGGCCCGCCGGACCACAAGTTGCAGGCGATCACCGACCTTACGGCCTGGTTGCTGGAACATGGTTTCAATTTTTATATCGTGAAGGTGGACGGCAAGGACGAAGTACTGCTGGGCCCGTTTGCCACCAAGGCGGAGGCGGAGGCCAAGCAGACGCTACTTAACGAGAAGATGGCCCGCGCCAAGAAAACCGACACGGTGTCAGAGGTCATTGAGCACAAAACCGTGCAGTAAGTGCCTGGTCGGGCGCAAGTCTCGCCCCTGTTCAACCGCAGGCTTTGAGATTCACCGGGCCTACAAACTCATTGCCGCGCCCCATCACACACGCCACGGTCTGGTTGCGCTGGCGCTCCCAGGCCTGCACTGGATAGGTCTTGTTCCAGGCTTCGTACAATTGGCGATCCTGTTTGGACAGTCGCAAGCCGTACTGCTTGCTCATATAGAAATAGGTACGGGCGATCATCCCCCGGATTGACGGACGCGGCATGACCTTCTTGGCCTTGAAGTCCACCTGGGTCAGGCATGAACCGTACTGCCCGCTTTGCACTGGCAGCCAGCCGAAACTGAAGTTATTTCGGTCACCGTTGACTTGCTTATCCGATAAGACGCCGCATTGACATCTTTACTGAGAATACATAAAACCTAGTAAAATCAATGGTTTTAGTCGGGTTTAACGTGTCATTTGAATCAGCAAAATCTTGTCAACGTTGACATTTTGACTCTTCAGCGCAGCCGAATTTATATCCGACGAACGGTAGGACTGTATTCGGATCCGGATGTACGTCCGTTCGAAAATGAGCCCATCCGACTCCCGCATCTGTTCATATCTCTGCCAGCGCTTTCCACTCCGTCCGCACAGATTTATCTAGGTGAACCCTGCCTACGTCGCCTGAAATGTCCCCAATTCCACCTGATGAGAATGCGAGTTTGGTCGACGCATCCTGACTATGCCCTATTCGTTCCTGAGGAAATGATGGTGAAGCGGCTACTGATTCCACCACCACCATCATCTAACAAACAGAAACTCAGCCGTCAGATTTTCGATTCCAAAGCCGGCGTAGTGTGGATCCCGGAATTCCGAGCTCCTTCGCTGCCTGCGACTGACTAAATCCTCGCGCTTTCAGATCCTGAACCGCCACCCATTTTTTGCGAGCCTCTTTCACCACCGCTGTCGTCAGAGTCTGAGGTTCGGTGGGCAGTTGAACGTCTGCGAGACTCAGGGTTTCGACTTCGGCCAGAGAAGCCAGGAGAACCTCACGCACTGTGCGTTTTTCGTGAGATGCGACAGCAAGTGCGAGAAGAGTGATGGGCTCTACTTTGAGGGCAGCAGCGATCTGAACGCTCATATCGACTGTGGCTGAATTCTTGGCGAGTTCGAGGCTACTTATGTTTGCTTGCGTCAGTGAGCCAGCGAGGTTTGCCTGGAGCAGCCCTTTCTGAGTGCGTAGCAGTCGAAGCACTGCCGCGTAGGAGTGGCGCAGAGACATCCAATGATCCCCATAAAAGCAGACGGTATGCCGTGTTTGCCTGCCGCCACACAAACATATATATTTGTATTGGTGGCGCTTTGCTCCTGAAGGCGCTTTAATTTACGAATATTGTCGAGATAGGCGGTGATGGGTGGTTAGTCCCAAGGAGCATGGTTTGCTGGGGGAGGAGGGCATTGAGCTCCAAGGTTCCGAACTTACCCTCGACGAAGCCGTCGCACTGGCCAGAAAACGCTACAAATGGATGCCCCTCTGCGTCGTTGAAGAATGGATCATCCTCGACGCCATAGTCACCGACGACGAGCGAGCCAAAGTAGCCGCCGCAGGCTGCCAGCCAATGTTCATGTTTGCCCACAAGGTGGTGCATGACGAGCAGAGGCGTTTCGAACCAGGTCATTGGGTGCGCTCAAGCATGGGCACCGCTTTCAAAGAAGGCTACCTATTCGAAACACGCAACACGGTCTACGTGTTACTCGGGCCTGGCCATCGCAAGTCATCTTCAATCGAAGCGATATTTTCCCTTTTCTGATTACCACCGGTTCTGCCGGGCAACTGACGTTCTCCAGCAGCTTGAGGCGACACATGTTTAGAACCATAGACAACGACCTGATAGGCGTCCCAGGATTGTTCGGGGAAGGCGTATCCCATTGGCGTGGAGTGTCGAGGCTGCTCCGAACTCCTTGGTACCACTTGACCCTCAGCGTCGAAAACGAAGGTCGGCTCAGCGAGTGTGCTGTGATGATTGACGACACGCGTCAGCTTCAAGAAATTCTGGTGAGCCAAGGCCCCGGCTTAAGTATCACCGAAGTCATGGCTGTGACGCCGTCCTGGATGAATAAGACCACAGGCTGGCAAATGGGGCGATTGACTAGGTTGAGCGTAGGTGAGGACAGAATTGGCTCTGAGGTTTGCGTCCTAGAGGTGGGTGAGGGCGACGTTTACCACACCTCGCACCAACCAGATTTCCAGATCGAAGTGTTGGCGAACGTAAGGCCCGTCTTTCTCTCAAGCATGATTCGATCAGCCTGAAATTACCAGTAATCCCCCACGATACCAGCGCTCCTGGTTACGTGCGCAATTCTTGATAACTACCTACAGACCGTAACCGGAGCTCAATGATGCTGGACACCATAGATGTAAATTTTCACGGAAAGCGCCACACAGACTTCGATCTCAAGCGAATCATAAAAGCCCAGAATCAGGGCTTTGATATGCCGGTCACTGCGTACCTATGCGGAGTATCCATTAGGGCGCGCGCAGGCATCGGTGTTGTTTTTGGCCACAAGCGGAAAGACCAATACGGCAGGTTCGGCGATGGCCATTTGATCAGGACTTCTGACGTGTTGAAAGTCGAACGCGAAGGCAGGTTTTGGGTGATGACGACGGAGAACTCGCGGTACGTACTGGTAACGTTTCAGAGGGGTAGTGGGCGTAAAAGTTTGAGAGATTACCACCGCCTGGCATCAGGGCACCCACACTTCACTCCTCGCATTCTGCAATAACCCTTTTCAAGTCAGATTCGACATATAGTGGGGTAGGTGTCTAACACTCTTTGGGCGTTTTGGACGGTGAATGCAAGCTCAGGAACTGTGCTTCACTGCAAAAATGAGCGATTCAGAAGAACTTTGGCCAAGGCAACATTTTACTGACCTTGCCGATTGAAGACTCTGGGGTGCGCGACACGGCGTTCGGAGCAGTCATGGCGTCGCCCCCAGAGTTAGCCTCTCAAGCAGCGACGGATGAACTACGCTGTGAAACGCCGTCTCGCCACCTCTATTTACATTCGTATGATCCGTATTCGAACGTCAAAGCTCTGCGTCATAGTGGGTCACAAATGCTCAGCTATGCAGCTATTTTCCGTTAGGCGGTTGTTTAGATAACTGCTCCACGCGCTGGGTTATGAACAAGTAAAGATTGGTAGAAAACATACCTACTAATATTGCCACCAATGACATAGTGTAAAAGCTATTAGGGGTGCTTAGTGCATCTTTCATATCAACCCCGCGTGGAGCTAGATGTGGCGCTACGAGAGACACCAATACTCCGCTCTTTATGCTTATCCAAGAAAAGCAGGCCATGAAAGCCGACCCTCCTACCAAAGGCAGTTTATCCACAATGCGCACTTCGGAAAGGAGCAAGCGAGTTCCCGCACCTACGGCACCTAGCAAGAATGGTATCGTGAGCAGTACCCCTGCGTTGAATGCCTGACTGAGAAAAGCCACAGTCTGCTCGTCAAGCTTGTAAACCCCTGGGTTTACGTAAACGGCGGTGGCAATGATGGACATCGCCCCTACAAACACTGCGAAAGCCAGGATCAACCTGTAGTTTTCGCTCCTCCTCTTAGCATGAGCGGTGGTGTCATCTACACCGACTGAAGCAGCTTCGTTGAAAGGGTTCAAATGGGACATCTGCTGATCCTGCGATGCATTTGAGGCGTTCAACGAGGTAGTGGATTGGTGATCCTGATCACACGCACAGCTCATGTATCTTCCTTAGTAATTTATTGCCATCGAACCCGGCAGGGATGTTCGGAACGGAAGCTTGTTCTTTTCCGCTTGACAAGCTTATACCCAAGCAACACGTGAGGAACTCCTAGCAGAAAACTTATTCAGAGTGCCTGAGATGATTACTTTTTGCGCCTACGGATTCCTTGATTGCGGATCCAGTCCTTGACCAACCGACTCAAAGTCGGCGGCTGGAATTTCGGGATTGGATGCGCCCTCCGGGGAAACACCTGACTTCCTTAAACTGAGAGGTTGCTCATTGATGACGTCGGTCGAAGGTATGTGCATCTAGTTGAAGTACCACATGCTTGGATAGTCTAGGGTAACGATTGCATCCTGCGTTCTTAGTTTTGGCTGAGGGACAGGGCGCTTCCCCATGCCCGAACACGGTGTCACGTGGCTGTGCCGCCTACGCCGGCGAGTTGCATTCTATGCGTAGCATGCGCTACAAGGTACAGTTTCACTTCATGATGATTGCTGCGATTTGGGCGGCCGTTGCGTTTGTTATGAGCTGGATTGCCATTGTCTTCGGGGCAAGCTCTTTCAGCGGATGTCGGGGGACGTTGTTCGTGGTAGCGGAATCTATTTGTCCCATAAAACAACGGTTCTTGATACGTGGAAGTCGATTGCACTCGCCTTGTTGGTAGGGCGGCTCAGTGAGCTGCACCGCTGATTTGGGTGTCTCTTCAGGCACGGTTGTCGCGAACCAAGACCAGTTGAAGCTGGACTTGGCCCTCTGGGCTTCCATCCTCACCTCTGCGGCCTTCGTGACCTGCGCGCTCCGGTTGCTTATAGCGCTGAGTTCCAGCGGAACCCTACATTGCATGAATTCTGGTAGTACCGTAGCGAGTGGGCTCCGCATAATGAGAGTAATTATTTTCATCAATGCAGAGCCCAGCCTGGTAGCTAATTCACGTGAAATTAGCCCAATGGGCATTGGTTCAAGGAGAGCAGGTTATTGTTCCAAGAACCATCAGCGTGAGTCCGCAGGTAAGCGGCTTTGCCGTTTTCCCTAACTACGCCGATGTAAGCCTTCTTCCCGCTAGCCGAGTCTTGGACATAAAAAGTATTCGATTTGGCATCGATGCTTTGAATGACCTGTTCCCTTGTCCATTTCCAACCCGCAGTTGGGTTGCCCAGGTGTGTGATGTGCTCATGGGCACTGTTAACATTCGGTTTGGTAATGCATGTAACTACAACATCAGCCATTTCGAGTTCCTTTCGTGATGATCATCAGGAGGCGGATTTTGTCCGCAATTCACTTTTTATTGGTTTTTGGCTACGTGTGTCAATGGTCGCTTGTTGTTGAATAAACGGCGCCAAATTGTTGGCTTTTTCAATGGCCGATATTGCTGGTTTTTGAGTGGTATGAGGCTTGGTTTATCGTGCGACCTCGTTAATCTTCTGAACCTGGGAGGAGCCTAACCGAGTGCTGTCCGGTGCCCACTTACGTATGAACGGGTGACTTCACCTTCAATTTGGGTGACCCTCGGGTACGGCTGTCGTGAACCAAGCCCATTTAAAACGGGGCTTGGCCCTCCGGGCTTCCATCCTCACCTCTGCGGCCTTCGTGGCCTGCGAGCTCCGCCTGCTTATAGCCCTGAGGCATCGGTAAAAGTCCTCGTCGCAAGTGATTATAGTTTTAGGCTGAAGGTTTCAAACAACTGTTATTAGCGCGCTTCAGCTTATGTCACTGAAGTCGCAGAATTCAAAAGCGTGAAATAACCTTTGCTCGCTAAAATGAGCTAAATAAAATGATTTTAATGCTGTAAACATGTCGTAATCAGGTTCGCTCATGCGCCAGCTTAGTGTGAGATATCTGTCGCAGATTACATAAATATCCTCTCCTTGTTCAGAGAATTGATGGTTCTGTTCAGTTACGTGAGCGATATCCTTGTTTTTCAGTAGGGTGATAATGTTATCAAAGGAATGACGTTCCTCTGTAGAAAGGTAAAGTTCAAGCTCTTGCAGGTTTATTTCTATTTTCCAACTCAACCATTTTGGCAAGTTGGCTCGCTGGATTGTTTTAGCAATTACCCTCCGAGCTGTAATAGGCAGTTGCGAGTAGTGTGCTGAAAACTGCTCTATTTGCTTTAGAACAATTTCTCCAACAACTGCCCTGTCACCAAGTCTGTCCCAAAGGTTGTGATGAGTAATAAATTTTGATGGCTCTCTCGAAGGCATGGAGAAATAATTCTGCACGTAACTGCTGACTTTTTCTTCATGAGTTTGAGGGATCCATACACTAAGCTTTAGTTTTATTTTTTTGGCGAGACTTGAAATGTCTGCGTCACTCAAGGACGCGATTTTATTTAACAAATCAGGTATTGCAATCGATTTGATTTCATATTCATTGTAGTTGTCAAGTTTTGGGGCGTATCTTGTTGTGGATATAAAAAGGAACCAGACTTCCTTTGCGCTTGGAAATTTGTTGCGTATCAGTGTGTCGATGGTAGTGGTGACTTTTTTCCAGGTTTTGGTTGTGGTTACTTGTAGACCTATGCCACCGCTTTGTTCTTGCCAGTCGATGCCTGGATGATTTCCTTCTATATGGTTTAAATTTTTGAATTTGTAGTTATAGGCAAGGTTTACTATGTCTATTAGAGAGTCTTCAGCGCCTTTTGCTTAGTCTAGCAGGTTTCGTTGTGCCTGCAAGTTTATGTGGTGTGTATAGGATGAAAATGTGCTGGTTATAAGCTCTAATTCTCGACCCCGGTCTGTTAACATTGCAATTGCTCCATTAGTTAAATTGATATGATATCGAAGTCAAAATTTTAGATAAATAGCATTATGCCACTTTGCGTAGCGGTTAACGCCCATAGCAGCGTGCAGGGCAGTCTGGATAGGTGTTTTCGAACCAGGATTGGGGCTTGAAGCATGCAGTCCCCCCGAAGTAATTGGGTATGCAGCGGGGAGAAGACGACTTGATCGGTTGGATTATTTTGATAACCGATAGAGCTCTCATAGCTTTAGCTTGGAATTTCTGCAGGAGGTGCGAAATGGGTCTGCACCGAAGTAGGTCTATGTCGGTAGATGGCCTTATACCATCATCGCCCAATTCAGCTTATTCTCCAACCAACCTGACTGGTGAATGCCAGCACATCACGGACGGAGAAAGGTAATGAAGCTGCACAGTGTTCGACTGAGTAATTTTCAATCCTTCGGGGAGCCAACCCCAATTTCATTTGAGGATTCCACCTTTTTGATTGGCCCTAATGGGGCTGGCAAGACCGCCGTCCTACAGGCGTTATGCCGGATGTTTTGCTTCGACCCGTCACTTCGTCGAATCCGACGCTCCGATTTCTTCGTTCCTTTCGATGAGGTTGAGGCCCCCCAAGAGCGCTCTCTTTGGCTTGAAGCCGACTTTCTCTTCCCCGAGCTGCTGGAGGAGGAAGACAACGCAACCGTAGCTCCTCACTTCGCCCACATGCGCATGGACTCACCAGATGGCATTCCTCGCGTCAGATACCGTCTGGAGGCTACGATGGGCATTGTCGGCGATATCGAGGAATCGCTTTTGTACGTGCTGGATGCTAGCGATGAGGGCGTTCCACTTACCACTGCACCGGTAACCCGTCATCATCGGAATGCCATCCAGATGCATTACCTACCTGCACGACGCGATCCGGCGGATCACATTACTTACGGGGCCAACGCGTTGCTTGGCCGTTTGCTTCGGGCAGTGGATTGGGAGTTGGATCGGGAAGTCGTTCAAAAACTAACTGATCAGATCAGCGAGTCGCTCTCCTCCAATGCTTCCATCAAGGCCTTCAGCGAAACCCTGAGCACCACATGGAAGGGGCTACATCGTGGCACTTTCTTCTCTGACCCGAAGCTGACTTTCATCACGTCGGAAATTGAGTCTCTGCTTCGTCACTTGTCGATCTCCTTCACTCCTGGTCATGACGATAATCTGGTGGACTTCTCGCGGTTGTCCGATGGTCAGAAATCGATGCTGTATCTCTCTCTGGTTCTGTCATCTCATGCGATAGGCCGCGCAGTGCTGAAAGGAGAGTCAAAGGCATTCGACGTACAGCGGCTCAAGCCGCCGTCTTTCACATTGATCGCAATTGAAGAACCTGAGAACAGCCTCTCTCCTCACTACCTAGGGAGAATCGTCAATGCTTTGAACAGCTCGATTGGCGGAGCAGATTCTCAGGCCTTGATTGCTACACACGCGCCCTCCATGTTGCGGCGTGTAGAGCCGGAGCATATTCGGTACTTAAGGCTCAATGAAAATCGAGTCACCAAGGTATCCACGATCCAGTTGCCCGAGAATGACGGGGATGCTCGCAAGTATGTCAGGGAAGCCGTCCAGGCGTTTCCGGAAATTTATTTCTCTCGCCTGGTTGTGTTGGGAGAGGGGGATAGCGAGGAAATCGTTCTACCGCGAATCCTCAAAGCCAAGGGTGCGCCTGTTGACGAGTCTGCAGTCACCATTGCTCCGCTCGGGGGCCGCCATGTTAACCATTTTTGGAGGCTCCTTGAGGGGCTGGGTACCCCGTATCTGACGCTACTAGATTTGGATGTTTCCAGATTCCAAGGTGGGTGGGGGCGGATTCACTACGTCAATAACCAGTTGAAACTTCACCATCCGGCGCAACAGCTACCGACCGATTGGGATATACCTAAGTGGAATGCGGTCGACGAACCAATCAGGAAAAAAAGCCGCTTCGGCGATGTTCAACTTGTGACGGAGCTTGAGCAACGCAGAGTGTTCTTCTCTGCTCCGATGGATCTGGACTTCTCAATGATCAAGGCCTATCCAACCGCCTATGGGGTAGAGCGTGCGGCGCCGGATGAAGGTACCTTCAAAGCGGTCTTGGGCAAAAAAAGGCATGAGCCAGAGCAGTATTCCGAAGAAGAACAGGAGCTTTTCGCCACCTATCATTCTAAATTTAAGCTAGGTAGCAAACCTGCTGCACATATCGCAGCGCTCGCCGAACTCACGGATGAAGAGCTCTTAGAAAACCTACCATCCTCATTCAACCGGCTTGCCGATGCCGTGATTTCTGCCTTGGAAGGGTTGCCGGAATGAGCGCCGTTGAGGCTTGGTCGCCCGCTGACGGGTTAACGCTCGAGAAGAATGCGTTGCTTGCGGTCAAGGAGCTTCAGCAATCACTAGCTTTGACGGCGGGGCCAGGAGCAGGTAAAACGGAGGTGTTAGCGCAGCGCGCCGACTTCTTACTCAGAACTGGTGAGTCCCGGTACCCCAAACGAATTCTGGCCATCTCATTCAAGGTCGATGCGAGCAAAAACCTGAAGCAGCGTGTACAGAAGAGGTGTGGTTTCGAGCTTGCATCTCGCTTCGATAGCTACACCTTTCACGGCTTCGCAAAGCGCATTGTCGATAGGTTTAGGCCTATATTACAGGGAGCAGACTACCTGGAGCCAGGCTACAAGATCGGTACCCAGTTCGTTAGTGGGAAACAAATCAAGCTCGACCAATTGATCCCGCTGGCCATCAAGATACTGTCCTCTTATGCGGCGGCTCGCAACGCTCTCTGCCAAACCTACAGCGATGTCTTCCTTGACGAATTCCAAGATTGCACCACTGAGCAATACGAGCTGCTGCACCTCATTTTTCTAGGTAAGTCTATACGCTTGACGGCTGTGGGGGATGTGAAGCAAAAAATCATGGGATGGGCGGGGGCAATGGACGGCATCTTTGCTCGATTTGTCGATGAGTTTGGAGCGAAGCCCCTTCATCTCTTCAGAAACTTCAGGTCGAAGCCTCGATTGCTTCGCATGCAAAACGAGGTCATTCGAGCCCTCGATCCTGACGCCGTCATGGCTGGGGAGCTTATCGCCGGCGACGAAGGGGAGATCATTGCTTACCATTTTGATAACTCTGAGCGAGAGGCGGCCTACATAGTCAATGCGATTCAGCAGTGGGTCACGGTTGACCAGATCCCGCTGCATGAGATCGCCATCCTATTCTCTCGGCAAATCAGCGACTACGGCACATTCATCATGGATGGCCTAGATGCTGCTGGCATCCCGTATCGAAACGAGCACCTATCTCAGGATCTGGTTAATGAGCCGGTGGCACGTCTGATCATCGACTACCTCGCTTGTCTTTACAGGCCGAGAGAGCCAAAAGGATGGATGCGGTTGATGGAGCAATTTTCTGTTGTCGATTCCGAAGACAGCGAATCCACGGTTCAGGCAATCTTTGAATTGATCTACGGAGCTCATCGTAAGCGAGTCAAGGCGTTAGGTCGGTCTGCTCAACCTTATGATGCCTGGTGGGAAATGGCTCAAGAGTTCCTTGAGCAAGTGGGGATACCCATGTTGACGTCCATGTCACCAGACTATGAAGCAAAAGCAAGGCTCGGAGAGGTTGTGGATCAGACCCATCAGCAGCTCAACAGGCTCCACGAGCAAGGTTCGGATCTGTTGAGTGCGTTGGATCGATTCTCCAATGATCAGGCAATTAGGCTTCTCACGGTTCACAAAAGTAAGGGGTTAGAGTTCCACTCGGTCATCATGCCTGCGATAGAAACGCAGACATTTTGGGGAAAACCCTACGAGGAGCGATGCTCTTTCTTTGTCGGAATTTCTCGAGCGAAAGATCGGTTGTTGCTGACGAACTGCGAGAAGCGCTTTACGCCGCCGACACATCCTGCAAGGTGGCGTGAGTCACGTAGCCAGCATGCCGAGTTCATAGGCTACATCGCTCCGTTCCTATCCACATGAGGCGTGAACGCAGATCGAATCCATCTGGGGCGAATCGACAACAATTTTTCTCAAAGGTCTCCCTGGGCTAGCAAATGAAAACGCCGTGCTCGTCGCGGCGTTTTTTATGGCTTAGAGAACTCGTCGACCCAGTTGCTTCATCTACATCGATTTAACCGATACCACGTCCACGTACTTGTACTTCTTCCGGGCAGCCTTCACAGCCTCCTGCTCAGCAAGCAACGAGCTCAACGTATCGGCCTCGTGAATCAACTCGATCATTTTCCCCTCAAATTCGTTTCCAACCATGAGAGTGACCTTTAGCCTAGGCGTGAAAGCTTTTGCCACTTTTCTGTTCAGTTGGGGAGCTTTTGCTGGCGTTGTAGGCATCACCTCTGGCTCAGGCTCCTGTACTGGGGGGGCAGACACTTGCTCATCTGGTTGAGGCGTACCGAATAGAGCACGACGCATTTCTTCTTCAGTTAATTCAGAGCTCATAGAACATCTCAAAGTGGGCGGTAATCAGCTCGACGAATTCTACTAGGATGGTGGCTCCAGCGTGTGCTCTGGAAGCATGTGTGCCACTGTGAGTTCGGGCTACGTGCTCGCAACATTTCAACGTGGTAGTGGGCCTGATAGCGATAAAAATGATGCACCGTAAGCTCGGCTATTGAGGGCTTAAGGGTTCATCGCAATGGTTGTCTGGCTTCGTCTTCGACAACTGAGTGAACTGCTCCAATGCGTTCTGGAAGTCCTTCAATGCAAAGCTTACCGGCTTGCTCTCGGCGATCCATTTTGTCGAGATTCCAACTTCCAGTTTGTCCGAAATACTTCGACCGAAGCGCCGCCAGTGTACCGTGTCAGCCTCGATTACCTGCTCAGCGACCAAGACGATACAGTCGAAATTCATGTCATCGCTACAGACCAGCAACGGCACGATTGTGGAGCTTCCATCCTCCGCCGGGATGATGCGACGGTTCGCAAGAGCGTCTTCGTCTTCGTCGATAAGGCAGATCAGAGAAAGACCAAGGCTTGCGACGTCTGACCATTCGAGATGAGTGGACAGCCATTGCTCAATTCCAATGCCGTCAATCATTAACCATGCGCAAGCGCTCCTGGCGAATCCAGGTCGGTAGTAAGCGGCGCTGATAACTTGATGCATCGCGAAGTCCTTCAATGCAGTGCGGCGGTGTCACAGAGAATGATGATACTCCAGTGATATCACCCTACGCGTCAGATCGCTACTCTCGGACGCTTGAAGGGCAGCCTATATTGCACCTGGACGGACGGGCAGATTTCAACCTTGGTACAACGATGAGGACGAGGTCGGATTGCGAGCATCTTTTCCCGTCGGGCTTCCCTGACAAGCTGCTCCTCCGATTGTAATCAGTTACGATCCTGACGACTCATCAACAATCGAGATCGTGTCATGCAAGATGGCTGCTGGCCCTTCCATCTCTTCGGTGTCAATTTCGCCACTGAATCCGAGGCGAAGAAATTTGTGTTTGAGCAGTGGGAGCCAGAGCCCCCTGAAAGCGTAAGCGAAGCCGAGTACATTTCGTGGGAAGACCGCAATCCAACCTGGCGTCTAGCGGAGGAGCTGGGGTTCTCTATGGATTCAGATTTCGTTGAGCTTGCCGGCACCCCACAAGACGTCATAGCGCAAATCCGCAGTCAGTCCGAGAGAGCGTTGGTCAGCTCTAGGGTAGGAGAGTTCACGCATTTTATAATGTTGGGTTCGAATGCCATCTGGGGTGACCGTCGTTCGACTTCTACCCAAGTAGAGCCGCTGGTGCGCTTGCCGGAGAGCACTGCAACCATCACATATCTCGGCCTGTTCAACTGAGCTGACGGCTTCATAGGTTAGGCCCGTTTTTGACCAGGGGCGGGCACTGGATTAAGGCTAAAATTGTCCTCATTAGGGGCGGATGACGATTCAACAAGACGTGAAATTATGACCAGACAGCTTGTCTACCAACGAATACGAAATCGAATTGTCGAGCTATTTGAGTGGCTGATTGAGTGCGAGAATGAGCCACCTCGGTGTGGTATGAATGAGTTAATCAATTCATGGGAAGATTGGGTGCCAGCTCCGTCGCCAAAAGGATACTTCGTCGATCAAGGGTTCACTCCAATGCAGAGCGTTTTTTTGGTAAATGAAAGCGCAGCCATCGAGGATTTTTGCGAAGCAACACCTAAACTCATAGAGAACGACGCTGCGGCAATTGCGCTCCCTCAATGGCGCCTTGTCATCGCTGCTGCCAAGCCGACGCTATCTGCGATGAAAGCGAGTACCAAAATGTCGGAGGAGAGTGACGACAGGCTCGAGCGTTGAGTTGCTGGCTCTTTAAGCAAGGTATTGCGTACGATTTTGCCAGGGTGCAGCAATCGGTCAGAAATAGGTAAGCGTCCAATCAAGTCATCTACCGATCCAGTTATCAGCACGAGGATGACTGCTTTTCGCCCATGCCGTAAGGTTCGCTACCAAAATCGCCACAGCCTTCCAGTGGTGGTAATACAGCAAGGAGAGCGAACAATGAACACCTTCAAATCATCAGTTCAAAACGTAGCTGTGGCCATAGGCCTCATCGCAGCAGTGACAGTCGGCGGATGCGTCATGATCCCTTACGACACGCTGGAATCAAAAGCCCAAATCCAGCGCGATCTGAAAATTGCACCATCGGATATTCAAGCCGTATCGGAAACTAACTGGTGCTTGTTCCCATATGGAAGCGAAGGCAGCTGCAGGGCCACTCAAGGCCTGGGAGTGTTGACCAGCAAAGGCCTGATCCTCAGCCTCTACAACAACCACACCTACACTGAAACCGCACGCATCCTCCCAGAACAAGTGCAGTGCGTGAAGACAGTTGGTGGTCGCACTGGGGTCGAACCGTTCGTTGTATTCACCAAAGACCGAGCGATCATGCTCGCCGTCATTACGCCGGGTGGGCAAATGAATGTGCCTGTGAAAGTCAGTTTCTTTGATTATCTGACGAAGCCAGGGCAGCACGTCTTCACTGGGACGGATGGCGGATATGTGCGCAAGTCGGGTCGAAAGCAAGCCGTAGGCGGAATGGTGTCAGGCACTGCCATCCCGTGGCATACAACACTCGACGTAACCGAGGTTTTTAACCCTTGCCCGCAGGTTACAGATTAACGAGGAGTGGCGCGTTCCCTCGCAAGCGTTGCGCGCATGCCGAAGCTCGTTGGTGTGAAGGATGAATGCCCGAAGGGCCGAGACGCCCCGGCGGCTCGGCTCGCGAAAGCCGCCCTTGAAGAGGCTGGGTTCGAATGCCATCTGGGGCGACCGACGTTCGACCACTACCGATGTAGAGCCGCTGATGCGCTTACCGGAGAGCACCGCAACCATTTCATATCTCTGTCTGTTCAACTTAATTTGACTGCTCGAAAGGGCGTCTGTGTTCGGCTAGTAACTACGGTACACGACTGGCGTGTTCAGCCCGAAGCCCGTTCACAATGAGCCGCAGTCGGCTAAAAGCTGCCACTACGCCGGCAGCGGCCCATAGGCACGATAGGCCTCAATCAGAGTATCGAACAGTGAGATGTCTGACCTGCTTCTTGCGATAAGTTGAGCACCCGCCACAGCCGAAAAAATAGCGCGCGCACGCACTTCGCTATCGGCTGCCTCGCAGAATTTCGCAGCGACAAGCATCTGGCTCAACCAGGCAATATTTACCTGTGCAAAAGCCTGAATCTCCTCGGCCATTGCAGGGGGGAGATTATCGATTTCCGCCCCCACAAAGCTGCCAAGACAAAGCCGGTTTTCAGCCTCAAGTGAGCGACGAAAGATCTCAGGAAATCGGCGCAGAGCTTCGGCGGGGTTCGGGGCTTGCTCAGATATAGCCTGAAGCGCAGCCGCACCGTCTTGCCAATACCTCTTGGCAACAGCAATTCCCAGATCCGCCTTGCTGGGAAAATGGTAATAGATGCTGGCTGGCTTGATTCCAACCTCATGCGCCAAATCGCGGAAATTCAGGCCGTTGTACCCCTGTGACTGGGCGATGTTTCGGGCAGCCAGGAGTATGGCCTCGCGGGCGTTGTTGCTCATAGTCGTGCCTTTCGTACGTCGGACGAGTTCTGGGGAGGCGGGCTATGTTAAAGCAAAAAGTTCTAACATTCGTTAAGTCAGTAAATAACAGAGTATTTAAGCTGTTCAGTGTCCACATTGCTGGCATAAATCGAACGAGTCATGCTTCGCTCATTTTCAACCATCTGAATCACTCGCACCGAGACCGCCATGTGATGGCGATCCCGACCGCTCATACTGCCCATTAAGACAGATTAGTCTGAGGGCAGATCCAGTTCTGGTATACCACTGTTGCGATCAGCGTATGCAGTCTGGAAGCTTGGGCGTTTCTGCCAGCTCTGCCAGTACGCATCCAGATGCTCAAAGCGTTCGTCTAGCGGGGTGGCGTTTACCGGGAACTTGGAAAACGCAATGGCGGTTGCCAGCGTGATATCCGCAAACGTGGGATCGGTACCGCCCAGCAACCATTCTCGACCGTCAGCCAAATGACGATTCACCAAGGCCGCGTGTGTCAGCGCCTCCTTACGGCAGTGTTCGCCCCATGCCTCGTTCTTCGTCAGTTCAAGTTTGAAGCCGAGCCCTGTGTGCAACACATGAAAAGCCGTGACGATCCGATAGAGGATATGCACCCAGATCCTATTATCCCACATGTTGTCCAGGCCTTGCTCTAACGCAGTCTCACCCATGATTTTGCGGCCCGGATAAGACTGGTCGAGAAAACGAACGATAGCAGGCGTTTCAGAGATGAAGCTGCCATCTGCCAGTTGGAGCGTGGGTGTTTCACCCCATGGATTCATATTTAGGTGACGCCATCCGCGCTGCTCGCCACCAGGCGCCATGTCATAGATGGTTTCATCGAACTGATCGGCAATGCCTTTTTCATGCATGAATAACCGAAGTCGCTGCGGATTGGGGAAAGCCGAAGGGGAAGTGAATAGCTGCAATTTGGTAGTCATGGCCCAGTCCTGAATATGTGAATTCAAACCTAACTGTTGTTAGGTAGATATACCATACGAGTCAAATCCACCTGAGTCAAGAACATACCTAACATTTGTTAGGCTTTGGCTGTGTCTAAAATTAATTCAGCCCATTAGGCTTACGCGGATGCTACTGGTAGGTGCAAGGTTTGACGGATAGGTGTTGCTTCGAAAAGTAGAGTTTTCATGCCGTCCCCCAGAAGCGAGAGGAGGCTGATGACCGATAGCTCCTATCGCACCACAGGCGTCACGCCATCGCGAGCGTTGCAGGAACGCGTCTGAGGTCAGTGCTTTCTTCCGTTTTCTGCTAATTATTGAGCCGGCGGTATTGGCCTGGTGGGAGGTGATTAAAGTTATCCAGGCGCTCCCATCTGCATTTAAGCCCAGGCGCTTTAGTAATGGGATTCCCCCGATCTGTTCGTACTGTCCTCCTTCGATTTTCCGAGCTTGATCCGGGGCTTGCTTTCCACCATTGGCGCGGTTGAGCTGCAGACGCTTGGAACGACCCGCTATGCCTGTAAGTCTACCTGTGTCTACTCACGGGTAAGGTACAGCGCAATGGATAAGACAATCACCGTCGATCAACTGGCTACCACCGACCTTAGATCCATCAACGAGATATGGCTCGCTAATACTCATACTCAGCTATGCCTATGGCGTGGCGAACACGTATTCACACACGAGATGATGAGCGAGGGCACCCACGATCAGAATGTCCGACGTCTTTGCGTGAAGGTGGTTAATCCTGACGATCAGGCTGCATTGGCCAACGTTGAGTTGATGGTGCGCGAACGGTTGGAAAAGATGGGGAGGGAAGGCGAGTTTTATCCGGCTGAGGAGGCCGACACTCATCAATAGCACCCAGCAGCTTTGGAAAAAAGAAATTGGGTGTCGGCTAGTCGTGAGTGCCTTAGTACGCCACGCGAAGATGTATTGCGATTTCGGTTTTATGGGCAAATTGCACTAATTCTGTGTTTTGGTGCTCCTGTACTGTTCGTTCCACCAGGTGACAAGCTCAGCATGCTGCTCGTGAGTGATCCATGCGAAATTTTTTTGTCCGCCGGGTCGCCCCCGAAGACTAAGGGCTTCGTATACCACTTGATCTTGCCAGCGAAACGCTCGTCCGGTTCAAGGTAAATCTGCTGGGGAAAGGTAAACGGCATGGCATAGGACGCATCGAGTGGCAGCGTTGGAATGGTAAATATTACTCCGGAAGAGTTGATGACGATAAAGTCATCCCATCCTCTTAGACCTGATAGCGTTTACCCCGGAAGATGATGATCAAATCCGTAGGCCTTCATGGCAGCTAAGCTCTCATCCTCCGTGAAGATTATGAAATAGTCGTCGTTTTGCCAACCTTCGTTCATGAGGGGATGACTCACTTTTGGCAGACAGGGAGGTACTCGGGGTGCTACCAGCGTCTCGTGGCCGACAGAGAGCAACGGTTGCTTACAGTCGGATGATTGTCTGATCACAGAAGGGCTGCATTGTTTTGGTACAGGCGCAAATCACTGGGAGCGTAGACGTTGCCATTCATTCCAGCAGTCCTCCGCGACGATGTCTGGATAACCACGATCTTCTTCCATTGCCAAGGCTGCGCTAAAAGGCAAAGCGATGCAGGTGGATCTGTCTCGGATTTCACACACCTCAATCTCGGTAAGCGGCTGGCCCTTTTTATCCTCGGCGGCTTGCAGCACTGCCGCCAGAGCCGGCACAAAGACTAGACATAACGGATCTGTAGTCATCAGTTTCTTCCCTGAGTCGATTAGAAATTGCATGGTAAGTCAGTTTCGGACATCAACATTACCTCGAAGTGCGAACGTCAAAGTTAGCGTAGCGCGCTGCTATGTGGTGGCAGGAAGACTTATTGTCGCTTGGCGGCAGACCTTCAATGATGATCCTGAAACGCTTAGGATTACTCACTCAATTCATTAACTAAATGGAGCAGGCCACGGTTTATGGATATCGAATTTCGCGGTAACGGCAAGCGTGATAATCCGTCCGCAGGTACATGCGATGAGTACGGCGTGAGCGGGATTACCAGCTTTGACGATCTGACCGAAGCTCGTCGTAAGATTGCTGAGGCGCATCCAGGCTTTAAACCTCTGTTCTCGCTCGATGATCTGCACCAAGCCCGCTACACATCTGGGCATGTGCGCAACAATCTAGGGATGGACGATGCATCGGAGGAGGACATAGCGGGCTTACCTCCAGAGTGCTTTGAGAATGGCGAATACATAGGCTATTCGACGACGAAAGCGGAGTTCGCGATCTGCCTTCGCAATTTCACACGGATGGTTGCAGGCACGTCTTTTGAAGATGCTTGCGCTCATGGTTTGACGCTGGATGAGCAGGCCCTGCAGGAGTGGAACGGTTATCAGAACAACCCTATCTCTCTTCTAGAGCAGCCCCTTTCAGCTCTCCTGGTGCCCGTTCAGCAGTCTTGCCAGGCACTCGCAGCTTTTCCGAATGGCTATTTCACTTCCGACCTGGATCCTGCGAAAAATTTTGCGGTTGCGCGTCACTTTTCAGAAGTACATGGCTATGAGTTGATGGGCGTAGGTGCTTCTTACATAGGCTTCATTCGTGCTGAACCGCCTGATACATCACTTGCTAACGTCGTAGCCAAAGACTTCTGTGCGCTCTATAACACTAGCGATGAAAACCTACAGGTACGTGTTTCCAAAGTTGCGCAGGCGATCTCCGGTCGGACGCATCTTTGGCTCCGTTACGTGGAGTGAGCTTCGTCGCATCCAAAGTCCGGCTGAATAGTTAACAAAGCTTGTGAGAGGTCTGGAGCTTTTTGCCGCCTTGTATGAGGGCAGTATCCACACATCCACTACAATCAGGCACATAATTGGCGCTGCTCGTTTTCCGCTACGTAACCTCAATTTCGTCTGATAGCTGTCGATATGGAGAGCAGCCGTCCCAAGCTCTGAACAAGTTTAAGCCTACCCAATTCCCGCTGTTTACAATTGCCTGCTGACAAAAAGGATTCTGTACATGCTTTTTTCCCTGCTCGACAAATTCTTCAATCGACCGCTAACTGATGAAGCATTTGCCAAGAAATTTATGGATTCGACTCGTAAAGCTGGCTTCAGCGAGAATATGAATTTTGAGAAGAACGAGTTCCGCATCCGCCATGGGGATGGATCGTACTTCAATCTCCATAATGCCTTTCGCGACTATCAAAATGCAGACAAAGCACAGAAATCCGCCGTTCTGACCGGATACGTATCGACGCTGTTAGAGGCGGGTAGAAAAACCGAGACAGTGTTTGATAATGTCAAAGCACAGCTGCGTCCGGTGATTCGCAACCTTGCCATGCTTGAAGAAATTCGACTGGAACACGCCCGTAAAAATGGCGACAAGCAGTACGATTATGTTTCACAGCCTTTGGGCCGAGACTGCGTTATTCTGATTGCTGTCGATTCGCCCGAGTCCACTGCCACCCTTACCAATGGCCCCGAAGCACATTGGGGTGTGACGATGGAAGAGGCGGTAAAGATCTCCATCGAGAACCTGCGTGATACGACAAACGAAGCCTTCGGGGAGATTATTCCAGGCCTATACGCTGGGGAGTGGGCGGATGGGTACGACACCAGCAGGGTGTTGTTGCCAGATGTCCTTCAGCGCGTGCCAGTTAAAGGTCGGCCAGTGTTCATGGTGCCCAGTCGAGACGTCCTGATGGTCACTGGAGACAAGGACGAACAGGGAATTCGTCAGATGGTAGAGCTTGCTTTCCAGGCTCTTGAAAGGGGGCGTGCTGTCTCTACCGATATTTACACCTACGAAGGTCGCGATATCATACCGTTTAACTGTGATGATGAAGGGGTCAGCAGTCGGTTGGTTACACTGGAACATTTGCTGCTGCAGAGTAATTATGCCAATCAGAAAGAGTTGCTCGACAAGCTCAATCTGGAAAAGGGCATCGACATCTTCGTCGCCTCCTACAACCTCTTCCAAATGGCTGACCAACCAAACCAAACGGTATCGATGAGCTCCTGGACAAAAGGTGTGCTGACGCTGTTGCCCAAGACAGATCGCGTCGCGTTGGTTGAACCTGTTGAGGGTGGGGAAGCGACAGTCAAAACCGTCTCCTGGAGTGAACTTGAATCCGAGCTTGGCGATCTGCTGGCTACAGAAGCGGGCTATCCACGTCGCTATCGGACACTGGGATTTCCTTCGGTTGAGCAGCTTAATCGCCTGACTACCTCGTGATCAGTGCTCTACTCTGGCGCACTGCAATGGAGGTATCGCTGAGCTGGCAAAGCAGCAGTCGCAATTTATCATTGCGATAAACTCCCCCATTTTGATTGCTTATCCTGGTGGGAAAATTTGGGAGTTTACCGATGTGGGGTTGGTGGCTTCTCTAGCGCTATTGAGTCGGGCCGCAAGATCTGACTGACTTACTTCAGTTGGTGAGCCGCTATGCGCGGGCAGGCTGTCGTGAACCGAGCTCCCGCGTCCCGCCGTATCTCGGCCCTGCGGGCGTCCATCCTTCACGCCTTCGGCTGTGCCAGCCTGCGCGCTCCGCTTGCGTCGGCTACTCAGCGCTTTCCGAGGTTATGTCCCCGAGCAGCTTATAGAATCTAAACATTGAGACTTCTGCTTCATTCGAGTGTCTATTCTATTAAGAAATGACAGTACCAATTGCTCAGGAAGCTCCCATGTCCAAACTCGCAGAATTCCGCCAGCTCGAAAAACACCTCGCCGAACAGCTCCAAGCGCTCGAAGCCTTGAAGGGTGATGCTGGCCTCAAGAAAGAAATTGAATTCGAAACGAAGCTGCGCGATTTGCTCGCAAAATACGGATACAGCTTGAAGGACGTGATCAACCTGCTTGATCCACAGTCCGCGAGTCGTACCTCAGTGGCTGAGCCTAAAGCCAAACGCAAGGCCCGCCAGGTGAAGGTTTATAAGAACCCACACACCGGTGAAATCATTGAAACGAAAGGCGGGAACCATCGCGGCCTGAAGGAATGGAAAACTGAGCACGGCGCAGCGACTGTCGAGTCTTGGCTAGGCAAGTGATTTGAAATTGATTATATGAGGGCCAGTGATGGCCCTTTTTTTAGGGCCTAAATTTTTCTGCGCCGGCAGCGCTTCAAGCAATAGCGAACGCTATGACCATCGTTGATGGACATTGCGCAGCTAATCTGAAAAGGCTTCGATACCAAGCTTTGGAGTAAAAGGTGCAGATATATCGCAGATCAACCCGGCAGGGTTAAAAGTAAACACCGCTGATCCATCGAAAGCGTTTCTGAGTGTGCCCCCTATCATCAGTGTCCCATAACCCTGGCGGCTAGGCTTTTGCACCGTAGGCCCTTCACTTTCCGTCCAACAGATGCTCAAAGCTGAGTGTGTATCTAACTCACCCCTCGGCAAAATATTCCATTTTATCTCCAGCACGCCGCCGTCATTGGACAGAGAACCGTACTTCGACGCATTAGTCCCTAACTCATTGATTGCAAGCGCCAACGCGCAAGCCGAGTCGGGGGACAAGATGATTTCAGGCCCGCTTATAGATATCTCATGCTCCTTCAAATAGGGCGCTAGGATTTCTTCTATAAGTTGAGATAAGCCCATTGCTCGCCCACTGAAAGCAAGTGAGTGAGCGCGATGCATCATGGTCAGGCGTTCGCCGAAAACCCTCCGAAAATCGCTAGGGTTGGGGTAGCGTTTGATCGTCAGGTTGGCTAATCCCCCGACGGTCAAGTAAAGGTTTCGAACACGATGCTCCAGCTCTCCCATTAAGAGTTGCGCAGTTTCCCTGGTTCTACTGTATGCGCAAATCTTCGCGCAAAGCGCTGCGAATGATCCCAGGAATTCGATTTGCTCTAGGTGAAGCGGCGCCGCTTTAGGATGAATGACGGCAACACTGCCATGAGCTTCGCCGTCCGAGGTGAGTGCAGGTATAGAGATAAGAGACGCTAATTCGTATTGTGCAAAGAGCTCTTTCCACTCATCTGAAAAGCGCTCGTCGTTAGCCACGTCTGGAACGTTGATTACCTTGCCTGTCAGTACGCCGAGACCGCACGATCCCCTTTTTCCGTTAATGACATTACCTTCCAGCCTACGAGCGAATTCATCTGGCAGGCTGGGGAAAATTGAGTGGCGAAAAGTTCTTCCCGGCTTATCAAGGACGTTGATCCCAACAATGCATCCAGGGAGTTCAGCCTGCAGCATGCACGCGATTTCGTGCAGTAAGAGATTTGGCGGTGAGCCTGATGACATGACATCGAGCGCACGATTGAGAAAGTGCTCAAGCATCTGATGCATGCGGACAGACCTTAGGAAAAGACAACGCTCATTTTACATAGCGAAGCCCAGTGTGCCACCGGGGGGAACGTTTCGTCAGATTTTAGGGATTAAGGAGGCAGAGGTCTGGAGGTACGCAGTCATGTTACTCAGATGCGCTCCTAGCGAGTGCTGTGGTGATTCGATTCTGGAGGGTTGCCTCATCAAATGGCTTTTGGATGACTGAGGCGGTCTCGAGTCCAAGTACATCAATGTCAGCGTATCCTGTCACAAATACTATGGGCAGTTGGGGACGCTTCATTTGAATAGCTGAGGCTAGTTCAGAACCGGTCATGCCAGGCATTGCAAAGTCCGTAACCACAATGTCTATGATTTGATCGATTTTTTCCAGGGCTTGAATCCCATCGCATGCCTCTATTACTGCATAACCCAGCGATTCAAGCATCTGAAGCGTAACGGCTCGTACAGCCGGGTCGTCATCGACCAGGAGTACAGTCTTTCCCCCAGCTTTTGTTGTTGAAGAGGGAGGCATAGCTACATTCGCCTGCTTCTCGGTTGACGCATCCACGCTAGGCAAATACACCCTAACAGATGTGCCGATACCTTCTTCTGACTCGATGTTCACTCCACCACCTGACTGCTTCGCGAAACCAAAGACCTGTGCGAGCCCTAAACCTGATCCTTTACCCACACCCTTGGTTGTGAAAAATGGCTCGAAGGCTTTGAGCAATGCTTCTGCAGACATTCCACTACCGGTGTCACTGATGGTCAAAACAGAGTACGTACCGATTTCGGGATCTTCAGGGCGAAGCGGAGGATTTTCGACCACGAGGTTAGACGTCGAAAAAGTGATAGTCCCGCCGCTAGGCATTGCATCTCGCGCATTGATTGCCAGATTAAGGACGATCATTTCTGTTTGAGTGGGATCGCCCATAGCATTGCGAAGGTGGGGGGAAAGATCATACCGAATTGAGTTTTTCGCACCCAACGCCCTGGCTATAAGGCTTCCCATGTCTCTGAGTACGTCGTTCAGATTGATGACGACTGGTACCAGGCGTTGCCTGCGAGAGAACGACAGCAACTGTGCTGTGAGCTTGGCACCACGTTCTCCAGCCTCTTGGATGTTAGTCAGGCGGCTGATTGTTCTGGCCATCGTTCCCTTCTCGATATCCCGAATGGCGAACGTTGTGCTCGTCAGGATAACTGTCAGAAGGTTATTAAAATCGTGTGCAACACCCGCAGTTAGCTGACCGACTACCTCTAGCCTTTGCAATTGCTGTAACGCTGATTCAACCCGTTCTCGTTCTTTGATCTGGTCACGTAAGCGTTGGTTGGCAGCAGCCAGTTCTTCAACCACGGCTCTTTCATCAGTGATATCGCGAACGGCGGCATACATAAGTCCGTTCTCTGGAACAATTGTCCATGACATCCATCGGTAGGCGCCAGATATGTGCCGCAGACGATTCACAAAACGGGTTGAGACAATCCCGCGTGCGATGTTCTGCGTTTCTTTGACAGTGGCCTCAACATCATCAGGATGTACGAGTTCCCATAACCTCATTTCGTTGATCTGGGAGTCAGACCATCCAAGCGCAGACTTCCACGCGGGATTGGTAGCTATGGGCGTCATATCAAATCGTAGAACGGCCAAGAGCTCCCTTGATAAGTCCCAGATTCGATCTCTCTCAAGCGTCCGCTGTACGACTCGCTGACCAAGTTCCTCATTGCGTTCAACAAGTTCATTGGTCGCACGTTTGCGTTCGCTGATGTCTTGCACTATCCCAGTGAAACGAACGCATATGCCATGTTCAAAAACGGATCTGCCACTCGCGAAGATCCAGCGTTCACGATTCCCTTCAAGGAATATGCGGTACTCCACCTGATAGTTCTGCTGAAGTGTGATTGCGTTATGAACGTTTAGCTCTACTAAAGCTCGGTCGTCAGGGTGGCAACGGTTGAAAAAATATTCCAAGTCGATATTGGCTGTAGGCGGTAGCTCGTATAGAGCTTTGCAGCGCTCGTCCCAAAGCAACCGGCCTGATACAAGGTCGAGCTCCCAAACCCCCATCATGGCAGCTTCAATCGCGAGCCTTGCCCTGACTTCAACCTCTTGCAGTGCAGCCTCGGCTTTAAGCCGTTGTCTGCGCTCTCGAACCTCCAGGACTGCACGCCGGACTGCTTTCGGCAGCATTTTCATGTTCTGCTTTAGAACGTAATCCACTGCTCCCATGCGGATCATTTCTACAGCTTGCTGCTCTCCAAATATCCCAGACAGGAAGATAAATGGCGTCTCTGGGGAGAGTTCCCGAGCGATGCTCAGAACCTCCGCACCGGAGGAGCCTGGAAGTAGGTAATCGCACAGGATGACGTCGAAATCAGAAGCACGAAGCTCTCGCTCAGCTTCAGAGTGGTTGTGCACTAAGGTAGCGTCGACTTTAAAACCGCTAGCCTCTAAAGCCAGAACAGTTAACTCAGCGTCATGCGGGCTGTCTTCAACCAGCAAAATTTTCAGCTTGTTTAGAGGCATTGAGGTGAGCTGTTCTTAAAGTCGCTGATGTCAAGGATTGGGGCGGCGTACAGCTCTGACAGAGCCGGGTGGTGGTTCGTTCAAGACTGCCCAGAAAATCCCTAGATCAGATATTGCTCCCACAAACTCTTTAAATTCAACGGGCTTCACCACGTAGGCGTTGACGCCCAGTTGGTAAGCGCGTGAGAGGTCTGGCTCCTCTCGAGATGATGTCAGCATCACTACCGGAATGCTGCGAAGATCCTCAGTAGCTCGAATAGCCTCCAACACCTGAAGACCATCGACTTTGGGTAGCTTTAGATCCAAAAGTAGAACCGCCGGATTTCCATCACCTCGGTCTGAAAACGTGTTGCGTTTGAATAGATAGTCGAGCGCTTCCGCGCCGTCTCGAACCACGACAACCTCGTTTGCGAGCTGGCTTCGCTCAAGTGCCACGAGCGTCAGCTCTAGGTCGTTAGGGTCGTCTTCTACGAGCAGTATGGGTTTAAGCATGATTAGATCTCTTAATCGTCAGCGCACAGGGCTGAGATGTTTTTTTGGCAATGAGAATGAGAAAGTAGCTCCCTCATTCAAGCTGCCTTCAGCTTGAACGGTGCCGCCATGGCGCTCAATGATGCGCCTGACATTCGCCAGTCCGATTCCGGTTCCTTCAAACTCGTCTGAACGGTGCAGTCGCTGGAATACGCCGAAGAGTTTTTCCGCGTATTTCATATCGAACCCAACACCGTTGTCTTTGATACTCACTACTACACTGTCCGCAGAGCTAAACGCCTCTACGTGAATCACGGCTACCGGCTCGTTTCGAGTATATTTGATTGCATTGGAAATAAGGTTGCGCAGAGCAAGGTGCAAAAAGGCAGGGTCAGCAATGATCACCGGCAGATTTAGAACCTTCCACTCAATCGTACGGCCTTCGTATTCTGGAGCCATCTCACGTTTGATCGATTCGATCATCGCTGCAAGGTTGACCTCGCTGAGCCTCATTGCTGAGCGTCCCATCTGAGAGAAGCTTAGAAGGTTATCAACCAGCGTTCCGGCAAATTTAGCCGATTCGCCGATAGTCCCGAGGAAGCGCTGGCCGCGCTCTGTGAGGTTTCCTTGCTCCATATCTCCGAGCAGCTCTGCATAGCCTGCAATGTGGCGTAGAGGGGCACGTAGGTCATGTGACACGCTGTAGGAGAACGCCTCGAGCTCCTTATTGGAACGCTTGAGTTCATCCGCCATTTGAGCGAGCTCTTCAGCCTTGCGCAGAACAATTCCGAGAACGGCGAGGCGCAACTCGGCTACCCCTTCTATTTCACTATCGTCCCAAGGAGTGGAAAAGCCTTCCACGGTCTCATGCCACATCGCAAAACTCTGACGGGGTGACAGTTTCCCACCATCACCAATCACTTTGTCTGGTTTTCCGGCCCAGTTCACTACGTGGGCTTGTTCCGGTCTGAACCAAATAATGTAGCTTGAATGCACTTCTGAAATGGATACGGAAAGTAATCCACCTACGGATTTCGCAATGCCTGGCAGATGAGGAATATCGCGTCCGACATTATCGCTTGAGAACACCTCAGGGCCTTTACGCTCGTCCAACCAGGTTGTCAGCGCTTTAACCTGATGCTTTGTAGGTGTCACTCCGTAAAGATCGCATTCAGCATCTGAGACTACCGCTGCACCTGATGCTCCGACGAAACCTAGAAAAACGTCAGGCACGGATTGAATGCCTTTAAAAACGCTGTCGTGGTCTGCCATTGCTGCCAGCATCTGCACGATTTGTTTACGTAGGCTTAGCATCTTTTGGCTACGCAGATGCGCAACCTTGGTCTCCAGCTGTAATGACAAAACCCGGCCTAACAATTCGCAGGCGGTACGTGATTGAAAACTGACGGCTCGAGGTGACTTGTTGTGGGAGGAAATCAGCCCCCATAGCTTTCCATCCATCACAATGGAGATCGACATGGATGCACCTGTTCCCATGTTTCGCATGTAATGAAGGTGCACCGGTGAAACACTGCGCAGGGTTGCGTAACTCAAGTCGAGTGAAAGCCCAGTCTTGGGGTTTTCAACGGGTATAACCGGAGATGGTTGGTAATCGACGTCGGCAATAATCCTGATTCGATTAGCGCAATAAAGCTCGCGTGCTTGCTTTGGGATGTCTGAAGCTGGAAAGCAAAGACCGAGGTATCGGTCGAAACCTTCATCGGCGAGCTCCGCATTCACAAAACCGTTTCCCGCCTGATCGAATCGGTAGGAGTTAACTCGGCCATAGCCAGTGATGCGCTTTACGAAACCTACCGCTCGTAAGCACAGATCATCAACGCTTTCGTCTCCACGCATCTGACTGATGAATGAGCGAATTAGGGGGTAGAGGCGGCCATGTGCTACAGCAACATCGCTGGCAGGTTCGAACTCTGCAATCAATACACCGTCATTCCGATGAAGCATCATTGCCATCAGCGTGCCTGTTTTCTCTCCTTTTAGGAGAATGGCGTCACCGACGTGGAATGCTTGAAGTTGCTCTTCATCAAGCTCACTCAACTGATCGACAAAAGCCGACCCATGCTTGATCAGTTCGTCGAACCCAGTACCCAACAGATCCGCAGCGTTGACGCCAATCCAATCAATCACGTTGGCACTAGCTTGCATGATCGTCATCGATGACTCATCGATTGCCAGTAGAAACCCCTGTGGCTGGATGCTACCGGGCGTTCTGATTGGTTCCCGCGCGCAGTTGTCGATGGCGTTTTGAAGAGACTGCGCATTGTCGGTGCTAGTCAAAATCTTTTCCTCTTTAAGGCGTCAGAAGCGGTTGACGAGGGCTTAACAAGCTTTAGGTCGCCAATTTCATTCGCTCCAAAAAGTCGGTCATACGTTATCAAAGTTTGAAAACAGATTCCTTGAGAGTTCCGTATTTAAAGCGCCGTTTCCGACGAAGCAAGGTTGGGGCTACAGCGCTACGCATCAAAGCGTAATGACTCGTAGTGTCCGGCGCATGGTGGTTGGAGGATCTTGAGGCGGTGCATCAATTCAAGGGCAACAGGCTATAGCACCGAGCATTCTTGGCAAATGAGCGTACAGTCTACGTTGCATCACCAACGGACAATTTCCATTACGGGTGGCAAATGATGGAACTACAGAGCGACTGCAGCTTGGCGAGGCGTGCGGGAACTGAATTGCTCGCACGCGTTGCTGAGGCAAAAAACAGAATTGAAGTTATCCGTCTGGAATGTGACGCTCATGCTCTTCTGTGGAAGCTGGAAATGGAGGAAGCTCTTTCGAGCCATGATGCTGATAATTTTCGCGTCCTCCTTCAGGTTCGGCTTGAAAAACGATTGAGTCGATTTCGGACGCTATGACTGGAGACATGTCAAACGTTTCTTCAAGGCATATACTCTGAGCATCTGACGGATGCAGCTGCTCAATCTTTCTTCATTCAGAACAGATAGCCTTATCAGGTGCACCAAAGGGCCTGTCGAATGCCCTCTATTTCTTTTCACCGCGTCTTTGCTTTGTTGCGCCGGCAACGCTCCGAGCAGTAGAGCAGCTCTTGCCAGCAGTGCGTCCATTTCTTTCTCCAAGTAAATGGTAGGCCACAGGTCATGCAGGTTTTGACTGGAAGCTCACTCTTTTTCAAAATCCCCTGCCTTCATCCATTTCTGCGAGCAACCACTGTCCACATTGCCACAGCGCCTGCTGTTTGGATTCATCCATACGGTCGAGGTTTTTATAAATCATGGCTATGCGCTGATTGCCGCCAAGGCGGTCGCCGTGGCGCATCAGAAAGTGCCAATAGAGCGAGTTGAATGGGCAGGCGTCGCCTGTCGTGCTTTCGCTTACTTTGTAAGTACAGCCTCGGCAATAATCAGACATACGCTTGATGTATTGCCCGCTCGCGCAATAGGGTTTCGAGCCTAGATATCCGCCGTCTGCGTGCATAACCATGCCGAGTGTATTGGGCAGCTCCACCCAATCGAAAGCGTCCATGTAGATTGCCAGATACCACTCACATATTTGGCTCGGTGCGATACCTGTCAGCAGGGCGAAATTGCCAGTCACCATCAGACGTTGAATGTGGTGAGCGTAGGCATGCTCAAGGCTCTGGTTGATGGCTTGGCGCATGCAATTCATCTGCGTGTCGCCCGTCCAGTAGAACTCTGGGAGCGACCGCGTATTACCGAACGCGTTGCCATCGGCATAGTCAGGCATTTTCAGCCAGTAGACGCCTCTGACATATTCCCGCCAGCCGATCAGCTGTCGGATAAAGCCTTCCGCAGCGTTCAGCGCGATGTTGCCTGATAGATATGCCTCCTCCACATCACTGCACAGCTGACGAAGATCCAGCAGTCCAATATTCAGCGCCGCGCTTATTCGGGCATGAAACAGGAACGGCTCGTTACTGGCCATCGCGTCTTGGTAGTCGCCGAAGGCTGCTAGGCCCCAGTCGAGGAAGTAATCCCAGAGGGCCTGAGCTTCAGCGTGGGTTACCGGATAGTCAAACGTGTCGAGAGTGCCATAGTGGCTTGTGAACTCCTTGGCCACCAACGCCAGTACATCGCGAGTGATTGCGTCAGGAGTAAAACGCGCGCGTGATGGACGCCTTACGCCCTTGGGTAAAGCCTTTCTGTTTTCCGCATCAAAGTTCCATGCGCCTCCGACCGGACTGCCGTCCCCATTGAGTAATAGCCGGCTCTTACGGCGCATCTCGCGATAGAAGAACTCCATGCGCAGCTGCTTTTTGCCATTCGCCCAGGCAGAGAACTCGGCACGGGAGCAGAGAAAGCGGGAATCCGAATGCCACTGTATCGCTAAACCACAATCCTTTATCGATTGCTCCAAGCGCCAGTCGCCGCACTCGGTGATGTGGACTTCATCCGGTCGCAAGAGTGCGTGCCACCGCTCTAACTCGCGAGGCACCGATCCAGTATTTTCTGGGTCATCAAGCTTTACGTACCGCACCTTGACTCCCTGTTGCTGCAACGCCTCGGCGAAGTGGCGCATAGCACTGAAGATGAGGGTGATCTTTTGCGGATGATGAGGAACATGGCTGGCTTCCTCCATCACCTCGACAAGCAGCACAATATCGCGCTGTGTATCCAAGCCCTGCAGTGAAGCAAGATCGAACGAAAGCTGATCACCCAAGATCAGTCGCAGGCTGCTAGCACTCTTCATCATTACCTCTGGCAGGCGCAGTCTTGCTGTCTGGATCGCGTTTGGTAACAGGCACTACGCAGCCCTCATCGCGACACCGAGCGCTGCCATCAGGATGGGGCAGCCATGCTAAATGCGGACGCAAGCGGCAAAATAGGCGATAGCCAAAGTTTAAAAGTGGCCTAGTCAACCGCCATGATAACGGCGCGGCCCAGATACCAAGGCCCGCAGCTCGCCAGCTCCAGAGCGTAGCGTCTAAGCCAGTTACCCAGGTTCCATCGCCCAGCCTGGCGTGCAGTATCGACTGCATTTCAACGACCGTTAGCCCAAGGGATTTTGCGTCGAAGGCACCATCGCTGATATCAACGAATAGAATGCGATTAGGCGAGGCCCGCTCCCTTAGGAGCTTGATCTCCCGGGCGCAAATAGGGCACTCGCCGTCGAAATACAGCGTCAGTGGCCATCGCTCATTCTTGTACAGCTACCGACACCTTGTATAAGTTTTCAGACAAGATATGCTCAAAGAACTTCGATGACAACCGGGCCTAATCCTCGAAACGAAATAAGGTTCCAAGCGGTGCCTGCTCGGGGATTTTAGGTTGGCTTCTGGGGCTGGAGCTAAGACATGTGGCCACGGCAGCTTGCCGACTTGATGGTGACGTTCGTCGCCTCAATGCTTTTCGTTCGTCTGATAGCTAAACGTGTTGCAGATCACGCCGATAGACCTTTTAAAACCCAACAGGCGGCTTCCCATGTTCAATACAAAAATCAAGAACCAGCTCCAGGCTCAAACAGCTGAGCTTTCGGAGTTGCGCCAACTGCGTGATAGCCTCCACCGTGAAATGCTGACGCTGAGTATCGATACTAATTTTGCGATTACCGCCTGCAACGACAACTTTGCACAGGCTTTGGGGTACACCCAGAATCAGCTTATAGGTCGTGCCATGGCCGACATTGTTCCGCAGTACGTTTCCAAGCTCCCCTGTTTTCACAATTTTCGGGCAGCCGTCGCCGCCGGGAAATCGATCTCTGATGAATACAGGTACCTGCATGCTGATGGCTCATTGGTTTGGATTCATGCTCATTGGCAGCCCGTAACCGATGCGACTGGCCGGTTGAGTCACATTGCAGGCTATGCGACGAACATTACTTCCAGAGTGGAGAAGGCAGCGGAAAACGCCTCGTTCATTGACGCATTACTGCGTTCAACGGCAGTGATCGAGTTCGACCTGTCCGGGCATGTACTCATGGCGAATGAGCAGTTTTTAAAAGCGATGGGTTACAGCCTGGGACAAGCTCAAGGTAGTCACCATCGTATTTTCTGCCGGCCAGAAGAGGCTTCATCCCAGCAATACAGGGATTTTTGGTTGACGTTGAACAAGGGTGAATTTGTCGCTGGCCGATTCCAACGTGTTGATAGTCGGGGTCAGACGGTATGGCTGGAGGCGACCTATAACCCGGTCTACGACACAGAGGGAACACTCCGCAAGGTCGTCAAGTTTGCAACGGTCATTACCGAACAGGTTGCCCGTGAGCACCAAGTCAGTGAGGCCGCACAAACGGCATTTGAGATCTCCCAGCAGACTGACGTTACTGCTCAACGTGGTGCGATAGTGGTTAACGACACGATGCACACCATGCGTAAAGTTGCGGTGGATATGCAGGCTGCCTCGGGTGGCGTCGAAGCGCTTGGAAAGCAGTCGCTGTTAATCAGTTCGATCATTCAGACGATCAGTAGTATTGCCCAGCAAACGAACCTTTTGGCATTGAACGCTGCGATTGAAGCTGCACGCGCAGGGGAGCAAGGTCGAGGCTTTGCAGTCGTCGCGGATGAGGTTCGACAATTAGCCGGGCGCACCAGCACCGCGACCGAGGAAATTGTTTCGGTTGTTTTGGAGAACCAAAAGCTGGTGGATCAAACCGTAGCGGAAATGACGAACAGTAAGTCCCAAGCCGAACAGGGCCTTGAGCTCGCTACCCAGGCAGGCGAGGTGATAGTTGAAATCCAGGATGGCGCTAGGAGAGTAGTTGACGCAGTCGGAAAATTCGCTCATCAACTGAACTAGGGCTTACTGGTGAGCTGAGAGAAAAATTCGCTGTCGCGATCTATGTCGAGCGGATATGCCCACACATTTGCTTGAATTGCAGCAGGAATCAGCAGTGCGTGGATGATGGAGGGGCGTTATTGATTGATCCGTCATTACGGGCCTTATTTATTGGCTTTTTGCACATTCGGTGGGCATACCTCTAACGTCTCTCAATGCGATAGGTTTTAGGTTGGTCGACTTCAACGCCTCTTCTGCGCAATAGTATGTTCGCTCAAGACGCTGCGTGGTTCTGCCGCCACGATGTCGTAATCATTTTCTGGCCGGGCGAAGTCGTCCTGATGTTTAATGAGAAACCACTTCTCCTGTTTGCCAGGCATATTCGTCCTAACCAAAGTCCATGTGCCGCAGAGCTTCTCGCCCTTCAGCTCAAATTTCATTCTGCCTTTAGCATAGGCCTCAGCGGGATCTGACAAGGGTTTCCAAATACGACGATCCCACACTATTACGTCGCCGGCTCCGTAATGGCCTTCCGGTATCCTCCCTTCAAACTTTGCGTTGTCAAGAGGGTGGTCTTCGACATGCACGGCCAGTCGCTTCGATTTGGGGTCGAGAGACGGGCCCTTGGGCACTGCCCAACTTTTCAGGGTGCCGTCGAGCTCAAGGCGAAAGTCGTAATGCAGCTGAGTAGCGTCATGTTTTTGAATGCAAAACTGCAGCGCAGCCGGTTCTACGGTTTTGTTCTTTGCGGGTTCATGCTTTGTTGCGGTATCCGATGGTTCCGAGGTCGCGTCGAAATCACGTTTACGATTGTATTCATCAAGAGTTTCAGAAGTTCGCGATGCTGTTTGCGCATGGCTTGCGTCGTTCTTTAGCTTTCTTTTTGACTTGGTTTGTCGGGATGAGATCTGAATCCATGTCGGAGCGTGATCACTGGCATGCTCTTCGCCTCTAACCCATGCATCCACGCCGGCGTTTTTCAGGTGGGGAGCAAGCACCGGGTTCAGCAGAAGATGGTCGATGCGCAAACCGGAATTCTTCTGCCAATGCTGACGGAAGTAATCCCAGAACGTGTACACGCGCTCATCCGGGTATAGATGCCTCACAGAGTCGATCCAACCTTGGCTCAACAGTCTTTGGAAACATTCACGGCTTTCCGGCTGAAGGAGCGCGTCCTTGAGCCATGAGCGGGTGTTGTAGATATCAAAGTCGGTGGGCACAACGTTGTAGTCACCTGCAAGAACAACAGGGTGTTCGCTGGCTTGTAGTGTTTGTGCATGCGCAATCAGATGCTCAAACCACCTGAGTTTGTAATCAAATTTTGGCCCCGGTTGCGGGTTTCCATTTGGGAGATACAGGCACCCGACGATAACACCATGGACAGCAGCTTCTAGGTATCGAGACTGCGTGTCGCCTTCAGCCCCGGGCAGGCCTTTGTGAATCAGAAGGGGTTCGGAATCGCGCGCAAGAATGGCCACTCCGTTCCATGCGGCTTGGCCAAGGTGCAGCGAACCATAACCCGCCGCCTCAAGATCGCCTGCCGGGAAAGCTTTGTCCTGTGCCTTCAGTTCCTGCAGGCATACAATGTCCGGTCGCTCCTTCTCAAGCCACTGCAGAAGGTTAGGCAAGCGCGCCCCTATGCTGTTGACGTTGAATGTGGCGATCTTGAGGTTTTGCATTGCCCGAACTCCTCAACTTACCTAATGATTTTCAGGGGTTCACACGTGCGCTGCTTTTTTGGACTGCACACCCTGTACGTCATGGGTGTCTCCTCATTCAGTGGGCGATTCTGTGTCAATGTAATCGGGGACTTTGGCTAGCTCAAAGTGGCGCTTTTGGTCGGAGTTCGGTACTGGCTTATTAGATAGGGGATCAAGCTTCTGAGTTTGGCCAGTCGCCAATGCTCGTTCCACTGCTAGCAAAACCCGAACGTCCCTAAAGCCTTCTTCACCACTTGGCTCTGGTGCCAAATTATTCAGGATGCAGTCGGAGAAGTAAGCTGTTTCCCCCGCGAACTGGTCAACCACGGGATGCGAGTGCTCATGGGTTTGATCGCCGATAGTGGCGCGGTAGGTGATACCTACACCCTCGCCGTAACCGAAACAGGGAGATGCCTCGATTTCGCCATCAGTGCCAATGAGCTGGAAACGTTCGCTGCTTGGAAGGGTGTAGCTGATGGTGAATTGCGCCATGCGCTCTTCGGAAAACCTAAGGCACACGCTCACCGTATCAGGGGTTCCCAATTTACTGCCGGGTGCAGTCGTACCGACCGCGCTGACCTCGATGGGCTCATCACCAAATAGCTGTCGCACCATATTCAGCGGGTACGGCCCCATGTCCAGTACGGGGCCTGCTGCAAAGCCGTTCTGCATCCGGTGATTCGCTGGTTTCACTGTCTGCGTGAATGTGGACGTGAACAGGCGAGGTCGCCCGAAGTCGCCGGAATGCACGCGCTCGATCATTTCCAGAGTGCCTGGCTCAGAGTGTAGGCGGTAAGCAATCATAAACCTTGCATTCGAGCGTTGCGCCGCTGCGAGCATCGCTTCGCAATCATCCTCGTTCGCGGCCATCGGCTTTTCCAACAGCACATGTATGCCTGCTTCCAAGGCGGGTACTACAAATTCACGGTGCAGGAAGTTGGGCGTAGCGACGTAGACGGCATCAATTTCACCGGATGCCAACAACTCGGGGTATTGCGAATAGCTGTAGCTTTTCAGGTCGTAGCGTTTGGCGAGCTTGTCTGCCTTGATTGGGTCACCCGTTACAAGGGCAGTCATGACGGAATTTTCTGTCTGTCCGATCCCTGGCATAAAGGCACCTTGGGAAATCGATCCGCCGCCGACCACTGCGTAACGAATTTTGCCGTTCAAATCGGGCATGTGAGCCTCCTTGTGTTTAGGCAATCAACGTGTCGCCTGCTAAATGTCGGCCATCGTAGAAGCCTGGAGTTCCATCTACGTGCAGATGGAAACCAGGTACCGATTCAAAATTGTCATTGCAGGCGACGTTTTTCGGGAGCCTACGAGCGAGCACCGTCGTCAATGGCTGGAGCCATTACGCCAATACCAGTGATGAAATCAGTGTTGATGAGGTGTGTTCGTCGGATCCACTATCTGACAAACCTCACCCTGACTCCACGCATCCGCGCCTGGCGCAACGACGGGCGTCGGTATGTCCGCTCGAGCTTTCTTCTTCTGCGCGCTATCCAACCTGAACCGACGATCCCGATCTGCAACCATCTGTGGATCCGCTTGTCCGTCTGCTGTAAAGCCCATCATGAGCTGAGGAACGCCAAGGGGCAGGTCTTTATTGAGGTCGGTATACCAGATATGCCACGTCTTGCCGTAGGTATGGACGAGTTTTTCCATCAAGGCATGCTCGGCTACCTCAGGGATCCCAGGCGCTACGAGCTGACCTGATTTCACTTCATGAACATGACTGTGCCAAAGCGCCTGTTCGGCTTTGGGAAGACCTGCGAACAGTTGCTCGCTAATGATGTACTCGACCCCCATCAGCTTGGCGTCCTTACGATTGCCATCGTAGATCACGCACTGAATAACTTCCTCATTCAGAATCGCGCAGTAATGGTGTGCTTCCATCTGGGCATCCATGTGGCCGTTATAAAAATGGAAGCCGTCCAGGTACGCATTCAATGCGTCTATCGGAGGGCGTGATTGAAGCAATGCCGCGCCGGCATCAAGGGACTGCGTGGCGGGCGATTTGATATCGCCAGGAGCAACAACATTGGAGTCCGAGTTATTGCCTGCGCAAGCAGTAAGCAAAGCGATAAAGACTGCGAGAAGGATTGGGAAGACTGCTTTGATAGCAGCCCGATATATGACGCTGTTCATTGACGATTCCTTTCTATCAATTATTCCAAACGAGACGGTTTCGAAGCTGTTTTGAGATTCTTAACTGGCCGCAGTGAGAGAGTGAGATCCACCCCGCGCTCCGTCTCTTGCTAATGACAGCAACTGGCTGTGCTGCACCCATCCTGAGTTCACGGTGTAGCGATTTCAGTCCAGTTAGGTGCCTCAGACTCCTTCCATCTCACGTCTGAAAGGCCATACTGCTCAGCCTGCGGTTTCGACACTAGCTTCAAAGGAGGTCGACCAGGTTTGGGAATTGGAGAGATACCGGCGTCACAGCTTGCCCAGTGCCAGGCATCTGAATTGCGCATCATTTTGGATCGAATAATGAATGACTTTCGCTCGCCGTGGAGCTGGTATTCGATGATGTAGAGATCAGTATTCATAAAGCCTCCGTAACGTCCATAAGGATCGATTCGTTGCATTAGGAAAAATTCAACTCCCTTTTGGCTATTTCGAACGCGTATGGAGTTTTATGAATGTGCGTCACCCAAATCGAAGGTTAAACGGTTCACTTGGAAAAAAATCCGGGCGGGTAAGCACTTTTACGCTACGCGGCTACTCTCAATTGAGCCCTGATTTTCAACGTTGGCTGAAAGAGCCCCTCTGATGATTTCCGCGCTTGAGCTTAGACATATTATTGAATGCGGTTTTCTGCCGCTGTCTTGCCACTGCACCGTCAATTCTGACGGGTCTTTGATGATCAAAGTATTCGAGCCGACCTCTGGTCGTGTTGACCTTCTAGTCACCTCAGTAACAACCAGCGGCCTGAACTCAAGTCGCGCAATCGCGAATTTGATCGGGGAACTGCGCAGTGAGATGACAGAGCGTTCAGTGAGTTTTTCTAAAACAGCCTTCGATGAGGGCAGGAAGCCAGAGTTCGTTTCAAAATAGAGAGCCCAGACGAATCAAGGCCCAAGGTGCTGCTAGGGGCGCGCTCTGGGCAGGAAATCGGCTTTCGGGGCTACTATTTCCCAACCGGAGCAGTGAGCCTGGCGTCTTTGAGGAAGGATATACTCAAGTCTTCCTGAGTGGATGACCAGGCTGTAGTAAGGCAGCTACAGAGATAACCAGTTCGTCCAAAGACCACGGTTTGTGCAGATAGATTGTCGCGGATGGGATGGTTGTGAGATCAAGTGCATATCCTGAAGTAAGAATCGCTTCAATTGATGGCCACTTGCCTCTAACCATTTCAATAAATTCTGTTCCCTGAATCTGCCCAGGTACGCCGTGATCCGCAATCACCATACGACATTTCTCGTGAGCCTGAAGTAGATAGGTTAGGGCATCATCAGCTGAATCGAACTGCCTTACTGTCGCTCCAATTTCAGAAACAATGTCTACCATCAGCAGCCTTAGCGTGGGATCGTCTTCTACGACGACTATTTCTCCTTGGATCGGTAATAGCCCTTCCCAATTTACTTTCACTTTTAAATGCCCTTAGCCGAGTTATATTCAGCGTTTCCGAAGTCATTCTGAGTGTATTCGCAAACTCCAGTTTTGCCCCGGATCATTAAATTGTAGACAATAATTTTTCTCAGTGCTACAGGCGACCGGCTTTGCTTGGGCTTTTCGCCTAGTAGCCTATTTAGGCTGTCCAATCGCCCAGTGCTTGGTCAACCCACCATCCTTACCAAGAACTGGGTCATGTTCGGGAAATGGCAGGGTAGCGATATTCTCAAGCTGCGCTTCGCTAGGAACTTCACGTCGAATATCTGCGTGCTGGCCAGGTGGGTAGGCACCCACGACGAGAAAGTCTGCGCTAGACCCGAGATTGCAATGACCCGTCCCAGCCGGAAGCAGCAGTACATCTCCTTTTTTCACCTCTACGACTTGCCCATCGGGCCCACCCAACATTAAGCGTGCCTGGCCACTCACGACACCTAATACCTCATGTCCTTCGGTGTGATAGTGGTGGTAGCCGAAGACACCGTCTCGCCATTGGGGTGGCCAGCCATGAGCTGAAAATATCTTTTCAAAACGTGCTGCCGCATCGTTACCAGTCACAGAGATCGCACTTTCGTAAATGATGACTGGGAGGCGGCGGTTATTGGGTACCCAGTCATTTGGATTGAGCATAAGGGTCTTCAAGGTACTTGCCACTTGGCGAGTATTTTTCATGGAGGCATCTCCCCGGTGGACAAATACATTGCTTGAAAGATATGAACGGAGGGCGGCATGTTCGTTCCTACTTGCGATTGGGCCGAATAGGATTTCATGCCTTACTGTGGAATTGGTCGAAGTCGCACATCCAGATACTTTAAACCTTCTGCATGAGCGCAGTGTCGATTGCTGGAGACATTGTGCCAGGCTGAGGGAATGTCAATGATAGGGATCGTGATACCTGCCCATAACGAAGAAAGGCTTATAGGCGATTGCCTGGACGCCATGGTGCTTGCCGCTGAGCATCCTTCTCTTCAAGGGCAACCGGTCGAGATACTCGTCGTATTGGATCATTGCTCTGACAACACGGGAGCAGTGGTTACAGCGAAGGGGATAACGTCGGTAGATTTCTGCTTTCGAAACGTGGGTAAGGCAAGAGCCGTTGGGGCTGAGCAGTTACTTAAAGCAGGTGCTCGGTGGCTCGCATTCACGGATGCCGATACCGTTGTACCGCCTGATTGGCTAGCGCGCCAGATTGAGTTTGGAGCCGACGCGGTGTGCGGAACGGTTGAGGTGGACAGCTGGAGTGGATATGGAGAGGCTGTTCGTACCAAGTACCTCGCGCTGTACCAGTTCATCGAGAATCATCGCCACATCCATGGGGCCAATCTTGGACTGAGTGCCGAGGCCTATCGGAATGCTGGCGGGTTCCAGCATTTGATTGCGCACGAAGACGTTCAGCTGGTTGCAGACCTCGAGAGGATTGGCGCACATATCGTCTGGACAGCCACAAACCCAGTGATCACCAGTGCGCGCCGGGACTATAAGTGTAGTGGTGGATTTGGCGACTATTTGGCTTCCCTTATGCCCCCCAATACGCACCTTGGGGCCGAGCCTTCCATAAGTCCTGATTCAAGCCTCGGAGCGGGGTGACCTTTGGACTTGATCGATTGGGTGCAATGGCCCGCTATGATCGTGACCGTCATCTCGGCTTGGTTTATCGGATCTCAACAACCGCGCCGACGCATGATTGCCTTTTGGGGCTTCATCCTCAGCAATGCGTTATGGGTTGTATGGGGATGGCACACAAATGCTTTCGGATTAATCGTGCTCGAGTGCATTCTGCTGGGCATGAACGCACGCGGGTTCAGGAAAAATCAACGCGGAAGCCAGGCCTCCGAATGAATCGCCATTACTGGTTCTGATAGTTCTTTTTAAAACCGCGCAGGTTCATCGAACAGAGGCAGATCTGCAGCACGATCAATGCGTAGGCGCCAGCGTAAGCCCCCCAAATGACCCAAAGAGCATTACTCAAAATGAAACAGAAGAACCCCGCCATCCTTCTCGCGGGGTGTTGAGAGCCGATCAGCCATGCGGCGATCACAGTCACTGCCATAGCTGGCCATTGAACCAAATCCAGATAACTCAACATCACTCCTTCAATCTCTTGGCGATTTAAAAGAGAGAGGAGCAAATTGGCGAATGATTCATTTTTTACAGGCGGGCATTCGTCACCATTCGTCAGACTAGCAGCCTAAGAGTTGAACGCGCGTGCCGCACTCCCGGACAGATACCTCATGTGCAAACGAAATGTCGTTCGTTTAGCCGCGTGTTTCATATCACTCATCAGGAGAAAATCATGGCCGTTCTAATTACAGGTGCAGGCACGGGATTCGGATTCGAAGTAGCCCTAAGACTGGCCAAGCAAGGTCTGGACGTTATCGCTGGCGTCGAAATCGTGGCGCAGATACATGCCCTTGAGCAGGAAGCCAGCAAGCGTGGCGTTAGCCTTCGCGTCGAGAAACTCGATGTCACTCACGAAGGCGATAGATTGAAAGCTGCTGAATGGAACATCGACATATTGTTGAATAACGCGGGCATTTCGGAAGGCGGAGCGACTGTCGACATTCCTGCTGAAAATCTGCGCCGTCAGTATGAGGTTAATGTGATCGGGCCGTTGATGCTGACCCAGCTCATTGCGAAAAAAATGGCTGTGAAGAAGAAGGGCAAGATTATTTTCATGTCGTCGGTTGCAGGCCTCACCGCTGACCCCTTTGCCGGTGCTTATTCGTCATCCAAACACGCGGTGGAGGCTATCGCGGAGGCCATGAGTCTCGAGCTTAAGGAGTTCGGCATCGAGGTGGTTACGGTAAACCCAGGGCCCTTTCTTACCGGGTTCAATGACCGAATGTTCGAGACATGGAACACTTGGCAGGACGACCCGTCCCAGCGCCTTTTCGACTACAGCAAACTGGCGTTCCCTCACGAACAATATGATCCGGAGCCGGTCTTTGAAACGACCATCGGCGTGATAACCGGTACCATCGATACTTACCGAAATGTTGAGCCTAAAGAAATTATTGACCAGCAGCGCAAGCAGATGGATTCAGCTTGGACTCGCAAAAGTAATGAAGGATTGGGTAAGCGCGCTGAACTGGTTCAGAAAGCGTATGACATAGAGCCTGGCACACCGGTCAAATCTTAAGTGTTGGGCAAGGAGGCTCGCAATGCGCGTGCCCCCTTACCCCAGGTGCCCCAATTTTTCAGATTGATTTGTTCTGTACTTTGATTAACCACTCGTCAGACTTGAGGGGGATTTCTTGAACATACGATTCGTTCTATCAGACAGATTAAACATGTGCTGACGAAAATTCCCTTTCGTCTTGCTTCTGGGAGAATGCAATGAAAGCCATCGTTTACAACGGCCCTCGTGACGTTAGTGTGCAAAATGTGCCGGACGCCAAAATCGAAAAACCTACCGACGTTCTGGTGCGAGTGACTGCCACAAACATCTGCGGATCTGATCTGCACATGTACGAAGGCCGTACTTCTTTTGAAACGGGCAGAGTGTTTGGCCATGAGAATCTGGGCGAGGTCATCGAAGTAGGCTCCGGCGTAGATCGGGTCAAGGTAGGAGATAGGGTATGCCTGCCATTCAACATCGGCTGCGGCTTTTGCGAAAACTGTGAAAAAGGCCTGACGGGGTTTTGCCTAACCGCTAACCCAGGCAGCGCGGGTGCGGCCTACGGGTTCGCTGACATGGGCCCCTATCAGGGGGGGCAGGCTGAACTACTTCGAGTGCCTTATGCAGACTTCAACTGCCTGGTCTTGCCCGAGGACGCGCAAGAGCGTGAAGAAGATTACGTCATGCTCTCCGACATTTTCCCGACTGGTTGGCATGCAACGGAGCTCGCAGGCCTTCTCCCCGGGGAAAGTATTGCCATCTACGGCGCCGGCCCGGTTGGTTTGATGGCTGCCCATTCGGCCATGATCAAGGGTGCCTCTCAGGTGTTCGTAGTCGACAATCATCCTGACCGCTTGAAGCTTGCTGCTCAAATGGGCGCTACGCCCATCAACTCGCTTGAGAAAGAGGCGGTGGATCAGATCTTGAACTTGACCCATGGCAAGGGCACTGATCGCGGTTGCGAGTGCGTGGGTTATCAGTGCTGCGACCGCCACGGACATGAAGCCAATCACCTGACTATGAACAACCTTGTCGCTTCAACCAAAGCGACCGGAGGCATCGGCGTCGTGGGTGTGTTCGTACCGCAAGACCCAGGAGCCAAAAATGAGCTGGCTAAGGAAGGCAAGATGGCTTTCGATTTCGGCGCTTTCTGGTTCAAGGGGCAGCAGATTCGAACGGGCCAAGCCAATGTCAAAGTCTACAACCGTCGCCTGGCTGAGCTAATCCACCATGGCCGAGCGAAACCTTCTCAGATCATCTCCCACCGCCTCAAGCTTGCCGAGGGCCCAGATGCCTATAAGCACTTCGACGCACGTGACGATGGCTGGACAAAGGTTGTACTCAAGCCAGCAGCTTAAATGCCAATTTCCGGCTTCGCCGGCTCCCATTGGGCCGGCCTCTTCAGTAGAAAAGATTCAACAGCTAGCAGGAGAATGATCATGAAAAAGCTATCTATGTGCTTATGTCTATGCAGTGTATTCATGCTTCATGGATGCTTTGACAACGCGGATAACGCCACGAAAGACAATTCCAGTGGCACCAAGTCTTCTGTACAAATGCAGGAAGGAAAGTCTGACGAGAATAAGTAGGGCGGCTCGGCGGCCCAGGTAGGAGTGAACATCCTGGGCCAGAGATAACTACAACAATAAAATGGTGATCGAGATGAATTGCCTGATTTGTGTGGGAGCTGCACAACGCGTTATGTGCGACGGCCCGTGGGAAGAGCGTGACTGTCCGGTGTGCGGTCGGTATCGAATCTCAGACGAGCTGATTCTCGCGTTGATGGATCAAGGGCAGATTTTCGATGTGCTTAAAGTCAGGGGCTGGCTAGATACGCGGCGAACTGAAGGTTTCCTGCCCTGCATCCAAAGTCCTGAAGGGCTACTGGTTACCGTTGTCGAGCCTACTTCAACACCTGCGCAAGTGAAGTGAGTTCCAGTACGGCGCTGGGGGCTGCCCCCCCCCAAAGCATTGAAAGGTTATCGGCGAAAACGCATGAATACGCTGATAAAAAGCCCTGAAAGTGATTGTCGGAAATCAAGGTCGGGGTGCTATTTCCTCTAAATGTTGCAATAGGTCTTGAGGATCCTCGTACACCCTCAGGGCTCCCGCTCTTTCTAGCTCGCTAATATCGTAGCCGCCTGAGAGCAAGCCCACACCTGTCGCTTTGCACCGCCTTGCTGCAAGCATGTCCCATATGGCGTCTCCAACCACTAAGCAGTCCTCAATGGGTACCTTGAGCTTTTGCGCTGCGGCAAGGAAAAGATCTGGATCAGGCTTTCCATATTTGACATCGTCGCGGGTGATTATATTAATGTCGTTAATGTCTAAACCCAGCGCCTTTAAATTGATCTTGGCTGTAGAAACGCCACCACTGGTTGCGATGCACCACTGTATATTTTCGTGGGTGAGCGTCTTTAGTAGCTCGACTGAACCTGGGAGTGCCGTTATTTGGCTTTTGAGGGCCTCATACGCAGCCGCATGCTTTTTACTTAAGATTCTTCCTTGCTCATCAGTAATTTCTACACCCGTTTCACGGGACAAGGTTTTTAACATCAGCCCTCCGCTCATACCAATCTTCCGATGAATACGCCACATGGCCAGCGGGATATTCTCGGAATCGAGTGCCTCTTTCCATGCGGCTACGTTCTGGTACACGCTGTCGGTCAGCGTGCCATCAAGGTCGAATATAAAAGATGTTTGAGGTCGCATGGAAATCCTCTAGATTCATTAGAGTTGGCACTGTGGGTATATTGTTCGGAGCATGCGAGTAAATCGTTACCTAGCAGCTGGCATTCGTTCGAGATCCGCAGGGCCGGGTGCGGCGCGATCCCCATCTGGAATCTCATCATTTCCTCGGATAGCTTTCTCATCGTCCTGACGGCCCGCATGCCCGCATACAGTTCTGAGACTTGAGGCAGCGACGCGTTCATTATTTCTGGACGATTGGGGTGTTCTAAGGAGAATGGGGGGCGGGGCCCACGACATGGCTTTTTGAATCCGTGTGACGTTTCCTCAGCCCATGCGTCCAGTCAAGTAGCTATAGATGTGAGCTACTCCTTGAGCGATCTGACGGTTGGTAGACCACTGACGACCGCAATTGCCATTCCGGACACCATAGGTTTGGCGGGAGAGGGGCGGTGTTCGTGCCACTTCTGCTGCAAAACAGGAGGGTTGCGCGCCGTTGCGTCGTACGATCCTGGGACAAGGTTGTTGAAAACATTGATCAGGAAAGACTTGACCAAATCGGCCTGTCTAGTTCAACGCAATAAAAATTTGAACCGCCCGTGAACGCGCTCACCTAATGATTAGCTTGTGAAGAATTGCACAGGCATTTTGCCAACAACGGCATACTCTGAGAGGTGGTCAACGTGGCTAAAGACGATAAGAAAAGCAAAGATGAAACTTCGAAAGCTAGCAAGGACTTGAAAGATAAAAAGTCCTCACCAGCGAAAAAATCTGCAGCGGCATCGGCTCTTTCAAAGTCTTCCGAAAAGAAAGACAAGAAAAAAGACTCCGAACCGAAGAAATCTGTAAAGAAAGCTGATAGTAAGCCAGAAAAGCCGAAGAAATCAGACAAGGCAGAGAAACCTGCAAAAAAGAAAAAGTGAGATCTGCTAGGGCTTAACGCCCTAGCTTCCTCAGGCTGTGCTGCCTTCGATCAAGGCTAAATCAATAGCGCTTATGGCAGTAAGGCCCCGCGTCGAAGGTGGAAGTAAAATTCACCTGAGACATTAGAGCTCGACTGGATGCAGGGATTATCGCGAAGGATGCGACCTTCGGTTAAACACCGTAGCGCTTGTTCCCACCTGAGGTAATGCAGTACCTACCGCCCCGTGGCCCTATGCAGACTGTTCCAGATAAACAAGGGCAGGAAGATCCGTAGCTCGGTGTTTGCCTAGGTATCGGCTGAGGTGAAAGGCGTGCAGGGCGAGTTGTTTCCGGCCTGGAGATTACGTAGCAATTGACCGCATCGCAGAGGCTTTTAGATGACAGCCATTTAGCCGGTTGCCCATCGGCGCTTATCCGAACCCAATCATCTTTCCTTTCAAACACCTGCACCTTGTCACCCCGTTTCATGGAAGCAATCACCTTTCCAGCAGGCTGACTCCGGATGTTCAGCTTATCAGCGTTTACATATTGATTGATCAGTGGGTTTTGGAGGGGCTGGGTCTCACGAAGGGGAGATGACACCAGGGTGTTAGCGGGAGGAGTTGGGTTTGGTTTAGCTGGGCTTGGGGGTGTGTCTTTCTTCCCCAATGCCCATAAGACAGCGATAATAATTAAAAGCGGGACGAGCCACGGTTGAGATTTTTTGCGCATATCCATTGCCCTCTTTGAGCTCGCCCTATGCGGGCTGCATTCCTATTGCTCCATAGACGTTACTGCGAGCTGAGCCAAAGCTCCACCTTTTCCAGTTTTCCTATTCGTTGAAGCTTTGACTTCCCAGTATCCAGGAGATCAAGCAGTTGTTGCTTTTCGTCTGCTGACGGAAACCACTCTGCCAATTCGATATTGCAGTGCTTGGACTCACTCAGCGCCCACTTCATGACCATGTCGGCTGCAGCTCGGTAGTGATCGGCCATGAAGAGGATTTGAACCTCGGTCATCCATCCCCATTTAGCGAAAAGGTCAGTAGCATTGATGATGCCTTGCTCGCCGAAAAAAACTGTCGTGTCAGGATAGTGAATACCCGCGAGCAATACCTTGGCTACGCCAGACACTCGGCCAAAGTAGGACATGTAATGCCCACCACCTGTTGTGCATCCTGAATGCGGAAAGTTGATGGCTGCTTTCTCTGTGATGTAGTGCTCGGATGAGACACTTTTGAGATCGATATCGAATAGCGGGGGCATTATGGGAGCTTGCTGAGACGCGCAAAGCCCTGTTTGATATGGCCCGCGTTCTCGCCGATTGTCTCCAAGACGCCCCGGACGTTATCTCCCACATCAGCATGACCGTGCGCTTCGACGTGGAGGGTCAACTCCATTAATGCTGCCTCCAAGGCGAGCTGGTTTTGATACATTCTTTCCAGCAAATCCGACAGCGAGTATTCCTTTGGCATTGACGTGTTCTCCTTAGGGGACGCTCAGCATAGCGCAGCACGAGAAATGGTTAGGTGTCTTGCGGATGAATCCAGAGGTTCATCAACTTTGAACTAATCATTGAGCGCATCTCCCTAACTCTGTGCAGGTTGCCTCAAGCCCAGGCTTCTCCTGGGCTACCCAATTACAGACGAAGGTTTTGTTATCATGAAGAGCGAACAGGTCGAAGGTGTTGTAGAGAAGGTTGCAGGCAAGGCTCAGAGCGCCGTAGGCAAATTGTTGGGTGATTCAAAGATTGAAGCTGAAGGTGCTGGACGTCAAGCTGCAGGTCAGCTGACGCAAACCTACGGCGATGCACTGGACAGCGTGTCTACGTTCGTCAAAGAGAAGCCAGTTGCTGCACTGGCAATCGGTGCTGTTGCTCTACTCGTGCTCAAGAGGTTACTGAGTCGCTGAACGTCAGTAGCTTGAGTTAAGTTTCCCTCGTACTCCTTGGCGTTCCGTTAGCGAGGAGTAAGAGGGTGTCAAGTCGACGGTCTTTCGAGCTGTCATGAACTCCAGTTATTAACCCATCATTATCAGCAATCATCATCAAAAAAAGTGGCCATTTGCGTGGTGTTTTGTCGCTCAGTGAAGGCCCTAGGACACTTAATGCCTGTGCTATGGCCTGAGAATTGTAAGGAAGCGGCAAACACACCTTCCTGACGCAACCGCCGAAGGCCATGGTGTCCACCTAAGACGCGGACACCATCGCCCTTAAAGCAGGAGTTCGGAAGGTGAGTTCGCCGGACGCTTGCCGAGCTCAAACATAATCGTGAGAGAAACATGTACAAATTGAAAATCATGTACAGTTTTTTTCATTCATGACGATATAGATTGCAAGGTGCCATGGATAGGGCCCGCAACGTTTATGAGTCCAATCGTCATGACTATCTTCTTCAAAACGCGCCGTGATCGTCGCGCTATTCATCAGCTGGTAGCTGCAATCACTCACGGGATACCGCCCCAAGTAGACGGGTGCGCTGAGAGCGCTGCAGTTCTTGATGCTTGGAGGGCTTTTGAGTCACTTGATCACAGCTCCAAATCCCGAATATCTGAGCTTGAACATGAATTGGAGGCGGCTCGTGAGATGCTTCGCGAAGCGGCATCGTCCGCTTCGGCCCATGAGATCAGGTTTGATCTTGTGAACCGAGCCTCAAGCGAGGGGCTTTGGGATATGGAGGTCGTAGCTGGCGACCCAGTGAATCCTAAGAATCGGTTTTGGTGGTCTCAGCAACTACGAAACCTTTTGGGATTTAGCGACGAGCGGGATTTTCCTAACGTTTTAGCTAGTTGGGCAGATCGTCTGCATCCCCAGGACAAGCAAGCCACTCTTGGCGCTTTTGCGCGACATCTGAACGATAAGTCCGGGCATACGCCTTACAAGGTAAAAAACCGGCTCGCGATGAAGGACGGTTCATACCGTTGGTTCTATGCCCAAGGAGAAACTCTTAGAGATGATCGAGGGATGCCTGTACGCGTAGCTGGTTCTCTGCGCGACATCCATGATCAGCTTGAGCGCGATCAGGAGCATGATGTAATCATTACCAGATTTGAACTGGCCAGGGAGATGCTCTCAGACGGTTTGTGGGATATGGAGGTTATCGCTGGAGACCCCGTAAATCCAAAGAATCCTTTCTGGTGGTCTCCTCAGTTCAGGCGACTGCTCGGATTTCAAACCGTGGAGGAGTTTCCAGATGTTTTGGATAGCTGGGCATCGAGGCTACACCCGGACGATAAAGAGCGAAGCCTAAACGCTTTTGGTGCACACCTAAACGACCAATCTGGTAAAACGCCTTTTGATATCGAGTATCGCTTGAAGATGAAGAGCGGCGAGTATAGGTGGTTCAGAGCTAGAGGTCAGACTCGGCGCGACTCCTCCGGTTCACCGCTTCGGGTAGTAGGTGCCCTTGTAGATGTCCATCTGCAGCATGAGCAGGAGGCGTTACGACAGGCGGAGGTCGAGCATCAGCGGACGCTGGAGAACAATATTGCTCAATTATCGCAAATCGTCGGGACTATTCAGAGCATCGCAAGCCAGACGAACCTGTTGGCGCTCAACGCGGCGATAGAGGCAGCGCGCGCGGGCGAAGCGGGTCGTGGATTCGCGGTAGTTGCAGACGAGGTTCGAAAGCTCGCGACTCGCACTACTGAAGCAACCGAACAAGCTGCCGGGATGATCGCCAGCTAAGAACGGTTTCGGTGAAACTCCTCAGGCGCGACATTTGCCCAAATGCTCTTGATATCTCTGTCTAACTCGCGAGACTCAATGCGGAGAATACGAGTCGTCTTGATAGCGATGCGCTATCGCTGCAGGGCGAGTTACTAAATAGATGACGTTTCTGCGACGAAATATTGTCAAGACATTAAGCATAGTGGGCTGGTAGCTCTTCTCGCGTCTTCCAAGTCAACAGAGGCCTGCACAGGTCATATTTTCGAGCTAGCCATGAACAAAACGCTTTCGTTGGCAACACGTATAGGGCTTAGTTTCGCAGCCATCCTGGCGCTGCTCATATTGATAACCGCCATCGGCATTCACCGCGTAGCGTTCATTGACTCTACCTTAGTCGACGTCGGCGAGAATGCTTCAAAGGTGCAGCGCTATGCCATTAATTTTCGAGGCAGTGTCCATAATCGAGCCATTGCTATTCGCGATGCTGTGCTGGTGACGACTGATACGGATTTGGCAAAACACTTATCGGAGGTTACAGCCTTGGAAAAGGCCTACTCCGATTCTGCGGCTCCAATGGAACAGTTATTCAAGGGGGTAAGCGTGACAGGCGAGGAGGTTCGATTACTGGGTTCTATAAAGGAAATCGAACAACAAACCCTTGTATCCACCAAGGCAGTAATCTCCCTGCGCCAAGCGGGCGACATATCAGGCGCGCAGGCGCTACTGATGCGTCAAACGTCTTTGGATTACAGTGAGTGGCTCAAGCGGATCAATGCATTGATTGACTACGAAGAAGCATCGATCAAGGCAAAGCTTGGCGCAGTACAGGAAACCGCGAGCCAGTTTAGTACGCTGATGCTTATAGCAACAGGCATTGCTTTGCTGCTAAGCATAATGTTGTCGGCTGTAATTATTCGCTTCGTTAAATCCACGCTGGGTGCTGAACCCACAGACGTTGCATTGGCCATCGAGCGGCTAGCAGCTGGTGATTTGAATCAGACGATTTCCACAGATTATCCCGGCAGTGTGATGGGCGTCCTGAAAGACGCGCTAGGTCACCTAGCAGAGACTATTCAGCAAGTACGTAAGGCCGCTCAAGAAATTAATCACTCGTCCACCCAGTTGTCTTCTGCATCATCGGCTAACAATGAGCAAACCAGCTTACAAACCCGCGAGGCCGAGCAGGTAGCCGCAGCCGTAATGCAAATGGCGGCTACGGTTAATGAGGTGTCTGGATATGCCGCGCAGGCCGCTGATGCCTCTCGGTTGGCTGATACTGAAGTGGGACGTGGGAACAAATTGGTTGCAAGCACCACGCTTGCTATTGAACACTTGGCATTAACTCTCGGGCACACTACTGATACCGTGAACCAGGTGTCCAAACATAGTGAAGATATCGCGTCAGTGATCGACGTTATCAACTCTATCGCCTCGCAAACCAATTTACTTGCCTTGAACGCTGCCATTGAGGCAGCCAGAGCTGGAGAGCACGGGCGTGGGTTTGCGGTGGTAGCTGACGAAGTACGCTCTTTGGCCAACCGTACTCAGAAATCGACCGAGGAAATTCGGGAGATGATCAATACGCTACAATTGGGCACCGAAACGGCATCCCAAACTATGCGCGATAGTTATGAGCTAGCGAGCCAAACGGTCACACAAACTCGCAGTGCGCAGGATGCATTGGCAAAAATTAGCGAGCAGGTTGCCGCAATCAGTCATATGAACGCCCAGATCGCGAGCGCCTCCGTGCAGCAGAGTAGCGTTACTGACGAGGTCGCTGAAAATATCAACCGCATTCATGGCTCGACTGTTGAGTCTGCCAACGGGGCGCGTCATGTAGCGGCAGCTAGCATCGAGCTATCAGATTTGGCGGATCGTCTTACCGCTAAAGTGGCGTTCTTTTCTGCGGCTTAGTGATCAGGACAATCATTTACAGACGCACTGATGTTTACGTGCGACTGCTGGGCTATTCATAAGGATTCTAAATACCCTATCAAATCCCATAGCGCTTGTTTCCTCCTGACGTGATGCAGTATCTACCGCCCCTTGGCCCTATGTAAACGGTGCCTGACGAACATGGACAGGAGGATCCATAAGGCGCTTGCCGGGGAACAGTCAGAGGGGCACATCGCGCCTGACGAACTGGTTCCGGTTTGGAAGCGGCGTAGCAGTTCGCTCCGTCGCACAGGCTCTTAGACGATAACCATTTGGGCGGCTGGCCATCCAAGCTGATGCGCGCCCAATCATTCTTCTTTTCGTATACCTGCACCTTCTCTCCACGTTTCAGGGTGGAGATTACCTGGCCACCCGGCTGGCTACGCAGATTCAACTTATCCACGTTTACGAACTGATCGATGGGTAGGGTCGGTGCTGGCTGGATTGCTGGTAATGGTGCAGAAACTAACGTATTCGACGTGGTCTGTTGGTAAGCGGATGGCGAACACACCTACCGAACTCCAGTATTTAGGGCGATGGTGTCCGCGTATTTTAAGCGGACGCGATCACCCTTATCGCCAGGATTTCCATGCGCCAACGCAGCTCTTACCCCAAACCATTTAAAGCC
>Ga0308169_10000592_pt1 | contig 50263 bp, 46 predicted proteins | sample PhyBR1_2_FD_202139 | JGI IMG/M metagenome (GOLD analysis project Ga0308169, IMG submission 202139) | Phyllosphere microbial communities from UC Gill Tract Community Farm, Albany, California, United States - DLSLSB.R1 | ecosystem: Host-associated > Plants > Phyllosphere > Unclassified | place... | reverse complement strand
GGAAAACCAGCGACCTGCGAGTTTGAAACTGACCAAAGAGATGACATCATTGCTGACTTCATCCGAATGCCAACCCCCAAAGGAGTTGGTCTTTGATCCAAAGGAATTTCTCAACCAGCCCCAAAAGGCCGGACGAGGAATAAATTGGCATTTGACAAGTGCACGCTGTTGAGTTCTCAAGGATCGGATGCTCCTGCGTTCCGGCCTCTCGGCCTTCCCTTCAGGGCAACTTCTCCATCTTATCCGTGTCGCTCAGGCTGTCAAATCGACACGCCGTGAGGTTCAGAACCGGATCCGTTACTTCGCTTCCGAGGCAACTTCTCTAGCTTATCCCTCCCGGCCAGCTTGTCAAATCGACGATCCTGGCGGACGGTCACCCTCTCAAACGCACGCGCTTGAGCCCCGCCGCAGGGAGAACCTGCGAAGAGGATCCGACTTCCGGAGAAGAAGGTGGGTGGTGTTCGTCGCTTGGGGAGTCAGGCCTTCCGGCCCTTCGCTCTACCGCTTGGGGCGAACAAGTAATAAGTTACGCGGATCCCCGGGATCCGGCAAATCGGGGCGCCATCTCGGGCGTGTCGCCCACCGTTCCGCGCCTGTTCACCGCGATTCCACGGGGGAGACAGCCCCTGTGCTCCTCGCACGCACCAGCCTCATCGCAAGGATCAGGGCGAGGGTGAGCACTCCCCAGACCCCGCACGCGAACGGAAGCGTGCGATACGCCAGGTGCTGCACGGTGAACTCCTCGGTGAGCGGGCCGTACGCCGCGAGCCCCAGGGCGACCGCGGCGAACAGCATGACCGGAAGCGACAGCCACCAGCTCAGCCGGATCGCGAGCGGCGCCGGATCGACGGGGGCCGGAACGCGGCCGCGCAGCCACAGCGCGCCGGCGACCAGCAGAACGATGAGCCCGCCCACCCCGGAGACGTACTGCAGCCACTTGTATCCGAGCAGCGGCCCCCAGTACTCGTCGAGCACGGGAAGCAGTGCCGTACCGGCCCTGCCCTCATGCGTGAACGCGTCCCAGAGGATGTGCGAGACCACGCCCAGTGCGAGAGCGAGCACGAGGACCACCACTCGCACGACGGATCCGAAGGTCTCCCCAAGAGTGGCGCGTGCTCCTCGGTCCCACTCCCCCGGGAGTCGTGCTCCGAGGAACCGAGGCGCGAGCAGCCGGCAGGCCGGCCGCAGCACCAGCCGCCACACGAGGAGCAGCGCCAGTGCGAGGAGCACGGTGACCGGCAGCCAGCGCACGTCGTGCGTCACCGAGTAGTCGACGATCAGGCCACGGGTGAACAGCGGCAGGTCCGGCGCCATCGCGCCGATCGCGATCGCCGCGGGTACGAGCGGCGTGCGGACGAACGGCAGGGCGACGATCGCGTGGCTGGGTGTGAACGGCATGCCCCGACGGTACCCGGCAGGGCGGGGCTTCACTCGTAGGGGCGGAGGATCCGATCCAGGAAGCGGCGGGTGCGCTCGTGCACCGGCGCGGTGAACACCTGCGATGGAGCTCCCCGCTCGACGACGACGCCTCCGTCCATGAACAGCACCTCATCGGCGACCTGCCGCGCGAAGCCGAGCTCGTGCGTCACGATGACCATCGTCCATCCCTCCGCGACGAGCTCCGAGATCACGCTCAGCACCTCGCCGACGAGCTCGGGGTCCAGCGCGCTCGTCGGCTCATCGAAGAGCAGCAGGTCGGGCTTCAGCGCCAGTGCGCGTACGATCCCGACGCGCTGCTGCTGGCCTCCGGAGAGCTGGAACGGGTAGGCATCCCGCTTGTCCGCCAGGCCCACACGGTCGAGCAGCGCCAGCGCTTCGTCCCGCGCCTGCGGCTTCGGCACGCCTTTCACCTGCACGGGACCCTCCATGACGTTCTGCAGCACCGTCATGTGCGGGAAGAGATTGTGGTGCTGGAACACCATCGCGGAGCGGTCCCGCAGCGCGAGCCGCGACCGCTCTGCAGCACGTCGGTCACCCGGGGCGGCGAAGTCGACGGCCGGGCCGCCGTCGAACGCCACCACTCCCGCATCCGGGGTCTCCAGCCCGTTGAGCGAGCGCAGCACCGTGGTCTTGCCCGAGCCGCTGGGCCCGATGAGCGCCACCACCTCGCCGCGTTGCACCTCGAGGTCGATACCGGTGAGCACCTCGTGGGCGCCGAACGCCTTGGTCAGGCCGGTCGCGCGCAGGAGAGGCGTGCGTGGATCAGTGTGCGACATAGCGGTCCAGTCTCTTCTCGACCATGCCCTGCGCGCCGGACAGCACGAGACAGAACAGCCAGTACACGAGTGCCGCCTCCAGATACAGCAGCATGACCTCCTGGCTGGCTGCCGAGATGCGCTGGGCGACGCGGAACAATTCGGTGACCAGGATCAGCGACGCCAGCGAGGTGTCCTTCACAAGCGAGATGAAGGTGTTGGAGAGCGGCGGCACGGAGACCCGCGCGGCCTGCGGGAGGATGATCCGCCGCAGGGTCCGCCCTCTCGACATCCCGATCGTGTAGCCCGCTTCCCACTGCCCGGCCGGCACCGAGAGGATCGCTGCACGGATGATCTCGGCCGCGTAACCGCCGACGTTGAGCGAGAAGGCCGCGATCGCCGACGGCCACGGATCGATCACGATCCCGACCGCGCCCAGACCGTAGAAGATCACGAAGAGCTGGACGAGCAGGGGCGTGCCCCGGATCACCGACACATAGCCCCGGGCGATCCCCGAGAGGACCCACGACTCGGAGAGGCGCATCAGTGCGATGAGCAGCGCGAGCACCAAGCCGATCGCGAACGAGGCGAGGGCCAGCGGGATGGTCCCGCTGATCCCGCCCCAGACGATCGGCCAGAAGGAGGTCAGGAAGAGGTGCAGCCCGTCGGGCATGGCGTGCGCTACTTCGAGACGTCTTCGCCGAAGTACTTCTTGCCGAGCTTGGCGAGGGTGCCGTCGGAGGCCAGCTTCGCCAGCGCTCCATCGACCGCCTTCACGAGCGCATCCTTCTTCTTGGTGAACGCGAACGCGCTCTGGGTCGGATCCGTCTCGGCCGCCACGGCCAGCTTCGCGTCGGGGTGCTGCTTGACGTAGTCGAGGTAGGTGAGCTTGTCGTTGACCGTGGCCTGCACCCGGCCCTGCTCGAGCAACGCGACCGCCTGAGCCCACCCTTCGACCGACTCCACGTTCGCGCCGGCGTCCTGCGCGAGCTTGTAGAAGTTGCTCGTCAGCGACTGCGCCGTGGTCTTGCCCTTGAGGTCGGCGAAGGTCTTGACCGACGTGTCGCCCTTCTTCACCACCACGACGCTCGGCGAGACGGTGTACGGCGTGGAGAACAGGTACTTCGCCTGACGCTCCGGGTTGATCGAGACCTGGTTGCCGATGACGTCGAAGCGGCCGGCTTCGAGACCCGCGAAGATCCCGTCCCACTGCGTCTCCTGGAACTCGACCTTGAGGCCGAGCTCCTTGCCGACCGCCTGCGCGACCTCGACGTCGTAGCCCACGAGGTCACCGGATCCGCCATCCGCGTGGTAGGTGAACGGGCTGTAGGTGCCCTCGGTCGCAACCGTCAGCGTGCCGGGCTTGACGAGTCCGTAGGACGCGCTGTCCGCTCCGGCGGTCGCCGTGGGCTTCCCGGACGCGCCGCCCGAGCATGCGGCGAGCGTGAGGACGAGAGCGGACGCGGCGAGGCCGACGGCGATCCGGGCGGTGCGACGGTGGGACATGAGGACTCCGTTTCAGAGTTGACGTGCGTGCGGGAAGGGTGCTCCCGCGGATCCGAGTGGATCACGTTCGTGCCGGTCGTCGCGAACTCCGTGTCCGCGTGTGTCATGCCACACGGGCCACGGACTGCGCCGAACCGGGCGCCGGCACTCAGGCGGGCAGCAGACCCGCGAGCGTCTTCTTGCCGCGCCGCAGCACCGAGACGCCGCCGGGCAGCCCGAGCGGCACGGCCGCCTCGTCGGACTCGATCCGCTCGCCGTCGACGGAGACGCCGCCCTGGGCGATGGCCCGACGCGCCTCGGAGGCGCTGGAGACCAGCCCGGTCGCCACGAGCGCATCCACGACCGATGATCCGGCGGCCACCTGCGCGTTCGGCAGCTCCTCGAGGGCCGTGCGCAGCGTCGCGGCGTCGAGCGCGGAGAGGTCGCCCTGTCCGAACAGCGCCTCGGACGCGGCGATGACCGCGGCGGCCGCGTCGACCCCGTGCACCGTGGCGACGACCTCGAGGGCGAGACGCTTCTGCGCGGCGCGGCGGAACGGCTCCGCCTCGACCAGTGCGGCGTACTCCTCGATCTCGGCGCGGGTGAGGAAGGTGAAGACCTTGAGGCGGTCGATCACGTCGGCGTCGGCGGTGCTGAGCCAGAACTGGTACATCCGGTACGGGCTGCACATCTCGGCATCCAGCCAGATCGCGTTGCCCTCGCTCTTGCCGAACTTGGTGCCGTCGCTGTTGGTGATCAGTGGCGTGCCGATCGCGTGCGCCGAGACGCCCTCCACACGGTGGATGAGATCCGTGCCGCTGGTGAGGTTGCCCCACTGGTCGCTTCCACCGGTCTGCAGCACGCAGCCGTACTGGCGGTAGAGCTCGAGGAAGTCGAGGCCCTGCAGGATCTGGTAGCTGAACTCGGTGTAGCTGATGCCGGCGTCCGAATTCAGCCGCGCGGCGACGGCGTCCTTCTTCAGCATGGTGCCGACGCGGTAGTGCTTGCCGATCTCACGCAGGAAGTCGATGGCGCTCATCGGCGCCGTCCAGTCGAGGTTGTTCACGATCCGCGCCGCGTTCTCGCCGTCGAAGCTGAGGTAGCGCTCGACCTGGGCGCGCAGACGGCCGACCCACTCCTCGACCGTCTCGCGCGTGTTCAGCGTGCGCTCCGCCGTCGGACGGGGGTCGCCGATGAGGCCCGTGGATCCGCCCACGAGGCCGAGCGGCTTGTGGCCGGCGAGCTGAATGCGGCGCAGGGTCAGCAGCTGCACGAGGTTGCCGAGGTGCAGACTCGGTGCGGTCGGGTCGAAGCCGCAGTAATACGTGATCGCGGGTCCAGCGAGCAGGGCGCGCAGCGCCTCGGGATCCGTGGACACGTGGACGAGGCCGCGCCAGACCAGCTCATCCCACACGTTCTCGAACGTGGGGTCGATGGCCGGTGCCGCGGTCGTCAGGGATGGGTTCGACACCGGATCAGGGTATCAGCGCGGATCCGCCTGGTTGCCCGCCCGGCTCCGTAGGGCTTTCCTGATCGACCTGGAGCTCCCGATACGCTGGAAGGGTGTTGGGAACGCGCGCGGGTCGCACGGTCCGGGGCCTCATCGCCGCCCTGGTCGCGACGTTCGTGGCCTCTGTCTCCCACTCGACCGCGGACGGGACTCCCGCGCCGTTGATCGGGATGGTGCTGGCGCTGCTGTTCGCGGCGCCCGTCTGCATCGCGCTGGCCGGACGCACGCTGAGCTGGATCCGGCTGTCCATCGCGGTGGGACTGAGTCAGATCGCGTTCCACGGGTTGCTGCTGATCGGCGTCGGATCCGGATCCGGTTCGGTCACCGCCGGCATCGGTGGTCACCTGCACGGCTCCGAGATGGCCGGCGCCCTGGGCACCACTGCGGTCGACGCCGGGCACGTCCTGCACCTGCAGCCCGCGATGTGGGTCGCGCACTCGATCGCCGCCGTGCTCACCGTGCTGGCGCTCGGCCGTGGAGAGCAGGCGCTGCGCGCCCTGCTCGAGCTCACCGGCTGGAACCTCATCGCGCGACTGCTCACCGCGGCGCCCGCACCGGCGCACCGCGTTCCGACCGCACCGCGCACGGTCACCCCGACCCTGCGCTCCGGATTCGTGCTGACCGTCGTGTCGAGGAGGGGTCCGCCGCTCGCGGCCTGACCTCTCCCTTCACCCGCACCTCCGACGGGCCGCCCGTGCGAGCCCGTGGTGCACTCACGACCTCAGAAAGAACAGATCCATGCGCAACACCCCTGCTTCCCGCGTCCTCGTCGGCCTCGCCGCCGGCGCCGTGATCGCTCTGACCGCACCGCTGGCCGCCTCGGCCCACGTGACCGCGACCCCCAACCAGGCCGAGGCCGGATCCTGGACGTACGTCACGTTCCGGGTTCCGAACGAGTCCGCGACGGCCAGCACCGTCAAGATCCAGATCCACCTGCCCGCCGACACCCCGTTCACAAGCGTGAGCTACCAGCCCACCGCGGGGTGGACCGGCGCCGCGGCCAAGACCACGCTGCCCGAACCGGTGAAGGTCGAGGGCAACACCATCAGCGAGGCCACCACGGAGGTCACGTTCACGGCCGACGCCGGTGGGATCGCGCCCGGGCAGTTCCAGACGTTCACGCTGTCACTCGGCCCCGTGCCCGACACCGGTCACATCGTGATCCCCGCCACGCAGACCTACTCCGACGGCAAGGTCGTCGAGTGGTCGGCCACACCCGATCAGGTGAAGAAGGACGACACCCTCGAGCCCGCCCCCGTGGTGTGGGTGAACGACGCTCCCCCGGCCGATCACCATGGCGGGGCCGCGTCCGCGACGACCGCACCGACGGCATCGGCCGAGACGCCCGGCGACGGTCAGGGCGGTCTCGCGCTGGGTCTCAGCATCGCCGCGCTCGTGGTCGCCGCGGCCGGCACGCTGCTCGGCGGCTTCGCCCTGGGCCGGCGCAAGAAGGACGCCGCATGAGTCTGCGCCATCGGCTCATCGCGCTCGCGGCATCGATCGGGGTGGGACTGGCCCTCGCGACCGCCGGGGCCACGGCGGCGAGCGCGCACGACACGCTCGAGAACACGGATCCGGCCCAGGGGTCGACCGTCAAGAGCCTGTCGACCCTCTCGCTGACCTTCAGCGCGGATCCGCTCGGCACGGACGGTGCGGCGATCATCCAGGTGATCGGGCCCGACAAGAAGTACTACGAGACGGCGTGCCCGGATCTCAACGGACCCGTGGTCTCGTCGCCCGTCGCTCTCGGCGACGCCGGCACCTACGAGGTGCTCTGGCGCGTGGTGTCCTCGGACGGCCACCCGATCTCGGGAAGCTACACGTTCGCGTACGCCCCGGACGGCACCGCGCCCTCTGGGACCGGGGCTCCCGCGGCGGCGGGGTCCGTGAAGCCGATCTGCGGCCCCGCCGCGGCGACGACCGAGGCTCCCGCGGACGGCGCGACGACCGACACGGGCCTGTGGATCGGGCTCGGCATCGGCGCGGTCGTCCTGGTCGGCGTCGGCGTCGGCGCCTGGGCTCTCGCCCGCGGTCGCAAGGCCTGAGCGAGGTCTCCACGGGTCGAACGGAACGCGGCGCCTCTCTGAGGCGCCGCGTTTCGTCGTCTTCGGCCGTCGGAAACGCGGTACTGGCGGCCGCGGTCGGCCGGGAGGGGAACGTCGACGGTCTTCGTCGTCGACGGCGACCGGTCTTCATGGCGACCGGTGTCGACGGCGACCAGGATGCCTCAGCGCGCCCGGGACGGGGCCCCCGTCGTACGCTCGAAAGCCAGCGCACGCCCCCCGCGCATCGTCCGTGCCGTGAGGCCCGCCTCCTCCATGCTCCGGACCGCGCGGCGCGACAACGCCGGCAGGACGGTGGCCGTCCCACCGGTCTTACGGGCGATACCGGCGATGAGCCTCAGGTCGACGCCGGGTCCGCGTGCCTCGATCCGGGCGAAGTCGCCGTCCGCGCGCCAGACCAGCCGGTCGAGGTCGCGGTAGCGGATCCACTCCTCGACGCCGTCGATCTCGATCCGCAGACGATCTGCATCGAAGCGCACGGCGCAGGAGAGCGCACGGCTGCGCAGGATCCACGAGGTCACCAGATAGGCGGGCAGGCCCGGGATCGCGATGTACAGCAGGAGGAGCAGCTTCGGCCCGACGTGCAGCACCCGATCCCCTGTCACCCACAGCACGATGACGAGCGCAGTGATCGCGATGCCTGCGGCGAGGGAACACCACAGCACGAGCCCTCGTGGGGAGAGCGACACCGCGCGGAATCGCACGAGTGATCCGCGTTCGGCGGGCTGCCACTGCGGAGCCGGGAGCGCCTTCGCCGCATCGCGGGCGCCGATCATCGCCGTGATCCGGCTGATCAGCCCGAGCCAGACCCAGCCGGCGGCCGGCACCGCGGCCATCTGCAGCACAGCGAGGAAGGCGCGCGCGGGGTTGGGCTTGGGTGCCAGCAGACCGGGGACGGCCTCGATCAGGAGCCACAGCAGCAGGCCTGCACCCACCGCGCCGGCGACATGCACAATCAGGCCGCGGGTGGCGGGCATCCGCAGCGTGGCGTTCACGAAGGAGAAACCGCAGAGCCAGCCGCCGATCAGGGTGAACAGGAACAGCAGGAAACCGGGATCGCCGGCGAGGTAGCCCGGGAGGGCCAGGGCCCCGCACAGCAACGCCCAGAGCAACGGCATGCAGAGGATCCGTCTCCAGATCGGGCCCGGCTCGGGCCCGACCGGCTCGGGATCCGCCGGCGCCACGGCATGAACCGTATGGTGCGTCGAGCGCTGGACGTGGTGATCGGACATCCCGGTCAGTCTAGGGAGCAGGTGGGCCAGCTGCGGCCCGGCGTTCTCACCCCAGGGCGCGCAGCCTCGCATCGAGCTCGGCGAGGCGCTCCGGCTCGACCGAGCCCAGCCGTGCGGCACCGTCGGACAAGGTGATCCCGCGGGCGAGGAACACCAGCGAGTGCGTCGAGACGCCGGGCACGATCTCGTCCAGCACGGCGCGCGCCTGCGGGTCGTCGAGGATCTCGCCGACCGTGCTGTCCAGCGTGAAACGGGGCTTCTCGTTCATGGATCCTCCTGCATGAGACCTCGTGCGACTGCCGGCGCGGGGTCCCGATGACGACCCCGTCACCACAAGGATCCTCCGCGTCGAGTCTCCACGGCAACCCGGCGCGGACGTCCGTCCCGCTGGACGACTCAGGATCCGGCGCGCGCCGCCCACCACAGCAGCAGCGCACCGCCCAGCGCGACCACCCAGCTGACCAGGCTGCCGACGAGGAAGTACTCCGCCCGACCGCCGTTCACGCCGTCGCGGGAGATCTCCGGGAAGCGCACGATCCCCTTCGCCGCCAGCATCGCCGCCAGCAGCGGGTATGCCGCGAACAGCGTGAGCAGCAGCACGAGCACGCGTTCGAGCGGACCGATCAGACGTCCGCCGCGGAAGCCAGGATCGGGCGAAGGCGTCGGCGGAGTGGGCTCGGACGCGGTCGGCGTGCCGGGGTCGAGCGCCGAGGGCGCCACAGGGACGAGGCCCGGCACCGCACCCGCCGTCGGCGCATCGCGATCCGCCGACACATCCGGAGGGATCTCCGCCTGTTCCCCGAGCAGTGCCGCGCGGACGATCACATTGCCCGTCTCGAGCAGCACCGCGAAGACCCCGAGCGCCAGTACGAGCAGGTCGAACCCGATCGGCCCGAAAGGCGTCGCCAGCCAGCGCCCGGCGAAGAGTCCGGTCACCGCACGGGCCGGCATGAAGGCGACCAGGGCGACCACGAGGACCGCCAGCAGCGCCGCCGGCCAGAACGAGAAGCGAGGCCGGCCGTCCAGCGGCAGCAGCCACACCCACAGTGCGGCGAGCGCGAGCCCGACCACGGCATGGAGGTACGCCCCGCCGAGCGTCGCGAGCACCAGCAGGAGCACGCCGGCGACGGCGATCCCGATCCACAGTGCGCGGCGGTGCAGGAACCGGCGCAGCACGTCGGCCAGACCGATCGCGAGCAGGGTGAGCCCGGCGAGGATCATGAGCGCACCACCTTCCGCACCGGGCGCGCGCAGTGCGTCACACGGCCGCGCGTCCCGCCGGCGGCGTCGCTCGCTGACGCGGTCGCGGCAAGGCAGGAGCTCGTGGGCATGCCCCTATCCTCCCCCGGGCCACCGACATTCCGGAAGGCCGCAGCGGCGAGCCCGGACTCGATGGAAGGGAGCGATGAACGGCCGCGGCGGCAGGACCCGGAGGGGCCGCACGGCACAGGGCGGGGCAGACGAGAATCGCCTGCCCCGCCCCGTGAACGACCGCTATGCCTCGAAGTCCTCCGGCACGTCGAGCGGACGCCGCGAGAAGTACGCGTCCTTCGCCTTGCGGTAGAACAGCGCGAGCGGGATGACGCCGATCGCAATGAGGCCGAGTCCGAGGATGTTGACGACCGGCTCGTTGTTCGGGATCGCCGCGAAGAAGATGTACATCATGAACACCGCTCCCACGAACGGCCAGAGACCGATCAGCAGGAAGTTCTTCAGCGATCGGAAGATCACCTTGCGGAACCCGATGATCAGCGCGAAGCCGGCGAGCGAGTAGTAGAACGCGATCTGCAGACCGATCGACGAGATCGCCCAGCCGAGGATCTGGCCGACGCTGTCGCCGAAGACGTTCGCGAGCACGAAAAGCAGCAGTGAGACTCCCACGACGACGAGCGTCGCGAAGACGGGCGTCTTCCACTTGCGGTTGATCCTGCCGAACGCGAACGGGATGGTGCGGTCGCGGCCCATCGCGAACAGCGTGCGGCTCACCTGCACGAGCGTGGTCTCCAGGGTCGCGATCGTGGACAGTGCCACCGCGATGATGAGGATCTTGCCGCCGATGCCGGGCATGATGGCGTCGCCGAGAACGCTCAGGACGTTGCCGCTGTTCGCCTCGATGGTCTTGCCGGGCAGCATCACCAGGGTGGTCGTCGTGTAGATCTCGAACAGGATGAACACGATGACGATGCCGAGGATCCCGGCGAGGCCGGTGGTCTTGTGCGCGTTCTTGGTCTCTTCGCCCAAGTTGGCCGTGACGTCCCAGCCCCAGTAGTAGAAGGCGGCGATCAGGGCAGCCGCGACGAAGACGCCCGCGCCGGTCAGGTGGCCGAAGCCGAACCAGTCCCAGGAGAAGGTCTCGCCGTGGTGGTAGGTGGTGATCGCGCGCGGGATCGCGATGGCCGCGAACACCACAAGGATCCCGACCTCGATGATCGACATGACCCATTGGGCGCGCTCGGTGGTGTGCACGCCGAAGATCACCGCGGCCGCCATGACCAGGAACCAGAGCGCTCCGACCAGTGTCACGAGCAGTGTGTTCTCGTTGGCGACCTTGTCTCCGGCGAACAGGGCGACCGTCATCTGGCCCGCGGGCAGGGCTCCCGCCACCATGAAGATGGTCGCCGAGATCACGACCGCCCACCCCGCGAGGAAACCGAGGATCGGGTGCAGCCCACGCGCCACCCAGGAGAACGACGCTCCCGCATGCGTGTCGACCCGCGCGAGGTAGCCGAACGCGAAAGCGATGCCGAGCATCGGGATGCCGCACCACAGCAGTGCAGCCGGGGCGCCGACGCCGGCGGCGCCGATCAGAAGCGCGGTGCTGGCCGCGATGGAGTACGCAGGCGCACTGCCCGCGACGGCCATCAGCGTCGAGCCGGCTTTGGACACGCCGCCGGCCTGCAGCGCGTGCTCCTCATAGTCGATCGCACGTTGCAGAGACGTGTCCGTCTCGAGTGGATTCTGGGTCACTCTGTTCCCCTGTCTCATCGTCGGGTTTGGGGGATGACAGAGGGACGTTAGCACCCCGGGCATCCTTGCAACTAGAGGACCAGAGCTTGATTTCGCAGATGTTCCCTGAAGCTATGGACGCGCTGAGAATAATCGGGTCACAAATGGGGATTCCGGAAGCATTCGTGCGCGACGCACCGGGATCCGTTGCCGTTCGGTCGGAATCGATTCGAGATGCGCACATCCCCGCCACGCCCCCGGCCGAGCCCGTCAGCCCTTCACCGATCCGGCGGTGAGCCCCTTCATGACCTGCTGGTTCAGGAACAGGTAGATCAACAGCGTGCCGACGACGTTCACCGCGATCGCCGCGAACGTCGGGCCGTACTGCACGGCGCCGTACTGACCCGTGAAGTTCAGCAGCCCGACCTGGATCGTCCGAAGGCTGCTGCTGTTCGTGAACGTCAGCGCGATGAGCAGGTCGTTCCAGAGGAAGAAGAACTGCACGAGGCCGACGGTGAACAACGCGTTGCGCACGAGCGGCATGCCGATCGACCAGAACGAGCGCAGCATGCTCGCACCGTCGAGCGTCGACGCCTCGAAGATCTCACGCGGCACCGCCCGGAAGAACGTGGCCATCATGAACACGGTGAGCGGCAGGCCGGTCGCGACATACGTGAGGATCAGGGGCCACAGCGTGCCGGTCAGCCCGATCCGGAAGTAGATCGTGAACAGCGGCAGCAGGATCATCTGCGTCGGCACCATGATCCCGGCGAGGAAGAGCAGCAGCACGGTGCCGCGCCCCTTCCACACCATGACTTCGAGCGCGAATCCGGCGGCGACGCCGAGGAGCAGGATCAGCACGAGCGAAGGGAGCACGGCCAGCACGCTGTTCAGCACGTACTGCCCGAACCCGCCCGTCGTGAACACCGAGACGTAGTTGTCCAACGAGAACGAACGCGGCAGCGCCCAGAACGGCGCGTTCAGGAACTCGTCCTGGGTCTTGAACGAGCCGAGCAGCATCCACACCATCGGGTAGACCTCGATGACGAGGAGCACGGCGATCACCGCGCGGACCGGCAGGCGCACGAAGAAGTCCCTGACCCCTCGGCGGTGCCGCGGGACCCGCTCAGGGGCCCGGCCGAGAGGGGAGACGATGGCGGCAGTGGCGGTCATGGCTCAGCCCTCCTGGGTGAGGTCGCGTCGCGTCGAGCGGAAGATGAACACCGTGAACAGCAGGCACAGGATCGTCAGCATGAGGGCGATCGTGGATCCGTAGCCGTATTGGCCGTAGGTGAAGGACGTCTGGAACATGTAGACGGTGAGTGGCGTGGTCGCGTTGCCCGGACCGCCGTTGGTGAGCGCGACGACCGTGTCGAAGACCTTGAGCGTGCCATTGATGCTGAAGATCAGGGAGGACAGCAGCACCGGCAGAGACAGCGGCAGCACGATCGTGCGGATGAGCTTCCAGCCGCTGGCACCGTCCAGCCGGGCGGATTCGAGCAGGTCGTCGGGAATGTCGACGAGACCGGCGTAGAGCAGCACGGCGTAGAAGCCCATCGAGCGCCACAGGTCCATCAGGATGATGATCCAGAAAGCCGCGGCGGGCTGGCCGAACCAGTCCACCGAGTGTCCGCCGAACATCTCGATGAGCGCGTTCACCGGGCCCGTCGCAGGCGCCGCCTCGAACAGCTTCTGGAACAGCAGCGCGATCGCGACCGTCGGGAGCACGACGGGGAAGAAGATGATGGTGCGCACGAGCCCGGATCCGCGGCGGATCCAGAACACGTACATCAGCGAGAGCAGGTAGCCGATGCCGACCTGCAGCACCGTGAGCACCAGGGCGTAGGTGAGAGTGAAGCCGATCGCCTGCCAGGCGGCGGGGTCCTTGAAGAAGGTCACGAAGTTGGCGACGCCGTTGAAGGTGAAGCCCGTGATCGGGTTGCCGTCCTGCACGGTGTAGAACAGCGACCACACGATCGGGACGACCATGATCAGCGTGTAGATCAGCAGTGCGGGGCCGAGCAGGATGAAGGTCGCGCGCTTGTCGCCGAGGACCTTGTGCATGATGTCTCCTTGCGGGATCCGGGTGGGGAAGAGCATCGCTGCTCTTCCCCACCCTGAGGAATCAACCGGCGTCGTTGGCCGCCTGGACCAGCTGCATGAACTGCGCGCCGCTCAACGCCCCGGTGCCGAGGCCGCCGCCGTTGGTCTGACTGACCGTCGTGCCCTTCGCGGTGAACGCCGCCTCGAACCAGAGCACGCTCGAGGGAGCGTTCTTGACCGTGTCCTGCACGATCTTCGTCACGGGCGAGGAATCACCCGACGTGTCGGCGACCTTGAAGCCGGATACGACGCCGCCGTTCTTCAGGACCGAAGGGCCGTAGTTCGTCGCGATGCACTTCAGCCACGCGTCCTGGTTCGTCCCCCAGTCCTTGCTCGCGAACATCACCGGAACCCCGACGTTCGCCGGCACCTGGTCGATGGACCCCTTGCCACCGGTGACCGTCGGGAACTGCGCGAAGCCGATGTTGTCGACGCCGATCTTGTTCTGCGCTGCGTCGTTGAAGTTCGCAAGCGCCCAACTGCCCATGTAGAAGAACGCGGCCTTCCCGGTGAGGAACTCGTTCATCGCCGCGTTGTAGTCGACGGATCCGACCGCATCGCCGAAGTAGCCCTTCTTGCCGAGGTCCGAGACGGCCTCCGCGGCCTTCACGTACTTCGCGTCGGTGAGCTTGGCCTTTCCACTGGCGACGTCTTTCAGAGCGTCGGCGCCGAGATCCCGGAAGATGTAGTTCCCCACGAGCCGGGTGATCGGCCAGCCGTCCTTGCCGTCCGCGGCGAACGGCTGCACACCACCCGATTTCAGCTTCGCCGCGTCGGCGACGAGTTCGTCCCAGGTCTTCGGCGCTGCCGTGATGCCCGCATCGGCGAGCAGCTGCTTGTTGTACCAGAAGCCCTCGATGTTGAACTCCGAGGGCAGCGCATAGAGGTCGCTCTGGCCGTACAGCGACGTGATGGTCGACGCGGCGGCCGGAAGGATCTGGTCGCTCACGCCGAGCTTGTCGAGCTGCTTGGAAAGGTCCAGCAGCTGGCCCGACTTGATGAACTGCTTCATCAGGCTGGGGGTACCGGCCGCCATCTGCACGTTCGAGAGCCCGTTCTGCCCGGAGAGCAGCTGCAGCTTCTGGTCGTATTGGGCTCCGGCCGAGCTGTCGGTCGTGAGCGGGGCGGTCTTGTCGGCCGCCGCGCACTCGTTCTTCGCGAGCGACTTGAGCGTGCCGACGATCGTCGTGTTCTCGGTCTGGCCGAGATAGCTGAACTTCGCGCTGCCTGCTCCGCCGGATGCCGCAGCGCCGCCGGACCCGCTGCAGGCGCTCAGGGCGAGCACGCCTGCACCGACGATGGCGAGCACGGGGACCAGGCGCCGGGTACGCCGTGTTGCTGTGGTCACGATTCCTCCTTGAACCTGTCGCTTCGATGTTGAAGCGTTTCAAATGGAAAGAGTGCCATGCGCTTCAAAAGCTGTCAATACGTGGTCATGATTGAATGAAGCGTTTCAATCTCAATTCAATTACGATGAGGGAGACGGGGAGCCGCTACGCTCGTCGCAGAGTGGGCTGGGCCCCTCTGGGAGGTCTCTCATCGCATCTGAATCACGGGCCGGCCGTAACGGCCCGCCGAGCATGACCGACGTCGCACGACATGCGGGCGTCGCCGTCGGCACCGTGTCCAACACGCTCAACAACCCCGACAAGGTCGCCGAGACCACCCGCCGCCGCGTCCTGTCCTCGATCGCCGAACTCGGATTCGTGCGCAACGACGCCGCACGCTCGCTGGCAGCGGGCAGCAGCACGACGATCGGCTTGGTCATCGCCGATCTCGGGAACTCGTTCTTCGTCGACATCGCGCGCGGAGCGGACGACGCGGTGCGCCGCCGCCGCATGAACGTGCTCATCGCCAACTCCGACATCGACACCGACCGCGAGCTGCGCAACCTCGAGGTCTTCGAGCAGTCGCGCGTCGCGGGCATCATCATGGCGCCGCTGGACACCCCGCTCGCCCGCTCGCAGGTGCTTCCGATCCGCTCGACACCGACGGTGTTCGTCAACTTCGAGTCACAGGTGCACAAGCTGCCCGCGGTCGCCGTCGATGAGCACCGCGGCGGTGCCCTCGCGGCTGCGCACCTGCTGCAGCTCGGCCGCCGTCGGATCCTGTTCGCCGGCGGCCCGATGTTCCTCACCGCGGTGAAGGAACGCCGGGAGGGCGCACAGGCGGAGATCGCCGGACACCCTGACGCCACGTTCGACTCGCTCGAGAGCCAGGGCCTGAACATCCGGCACGGCCGCGACATCGCCCGGGAGATCCTGAATCGGGGCACGGACCGCTACGACGCGATGATCGCCGCCTCCGATCTGCTGGCTATCGGTCTCACCCAGGTGCTGATGGAAGCCGGCGGCGTGCGCGTGCCGGAGGACATCGCCGTGACAGGGTACGACGACAACCATTTCGCGTCGGAGAGCTCATTGCCCATCACCACGATCAGTCAGCCCGGCGAGGAGATGGGCCGGGTCGCAGCCGACCTCCTGCTCGAGCGGATCGCGGATCCGACCGTCCCCGCACGCACCATCGTGCTCCCGCCCCGACTCATCCCGCGGCGCTCGACACTCGGCAGCCTCTGGCGGCGCGACTGAAGTTCGCGCCCCTGGGCGTCAGCATCCGGGTGCGAGGCGGCCGAGGACGAGCACGTCAAGGGCTCCGACCGCACGAGGCGGCCGGAGCCCTTGCTGGATCCGTGTCAGCGCCCGGAGCGGCGCTTGTTGAAGACGTCGAACGCGACGGCGGCGAGCAGCACGAGGCCCTTGATGAGCGCCTGGTACTCCGTGCCGACACCGAGGATCGACATGCCGTTGTTCAGGATGCCGATGATCAGACCACCGATGATCGCGCCCGTGATCTTGCCGATGCCGCCGGTGACGGCCGCACCGCCGATGAACACGGCCGCGATCGCGTCGAGCTCGAACCCGTCGCCGTTGCGGGGGCTGGCGAGGTTCAGCTGCGAGGTGAACACGAGGCCCGCCAGCGCGGACAGCACACCCATGTTGATGAAGAGCGTGAACGTCACGCGCGGGGTCTTCACGCCCGACAGGCTCGCCGCGAGCGGGTTGCCGCCGATGGCGTAGATGTGCCGCCCCCAGACGCTGCGCGCCATGATCGCGGAGTAGACCACGGTCAGCACGCCGAGGATCACCAGGGCGATCGGGGTGCCGTTGTAGCTCGCGAGCAGGTAGGCGACGAGAGCGATGAGCAGGCTCGTGAAGGCGAGCTTGGCGATGAACCACCACAGCGGCTCGTCCTCGACCGCGAACTTGCGCCGGGTCATGCGTCCGCGGATCCCGAAGCCGATCATCCCGAGCACGACGAGCACCGCGAGAATGATCGTGAGCGGCTCGACGATCGTCTGGCCGCCGCCGAGATCGGGCAGGAAGCCGGCGCCGATCGCGCGGAAGCCGTCCGGGAACGGCGAGATCGCGGTGTTCTGCAGAGTGATCTCGGTGAGGCCGCGGAAGGTGAGCATGCCGGCCAGCGTCACGATGAACGCGGGGATCTTGAAGTACGCGATCCAGAAGCCCTGCCAGGCGCCGATCAGCGCGCCCAGCACCAGGCACAGCACGACGGCGACCGGCCACGGCACGCCCATCTTGGTGATCAGCACACCGGCGGCGGCGCCGATGAAGGCGACGACGGATCCCACCGACAGGTCGATGTGCCCGGCGATGATCACCATGACCATGCCGATCGCGAGGATCAGGATGTAGCTGTTCTGGATGATCAGGTTCGACACGTTGATCGGCGCGAGCGTGATGCCGCCCGTGGTGATCTGGAAGAACAGCACGATCACGATCAGCGCGATGAACAGGCCGATCTGCCGCAGCTGGCCGGTGAGGAACTCGAACGCGCTGCGCAGCGTGCTCGTCTGGGGGGTGATGGATGAGCCGCTCATGCGGAGCCCACCTCCTTCTCCTGGGTCATGAATCGCATGAGGTTCTCCGCCGTGGCCTCGGCCCGCGGCACGTCCGCGGTGATGCGCCCCTCGGCGAGGGTGTAGATGCGGTCGCAGAGACCGATCAGTTCGGGCAGCTCGCTGGAGATGACGATGACGCCTTTGCCCTCGCTCGCGAGCTTGTTGATGATGCCGTAGATCTCGTACTTGGCTCCCACATCGATGCCGCGCGTGGGTTCGTCCAGGATCAGCACGTCGGGAGACGTGTTCATCCATTTCGAGAGCACGACCTTCTGCTGGTTCCCGCCGGAGAGCTTGCCGACGACCGCCTCGACAGAACTGGTCTTGATGTTCATGCTCTTGCGGTACGACTCCGCGACGATCCGCTCGCGGCTCTCGTTCACCCAGCCGACCTTCGCGATCCGGTCGAGGGCGGCGATCGTGATGTTCCGCTCGACGTCGTCGATGAGGTTCAGCCCGAACCGCTTCCGGTCCTCGGTCGCGTAGGCCAGCCCGTGGTCGATCGCGTCCGACACCGTCTTGGTGGAGATCTCCGATCCGCGCTTGTAGACGCGGCCGGAGATGTTCACGCCGTAGCTGCGGCCGAACACGCTCATCGCGAGCTCGGTGCGTCCGGCCCCCATGATCCCGGCGATGCCGACGATCTCGCCCTCACGGACGAACAGGTTCGCGCCGTCGACGACCTTGCGCTCGTGATCCAGCGGGTGATGCACCGTCCAGTCCTCGATCCGCAGCAGCTCGCCGCCGATCTTGGGGGTGCGGTCGGGGAAACGGCTCGCGAGATCCCGGCCGACCATGCCGCGGATGATCCGGTCCTCGCTCACGTCGTCGGTGCGCATCTCGAGGGTCTCGATGTTGCGCCCGTCGCGGATGACGGTGACCTCGTCGGCGATCGCGCGGATCTCGTTGAGCTTGTGACTGATGATGATCGAGGTGATGCCCTCGTCGCGCAGGTGCGTGATGAGCTCGAGCATGTGCGCGGAGTCGTCGTCGTTGAGCGCGGCGGTCGGCTCGTCCAGGATCAGCAGCCGCACGCTCTTGGAGAGCGCCTTCGCGATCTCGACGAGCTGTTGCTTGCCCACGCCGATGTCGGCGATCTTCGTCGCCGGGTTCTCCTTGAGGCCCACACTCGCCAGCAGCTTCGCGGCCTCCTGGTTCGTGGTGTTCCAGTCGATCCAGCCGCCGGACTGCCGCTCGTTGCCGAGGAAGATGTTCTCCGCGATCGACAGGTAGGGGCTCAGCGCCAGCTCCTGGTGGATGATCACGACACCGGCGTGCTCGGACTCGTTGATGCTCTTGAACGCGACAGGCTCGCCGTCCAGGAGGATCTCGCCGTCGTAGGATCCGTGCGGGTAGACGCCTGAGAGCACCTTCATGAGGGTGGATTTGCCGGCCCCGTTCTCACCGCAGATCGCATGGACGTGGCCACGCTGCACGGTGATCGACACGTCCTGCAGAGCCTTCACGCCCGGGAACGTCTTCGTGATCCCGCGCATCTCGAGGATGTTGTCGCTCATCTCGCTCTCCTTTCGTCAGAGGGGTGGCTGCGGGAGCGTCCGCAGCCACCCCGGTGAGCCGGTGCTTACTTGAGCTGGTCCTCGGTGTAGTAACCCGTGTCGATGACGGCTTCCTTGTAGTTGTCCTTCGTGACCACGATCGGCTCGAACAGGAACGTCGGCACGACCTTGGTCTTGTTGTTGTAGGACTTCGTGTCGTTGACCTCGGGGGTCTTGCCGTTCAGCACGTCGTCGGCCATCTTCACGGCCTCGCCGGCGAGCTTGCGGGTGTCCTTGTAGATGGTCGAGTACTGCTGACCCGCGATGATCGACTTCACGGACGGGATCTCGGCGTCCTGCCCCGTGATGGTCGGGAGCTTGTCGGTCGCGTAGCCGGCGCCGGTGAGGGCCGAGATGATGCCGATGGAGAGGCCGTCGTAGGGCGAGAGCACGCCGTTCACGGTCTGGCCGTTCGAGTAGGTGGAGGCGATGAGGTCCTGCATGCGCTTCTTGGCGACGTCGGCCTGCCAGCCCTGCGTGGCGACCTGGGTGAAGCCGGTCTGGCCGCTGCCGACCTTGACGACTCCCTTGTCGAGGTACGGCTTGAGGGTGTCCATCGCGCCGTTGAAGAAGAACGTGGCGTTGTTGTCGTCCGGGCTTCCGGCGAACAGCTCGATGTTGAACGGTCCGGCGGCACCGGTGTCCTTGCCGCTCTTGTCGAGCACGCCGAGGCCCTCGAGGAGGCTGGTGGCCTGCTGCACGCCGACCTTGTAGTTGTCGAAGGTCGTGTAGTAGTCGACGTTCTTGTTGCCGTTGATCAGCCGGTCGTAGGCGATGACCTTGACGCCCTTGGACGCCGCCTGGTCGAGCTGGCTGGACAGCGCCGTGCCGTCGACGGAAGCGATGATCAGGACCTTCGCGCCCTTGGTGAGCATGTTCGAGATCTGCTGCACCTGGGTGGGGATGTCGTCGTCCGCGTACTCGAGGTCGACCTTGTAGCCGAGCTTCTCGAGTCCCGACTTGACGGCGTCGCCGTCGTGGATCCATCGGGTCGACGTCTTCGTCGGCATCGCGACGCCCACGAGCGCGCCCTTGTTGGCGCCGGGCTCCGCGGTGGAGGATCCGCCGCCTCCGCGGGTTCCCGCGCACGCGGTCAGGCTGAGGGCGATGGTCGCGGCGGCTGCGACGCCGATGACCAGTCTCTTGAACTTCATGTGATTCCTTTCGTCGAGCGGCCGCCATGGCGCGCTCAGGACAGCAGAGAGCGCGCCGATGGAACGATCGGACCGCCCGGTCGAGACCTGCACCTCGCGAACGAGGGCGTGGGTCGGGGTGACGACCGCATCACTGCGGACGTCGGTTCGTGGTGCTGTTCGCACGAGGCCGGTGGCCGCCGACCTCATGCGCTCGGGACGGCGAGGAGGTTCGGAATCCGACCTCATCGTCGCCGCGGCTGTGACCGATCACACCCGCACGAGTGATCTTCTGGCGAACCGGTCACATTTGTCAAGCTTTTGGTCGAAGTCGGCGTGATGCGCCGGCCGATCCAGGGGGAACGCGGGGTGCCCCGACCGCCCTCAGAGGGCGCGAGGAGCTGCCGTGGAGGCGCGCACGATCAGGCCCGGGATCAGGGGTTCCTGCACCAGATCATCGCCGCCGAGCTGCGCCAGCAGCATCCGGATCGTCCGGCGGCCGAGTTCGACGAAGTCCTGCCGCACCGTGGTGAGCGGGGGGAAGAAGTGCGCCGCCTCGGGGATGTCGTCGAAGCCGACGAGGCTGATGTCCTCCGGCACCCTGACACCGCGCTCGCGGCAGGCGTGCAGGAAGCCGAGGGCCATCGAGTCGTTGCCGGCGAAGACCGCGGTGAAGTCCGGCATGCGCAGCAGACTCAGGCCCGCCTCATAGCCGAACTGCGCCGTCCAGTCCCCCAGCAGCGGGGCGCGCACGCGCAGGTCGCGGGCGTCGAGCTCGCGCAGATAGCCGGCCATTCGCGCCTCCGCCTCGGTCCAGTTCTGCGGGCCGGCGAGGTGGACGATGTACTCGTGCCCGAGATCCGCGAGATGCGCGACCGCGGCCCTGGCACCCGCGATCTGATCCATCGCCATCGAGTGGCGCTCGCCGCTCGGGCCGAGGGCCATGATCGGCACGTCCACGCTCATCCCGCCGACCTCGCTCAGCACCTCCTGCTGCGGGGCGATGACGATGATCGCCTCGACGGCGTGGCTGAGCAGATCGTCGATGCTGGTGCGCACGACCCCCGGCTCGCTGGAGCGCAGATTCGCGATGGAGAGCCGGTAGCCAGCATCGCGCGCGGCGAACTCGATGGCGGTGATCGCCGTGGCCGGTCCGTACAGCGCACTGTGCGCCGTGAGCACGCCGATCGTGCGGGAGCGGTTCGTCGACAGCGCCCTCGCGACGGGATTCGGCCGGTAACCGAGCCGGTCGATCACCGATTGCACATGCTCGCGCGTCTTGTCGCGGATCCGGTCGCTGCCGTTCAGCACTCGCGACACGGTCTGGTACGAGACGCCGGCTTCGCGCGCGACGTCGCGGATGTTCAGGGCGCGGGGCGGTTCGCTCTCCACAGCCACGCGCACCTCCTTCAGATCGGTCAGACTCATTATGCGCGAGGCGATCACGGTCGGATGCACCAGTGAGCGGGGCGGGAGTCCCGATCAGAAGATCGTCTCGACGACGTCGACGATCGCCGGATCCGGCGCATCGGCATCGGCGATCACGGGGATCAGGCGCCACTTGTCCAGAACCGTGCACGGGTGCGACAGCCCGAGACGCACCACGTCGCCGACCCGCAGCCGGGCTTGCGCACCAGAGGCGACGACGTCGTCGCCGAGCCGCAGGAACAGGTGCTGGTCGTTGAGCGCCGACACCTGGCTTCCCGCGAGCACGAGGTCGTCCTGGGCCCGCCCCGCGACGCGCTGGGCGACCGGCAGCCCCTCGTCGAACGAGGCGTCGCGGCGACCGCAGTCCAGGAGCGCGAGGCCCGGCTCCGGCCGCGACAGCACCCGCGCCCAGACGTGCATGGCGGAGCGGAACGGCACCTCGCCGATCGTGCGTCCCATCGGGCTGATCCCCGCATAGAAGCCGTCATCGTGGATCTGGAACGCTCCGGAGCGCACCACGACGTCCGCGTCGGGGCAGAGCGGCGGCAGCATGGCGCCGACACGGTCGAAGTAGGCGCTTCCGCCCGCAGTGACCACGGGACGTGCGCCCTCGGGGTACAGCCCGGCATCGGCGAGCTCGCGGTGCAGGCCTGCGAGCTCGACGAGGTAGGCGTCGACCCGGGCGATCGCGGCGTCACCGGCGTCGTGCGCGAGAGCGCCCTCGTACCCGCCGACACCGGCGAGCTCGAGCACGGGCGAGCCGGCGATGGCCTCGGCGATCGCACGCGCCGTGGCCAGGTCGCGGGCGCCCGTGCGTCCGCCGGCGCCCCCGAGTTCGACGAGCACACGGAGCGAGCGCGGCGCTCCCCCGCTCAGGGCAGCTTCCATCGCCCGGACGACGTCCACGCCGTCGGCCCAGCTCAGGATCTCCGCCTCGGGGTGCGCTGCCAGCTCGTCGGCGATCCAGCGCAGTCCGATCGGATCCACTGCCTCGTTCGCGATGATGATGCGGCGCACGCCGTGAGCGCGCCCGACCTGCGCCTGCCACGGGGTCGCGAGAGTGAGGCCCCACGCGCCGGCGCCCCCGGGGCGGTCGTCGAGCAGCTGCCGCCACAGCGCCGGCGCCATCGTGGTCTTGCCGTGCGGCGCCAGCAGCACCCCTGCCTCCTGCGCCCAGTCGGCCATGCGCGTGACGTTGTGCACCATCGCCCCGGCGTCCAGGGTCAGCAGCGGCGTGGCGAAATCGGAGCGCACCGGATCCGTCGCGACGAACTGTTCCGCCGCGAGGCCGACGGCCGACGGCGGGAACGACTTGTCGCAGACGGACAGCAGGCGGGCGGCAGGGGATGACGACGGCACCCCTCAATGATGGCCCTGCCACCGCGATGCCGTCGCGTAGCATGTGTCGCGCGCCGCGCTCGGCCGCCGATCGAGAGGAACGAGCATGACCGACAAGACCCGCCTTCTCACCGCTGACGCCCCCGCACCGGCGCACGTGTTCTCACAAGGCGTGCGCAAGGGCCCGATCGTGCAGGTGTCGGGGCAGGGGCCGGTGGATCCTGCGACGAGCGAGTACCTGTTCCCGGGCGATGTCGCGGCGCAGACCATCCGCACCCTCGAGAACGTGCGCGCGATCGTCGAGGCGTCGGGGGCGACCTTCGACGACGTGGTGATGCTGCGCGTGTACCTGACCAAACGCGAGGACTTCGCGCTCATGAACGAGGCCTACGGCGAGTTCGTCACGAAGCACACGCCGAGCGGCGTGCTGCCGTCGCGCACCACCGTGTTCACGGGGCTGCCCCGCGAGGAGATGCTCGTCGAGATCGACGCGCTCGCCGTGGTCTGAACCGCACGATTCGTGCTGAGGGTGCGTCTCGGCGTCGACCGCGACACGCCCTTGCTGTTGCGGTCCGGGCCCCTACAGCTCGATCTGCGACCCCATCACGATCACGCGGTCACGCGGCAGGCCGAAGTGGTCACTCGCATCGGTCGTGATGTGCGAGGCCGCGAGGAAGAGCCGCTTGCGCCACCGCGCCATGCCGCCGCGCCGACCCTCACGCAGCTCGATCTTCGAGAGGAAGTACGTGGCATTGTCCAGATCCAGCCAGCCCTGCGTCTTGTGCGGCGGGATGCTGCGCAGAGCACGGGGCAGATCCGGATTCTCGGCGTAGCCGAATCGCGCCGAGATGTACAGGATGCCGTCGGTCGGATCCCCGAGGTCGTCGACCGTGCAGCGTTTGGTCTGCGGCACGCGCGGCACGTTCTGGATGTCGACGGACAGGATGATCACGCGCGCGTGGCGCACGTGGTTGTGCTCCACGTTGGCGCGCAGTGCGAGCGGCGTCGTCGAACCACCCGGGTTGAGGAAGATCGCGGTCCCCGGCACCCGGTCGATGAGCTTCGGGTGCGTGCGCAGGTTGCGCACGAAGTCTGTCAACGAGCCCTCCGCCTCGGTGCGGCGCGCCGTGATGAGCGCGCGTCCGCGCTGCCAGGTCGTCATGACGGTGAACGCCGCGAGGCCGATCGCGAGTGGCAGCCAGGCGCCGTGCGTGAACTTGGTGGCGTTGGCGGCGAAGAACAGCAGGTCGACGGAGAGCAGCACGACCGCACCGATCACGAGGATCCAGGGCGGGATCTTCCACCGCCGGCGCGCCAGGTAGAAGAACAGCAGCGTCGTGATCGTGATCGTGCCGATGACCGCCATCCCGTAGGCGAACGCGAGCGACGCCGACGTGCGGAACACGAACACCAGGGTGATCACCGACACCATCAGCAGCCAGTTGATCCACGGCACGTAGATCTGCCCGTGCGTCTCGGACGATGTGTGCGTCACGCGCAGCCGCGGGAGGTAGCCGAGCCCCGAGGCCTGCGCGGCGACAGAGAACGCGCCGGAGATCACCGCCTGCGAGGCGATCACCGTTGCCACGGTGGACAGCACCACGAGAGCGATCCGGCCCCACTCCGGCGCGAGGAGGAAGAACGGCGCCGACATGTTCGCCTTGTCCTCCAGCAGCAGCGCCCCCTGGCCCATGTAGGTCAGCGCCAGGGCCGGAAAGACGAGGAACAGCCATCCGAACGAGATCGGCTTGCGCCCGAAGTGGCCCATGTCGGCGTAGAGCGCCTCGGCACCGGTGACCGACAGCACCACGGCGGCGAGGGCGAAGAACGCGATGTCGAAGTGGCCCACCATGAACTGGATCGCATAGGTCGGCAGCAGCGCGAGCAGGATCTGCGGATCGCGCATGATTCCGCCGACCCCCAGCACCCCGATGACCACGAACCAGATCGCCATGATCGGCCCGAACAGCCGGCCGACCACGGAGCTGCCGAGCTTCTGGATGAGGAACAGGACGAGCAGGATGGTCGCGGTGATCGGGACGACCCACTCGTCCAGCCCCGGATTGATGGTCTTCAAGCCCTCGACCGCGGAGAGTACCGAGATGGCAGGGGTGATCATGCTGTCACCGAGGAACAGTGCAGCCCCGAGCACGGCAAGACCCGACAGGATCGCCACCGTGCGCGTGCGCCCTTTCGGCGCCCATCGTCGCAGCAGCGTGAGCAGGGCCATGATGCCGCCCTCGCCGTCGTTGTCCATCCGCATGGCGAGCAGCACGTAGGTGACCGTGACGATGAGGATCACCGACCACACGATGAGCGAGACGACCCCGTACAGGTTCTCCGTCGTCAGCGGGATCGGGTGCGGATCCTCAGGGTTGAACACCGTCTGCAGGGCGTAGATCGGGCTCGTGCCGATGTCGCCGAAGACGACGCCCAGCGCGCCGATGACGAGGGCGAGACGGAGCGGGCTCCGTCGGGCGACGGGCGCCTTCTGGTCGATGACGGCCTTGCTGTTCACAGACGAAGCCTAGAGCCCGATTCCCGCGCCACCCGGCGCTCCTCACGGAATCCTCACGCGGCGTGGCGCGCCGGCGCTCACGGGATCCTCACGTCGCCTGGCCGCGTGCGCAGGGCTCCCGCAGGGCGATCATCGTGGAGCGGCGGCGCCGCGCAACGCCGAAGCGCCGGCCCCGAGCAACTCGGGACCGGCGCTTCGGTTCGGATCAGCCCTTGCGGGGCGCGGTCACCGAGATGAGTGCCGCCGTGTTGTCCTGCATGGGCTTCTTCACCGAGATCACGGTGCCGTAGCCCACGCCGGCATCGGCGGGGTTGCCGGTGCCGAGGGTGGTGAACCCGAGGTCCAGACCGTAGAGGTCTGTCGCGGGGGTGCCGTCGGGATTGACGACGCGCGTGCTGTACGGCGCGTTGCCGACAGACGGGACGACCACCGAGGCGTCACGCATGCGGTTGAACAGCTGCCCGTTGCGGACCTCCAGGCCGGCCACCCAGCCCTTGTCATCGGTGAAGGTGCTCACCGCGGGCTGCGCCGGGATGTCGGTGCAGGCCTCGTTCTGGTAGTTCGCGTCGACCAGGCAGTCCCTGAACGGCAGGGTCGGCGTGAGTCCGAACGCGGCGTTGGACGACTGCGCACGGCTGGAGATGTTCTTCAGCACCGACGGATCCAGAGCAGCCTCCGCACCCGTGCGGCGCAGCGGGTCGAAGTGGCTGTCCACGAGCAGCAGGCCGCCCTTGGCGCCGTAGCTCGGCAGGCTCGTCAGGTTGGTGGTGACCTGGTTCGAGCTGCCGTAGGTGGTGTCGCGGTACCAGATCAGCGCACCCGGAGCGTTGTACGGGACCTTCTCGACCTTCCAGCCGTCCGCGCTGTACACGGTGGTGTAGCCGTACTTCAGGCCGTTGTCGAAGCCGTCGAAGTTGCGCCACTCGACCAGGTAGTACTGCGCCTTGATCTGGGTGCCGGTGTCGCGGGCCCAGCCTGCGCCGGTGGTGTCGGTGAAGGTGCCGTCGACCGCGGTCCAGCCGTTGTCGCCGGACTCGACATCATCGGTCCAGACGTCGGCGCCGCCGGCGGTCAGGGCGAAGTCGTCCGAGAACCAGCCGCGCTCCTGGAACGCCGCGTCGGTCGCCTGGCGCAGGCGGATCTGGATGTTCTGCCCCGCGTACGCCGACAGGTCGACGTGGTCGTGACGCCAGCCATCGCTGGATCCGGTCAGGCCGTACTTCTTGCCTCCGAAGTCGGCCATGCGGCCGTTCGGGTCGCTGTAGCCGTCATCGGTCGATACCAGGGCGCCGGACTCGTCGTAGACCTTCTGTTCGGTCCAGGTGGATCCGCCGTCGGTCGAGACCTCGACGAAGCCGTAGTCCCAGTCCTCCTCGATGATGTAGTTGTTCCACATCGAGAAGGTCGCACCGGCGGGCACGTTGTCGATCGAGCGGGTCAGCGTCGCGTCCGCCCAGCTCTGGTCGGAGTTGGAGTACCACATCTCGGATCCGCTGTGCGGTTCGGCGAGCACGATGGTCTTGTCCGGCAGGTTGACCTTGATGCCGTCCTCGGTGCCCTTCTTCGGACGCGAGGTCTGCCCGACCTTGATCGTCTGCGTGCCGTCCCCCGGGTTCACGACCTTCGGGTCCGCCCAGCCGAGCACCCACTTGTCCCAGATGCCCATGTGGGTCGGCTGCGACTGGAAGATGGGGCCGGAGTGCGAGCCGGAGCTCATCAGATCCCAGAAGTCGATGTCGGAGTTGCCCGCGTTCGACGTGTCGTACAGGTCGGGCAGGCCGAGGTCGTGGCCGTACTCGTGCGCGAACACGCCGACACCGGAGTTCTCCGGCTGCACGATGTAGTTCTGGATCTTGAAGTCGGTTCCGGGGATGGTGGCACCGCCCGCGACGTCGGACGAGTGCGCCCAGATCGCATAGGTGCCCTCCTTGCCGCCGCCGCCGGACTTGTCCTCACCGGCGTGCACGAGCACGACGTGGTCGATGATCCCGTCGGGCTCGTTGACGTTGCCGTCGCCGTCCCGGTCGCCCTGGTCCTCGATGTCGTAGTCGGACCACGGGAAGGAGGGGTCGGACTGCGCGAGCGCCGCCACGGCGTCGATCGGCAGCTGGCCCGCGCCGAGCGGGTTGTCGGGGTGGCCCTGCATGTCCTGCATGGGGCCGGCCTCGTAGGCGCCGGTCTCGGGGTTGAGGTGGCACACGGTGGCTCCGTAGTACGCCTCGGAGTGCGGCACCTTCACCCACGCGGTGGCCTCACCGGTGAGGGTGTACGCCCCGCGGGACATTTCCTCGTACATGTTCTTCATGGTGTTGCCGGAGATGTCGAAGCCGGGCTTGCCGTCAAGACCCGTCAGGTCGGTGCGCACGCGCTCGGTGACGCCCTGCTTCGAGAAGAGCATCTTGTTGTAGAAGTCGCTCGAGAAGTCGGGCATCCACATCGTGTTGTTGTCAGGCTGCGCCGCCGTGGCGGGATCCGGGATGTTGTTGTGCAGGGTCGGGCCCTGCACGTCGCCCGGCTTGCAGTCGGTCGCGCCGAAGGACGTCGGGACCTGCAGGTTCGAGAAGTCCTCCGTGCCGTCGAACTCGACCAGGATCGTGAGGAGCTTCGCCTGCTGGGTCGTCTTGGACTGCTTCAGGTTCTTCGGGCTCTTGCCGGTCTTCACGGCCTTCGCCTCGGTGATCGCGAGCTGTTTGGCCGCCACGGGGTTGCCCTGCGCGTGCTTCTGGTCGTTCTCCTTGGCACGCTCGAACGCCGCGGCGCCGATCGCCTGCCGGGCGCTCGTGCTGCCGTTCGTGTCGGCGACCGCCTCGTCGTCGGACGCGTCGGTGAACGCTTCGGCGCGGGGCGCCACGTAGTTGATGTAGTGATCGCCGGTGCCGCTCTTCGCATCGGTCCCTGCGGAACCGGTGCTCGCAGAGGTCACTGTGCTGGATGGCGGCGTGCTCGACGGCGCCGCGACTGCGGGGACGGCCCCGAAGGTCGCCACCCCGGCCGCCGCCAGCACGAACGCTGACGTCGTCGCCGTCACACGTCGTCGCGTGCGAGCGCTTCTCTCTGACATTGCTTCTCCCTCCAGGCGTCGCCCCAGGGGTTCCCGCGGCGATGCGGACGTCGTGCACCGGTCAGGCGCACAAAAACCAGGATTACCGTGAAAGTCCTATGCAAGGGAAGAGAATCGCCTGAAAAGAGGAAGATCCTCCGCCGATATACCGGGCGAGGTCGCGGGCCCGCGGAGGACAAGGGGCCCGCCAGCTCGGGATCGAGCCGAGCAGCGGAGGAGTTCCCGCCGGATGACGCACGAAGGGCGCCACCCGAGATGTCCCGGATGGCGCCCTCGTTGCGCGGTCGCATTGCGCGTGCGCAGGAAGCGATCAGCCCTTGTTGCAGATCTCCTGCAGCTTCTTGCCCTGCTCGGTGAGCTTGGCGCTGGCGTCCTGAGCCTTGGTGGAGATCTCCTCGACCTTGGTCTGCGCCTCCTTGAGCTTGTCCATGGCCGCCGGGTCGGTGGCGTCGATGTTCTTCATGTCGGGCATCTCGAAGCCGTCGAAGACCTTGACGAAACCGTTGAACTCGGTCGCGAAGGCCGTGAGCGGCGCCTTCACGGTCTCGTTGGTGACCTTCTTGCCTGCCTCGTCGAGCCCCTTCTGCACGGGGGCGAAGATCTCGGCGAAGTCGACCTTCTCGCCGCTGGTGGCCTTCTGCATGGCCGAGCTGACGTCGCTCGAGACGCTCGAGGTGGCCTTGGTCATCTCCGTGTTGGCGATCTTGCACGCGTCGGCCACGCTCTGGCCGCCCGAGCAGGCGGTCATGGTGGCGGTGAGGGCGATCGCCGCGGCGAGGCCGCCGATGCGGGTCAGGGTTGCCTTGTTCATGTTGAGCTCTCCGGTCTCTCCATAGATGTGGCTGCCGGTCCGGTAACGGGCGCGACAGCCATGATTGCGTTCCACCCTATTCCGAGCGGATGCATAGGTTCGGACCAGGTGGGCGGATCCGGCGCGATCGTGACCGCACCGAGATATCGGCGCCGCTTCAGACGGCGCGCCCGGTCACGAGCCAGGCGGCGCCGGGCATGATCACCCCGTCGGGTGAGGCGTACGGCGCGAGCCGGTCTCGGACCACGGCGGTGATTCGCGCGAGCCGTTCGCGCTGCTCCACGAACTCGCGTCCGCTGTCGCCGTTCCGTCGGCGGCCTGCTCCACGTTGACAGCCCACGGCGACATGCTACGTCGCACGATCGAGGCGCGTCCGCAGGCGCGAAGGGCGGCCCTCACCAGCCCAGTTCGCCCTGGTCCTCCTGGAACGTACCCGTCGGCCCGTCGGCGTCGATCATCGCCATCCGGGCCACGATCTGCGCGCTCTCGGATGCCGGACGTCCGGGATGGCTGCCGGGGTCGCCCCCGCCGAGCTCGGTGGCGGTGATGCCGGGCTCGACCGCGTTGAACTTCACGCCGGGATGCGCGTTCGCGTACTGGACCGTGAGCATCGAGACCGCGGCCTTGCTCGACCCGTACACGAGCGAGACGAAGCGGGATGCGGGCCGCGTCGGCTCGTGCGTCGCCCAGAACGAGCCGAGCGCGCTCGAGACGTTCACGACGACCGGATTCTCCGATCGCTCCAGCAGCGGAAGCGCCGCCTCGGTCACCCGCACGATTCCGACGGCGTTGGTGTCGAACACCTCGAGCACGCTGGGTCCGTCGAGCGACTCCGTCATCCCGCCGTCGCCGCGTTTCGCGATGCCGGCGTTGTTGACCAGCACGTCGAGGCCTGCGCCGGAGTCCTCGATCGTCTGCAGCGCGGCGGCCACGGATGCGTCGTCCGTGACGTCGAGCTGCACGAAGCGCGCGCCGAGTTCGTCGGCGGCCGCACGCCCGCGCTCCTCGTCGCGTGCGCCGAGCCAGACCGTGTGCCCTGCGGCGACGAGCGCGCGCGCGGTCTCCTTGCCGAGGCCCTTGTTCGCCCCGGTGATGAGTGTCGTTGTCATGCCTTCCAGCGTGGTCTGGGATGCGGCATGGGGGCAGTCGTCGGGTTTTCGTAGGACTGCCGATACCAGGACAACATCCGACGGACAGGCGCAGACTGGAGCCGTGGAGGCATGGGAGTTCGGCAGTACGGTGCGGCGGTGGCGCGACCGCATCCCGCCCGACGTCGTGGGCATCCCGCACGGCCGTCGGCGGCGCGCCGCGGGTCTGCGCCGGGAGGAGCTCGCGACGCTCGCCGGCATCTCGGTCGACTATCTGACGCGGCTCGAGCAGGGGCGCGCGACGGCGCCGTCCGAGCAGGTCGTGGAAGCGCTCGCCCGCGCGCTGCGCCTGTCGGACGGCGAGCGCGACCAGCTGTTCGTGCTCGCCGGGCGCAGTGCGCCCGGGCACGGCGTGATCCCCACGCGGTTGGCGCCGAGCGTGCAGCGTCTGCTCGACCGCTTCGAGGGGATCCCCGTCGTGGTGTACGACGCGGCGTGGAACCTCCTCGTCGCGAACGCGCCGTACGACGCGCTGATGGGGCCGACGGCCGAGCCGCACGGCCGTGAACGCAACGCGGTGTGGCGCAACGTCCTCGGCACGGGCTCGCGTGCCCGTGCGACCGCGCAGGAGCACGACGAGCTCGTCGCCGGCCTCACCGCCGATTTGCGGTCGACGGTGGCGCGCTATCCCGACGATGCGCGGCTGCGGAAGCTGGTCGCCGAGCTGCGCGCCGGGAGCCCTCGGTTCGACGAGCTGTGGGAGACGATGGCCGGGCCGCCGACGACCGAGCAGTCGCGGCACAAGATCATCGACCACCCGCTCGTCGGCCCGATCGCGATCGACTGCGACACCCTCGTCGTCGCCGGAGACGACCTGCGGATCATGGTCTATACGGCTGAGCCCGACACGGAGGACGCCGAACGTCTGCAGCTCGCGATCGTCCTCGGTACGCAGTCGCTCGTCGGCGACCCGGAGACGAACTGACCGCGACGGACCCGTGCGGCTCAGCCGGATCTCGACGACGTCGCGTTCGTCGGGGCTCCTTTTGCGGACAGCGCGCGAGCGCCCGCCGTACGGGGAGTGTCGGACCCCGGGATCACACTGAGGATCATGACGATACGGAGATTCGTCCAGGCCGCGCTGAACGGCGATCGCGAGCACCCGGCGGTGCCCCGAACCCCGTCGCAGATCGCGGAGGACGCCGCGGCGGCGGTCCGAGCTGGTGCGCAGTCGGTGCACGTGCACGTCTTCGACGACGACGGTCACCAGACGTTCGCCGCGGGACCCGTCGCGGCGACCCTGACCGCGGTTCGCGCGGCGTGCCCGGGGTTGCCGATCTCGCTGAGCACGTTCGCCCAGGTGGAGCCGGACCCGCGGCGGTTGCGCGCGGCGGTCGCGAGCTGGACCGTGCTGCCCGACCTCGTGACGGCGAACCAGGGGGAGCCGGAAATCGTCGAGCTGTGCGGACTGCTCGTCGAACGCGGCATCGGCATCGAGGCCGGGCTGCTGTCGCGGGACGATGCCGAGGCATTCGTCCGACACGGGATCGCACGCCACTGCGTCCGCGTGATGGTCGAGCCTCTCGACGCGGACCCGGATGCCGCCTGCGCACACGCGGCGGCGATCGAAGCCGTCGTCACGGCAGGGGGCATCGATCTGCCCCAGGTCCACCACGGCGACGGAGTCGCGTCCTGGGCGGTGAACCGCCGGGCACTGCCTCTCGGCCATGGGATCCGCACCGGGCTGGAGGATACGCCCGTCCTTCCGGACGGGAGCGTGGCCGCCGACAACGCCGAGCTCGTCCGAGCAGCGATGCATCTTCTCTGACCCGAGCCGTGTGCCCAGACCCGGGGGTCCGGGACGACAAGCACCACGCGCCGCTCGGATACGCGAAAACCCCCGATTCCTCGGGGGTTTTCATGGCGGTGACGGTGGGATTTGAACCCACGGTAGGGGGTTACCCTACACAACTTTTCGAGAGTTGCACCTTCGGCCGCTCGGACACGTCACCGCGGAAAAGCATACGCGACAGCGGGATCGAGCGCGAATCGGGTGGATCCGGATGAGTGCACCGTGGCTCACTCGCCGCGCACGCGAAAGCGCCGGCCCGTGATCTCCCGCGGATCGATGCGGAAGTAGTTGTACTTGGCGGTCGGGTTGGCACTGATCAGGTCGTGCACACCGGAGGCGACGATCTCGTCGTCGGCGTCGAGCCGTGATGCCGCGCCGCGGATCACGACGCTCCAGGCGACACCGTCCGCGATCGCATCGACTTCGAAGGCCACCCGGGGCTCGTGGACGATGTCGATGATCTTGGCCCCCGGTGCTGACCGAAGATAGATCCGTTCCTCGTGGACCAGGTAATTGATCGGGAAGATATCCGGTGCTCCGTCCTTCCCGAGCACTGCGAGACGACCCAGCGTCTCGGAGGCGAGCGCAGCCCAGCACTCCTCCAGCCGCAGGCCTTCGACGTCAGCCGAGAGCGGCCGGCCGATCGGTTCCTCGTTCATGTCACTCGCCCTTCTTCCTCTGTCTTTCACCAGCCCTCGGCGACCTCGGCGTGCGTGCGCAGAATGCCCTCGGTGGATCCGGCCGGGGCGCGACCGATGCCGCATTCGGTCGCCACGCCGAACGCGGGGGCGTGCGCGGCCGCCGCCGCGATGCGGCGCCGAGCGCCTTCGGCGCCGTCCTCGCGGTGCACGAGGCCCAGGTACAGCTCGGTGCCCTCCCCTACCGAGAGTGCGTCCAACGGAGCGAAGAAGGCGTCATCGTCGCGCTCGATAGGCACCGGCAGGTGCAGCCACGTGAGCGGACGTCCAGCGGCCGCCGCGACGGCGTTCGCGTAGCGGACCAGGGTCGCCGCGTCCGCGGGTTCGGCGAAGTGCTTCTCCGCGGCGTCGCCGTAGCAGAGGTGCACGCCGACCTCGACGTCCGTCGGCACCGCGTCGACGAGCGCCGCCAGCCGCTGGACCAGCCCGTCGAACGGATCGCCGGGCCACCACGCCTGCATGACTCTGCCGTAACCGGCAGCGCGCTCGATGATGCCGATCTCGCTCGCCACATCCCACTGGATCGCGAGGTCCACATGAGGGATCGCGTCGAGGATCTCGTCGAGCTCGCGGAGGATCGCGGCCGTGTAGACCGGCTCGATCGCCGCGCGGTCGTCGCCGGAGAAGAACGATGCGATGACGGCGAGCGACGTCGGCAGCGACACCTGGAACCGCACGTCGCCGGCGATCACCCCTTCCGCGCGGAGGCGCACGAACGTGTCGTACGAGTCCTTCGCCGCAGCCGCATAGCCGAGCGGCGGCAGCTCGATCCCGGCCGCGTCGACGCCGTCGCCGATCCGTAGTGGACGGGCGTCGAGCCCCGCCCCGAAGGGGATCCGCTCCGCCCCCACGCGTTCGATCCCCTCGGCTCGGCCCAGCACGTCGGGCTGGAACATGATCCAGTGGAACCGGATCCCGACCTCGCCGTCCGGGATGCGACGCAGCTGCGGCCCGAGGATCGCGGCAGCGGTGCGCATCGTGGTCTCGGCGTCGTCGTAGTTCACGCTGCCGACCAGCAGCGCTCCACGGGGATTCGTCATGCCTGACAGCGTAAGACGATCGCGGTCACCGGTTCCGCACGGTTGCAGACCCGCACAAGATGCTTCCCGAGGGGCTTGGATGCTCTGGACCCGATCGCCCCGGCGAGCGAGACCCGGCGAGACGGTCAGCCGGCCGCGATGAGCCGGACCCCTGCCGCGGCGAGATTCCGGAGAGTCGAGTCGGCGGGGTCCGCGTCGGTGACGATGCCTGCGACCTCGTCCAGCGACAGCACCCCGTACCGCGACGCCGTCCCGATCTTCTCCTCGCTCGCCAGCACGAAGGTCTCCGCGGCGCGGCCCGCGAGCGCGCGCTTCATGGCCGCCTCATCCGCATCCCCGGTGGTGAGGCCGGCCGTGGGATGCACGCCCGTGACGCCGAGGAAGAACAGGTCGGCGCTGATCCGCTGGGCGGCCTCGACGGCCGCCGCACCGCAGGCCACAGCCGAGTGCTTGAACAGCTGCCCACCGATGAGGAACACGTCGGCAGCATGATCGAGCAGTGCGGCGGCGATCGTGGGACTGTGCGTGATGATCGTGCACGGCAGCGCGGTCGGGATCTCGGCGACCATCGCCAGCGTCGTGGTGCCGCCGTCGAGGATCACCGTCGACCCCGGCTCGATGAGCGCGGCGGTCGCCGCCGCGACCCGCGCCTTGCTGTCCGGGGCCACAGCCGTGCGCCGGCCGTAGTCGACCACCGCCGGGGACGCCGGAAGCGCCCCGCCGTAGACGCGCACCGCGAGGCCTGCGGCATCGAGCTCGCGCAGGTCGCGGCGGATGCTGTCCTCCGACAGACCCAGTTCGGCCGCCACATCCTTGGCGACGATCCGGCCGTCTCGATGCAGCCGCTCGAGCAGCATCTCCTTGCGTGCGGCAGCCAGCATTCCGACTCCTTCATGTTTGTGCACGTTGTTGCTGTATTGTACCCGATATGACCAAGCCACTCATGATCCTCATCGCCGGCCCCTATGCGTCGGGTACCGGCGGCGATCCCGCGCTCATGGCGCAGAACCTCGCCCGGCTCGAGGAAGCGGCGTGGCCGATCTTCCGCGCCGGGCACATCCCGATGATCGGCGAGTGGGTCGCCCTTCCCGTGCTGTCCAGTGCCGGTGCAACCGGCCCCGGCGACCCGCTCGCGACCGAGGTGATGTATCCGACCGCGGAGCGGCTGCTGCAGCACTGCGATGCGATGCTGCGCCTGCCCGGCGAATCCCGTGGAGCCGACCAGGACGTCGCGATCGCGGAGGGTCGGGGGATCCCCGTGTACCGCCGCCTCGAGGAGGTCCCCGGGATCGCCGCCTGACTCTCGCCCGTCCGCCCCTGACCGTTCTCAGGATGGATCCGCGCCGAGGCGCGGATCCCGTCGCTCACGACGCGGATCGGTGAATCCGTCCTGAGAACGGTCGAGACGAGGCGAGGACGACGGCAGGCACCGCGGCCGGTGCTGCCGGGCCCACGGCCATCGAATCAGCGGCCGACCGGTGCGGGTCCGCGGCTGGCGAGCCCTGAAGCGGAGACGAGCACGATCGCCGTGACCGTGCCGAGCAGCAGGACGGGGCCGCCCGGGCCCGGGGCTGCTCCCACGTTGTTCATCGCCGTCAGGGTCAGCAAGAGGACCACGCATGATCCGATAGCACCCACGATCCCCAACACGATCCCGAGGACACGGAGCGTCACGCGCACCCGATCGGCGAACATGACCAGGAGCACCACGACCGCCAACAAGGCGACCACGATGAGCAGACCGATGAACCCGATTCGCATCATCCGTTCCGTGTCATCGTGGTTGAGCGCGGCGATCGCGGTGAACGCGGAGAGAGCCTCCTGTCGCGCGGGCTCCAACGGCGCCACCGCGAACGGCAGGAACTCTCCGGCGATGAGCAGGGCCACCGTCAGTGCGCCGATCACGATCCTCGGCACCGACAGCGTGCGGTGTCGTGTGGCCGTCACCTCAGCGGCCGTCGTCTGGTCCGTCATGCGATCCCCCTCGTGCACGCGACTCAGCCTACGCAACAGGCCGGAGCGGCGGGCAGGTCCACGATCCAAGCCGGCGCGATGGTGCGCGTCTGGAGTTCCGGCCGTCGGTCGATGTCAGCGACTGCGGTCCGGGACGATCCGGCCCGCGCCGTGCTCAGCGCGTCACGTCCGCCACCAGTCGGCCGGCCTCGAGCCGAAGCGTGCGGTCGACCGTCCCCCGCGGCGGCTCGACGTGCGAGACGAGCACGACGGTCTGGGATCCGGCCGCGCCCAACAGGTCGCGCAGCAGCGCATCGGACGCGTCGGGATCCACACCGGCCGTCGGCTCGTCGAGCACGAGCACGGGGAATCCGCGCAGGATCGCCCGGGCCAGCGCGATGCGCTGCGCCTGGCCGCCGGAGACGAGGGCGCCGCGCTCCCCCACCCGCGCGTCCAGCCCGCCGCGTTCGGCGACCCAGCCGGCGAGCCCCACCCGGTCGAGCACGGCGAGCAGTTCGGCGTCGGTCGCGGTCTCCCGGGCGAACAGCAGGTTCTGCCGGATGTCCTCGTCGAAGATCATCGGATCCTGCTCGCACAGCCCCACGTGGCGACGCAGCGCGGGGCCCGGCGCACGCCCCGCATCGCTGGCGCCGATCCGGTACGTGCCGCCGAAGCGCAGGAAGCCGACGAGGACCGCGGCGAGCGTGGACTTGCCGGCGCCACTGGATCCGGTGACGAGGATCCGCTCCCCCGGTGCGACATCGAGGTCGAGATCGCGCAGTGCCGGCGCCTCGGCACCCGGCCACGACGCGGTCACGCCGTGCAGGCTCAGCGCACCGTCGTCGACGAGGCCCTCGCCCTCGTCGCCGCGCACCTCCTCCGGCAGCGTCGTGGGCAGCAGCGCATGGATCCGCTCCGCACTCGCGCGCACGCCGCGCCAAGCCGAGGCGGCCTGCGGTACGGCCGAGAACACGTCGAACACGGCCATGGGCAGCAGCACCGCGACGGCGAACCACGGCGCATCGACCGCTCCTCCGGCCTGCCCCGGCGCGGCGACGGCGAGCGCCCAGATCGAGGCGGCGCCGGCCGCCAGCGACACGATCGCAGAAGACAGCGCCTGCGCGACGGCGGCCCTGCTGGACGTACGTCGCAGCCTGTCGTCGGCGGCGCGGATGCGTTCGCGCGCGAGGGGCTCCGCTCCGTAGGCCTGGAGCACGTCGAGGGCGGTGAGATCGTCCACGAGGGCCGCGGCGAGCTCTGCCCTGTCACGGCTGAGCGCGCGCTCGGCCCGGCCTCCGGCGATGCCGCCCAGCACGACCGCTCCGGCGACGGCGATGACCAGGCAGACCGCGAGCGCAAGCGCCGCGGAAGGCGCGATCGCGGCAAGGACGCCGATCGAGACGGCGGCCACCACGCCGCCGGTCAGCAGCGGCTGCACCACGCGCAGGGGCAGGTTCTGCAGGTTCTCCACGTCGTCGACGAGGGCGGCGAGCACCGAGCCGCGGTCGGTGGATCCGAGTCCCGCGGGGGCCAGCGGGGTGAGCCGGCGCACCACTGCCCCCCGCAGGTCTGCGAGCCGGCCGAGCGCGGCGTCGTGCCCGACGAGGCGTTCGAGATACCGGGTGACGGCGCGGGTCACCGCGAAGAACCGCACCCCGACGATCGCGACCGAGAGCGGCACGAGGTTGTCGACGAGCGACGCGGTGACGATGAGCCAGCCGCTCACGAGCAGCAGGCCGACCGCGGCCGCGGCCGAGACGATCCCGGCGAGGATCGCGGGCAGGAACCGTCGCGTCCGAGGCATCGCGAGGCGGAGGATCCCCCCGACGGAGCCCGGCAGGTCCGGAATCGAATCCGGATCCGCCTCGGGCGCCGCCGACGCGGCAGGATCCTCAGCGGGCGTGGCCTCGCCACCCGGTTCAGGTCGCACTTTCTGCTGTCCCCGGGGGTGCGGAAGAGCAGAAAGTGCGACCTGAGCGGTGATGGTGGAGCCGGCAGCTGCGGAGCCGACAGGGGCGGCCACGGGGCCGTCTCCGATTCGCACCACCTGGTCGGCGATCGCGCGCGCCGACCCGCGGTGCGAGACCAGCAGCACCGTCACCCCGTCATCGGCCGCACGGCGCACGGCCTGCCAGAGCCGCTGCTCCGTCGCCGCGTCGAGGGCGCTGGACGGCTCGTCGAGCACGAGCACGCGTGCACCGGATCCGAGCCGGTACAGCGCACGAGCCACGGCGACGCGCTGCGCCTGGCCGCCGGAGAGTCCGGCGCCCTGCACGCCGAGCTCGTGCGCCGGATCCAGGTCCGCCGCCGCGGCCTCGACGAGCGCCGATCGCACGCGCACGAGGTCGGGTGCGGGGTCGCCGAGCGCGACGTTCGCGGCGATCGTGCCGCGAATGAGCCCGGGGCGCTGGCCGGCCCAGGCGAGCCACCTGGACGGATCCGGATCCGCTGCGCCGTCGACCATGAATCCGTCATCGCCTCCCGGCACGCCCGCGCCGACGCGCACCGCCGCACCCTCCACCGTGACGGTCCCGTCATATGCCGCAGCGCCGCGCAGCGCCGCGAGCAGGCTCGACTTGCCGGATCCGCTTCGCCCTTCGAGCAGTGTGACGGTACCGGGCTCCGCAGTGAACGAGACCGGCGCGAGCACATGCGCACCGTGCCGTACCGCGACCCCATCGGCGACCAGCCGGACCGCCCTCCAGGAGCTGTCCTTCCCCCGGTCGTCGAGCGAGGACGCCGAAGGCGACCGAGACGAAACGCTGCGCTCTCCGAGGGACGTTCCGTCTCGCGGAGACCCGCGCTGAGCGAGCGTCAGCGAGTCGAAGTGTCGCTCAACGACCGGAGAGCGCGACGGATCCGGATCCACCTCGAGCACCTCGAAGACGTCCTCGGTCGCGGCGACCCCCTCGGCCGCCGCGTGGAACTGCACGCCCACCTGGCGCAGCGGCAGGAACGCCTCAGGCGCCAGCAGCAGCACGAACAGTCCGACGCCGAGGCTCAGCTCGCCGCCCAGCAGACGCAGCCCCACCGACACCGCGATGATCGCCACCGCGAGCGACGACAGCAACTCCAGCGCGAAGCCGGACAGGAACGAGTAGCGCAGCACGCGCATGGTCTCGCGACGGTACTGGTCGGCGGTCTCGCGCATCCGGGCGGCGGCGCGACGCTCCCGGCCGAACAGGCGCAGGGTGGCGAGGCCCTGCACCGTGTCGGCGAAGCGCGCCGCGAGCGTGTGCAGCACCTGCAGCTGCCTGCGCTGCACGCCGCGGGTGGCGATGCCGATGAGGATGAGGAACAGCGGGATGAGCGGCAGCGTGACGAGCGCTGCGAGCCCGCTCGGCCAGTCCTGCCACCACATCACGGCGACGATGACCGGCGTCGCGATCGCGGTGAGCACGAGCTGCGGGATGTACCGGGAGAAGTACGGATCCAGCGCGTCGAGGCCGTGCCCCGCCGTGACGGCGAGCGTGGCGCGGTTGCGCGTGCCGAGCCAGGCCGGGCCGCGGCGGGAGATCGCGTCGAGCAGCGCCCTGCGCAGTTGGCGCCCGGCCTGCGCGGCGGCGCGGGCGCCCCACGCCTCCGATACCCAGAGCAGCACGGCGCGCACGAGCACCACGAGCGCGAGCCATGGCAGCGCCGCGAGCGGCGAGCGCCCGGCAGCCACGTCCGTGATCCCGGCGGCGAGCAGGCCGGCGAACGCGATCGTGACTGCGGTCTGCGCGAGCGCGATGCCCGCCGACACGACGAGGTACACCCGCGCGGCGGGCGCCCACCGCAGCAGTCGCGGATCGATCGGCTTCATCGGATCGGCTCGGTGCCCGCAACCTCGTGCGCCTCCGCATGCGAAGCGCCCTCTCCGCCTTCGCCTCGTCCCGGTGAGCGCACGCCCTGGGGTGCGCTCATCGGGACGATTCGGATGTGGAGGGGCGCCCGGGTGGACGGCGCAGCCGCGAGGCGACCCAAGGACGGCAGCGGGCTCATGCGTGCGCCGGGGCGGCCTCGATCGTCGACCTGCGCACGCGCTTGCGGAAGACCCAGTACGTCCAGGCCTGGTAGGCCAGTACCAACGGCATCGCCACGAGCGCGGTCCAGCTCATGATCTGCAGCGTGTACGGCGTGCTCGACGCGTTCTGGATCGTCAGCGAGTTCGCGGGGTCGATGGTCGACGGCAGCACGTTCGGGAACAGCGCCGAGAAGAGCATGAGCACGGCGGTGAGGATCGTGACGACCCCGGCCGCGAAGGCCCAGCCGTCGCGGCCCCGCAGCGACAAGACCACGGAGAGGATCAGGAACACCGCGGCCACGGCGCCGAGCGCGATCACGGCCCAGAGCAGCGACGGGCGACCGGCCGCGATGACGATGGTCCACACCACGGTCCCGGCCGCGGCGAGGATCGTCGGCAGCGCAGCCAGGCGCGCCACCCGGCGGGCCCGCTCGTGCACGACGCCGTCGGTCTTGAGCGCCACGAAGTACAGCCCGTGCAGGAAGAAGAGCAGCAGCGTGGTGATGCCGACGAGCAGCCCGTACGGGTTCAGCAGGTCGAACACGGTGCCGCGGAAGATGTGCCGCTCGTCGAGCGCGACTCCCTGCACGATGTTGCCGAACGCGACGCCCCACAGCAGCGCGGGGACGGCGGATCCGATCACGATCATCGTGTCGAAGCGGCGCTTCCAACGCGGGTCGTCCCGCTGGTGCCGGTACTCGAACGACACCCCGCGCAGGATGAGCGCGAGCAGGATCAGCAGCAGCGGCAGGTAGAAGCCGCTGAACAGGGAGGCGTACCACTCGGGGAACGAGGCGAACAGGCAGGCGCCCGCGACGATCACCCAGGTCTCGTTGAGATCCCAGACCGGGCCGATCGTGTTGATCACCTGGCGGCGCGAGACGTCATCCTTGCCGAGGAACGGCAGCGACATGCCCACCCCGAAGTCGAAGCCGTCGAGCACGAAGTAGCCCACGAAGAACAGGGCGACGATCCAGAACCAGAGCGTGGCGAGATCCATGTCCGTCTCCTTTCCTCAGTACACGACCGACGGGACAGGAGCGTCCTCGTCGTGCTTCTCGGTGGTGTCGGGGCCCTTCTTCGCAGCGCGGACGATGAGTCCGACCTCCACGACCGCGAGCGCGGCGTAGATCGCGGTGAAGGAGATGAGCGAGATGAGCACCTCGACGCCGCTCACCCCGGGCGAGACGCCGTTCTTCGTCGTCATCAGACTGAACACGATCCAGGGCTGCCGGCCCATCTCGGTGAACACCCAGCCGACGATGTTCGCGCCCAGCGACAGCGGGAACGAGTAGATCGCGATCTTCCACATCCACTGCGCGGGCTCGCGCTTGGCGTTCTTGCGGGTGATCCACAGGCCCACGAGCGCAACGAACGCGTGCAGCATGCCGAGGCCGATCATCCAGCGGAACGCCCAGTAGGTGATCCACAGCACCGGGTTGAACTCGGTGAGCCCCGTCGCGGCGAACTGGTGCGCGTACTGCGCGTTCAGGTCGTTGATCCCCTCCACGCAGCCGTTCAGGTCGTGCGTCGACAGGAACGCGAGCAGGTACGGCACGCGGAGGGACCAGATCTCGCCCGTGCCGTCGGGCGTGCCGATCGAGAACAGGGAGAACGAGGCATCGGCCCCGCAGCTCGAATTGAACATCGCCTCGGCCGCGGCCATCTTCATCGGCTGGGTGCTCACCATCGCGAGTCCCAGCTGATCGCCGGAGAGGAGCACGCCGGCGGTGGCGACGAGGATCCCCCACAGGCCGAACTTCAGAGACTTCCGCATCGTCTCGACGTGCTGTCCGCGGGACAGGTGCCAGGCGGAGACCGAGATCACGACGCCCGTGGCGAGCATGAATGCGCCGAAGATCGTGTGCGGGAACGCGGCGAGCGCGACCTTGTTGGTCAGCAGCGCCCAGAAATCGGTGAGCTCGGCGCGGTTGGCGGCCTCGTTGAACGTGTACCCGACCGGGTTCTGCATGAACGCGTTCGCGGCGATGATGAAGTACGCCGAGAGGATCGTGCCGAGAGCTGTGCCCCAGATGGTGGCCAGGTGCACCTTCTTCGGCAGCTTGTCCCAGCCGAAGATCCACAGGCCGATGAAGGTCGCCTCGAGGAAGAACGCGAGCAGCCCCTCGAACGCGAGCGGGGCCCCGAACACGTCGCCGACGAAGCGGGAGTAGTCCGACCAGTTCATGCCGAACTGGAACTCCTGCACGATGCCGGTCACGACGCCCATGGCGAAGTTGATGAGGAAGATCTTCGCGAAGAACCGGGTCAGGTGCAGGTACTCGATCTTCCCGGTGCGCACCCACGCGGTCTGGAAGATCGCGGTGACGGTGGCCATGCCGATCGTGAGCGGCACGAACAGGTAGTGGTAGACGGTCGTCAGCCCGAATTGCCAGCGGGACAGGACGAGGGGATCAAGCCAATCCATGCGCGACGCCTCCTGCGTTCACGGATCCGACGAGGGATCCTGTTCCGTGTGGGGATCCGGTTGCCGCCGGGGATCCGATGCGCTCCTCGGCTGCGGCGGCGGAGCCGTCCGCACGGTCCAGTTCGACCGTGCACTCCGCCGGCCGCGACGTCGAGCGCACGCAGCGCGCGGACAGCGGCCCGCCGGCCTGGGCGAGCACGCCCTGCATCAGACCGAGATGCACCTGGCAGAGCACCGGGCGGTGCTCTGGCCGGGCTGCGGCGTGCGGGCACGGGGTGAGCTCGACGGTGAGGCTGTCCTCGTCGATGACGGGCTCGAAGCCGCTCTCCTCGAGGTGCTCGACGAGCGCATCGAGCTGATATACCGCCTGCTCGCCGAGCGCGGAGGGGCCGGTCTGCAGCACGCGGCGCAGCAGGTCACCGCGGCGGGCGGCGTCGTCGGCCTTCTGCTTGGCGACCGGGCTCGAGGCCTCGGGGGTGCCTGTGGCGGCGCTGTACAGCACGCGCGGACGCCCGCGAGTCGTACGGTGCTCGGTGGCCGGCACGACGTAGCCGCCCTCGATCAGGCGCTGCAGGTGCTCGCGCACCGTGTTGGGGTGTAGCGCGGTGGCCTCGCACAGCTCGCCGATCGTGCGGTGCGGACGCGCCTGCACGAGGTGCAGGATCCGTACGCGCGAATAGCTGGAGATCGGCCCGCAGACGGGCCCGGCGCTGGCCATGGCTCCATACTCGCATCGCGCATCGTCGCGCATGGGGACTTCGGCCGTGAATAATGCCGCGCGCGATAGGACGTTCGGATCACGACCATGCGGATCCCGGATCCGGCCGGGTCGTACGACGGACCGCCGGGGAGCCGGCTCTCCGGGCTCAGACCTCCGGGTCGGACCGGTGCGCGAGGGCCAGTTCGGAGATGACGGCGACGACGGCGCGCACGTCGCCGGGGCTTCCCCCCGCGCGGCCGGCCACGAGACCGGCGATGAACGCGCTGAACGGGGCGGCGGGGCGGGCGACGCCGTTCGCGACGTCCCGGGCGAGGTCGAGGATCAGGGCGATCGGCAGGTCGTCTTCGGAGAGGTTGAACCGTTCGCGCAGCTCGGCTGCCCACTCGTCGAGCGCCTCCGGCGGGAGGGTGCGGTCGTTCGGGGTCATCGTGGCTCCTCTGATCGTGCGGCGGATCCGGCGACGTCGGCGCGAGCGCGTTCGAGGTCGTCGGGGGTGTCGATGTCGGCCGTGATCCCATCCTCGTCCGCGAGCCACCGGATCGGAAGACCGCCGAGCACGGCGCGGCAGGAGGCGCCATCCACCTCTCCGAACGCGGCGAGTGCGGCACGCACGGCGGCGGCGCGGTACCTCCCGGCGAGCCATTGCGGGTGCCCACCGGCACGGAAGACGATGGCATCGGCGCGGTCATCGCCGGGCCCGGGCTGCCCGTCTGCTCGCTGGTCGCAGATTGCCGCTTCGCGTGGCCCAGAACGGCGATCTGCGACCAGCGAAGCGTCGGTTCCGACCTCGGCCCCGACGGCACCCGTCGCCACGGAGTCCTGTTCCGCCAGGCGGGCGACGACGGCTTCGGGGTGCGCGAGGTCCCCCGCGAGGAGCAGGAGCTCCCCCGCATCGTCGAGCTCGGGGCGGGACAGCGCCGCGGCGAGCGCGGCGACGGGACCTCCGAACGGCGGATCCTCGCGAACCCACGTGACGACGGGCGTGGGCGCGGCATCCGTCCGCCGGTCGTCGGACATCGCTGCGGCCTCCACCAGCTGACCGTCGGTGGACGGGGGGCCTACCGCGATGACCGGGGAGATCCCGTGGGCCGCCAGCGCGGCGAGCGTGCGATCCCACGGCGTTGAGCCGCCGAGGTCGAGCAGGTGCTTGGCCGCGCCGCCCATGCGTCGGGCGCGACCGCCCACGAGCACGACCGCGCCGAGGGGCATCGACTCGGAGCCGGGTGCCGACATGTCGCTCAGCCCAGCTCCAGCACGTCGACGAGGTCGCCGACCTCCACTGCCGACACCTCGGCCGGCACCACGGCGTATGCCGTCGCGCCGCCGAGGCCGACGGTGAGGTGAGAGCCGGATCCGCCGCGCGTCGCGGGCACGACCGCGTCGTCCACGATCACGGCGGGCAGGTACTGGCGACGGCCCGGCGGCGTGCGCCAGGCCGCGCCCGCCGGGAGACGCCGCACAGGGCGGAAGACCTCGGTGCGGCCCTGCAGCCGCAGCAGTGCCGGGCGCACGAAGGTCTCGAACGACACCGCGGCGCTGACCGGATTGCCCGGCAGCCCGAACAGCAGCATGCCCTCCGCGGTCACCCCGAACGCCTGCGGCTTGCCCGGCTGCATCGCCACCGCCACGAACTCCATCGACTCGCCCATGCTCAGCCGCACGGCCTCATACGCGCCGGCACTCACCCCGCCGGAGAAGATGACGACATCCGCGCCGAGCGCTGCGGCCCGGTCGGCGGCCTCGGCGGGGCCGTCGCCTTCGTCGCCGACCACCTCGCGCAGCACGATCTCTGCCCCGGCCTCGGCCGCGAGACCGGCCAGCAACACACCGTTCGACTCTGGGATCTGCCCGCGCTGCAGCGGAGCCCCGGGCGCGACCAGCTCGGATCCGGTCGAGACCACGGCCACGCGCGGACGCGGTGCGACCTGCACCTCGGTGATGCCGACCGACGCGAGCGCCGACAGCTGGCGCGGGCCGAGCAGCGTGCCGTCGGGCAGCACGACGGCTCCGGCCACGGCGTCGCTCCCCGCTCGGCGCACGTGCGCGCCCTCCGCGCGCGGGGCGCGCTGCACGACGGCGGTCCGGAGCGAGTCCGCGAGCCCGCCCGCGGTGTCCTCGAACGGCACGATCGTGTCGGCCTGCGTCGGCACGGCGGATCCGGTCATGATGCGCACGGCGCAGCCCGGGGAGAGAGGCGGATCCTCCGGGCTTCCCGCGGGCAGATCCGCCGTCACCTGCAGCGTCACGGGCGTGTCCTCGGAGGCGCCGGCGACGTCGGCGAAGCGCACGGCGAACCCGTCCATCGCGGAGTTGTCGAACACGGGCACGGGGTTCACCGCCGTGGCGTCGGCCGCGAGGGTGGATCCCCCCGCCCGGTCGACGGCGACCGTCTCGGCAGGGCGGGGACGCACGGCGGCGAGCACCCGGTCCTGCTGCTCCTCGACCGTGCGGAAGGTGGTGCCGTGGCTCATGCGCGCTCCCTCAAGGCGATCGAGTCGGTGTGTGGTTCGAGGCTACCGGTGCTGCCTTGGAGGGCGGCGGCTCGGGACGGCAGGCGCTGTCCGCACCCCCGGCTAGCCTTGCTGCATGGCCTCCCGGAAACCCACCGCACCCGCGTACGTCTGCACCGAGTGCGGCTGGACCACCGCGAAGTGGGTGGGCCGGTGCGGCGAGTGCCAGCAGTGGGGCACGGTGACGGAACAGGCCGCGCAGACGGGCATCGTACGCCGGGTCGAGGCCACGACCCCCACGGAGGCTCGGCGGGCACGCCCCATCACATCGCTCACCTCGCAGGAATCGCCGCGACGTTCGAGCGGGGTCGCGGAGTTCGACCGCGTGCTCGGCGGCGGCATCGTGCCGGGGGCGGCGATCCTGCTGAGCGGCGAGCCCGGGGTCGGCAAGTCCACCCTGCTGCTGGAGGTGGCGGCTGCGGCCGCCCGCGCCGGGCGGCGGGTGCTCTATGCGAGCGGCGAGGAGTCCACGGGGCAGGTGCGGCTGCGAGCCGAGCGCACCGGCGCGCTGCATGACGAGCTCTACCTCGCGGCCGAGACGGATCTCGGCACGATCCTCGGCCACATCGACGAGGTCTCCCCCGAGCTCGTGATCGTCGACTCCGTGCAGACCGTGACCTCCGCCCTGTCCGATGGCGCCGCGGGCCAGCCCGCGCAGGTGCGCGAAGTCGCGTCGGCCCTCATCCGGGTGGCGAAGGAGCGGGATCTCCCGATCGTCATCGTCGGGCATGTCACCAAGGACGGGTCGGTCGCCGGTCCCCGCATGCTCGAGCATCTCGTCGACGTCGTCTGCCACTTCGAAGGCGACCGGCAGACCTCGCTGCGGTTCGTGCGGGCGCTGAAGAACCGATTCGGGCCGACCGACGAGGTCGGCTGCTTCGAGATGACCGGATCCGGGATCGCGGAGGTGCCGGATCCGTCGAGCCTGTTCCTCTCCCGCGGGCGCCCCGAGCCCGGCACGTGCGTCGCGATCGCGCTGGAGGGCCGGCGTGCGATGCCCGTCGAGGTGCAGGCGCTCACGATCCCCACGCAAGCCCCGAATCCCCGCCGCGTGGTGAACGGTCTCGACGCGTCACGCGTGGCGATGGTGCTCGCGGTGCTCGAACGCCGGGCCGGCATCAGGACCAGCGACAAGGACGTGTACGTCTCGACGGTCGGCGGCGTGCGCTTCGTCGAGCCCGCGGCGGATCTGGCGATCGCGATCGCGGTGGCCGGATCCCTCACCGAGAACGCCGTGCCGCGCACGCTGGCCGCGGTCGGCGAGCTGAGTCTGGCCGGCGAGGTGCGCCCGGTCACCCAGGCATCCCAGCGTCGCTCAGAGGCGGCCCGGCTCGGTTATGCGCACGTGATCGATGACCGCTCGGCGACCCTGCGCGGGGCGCTCGGCGACGTCAAGGCGCACCGGGCGCCGCGCCGCCTCGACGACGAGGTCCCCGCGTTCTGACGAGCCGTCACACGTTCTGACGGGCGGTCACGCGCGTTGACGGATCGTCGCCTGTTCTGAGGGGCGGTCACGCGTCCAGTGCGCGCAGCAGCTCCTCGGGCGGCGCCTGCATGGGGTGCGGGCCGGCGATGTCGAGGAACACGGTGGTGATCACGTCGCGGTGGGTCGCGAGGAACGAGCGCAGCCACACCGGCGAGTAGATGCCGACGCCGGGCGGGAGATTCGCGGGCTTGTTCTTCGCATCGCTGAACAGCAGCAGCGCGACGTCACCCGTGGACGGATCCCGGTAGGTCCACACCTCGCCGCTGTCGCGGGGGTCGTCCCTCGCGCCCGGCCGGATGAGAGGCACGACCGTGTTGCCGTTGCGCAACGCGAGCGCCACTGCGGCCATGTCCTGCTTCTCGAGCGCCTGCGCGAGAGCCTCGGAGCGGAAGTCCGCCGCGGCGGGTGCCTTCTTCTTCGATTTCTTCACGGCCATCGTTCCAGCTTAGAAGTTCCGGCACAAAGAGGAGGACCTCTTCTCTCATCGCTTGGGGACAGATGAATGAAGAGGCCCTCAAAGTCCTCGACGACGGACGACGATGCGCTGGGGACGCTTGAGATTGTCGAAGCCACTGGGGATGGCAACCGTCAGATCTCGAAGACTTGATCTCTATGGTATCCCAAAGGTTGGACGCGGGCGACATATTCTCACCTTCCGTCCAGGTTCAATTGAGCAGGAACTGCATCGGGTTCGTGCTCTGGAACCCGCCGATCGACACCGTCAGGCGGTACGCGGCCCCGCCGCCCGGGGCGCGCTGCCGATCCGTCGCCTCGCAGGTGTCCACGCTGGAGCGGGTGCGATCCCACGTGACCGGGGTGGAGCTGGTGATGGTCGCACCGGCCTTGATGGTCTGGATCGCATCGCTCGGCGTCTGCTGACAGTCCGTGGAACGCCACCAGGTGTCGTTGCCGCTCGTGATGGTGAACACCTGCGTCGTGGTGCCGACGTTCATCGTGCAGTCCTTGGTGCTGCTGTTGGTCAGCGAGATCGAAAGCTTCGGATTCTCGTCGGCGGAGTAGCTGTCGTGGTCGGCCACGGCCGTCACCTGCACCTCGGCAGCGGTGCACGGCACCGGGCCGGCATCGGCGGTGCTGGTCGGGGCGGGCGTCGTCGCGGACGGGTCGGGGCTCGCGTCCGCACTCGGATCCGGTGATGCGGGCGGGGTGGACGCCGTCGGCGACGGCGTGGACGACCTCGTGGGGACCGGAGTCGGATCCGCGCCCGTGCCCCCGCGGGCCACGAGCGCCCAGACGAGCCCGATCAGCAGCGCGAGCAGCACGATGATGATGCCGAGGACCACGATCCGGCGACGACGATAGACGGCGGCGGACTGGCGAGGGCTCATGCCTCCAGGTTAGACAAGGTGTTTGAGCATGCGCGTGTTGCCGAGCGTGTTCGGCTTCACGTGCGCGAGGTCGAGGAACTCGGCCACGCCCTCGTCACCGCTGCGCAGCAGCTGGGTGTAGACGTCCGGATCCACGACCTGCTCGCCGATCGGCGCGAACCCGCGGCGCTCGAAGAACGGGACCTCGAAGGTCAGGCAGAACAGGCGGCTGAGGCCGAGCCCGATCGCGTGTTCTTCGAGGCGCTCCACGATCGCCCGCCCCACGCCGTGGTGCTTCCAGCCGTCTTCGACGAGCAGGGTGCGCACCTCGCCGAGGTCCTCCCACATCACATGCAGCGCACCACAGCCGATGAGCCGCCCGTCGGCTTCGGCCACCACGAACTCCTGCACCGCGCCGTAGAGCACCGCGATGTCCTTGCCGAGCAGGATCCGTCGCTCCACGAGCGGCTCCAGCAGCGCGTAGATGCCCTGGACGTCACCGGCCCGCGCGGGCCGGACGAGATAGTCGCTCATCCCTCCAGGGTAGAGGCGCAGCGCGGCAGCGTCGGTCATCGGCACGGTTCGATGTGCGCCGCATCGCCCGGCCTGCTATGCTGATGGATTGCGCGCCTGGCCCGCCGACGTCTCTTCGGCGCCGCGCCACTCGGCCCTGAGATCAATCCTCGAGATGAATCTGAGGCCACCCGTCCGAACGGTCCCTGAGTTTCAGGGTCGCGAATCGCACCGATGCGTTCTCGCGCGTCCGGACAGGATCCGACTTTCCCGGCGGCCGCGCGCCGCCGGACAGCACGAAGAAGCAACACCATGAACATCACCTGGAAACAGGCGGACCACGACGTGTACGTGGCGACCACGGACGGCGAGTACGCCGGCTTCGTGACCGTCGACGGCACGACGCACGTCCTGCACGACCGACACAGCCGCCGTCTCGGCAGCTACCCGTCCCTCTCCGCCGCGCGCAGCGCGCTGGAGTCCTTCGGTGCACCCGCATCCGCGACGCCGCACCGCCCGCGCCGTTCCGCTCGGAGCCGCCGCCGTCCTTCTATCGCACGGAGCCGCTGAGCGCCGGAACGCATCCCACGTCGAACACGCGGAAGGGGGACGAGCACCGAAGTGCTCGTCCCCCTTCGTCATGCGGGAACCGGATCCGATCAGGCCGCGCCTGCCGCGATGTCCGGCGTGGTCGGGATCGTGCCGGCGGTGTTCACGCCGACCGAGACCTTCTCACCGCGCGGACCCGTCGTGAAGACGAACTTCCCGTCCTTCGCGTCCACATGCACGTGGTCGCCGGGGTTGAGCTCGCCGTGCAGGATCTTCTCGGACAGCTGGTCCTCGACCTCGCGCTGCATCGCACGACGCAGCGGGCGGGCGCCGAGCGTCGGGTCGAACCCGATCTCGATGAGCTGGTCCTTGGCCGCGTCCGTCAGCTCCACCGTCATGTCACGGTCGAGCAGGCGGTCGCTGAGACGCTTCGTGAACAGGCCGACGATCTGACGCAGCTCGTCCTTGTTGAGCTGCGGGAACACGATGACGTCGTCGAGACGGTTCAGGAACTCGGGCTTGAAGTTGCGCTTGAGCTCCTCGTCCACCTTGCCCTTCATCCGCTCGTAGGTCGTCTGCGAGTTGCCCTCGATCTGGAAGCCGACCGGACCACCGGCGATCGCCGACGAACCGAGGTTCGTGGTCATGATGATCACGGTGTTCTTGAAGTCGATGACGCGACCCTGGCCGTCGGTGAGGCGGCCCTCTTCGAGGATCTGCAGCAGCGAGTTGAAGATGTCCGGGTGAGCCTTCTCGATCTCGTCGAACAGCACCACGGAGAACGGCTTGCGGCGCA